>Ga0207873_1003960_pt1 | contig 10224 bp, 8 predicted proteins | sample BGWIniCompost_FD_187373 | JGI IMG/M metagenome (GOLD analysis project Ga0207873, IMG submission 187373) | Cellulose adapted compost microbial communities from Newby Island Compost Facility, Milpitas, CA, USA - BGW Initial Compost (SPAdes)... ... | reverse complement strand
CCCCCGCCCTTCAGTGACTAGCGTTCCTGCAGGCTGAGCACCGTGCGCTCACGCGAGCGCAGCGCAATCGCCGCGTCGCACGCTGCACTCGCCGCTGAAAGCGTAGTGCAGTACGGCACCTTGCGGGTGATCGCCGCGCGCCGCATCGAGTAGTCGTCGTACTGCGACTTCTTGCCGAGCGGCGTGTTGATCAGGAGGTCGATCTCGCCGCTGATCAGCTGATCCACGATGTGCGGACGGCCTTCCCCCACCTTGAAGATGCGCTCCGCCGGAATGCCGCGCGCGCGCAGGTAGCGCCAGGTGCCCTCGGTCGCGCGGATCTCGAAGCCGAGATCGTGAAAGCGGCGCGCAATCGGCGTGACGTTCGCCTTGTCGTGATCGTTCACGGTGATGCAGACGACGCCCTCCGTCGGGATCGGGGCGCCCGCAGAGATCTCGGCCTTCGCAAACGCCATCCCGAAGCTCTCGTCGAACCCCATCACCTCGCCCGTCGACCGCATCTCGGGACCGAGAATCACGTCGACGTCGAACTTGTTGAACGGGAAGACCGCCTCCTTCACCGCGACACCGATCACGTCCGGCTCCTCGGGGACGTTGAGGTCGGCGAGCTTGTGCCCCGCCATCACAAGCGAGGCAAGCCGCGCGAAGGGCACACCCGTCGCCTTCGAGACGAACGGCACAGTCCGCGACGCGCGCGGGTTGACCTCGAGCACGTACACCGTGCCGTTGCGCACGGCGTACTGGACGTTGATCAGCCCGACGACGCCGAGCTCGAGCGCGAATGCGCGTGTCAGCTCGCGCATCTTCTCGACCTCCGCGTCGCGCAGCATGTACGGCGGCAGCACGCACGCCGAATCACCCGAATGCACGCCGGCATCCTCGATGTGCTGCATCACGCCGGCGATCACGACACGCTCGCCGTCGCTCAGCGCGTCGACATCCGCCTCGAACGCGTCCTCCAGGAAGCTGTCGACGAGGACCGGATGGTCGGGCGATGCACGAACCGCGCGCTCGAAGTAGTCGCGCAGTGACGCCTCGTCGAAGACGATCTCCATCGCGCGCCCACCGAGCACGTACGACGGCCGGACGAGAACGGGGTAGCCGATTTCCTGCGCGATCGCGACCGCCTGCTCGGTGCTGGTCGCGATGCCGTTCGGCGGCACCATCGCGCCGAGCTTGCGGCAGACCTCCGCGAAGCGGTCCCGGTCCTCTGCCCGGTCGATCGCGTCGACGCTCGTGCCGAGGATCGGCACGCCGAGCTCGGCAAGCGGCTTGGCGAGCTTGAGCGGCGTCTGCCCGCCGAGCTGGACGATGACGCCGACCGGCTGCTCGCGCTCGACGATCTCGAGAACGTCCTCGAGCGTGAGCGGCTCGAAGTACAGCTTGTCGGAGATGTCGAAGTCCGTGGAGACGGTCTCCGGGTTCGAGTTGACCATGATCGTCTCGAAGCCGGCGTCGCGCAGCGCGAGCGCGGCCTGAACGCAGCAGTAGTCGAACTCGATGCCCTGCCCGATGCGGTTCGGGCCGGAGCCCAGGATCACGATCTTCCTGCGATCGCTCGGTGGCGCCTCGCTCTCCGACTCATAGGACGAGTAGAGGTACGGCGTCGCGGCCGGGAACTCCCCGGCGCACGTGTCGACCATGTGGTACGTCGGGCGGATACCGAACGCCCAGCGGCGCTCGCGCACGTCCCGCTCGGTCTCGCCGCGGAACTTCGCGAGCAGCCGGTCGCCGAAACCCATGCGCTTCATGCGCAACAGGGCAACGCGATCGACGTCGGGCAGCGAGCGATACCACTGCTCGGCGTCGTGCATCTCCTTCAGCTGCGCGAGGAACCACGGGTCGATGAAGGTGAGCTCGCGGATCTCGTCGATGCTCATGCCGGCCTCGAACGCGCGCTTGATCTGGAAGACGCGCTCGGCTGTCGGACGCCGAAGTGCGCTGCGCAGCGACTCGATCGAGTCATCGGGCAGGCCGTCGTCCTTCGGGTTCGGTGCAGATTCCCAGCCGTCGCGGCCGATCTCCAGTCCCCGCAGCCCCTTCTGCCACGCCTGCTTCAGTGTGCGCCCGATCGACATCACCTCGCCGACCGCCTTCATCTGCACGCCCAGCGTGGGATCCGCGGTCGGGAACTTCTCGAACGCGAAGCGCGGGAACTTGCAGACGACGTAGTCGAGCGTCGGCTCGAAGGACGCGGGCGTCGACTTCGTGATGTCGTTGGGCAGCTCGTCGAGCCGGTAGCCGACCGCGAGCTTGGCGCCGATGCGCGCGATCGGGAAGCCGGTCGCCTTGGACGCGAGCGCGGAGCTGCGCGAGACGCGCGGATTCATCTCGACGACCAGCATCTCCCCGTCCGCCGGGTTGATCGCGAACTGGATGTTGCAGCCGCCCGCCTCGACCCCGATCTCGCGGATGATCGCGAGAGCGGCGTCACGCATGGCCTGGTACTCGACGTCGGTCAGCGTCTGCGAGGGGGCGACCGTGATCGAGTCGCCGGTGTGCACGCCCATCGGGTCGAAGTTCTCGATCGAGCAGACGATGACGACGTTGTCCGCACCGTCGCGCATCACCTCGAGCTCGAACTCCTTCCAGCCGATCACGCTGCGGTCGATCAGCACCTCGCCGATCGGCGACTGGTCGATGCCGCGCCGGACGAACTCCTCGAACTCGTCGCGGTTGTACGCGATGCCGCCGCCGGTGCCGCCCAGGGTGAAGGAGGGGCGGATGATCGCGGGGTAGCCGACGTCCTCGATGATCCTGCGCGCGTCGTCCATCGAGCGAGCGAAGCCGCCGTGCGGCACCTTGAGCCCGAGGCGCGCCATCGCCTCCGCGAACTCCTCACGGTCCTCCGCCATCCGGATCGCGCGTGCGTCGGCACCGATCAGCTCGACGCCGTACGTTTCGAGGACACCGCGATCGTACAGCTCCAGCGAGACGTTCAGCGCCGTCTGGCCGCCCATGGTGGGGAGCAGGGCGTCCGGCCGTTCACGCTCGATGATGCGCTCGACCCATTCCGGCGTGATCGGCTCGATGTACGTCCGATCCGCCAGATCCGGATCGGTCATGATCGTCGCCGGATTGCTGTTGACCAGGATGACCCGGTACCCCTCTTCCTTCAGGGCGCGCACGGCCTGGGTACCGGAGTAATCGAACTCGCAGCCCTGCCCGATCACGATCGGGCCCGAGCCGAGGATGAGGATGCTCTGGATGTCGTCTCTGCGTGGCACGGCTGCGGTCTATCCTTCGCGCTTCCGGCCCTCGAGGCGGATCGCGGTGACGGCGATGGTGATGAACCCGCCCCACACGATCCCGGCTATGACGATGAAGGTGATTACGGCGGCGCTCGACATGTCTGCTCCCGGCAGGTGGTCAGGGACCGGATACCGGGCGGAGAAAGTGCGGGCCGGGCGGGGGCGCCGCAAGGTGAGGGCGGAGTGGGTGGGCGCGCAGGACTGCGACGGGTGCGACTCTTGCTCCCTGCGCCGCCAGGGCGTGGATCCGAACGCAGGATCGGAGCCGACGGCCGGGGTGCCGCGGCCAGCTGTATAGATCGACCTACTGCAGCGGAGCTACGCCATGCAGCACGTCATCGAGGAACACCTCGGCTCCATCATCATTGACGGGCAGCGCTGCGAGGTGGCGGTGCGATCGGAGCCCGACGAAGACGGCACCTGGCACAACGCACTCATCTTCCGCCGCGATGGGCGCGTTCCCGGCACGGACGAGCTGGTCGCCGGCGTCGAGTGGCACGTACCGCCGGGCATCGCGCTCCAGCGCGCCATCGAGCTGCCGGAGAAGGATCGCCTCGAGCTCTTCCAGAGGGCATTGCGACCGCGGCCGCCACTCCTCTGAGCGGCGGCCGCGTGCGGAACTGCGTCCGAAGAACAGCGTACCGGCGTGAGACCCGGCGTCAGTGGCTGAGCGTGTAGACGTAGGCCGCGACCTCGCGCATCTGCTGCTCGGTGAGCTGCGCGCCGCCCATGGGCGGCATGGCGGCCGGGTACTGGGCCGGCTGCGGCACGCCCTCGTGGACGATCCGCAGGATCTCATCATACGAACCGTCGATGTGCAGCCAGTCGCCGTCGTTCAGCGCCGGCGCCAGTGGCGTGCCGCCGCCGTTCGCACCGTGGCACGTGAAGCAGAAGCCGGCGCCGCTGAACACCTGCTCGCCCGCCGCAACCATCTCCTGGGTCACACCCTCGGGCAGCTCGACGGTCGGAGCCGGCTCGCCGCTCGGCTGCTCCGGTGCCTCCTGCGCGGGCGTCGTGTCCGGCATCGGGACCTCGTAGATCGTCGGCGTCAGCGGCTCGCGCAGCAACGCCATCTCCGTCGGCTGCTCACCGCGGATCCGCAGGGTCGGATGCTCCAGGGGTGCCTTCGTGTAGCCGCGGTCGTCGTTCGTGTCGAGGTCGCCGCAGGCAGCGGCAGCCAATGCGCAGAACGCGACCGTACGGATCACTGCCTTCATCGTCAGAATTCCTCCGGAATTGGCCGCGCGGAAGATAGGGGCTGAAGGGGGTGCGCGCTACCGGAGGTTTCGAGAGCCGGGTCTCGCGCCCCGGGCCCCGGGTCCGGGCCGGTGGCCGGAGGGACTGCCGCTGCGGAACTGTGGCGTGCTGACGACCTCTTCCGGCGGAGCGGCGGCCGGACGGCGGCGGGATCCGCAGAAGGAGCGGGCGGCCCCGTGAGGAGCCGCCCGCTGTGTCTCGAACCGCCTCAGTGCGGCCGGCTACTCAGCGCCGACCGCGCGCGCGACGTTGATTCGACCCTTGCCGTAGTACGGCGAGTTGCCGCCTGCGATGCGGTCCGCGGAGTTGCGGATGTAGGCGCGCACCTGCGCCACGTTGCGGCCGACGTCCTCGACGGCGAGGGCCGCGAGCCCCGCGACGTGCGGCGTCGCCTGGCTGGTCCCTGCGACGCCCAGCACGTACAAGCCGTCCTCGCAGAAGAGCACGAGGCTGGTCTGTGGGCAGAGCGCGTAGACCCACTCGCCCGACTCACCCCCCGGCGCGGCCACGTCGATCGCGGAGCGACCGTAGTTCGTGAAGCTGGACGGCGCGTCGCCCATGCGCGTGGACGCCACGCAGATCACGTGGTTCGCGTCGCAGTAGGTTGCGAAGAAGGACGGGACGTGGACGCGATCGACGATGTTCCCCTCCTCATCCTTGATCGCGATGTTGTTCTGCCGGTCGAGATCGTTCGCATCGTTGCCCGCGGCAACCACGATCGTAACGCCCTGCTGCTTTGCGTAGTTCATGATCGCATTGTAGGCGGCGACCTGGCCGGGGAACGCCGACTTACGGAACCAGCCGCCGAGGCTCATGTTGATGACGTCGGCGCCGTTGTCGATCGCGTAGAGGATTCCCTCGATCACGCCCGGGCAGCCGCTGATCACGCCGCAGACCTTCACCGACATGAGCGTCGTCTTGGACGTCACGCCCGCGAACGCGAACGCATTGCTTGCGACCTGCGTGGCGACGTTGGTGCCGTGGTAGTGCAGGTCGGTGCTCGGGTGACGACTCGGGTAGAAGATGCTCAGGAGCAGGTCGTCGATCGGCACGAACGAGGTGGAGCGCGAGAGGTCCACCAGGCCGGAGAGGTCCGGGAGCAGGTAGTCGATCCCGGTATCGAGGATCGCGACGGTCACGCTCGGGCTGCCCAGCCGCCCCGCTGCCCAGGCAGCATCGGCGCGCACCTGCCGCATGTTCCACTGGTTGGCGAAGAGGATCGCACTCGCCGGGTCGTCAGAGCTGGTGACGTTGTCGGTCAGCAGCATCGACATGCCCGCCATCTGCTGCGGCTCCGTGGCCGCCGCAGGCTCCACCAGCTGCAGCGCCTGCATCGGCTCCACGTACTGCGCTTTTACGCTGGCCTTGAGCTGCGATGCGCCGTCCTCGTCGAGGCCCAGCACGACCGCGATCCCGATCGGGTGGTTCATCGTGACAGTCCCGCCGAGAGCGGCGACCTGCGCCTCGAAGTCGGCCGGAGCACGACCCTTGAACATCACGAGGTGCTTGGCGGGGACCTGCGACGCGAGCGCTTCGATATCCACGCCGCGGATCGTCTTCGTCCCCGAGGCGCCACTGGTCTCGAAGGTCGCGAGGTCGGGCGCAAGCGTGGGCGACACCGGGTCGTCAGCACACGCGCTGAGGAGTGCGGCGCCGGCGAGGGCGAACGCAGTGAGCTTGAGATGCTTCATCCTGCCTCCTGATGGGGGGTTGGGGGGTCGGCACTGGGCGTGCCGTTGCGTGGCAGGCAGCCGGGCTGTCTCGGGGAGACCCCATAGCTTTGCGGACCGGCCTCGCGACCGGGGTGCCTTTGTGCAGCTACGGTTTCACTGAATCGGCCGCGGATTGCGCGGACCGCGGCGCTGGTCGCTCAAACACCGGCACTCTCACCGGATCCTCTGAGTTCGGCTCCTGAAGTGAACAACGGCTGGCAGGTGCGGGAACGATAGATTCGGCGGGCAGGAGGCGTCAAGCGTGGGCAGGGGCCGGCGCCGTTCTGGCCATCCCCGGACCGTCAGGGCTCAGAGATCGGCGCGGCGCAGGAGCTGCGCGTTCAGCGCGACGATCACCGTGCTCAGCGACATCAGCACGGCGCCGACCGCCGGGTGCAGCAGGATCCCCTGCCTCGCCAGGACCCCGGCGGCGAGCGGGATCGCGACGATATTGTAGCCGGCCGCCCACCAGAGGTTCTGGATCATCTTGCGGTAGGTCACTTTCGACAGGCGCACGATCCGTGCAACGTCGCGCGGGTCGCTGCGCACGAGCACGACGTCACCGGCCTCCACAGCCACATCGGTGCCCGCACCGATCGCGATCCCGACATCGGCAGCGACGAGCGCCGGGGCGTCGTTCACACCGTCGCCCACCATGGCCACCCGCTTCCCGGAGGACTGCAGCTCCCGGATCCGGTCGGCTTTCTCCTCCGGAAGGACTTCCGCGTACACCGTGTCGATGCCGAGCTGCTCTGCGACGGACGTGGCCACGGTGCGGGAATCGCCGGTCAGCATGACGACCTCGATGCCTTCCCCGTGCAGACGTCGCACGGCTTCGATCGATTCCGGCCGGACCTGGTCCGCGATCGCGAACACCGCACGCACCTCCGTGTCATCGATGAGGTAAACGCTGCTCTGTCCGCGCTCCGCGAAGCGATCGGCGGCGTCAGCGATTAATGGAGGGGGTGCAACCCCGAGCTGTCGGAGCAGATTCGGCCCGCCGACGCGCCACGTGCGACCATCCACCTGTGCCTCGACGCCATGGCCGGGCAGTGCTCGAAAGTCTTGCGATCCGGGCACGGCAAGCTCGCGCTCCATCGCGCTCGTCAGGATTGCGCGCGCCACCGGATGCTCCGAGTCGCTCTCCACGGCCGCAGCAACCCGCAGAGCTTCGTCCTGATCCAGCTCATCGGTGACGATTTCGATGACGCGATGCTCGCCGAGCGTGAGCGTGCCCGTCTTGTCGAAGACGACCGCGTCCAGATTCCGCGCCTCCTCGAGACCGCGCCGGTCGCGGACGAGCAGGCCGCCACGCGCACCGAGCGTCGTCGAGATCGCGACCACGAGCGGAATCGCGAGTCCGAGTGCGTGCGGGCATGCGATTACGAGCACGGTTACGACGCGCTCTATGGTGAAGCCCGGCGCCGCACCGGCGAGGCTCCAGGCGAGGAAGGTCAGGATGGCGGAGAGAACGGCAATGATCGTGAGCCAGAACGCAGCACGATCGGCCAGTGCCTGTGCACGGCTGCGCGACGACTGCGCCTCCGACACCAGTCGCATGATGCCCGCGAGTGCGGTCGCGTCTCCCGTGCCGGTTACACGGACGCGCAGCGAGCCATTGCCGTTCACGGTACCGCCGATGACTTCGTCGTCGACCCGCTTGTGAACCGGGCGCGACTCGCCCGTGATCATCGACTCGTTGACGCTGCTCTCGCCTTCGATGACCGTGCCATCGGCCGGCACCTGCGCGCCCGGCCGTACGAGCACGATGTCGCCCTCCTGCAGCGTCTCCAGCGGAACGTCTTCGATCCCGGAGGCCGTCACGCGCGTTGCCGTCGCGGGCAACAGCTTCGCCAGTGCATCGAGCGCGCCGCTCGCCTGCTCGATCGAGCGCATCTCGAGCCAGTGACCGAGGAGCATGATCGTAATCAGCGTTGCCAGCTCCTCCCAGAGCGGCATGCCCGGGAAACCGAGCAGGACGGCGATGCTGAACGCGAACGCGACGGTGATCGCGAGTGCGATCAGCGTCATCATGCCGGGCTGCCGCGCCCTCAGCTCGCCCCACGCCCCCTGCAGGAAGACACGACCGCCGTAGATGAACACCAGCGTGCCGAACAGCGGCGCGATCCACTCGGAGCCGGCAAAGTGCGGCGGCTGGTACGCGGTCAGCTCCGCGAGCATGTGTCCGAAGACGACCGTCGGCAGGGTCAGCAGCAGGCTGATCCAGAATCGATCGCGGAAGCTCGCAACGGAGTGATCGGCGTGCGCGTCGTGGCCGTGCGCGGCGTGCCCGGCGTGCGCGGCGTGAGCCGTGTGCGTGCCGTGACTTGCGTGGTCGTGGCCGGCGTGAGAGCGATGCCCATGATGCGCGCCCCGACGCGTGGGCACCTCGTGGTCCGCGTGGGCGCGATGAGCGGCGCGCGCGTCGGCCGCGTCGTCCCGGCGGGCGTGCGCCTCCTCTTGTCCGTGACGGCCGTGCTCTGCGCTTCTCAGGTCGTCGCCTCCACGTGCTCCCTGACCGCACGCCAGTAATCGATGAGCGCGACCACGCCCGCAGCCGCGATCGGGAGCGCGATCCAGCGGACGCTCTCCGGCCAGACGATCATTGCGCCGACGCCCGCGAACTGCATGAACGTGACGAGCTTCCCCGCGCGTCGCGCGGGCATCCGAACGAGCTGTTTCCGGGCGGCGAGAACCAGCGCGCCCGCCGCCACACCCAGGTCACGCGTGAGCAGCACCGGCAATGTCCACCACGGCAGCCAACCCTCCGCGGCGAGCGTCACGAGCGCGACGAGCATGAACGTCTTGTCCGCGATCGGGTCGAGCACTTCCCCGAGTCGCGTCACGGCGCCCATCCGCCGGGCAAGCCGTCCGTCGACCAGGTCACTGATCGCGGCGGCCACCACTACCGCGATGCGCGCGCCCCCGCCCACGAACGGGAACAGCGCTGCGAGCGGAAAGCGCAGCGCCGTGATCATGTTCGACGCCGTCACCGCACTTCGTGTCCCCTCCGCTTCACTGCGCGATCGCTCGGATACGGCATTCATCATTGCGTGGCCGGCACCGCAGCCTGGGGGACCGGGGACAGCGGCAACCAGAGTGTGAACGTGGAGCCCTTCCCCACCTCGCTCACGAGCGTGATGTCGCCGCCGAGCATGCGTGCGAGCCTGCGACTGATTGCCAGGCCGACGCCCGCACCTCGCTGTGCGTCCGGGTCCAGTCGCGTGAACTCGAGGAACACGTGCTCATGCCGCTCGGGAGGGATGCCCGGCCCTTCATCCGCTACGGAGACAGTAATCCACTCGCCGCGACGCGGCCCCTCCTGCTCACGCCGGAGCTCCGCTCTCACTTCGATCCTGCAGCCCGGTGCATACTTCACGGCGTTCGAGAGCAGATTCGCGAGCACCTGCGTAACGCGCGAGGGGTCCGTGGTCGCGGGCAGCGGACCCGACACCCGGATCTCGATGCGGCTGTCGACCGCCTCCGCCTGTGCACGGAAATCGTCGGCCACCTCGCGCACGACGGTCGCCACGTCGATGTCCACGTGCTCGATGACGACCTGGCCCGCCTCTGCGCGCGCGACATCCAGGAGATCATTGATCAGGCGCAGCGCATTCCGGATCGAGCGACGGATGCTGCGGACGCTCTCCAGCTGCCTGTCCGTCAGCTCGCCGAGGATGCCATCCTCCAGCAGTGCAGCGTACCCGTCGGCAGCGCCGAGCGGGTTCTTCACGTCGTGCGAGAAACCGCGCATCAGTCGCGCTCGGCTCTCCGTCACGCGCTCGAGCGCATGCCAACGCCGCTCCGACTCCTCACGCGCCTCCTGCTCACGCTCGAGCAGGCGCTGCATCTCCGCCTCCGCACGCTTCCGCGCCGTGATGTCGATCTCGATACCGTCCCAGATGACCTGACCGTCACTCGAAAGCCGCGGCGCCGAGCTCATCTCGAACCACCGAACCTCGCCGTTCGGCAGGACCGCCGGGAACTCGCCTCGGAACGGCTTC
>Ga0207873_1003957_pt1 | contig 10230 bp, 11 predicted proteins | sample BGWIniCompost_FD_187373 | JGI IMG/M metagenome (GOLD analysis project Ga0207873, IMG submission 187373) | Cellulose adapted compost microbial communities from Newby Island Compost Facility, Milpitas, CA, USA - BGW Initial Compost (SPAdes)... ... | reverse complement strand
GCGCGGCGATCCGTCAAACCGCGTCCTTTTCGTTGACCGGCCGCCGGGCGGGCCGCGCCCGGTGCGGTCGCGTGCGCCGGTCGTATGGAAACGCGACCACGGCAGGCGAGACCGGCCCCGGGGCGGCCGCCTCGCGCACCGCGCGGGCGGGCGCGCGCAGCTGCAGGGCCGCCTCAACGCTGGCAACGGCGATGACGAGATAGCCGATCAGCTCCAGCGTTTCCTCGATCATCTGCTTGTACGCGAAGCTGTAGTTGTCGCCGAGCGCCAGTCGAAGCAGCGGTCCGTGGCCGACGAGCTGCGCGATGGGAACCGCGATCAGGAATCCCCCCCACAGCATCCCGCATGCGCGCGTCGTCATGAACTCGGCGGCTTGCGCGCGGAGCGTCGCCCAGTGCCGCCGCGCATAGAGCGCCGCCGCCGGGAGGACCGCGAAGCCGATCTTCCAGCCTAACCAGGGCACTGTTTGATCGAGGATGGCATCCAGTTCCCGGAACTGCGCGAGAATCGCGGCGGCCGCGAGCAGGACGAACAGTTGGCGGAACCGGGGGGTACGGCGGGCTGCTGTCAGGAATACGGCGGTTACCGTGAAAAGAACCGCGAACTCGATCCATTCGGCCGGACCGTTCTCCTGAAAGAAGTCGAGGCCGAAGTATCCGACCAGCGGCCGGAACGATGCCGTCGCGAGGAAGACGGCCAGGGTGTACCCGGCAAGGCGTACCGCGGTGGACATTCCCGATCGGAACTAAAGAGAAACCCGATAGTCGTGGAGACAGCAAGATCCGCTTCGAGTTCCAAAGTCGGGGCGACCGGTTCCAGGAACGTTCCGACGAGCGGCCCGCGCCGCCGTCTTACGCCGGTGACCGCGCAATCGGTCGTATGACCGGGCAGGAGAGCAGGGCGCGCGACCCGGATGTCGCGTGTCCTGCCTCGCGTCTCCCTACGCCGCCTTGAGCTCCACCTTCACCCAGCCTTCCTGGCGCGTATCGAAGGCCTTATAGGCCTCGAGCACCGAGCCGAAGGGCTGCTTCTGGGTCAGAAACCGCGCCGGGTCGATCACCCCACTCTGTACGTACTCGATCAGCAGCGGGATGTAGCGGCGGTGGTTGCAATTGCCCATCTTTACGGTGAGGTTTTTGCTCATCGCGAGACCGATCGGGAAGAAGCGGTCGTTGGGCGGATAGACGCCCACGATCGAGAGCGTGCCCGCCTTGCATATCGACTGCACCGCCCACTCGAGGACCTGTGAAGGCGCATCCCCCGGACGCCAGTTGTCGCCCTGCGGCCGCGTCTGCGGCGCGATCTCCTGCACTTCCAGTGCGTGCTGCGGCGCCTTCTGCCGAGCTTTCTGAGCCGCCGGGCCGTGGTGCGGACAGAAGGCGTCCACACCGACCGCGTCGATCACCCGGTCCGGGCCGATGCCGCCCGTCAGCTCCTGCAGCATCTGCACCGGGTCCTCGGCGTTGAAGTCGATGCACTCCGCGCCCTGGGCGCGTGCGAGTTCCAGGCGCGAGGGAACGGTGTCGATGGCGAAGATGCGGCCCGCGTCCATCAGCCTGGCGCTCGCTATCGCGAACTGGCCCACCGGGCCGCAACCGAACACCGCGACGGTGTCCCCAGGAACGATCTCCGCGTTCTCGGCGCCGAAGTAGCCGGTGGGGAAGACGTCGGAGAGCATGATCGCCTGCTCGTCCGTGATCTCGTCCGGCAGCGGTACGAGATTCACGTTGGCGAACGGGATGCGCGCCTTCTCGGCCTGCAGACCCTGGAAGCCGCCGGCCGACGGCGGCCCGCCGTAGAACGCCGTGCCCGCCTGTTTGCCGTTCGGGTTGGCGTTGTCGCATTGCGCGAAGTAGCCCGCGCGGCAGTAGGAGCAGTAGCCGCAGGCGATGGTCGAGGGAATGACCACGCGTTCCCCGCCGCGGAAGTTCCGCACGTTCGGCCCGACCTCCTCGACCACGCCGACGCCTTCGTGCCCGAGGATCGTGCCCGGCTTCATACCGCTCAGGGTGCCGCGGACCATGTGCAGATCCGTGCCGCATATGGCGCTCGCCGTGATGCGTACGATCGCATCGGTCGGCTGCTCGATCTTGGGATCCGGCACGTCGTCGAGGCGGATGTCGCCGATGCCGTGAAAGACTACAGCTTTCATGACGTCGCCCTCCTTAGCGAAGTGACGCGATGCTAGCACAGCGCCCGCCGCCCGCAGCGAGAACCGCGCGGGACTGGTGAGTTCCCCTGACCGCCGCGGCGGACCGCCTAGGTCGGCGTGCGCTCGCACTTCGCCGTCGCGCGCACCCACTCGACGAACGCCTTGACCGGTGGGCGGTCGGCGCTGCCGGGTGCGGTGAGCACGAAGTACGCGCGCGGCGTCACCGCCGCGCCGGCGAACGGCGCGACGAGCTTGCCCTGGCGGACGAGCCGCTGCACCAAGGGGCTGCGGCCGAGCGCGACGCCCTGGCCGTCGATCGCCGCCTGGATCAGGTGATCGTACTGACTGAAGCGCAGCGCGCCTGCCGGCGTGACGTTCTGTATGCCCATCGCCTCGAACCAGACGCTCCACTGCAGCCAGGGCCATTCCGACGGCGAGTCGTCGAGATGCAGCAGCACGTGCCGGCTCAGATCCTCCGGCCGCTTGAGCGACGGTCGGCCGCGCAGCAACCTGGGGCTGCAGACGGGAAAGACGTGCTCGCCGAAGAGCTTCGGCGCCTCCTCGGGAACCCCGGCCGGCGCGCAGTAACGGATCGCGACATCGATGTCCTGGTGCTCGAGGTCGAGCAGCCGGTTGTCCGCCGCGATCCGGATCTCGACGTCGGGATGGCGCTCGCGAAACTTGGGCAGACGCGGAATCAGCCACATCGACGCGAAGGAGAACGCCGACGTCACCGTCACCCGGCGCGAGCCGTCGCTCTCACGAATCTTGCGGTGCGCTTCACGCAGCTGCTGAAGCGCGCCGGTCGCCGCGCGGTAGAGCGTCTGTCCGGCTTCCGTCAGCAGCAGCGCGCGGTGCCGGCGCTGGAACAGACGCACGCCGAGATGGTCTTCGAGAGCCTTGACCGAGCGGCTGATCGCCGACTGCGTCACGTACAGCTCGGCCGCCGCTTTCGTAAAGCTCAGGTGCCGCGCCGCCGCCTCGAAGCTGCGGATCAGTTCGAGCGAGGGCAGGCGATCGGCGGGACGATGGGTGTCGGTCGGCATTCTCTCATTCCTTCAGCTCATGCATGTCGTGCGGAAATATCGTTTGAGCCTTCCAGTCCGGCTTCCATAATCGTCGACATACAGACGGAAACCACGGGACGCACCCGCCGATTATGAATGAGTCTGGTTCATACCAGAAGGAGCATCGAATGAGACTGTGCATCGAAGGCAGGCAGCTGCTCCTCGGCAGAGGGCAGTCGGTCGGCGTTCCCGCCGCACGCGGCGCCCGGCTGCAGGTGATGCGCGGCAGGCTATGGCTGACGCAGGAAGGCGATCAGGAGGACTACTTCGTGGCGCCGGGCGAGACCTTCGATATCGGTCGCAGCGGCACCACCGTGCTGCACGCGCTCGAGCTGACCGAAGTCCGGTTCAGCGAGCCGGCGCCACACCGGTCGCTCACCGCGCGGGCACGGGACGTGCTCTTGGCGCTCGTACGCCGCCTCGCAACGCTGGACATGCACCGCGCGCTGCGGGGTGTCTACCGGTTTTGAACCGAAGGTTTCGGACCCGGACGCTGCAGCAGCAGGAAAGGGGACATTTCCGTGGCTCGGCGTTGCGCGCGACGCAGGCGGCCAGCGCCTCTACAGCGAGCGGCACATCGCCCTGGCTCGGGCTGCCGGAGCGGCTGCGCTGACCGGCATGTCGGTCGCGCAGATGCGCGACTATGCGCGGCTGGGCAGGAGGACCATGCGGGCGCAGCGGGAGCTGCTCCTCGCGCATCGCGAGCACGTGCGGCGGGTGCTCGCGGAGTGGATGGAGGCGCTCGCGCTGCTCGACGCAAGCTCGCATTACGATCGTGCGTGGGAGCGGACGGGCGTGCAGCCGCGCGAGGCGGCGGAGATCGCCGGCCGCGCGCTTCGGCGCATGCGGGCGTGGCCGCTTTCGCGGTACGACGCGGCGCGACGCTTCGGCGCGAGAAGGCCGGGCGACGACCTCGGGCCGCGCCTGCCAATTCCGGCCGCGGAGGGCACGAATCGAAACCACCGCACAGCGCCGCGGTCGAATCAGGCTCCGATTGTTTTGTTTCCAAGGACGAGGAGACAGCGATGAAAGTCAGCGAGGCGATGACCCGAGACGTAATGATGGTGAGTCCGACGCAGAGCATCGCCGAGGCTGCCCGGATGATGGCCGAATGCGACGCCGGGGTGCTTCCCGTCAGCGAGAACGACCGGCTGATCGGGATGATCACCGACCGCGACATCGCGATTCGCGCGGTGGCGCAGCGCCGCTCGCCCGACACCCCGGTGCAGGACGTCATGAGCAAGGAAGTGCTCTACTGTTTCGACGACGAGGACATCGAGCGCGTCGCGAAGAACATGGGCGACAACCAGGTGCGCCGGCTGCCGGTGGTGAACCGGGACAAGCGGCTGGTCGGCATCATCTCGCTCGGCGACATCGCCCGTCATACCGCGCCTCGTACGACCGGAGAGGCGATGGCGCAGATCGCGGAGCCGAGCGGGAAGCATTCGCAGTCGCCGCAGATCCATTAGCGCCGCTGGGAACGCCCGGTGGCGCTTTGCTCTCGCGCCGATCGCCGCGGGCTCCTTGGCGGCGGCGGCGTAACGCCCGCCTTGCGGCTCAGTCGGCGAGCGCCTGCGCCAGATCGGCCTCGAGGCGCTCGTAGGGTTCGATGCCGATCGACAGGCGGATGAGCCCGTCCGCGATGCCGCGGGCGCGCCGCTCTTCGGGCGACATCATGGCGTGCGAGGTGTGCAGCGGAATCGAGGCGAGGCTCTCGACGCCGCCGAGCGACACCGCGCGCGCGATCACCTGCAGACGTTCGTACACCCGCACCGCTTCGGGAAGGCCGCCCGCCACCTCGAACGCGAGCATGTAGCCGTAGCTGCGCATGTAGCGCCCCGCGACGGCGTGATCGGGGTGCTGCGGCAGGCCGGGATAGTGCACGGCGGCGACGCGCTTGCCCTGCGCGCGCAGACCGTCGAGGAAGCGCGCGAGGCGCTCGGCGTTCTCCGCCGCCCGGCGCGTGCGCAGCTCGAGCGTCGCGAGCGAGCGCACCAGCAGCCATGCAGGATCCGGCGCCAGAACCGCGCCGGTGCGGCGCCGGAACGCTTCGAGGCGCTCGAGCAGCTCGTGGCGGCCGGAGACGACGCCGGCGAGCACGTCCGAGTGCCCGCCGAGAATCTTGGTGGCGCTGTGCATGACGAGGTCGGCGCCGTGGGCGAGCGGCCGCTGGAACGGCGGCGGCAGGAAGGTGGCGTCGACGCTGACGAGCGCGCCGCAGGCGCGCGCCGCCGCGACCACACGCTCCAGGTCGACCACGCGGCAGAGCGGATTGGTCGGCGTTTCGACGTGCACGAGCTTGACGCCGTCGGCAAGCGCCGCTTGCAGCGACGCGCCGTCGAACGGATCGAAGCGCCGCACCTCGATGCCGAAACGGGGTAGATCGTGCGTAACGACCGCCTCGACGCCGCCGTAGACGTAGCGGCTCACGGCGACCCGGTCGCCGGCACGCAGCAGCGTGAGGAAGATCGCGGTGATCGTCGCCATGCCGGAAGCGAACGCGACGGCGCCGTCGGCACCCTCGAGCTCCGCCATGCGGCTCTCGAACAGGCGCCCAACGGGGTGGCCGTAGCGCGGGTAGAACTCACCCGGGGCCTCGTTCTCGCCGACCGCACGCAACTGCTCGGCGGTCGGATAGGCGAACGTCGTCGAGCGCGTGAGGTCGGGCGCGACGGGGCCTTCGGCGGCCGCCGGTTCGCGCCGGCAGCCGTAGGGCCTGTGCTTGTCAGAGGTGCTGCGTTCCGGCATTCGCCGCACTCCTTCCGTTCCTAGCGGGTTACCCAGCCGCCGCAGACCGGGAAAATCTGTCCGACGAAGCAGTCGGCGGCGTCGCTGCAGAGATACGCGGCGAAGAGCGCATCCTCGCGCGCGCTTACCAGCCGCCCGAGCGGCACCTCGCGCTTGAGGCGTTCCTGAAACCTCGGATTCGCCTGCACCTCGGGCGGGAAGTAGGTCGGATTATCGACGAAGTTCTGCGCGATCGCGTTCACCTGCACGTTGCTGGGCGCGACTTCGACGCCGACCGCCTGAATGTACGCGAGCTGCGCTCCGCGCGCCGCACTGTAAGTCGACGTGCGCTTCATGCCGCGCAGCGCCGAGGCGCTCCCCATGAGCAGGATCTTGCCTGAGCGGCGTTCGAGCATCTGCGGTAGGACCGCGCGCACCAGCCGCGGGAGCGGATCCACCATGTGCGCGAAGACGTGCCGCCACTCGGCGTCGGTCACCTCCGCGGCCGCCGTGCTCGGCGCGGGAACGCCGAGATTCGCGATCAACGCGTCGATGCGGCCGGCGGCCTGCACGACGCGCGCGGGCGCGTCCGGCGCATCCAACGGTTCGGCGCTCGCAACGATCTCGGCGCCGCACTTGGCGAGGACCTCGCACAGCGCCGGCCCCATGAAGTCGCGCGCTTGCGTGACCAGGATGCGCTTGCCGCGGAGGTCGATCATCGCCAGCCTTCAATCCAGCGCGATGTTGTTGCGCCGCACGATCGGTTCCCAGCGTGCCAGCTCTTCGCGCATGAAGGCGGCGAACTGCTCCGGCGTGCTGCCGACCGGTTCCATGTACTGCGCCCGCAGCTTCTCGGCCACGTCCGGCAGGCGCAGCACGGCGGCGATCTCTTGCGCGAGCCGCTGCACGATCGGCTCGGGGGTCCCGGCGGGGACGACAACACCCTGCCAGGCGGTGGCTTCTACGTTCGGGATCCCGCTCTCCTTGAAGGTAGGAATGTCCGGCAGCAGCTTGAAGCGATCGGCCATGGTCACGGCGATGGCTTTGAGTTTTCCAGCCTGCACGTGCGGCATGATCGGGCCGGGCGGTAGCGCGGCCATCTGCGCGTCGCCACGCAGCAGCGCCTGGATCGCCTGCGGCGAGCCGGGGTAGGGGACGTGCACGATCTGCGAATTGCTCTGTGTCGCGAGCAACTCCATCGCCAGGTGCGAGATCGAGCCGTTCCCGAAGGAGGCGTAGTTGTACTTGCCGGGATGCTTGCGGAGCAGCGCGAGCAGCTCCTCGGTGTTCGAAACGCCGAGATCGGTCGTGACCACGAGCACCGAAGGCTGCGTGACGAGCTGAGTGACCGGGGCGAGGTCCTTGAACGGGTCGTAGCCAAGCTTCTTATACAGGAGCTTGTTGTTCACCAGCGGGCCGGTGATCGATACGCCGATCGTGTAGCCGTCGGGCTCGGCGCGCGTCACCGCCTCGGTGCCGATGTTGCCGCCTGCTCCGGCGCGGTTCTCCACGAGGAACGGCTGCCCGAGCCGCTCGCGGAGCTTCTCGGCCACGAGCCGTGCCACGATATCGGGCGTCGAGCCCGGCCCGAACGGTACGATCACTTTCACGGGGCGCTCGGGCCATTCGCCGGCGCTCGCCGAGCCGGCAGCGGCGGCGAAGAGAGCGATAGCAACCAGGAACAGGCGGCGTTTCATGGATCCTCCAGTAAATGATCGATCGCGCTAGATGCGGCGCGTGACTCCGGGCCCGCGGTCCTCGTTGGGGCGGGCGCGGCGGACCAATAGAATACTCGAAGCACAGGGGAATGTGCGGGCGGAGAGCGTCCGGGATGTGGCGTCGCTCCGCACGCCGGCACGAGGAGGAAGCGAACATGACGTACAAGGGAAGCTGTCACTGTGGGCGCATCGGCTTCGAGGTTGACGGCGAGCTCGGGCGGGTGATCGAGTGCAACTGCTCGCACTGCAGCCGTAAGGGCTACTTGCTCTGGTTCGTGCCGCAGGAGCGGTTGCGGCTGCTGACGCCCCGGCACGGCCTCTCGACCTACACCTTCAACAAGCACGCGATCGAGCACCACTTCTGCGCCACGTGCGGCTGCGCCCCGTTCGGTCTCGGCACCGACCCCGGCGGCAAGCCGACCGCGGCGGTGAACGTGCGCTGCCTCGAAGGCGTCGATCTCGCGGCGCTCGAGCGCGTACCGTTCGACGGCCGCAGTCTGTAGCGTTACAGCGACGTCGCCGCGCGCGCCGCCTGGTCGTAGAGGCCCGAGAGTCGACGCAGAAAGCGCGCTGCCTCGCGCAGCTCGAGCCTCTCGTTTTCGGTGCCGAACAGGTTCGACACCAGCACGCGCTCGCGGATCTCGAAGTAGCGCTTGCACACCGCCTGACCTGCCTCGTTGGTCGAGTAGAGCACTTCCTTGCCGCGCCGCTCGGTCTTGACCAGGCCGAGTCCCACGAGCTTTTTGAGCGAGTAGTTGACCACGTGGGTGTCCTCGATGTTGAGCGTGAACGCGATGTCGGCGAGCTTCTTCTCGCGCGCGCGGTGGTTGATGTGGTGCAGCACGAGCACATCGGTGATGGTCATGTCCTTCATGCCGGTGGCGCCCATGCAGCGCACGGCCCAGCGGTTGAAGGCGTTGCTGACGAGGATAAGGCCGTATTCGAACTCGCTCAGCTCGGCGCTGCGCCCGCTTGCGAGATGCGAGGAGGATACGATCGGTTCGGCCGCAGCGCCGTGCGACCGCCCGGGAAGGGATTTCTTCTTTGGCATGGCCGACCTCGTCGGAGATTGCCGTGGTTGGGATCCGCCGGCGAGCGCTTCGTGCGCTGCGTCGGCGGATGCGTTTTGCCTGCTTCGCATCGCGCGGCGGCGGCCGCGGCCGTCGCCCGAAGGCGCCTTCCTGCCCGGAGCGCGCCGCCGGCTCATGGGCTGCCGTAGCCTCCGCCGCCCGGCGTTTCGATGACGAACACGTCGCCCGGATTCATTTGCACGGAAGCCACGAAGCCCAGCTCTTCCCGCCGGCCGTCCGCGCGCAGCACGTAGTTCCGTCCCGGCGCGCCGGGCGCACCGCCGTTCATGCCGAAGGGCGGCACCACGCGGTTGTTCGAAAGAATCGACGCGGTCATCGGCCTGAGGAAGCGGATCTTGCGGATGCCGCCGTTGCCGCCGCGCCAGCGCCCGGCACCGCCGGAGCCCGCACGGATTTCGTAGCTCTCGAGCCGCACCGGAAAGCGCCATTCGAGCACTTCCGGATCGGTCAGGCGCGAGTTGGTCATGTGCGTCTGAACCACGTCGGTTCCGTCGAAGCCGGGCCCGGCGCCGGAGCCGCCGGCGATGGTCTCGTAGTATTGGTACTCGGCGTCGCCGAACGTGAAGTTGTTCATCGTGCCCTGGGAGGCCGCGAGCACGCCGAGCGCACCGTAGAGCGCGTTGGTGATGCACGAGGACGTCTCGACGTTGCCCGCGACCACCGCGGCCGGCGGGCGCGGATTGAGCATGGAGCCTTCCGGGATGATCACCTCGAGCGGCTTCAGGCATCCGGCGTTGAGCGGGATATCGTCGTCGACGAGCGTACGGAACACGTACAGCACCGCCGCCATGCAGATCGCGCTCGGCGCGTTGAAATTGTCGGGGAGCTGCGCCGAGGTGCCGGTGAAGTCGATGGTTGCCGCGCGCCGGGCGCGATCGACGCGCACCGCCACCCGGATCACGGCGCCGTTGTCGAGCCGGTACTCGTACTCGCCGTCCTTGAGCGCGGTGATGGCGCGGCGCACCGCCTCCTCGGCGTTGTCCTGCACGTGCCGCATGTAGGCGCGCACGACGTCGAGGCCGAAGTGGTCGACCATCTTGAGGAGCTCCTCGGCGCCTTTCTGGTTCGCTGCGATCTGGGCGCGGAAGTCGGCGAGGTTTTGCGTCGGGTTGCGCGCCGGGTAGCGGCCGGAGGCGAGGAGCGCCCGAGTCTCGGCCTCGCGCAGGCGACCGCCCTGCACGAGCAGGAAGTTATCGATCAAGACGCCTTCCTCGTCGATGGTGCGGCTGTAGGGCGGCATCGATCCGGGCGTGATGCCGCCGATATCCGCATGGTGGCCGCGGGAGCCGACGTAGAACAGCACTTCGCGGCCGTCGCGGCTCCAGACCGGCGTGATGACCGTGATGTCGGGCAGGTGCGTGCCGCCGCGGTACGGATCGTTGAGCACGTACACGTCGCCCGGGCGCATGGTCGCGCGGTTCTCGCGGATCACGGTGCGGATGCTCTCGCCCATCGAGCCCAGGTGCACGGGGATG
>Ga0207873_1003956_pt1 | contig 10234 bp, 8 predicted proteins | sample BGWIniCompost_FD_187373 | JGI IMG/M metagenome (GOLD analysis project Ga0207873, IMG submission 187373) | Cellulose adapted compost microbial communities from Newby Island Compost Facility, Milpitas, CA, USA - BGW Initial Compost (SPAdes)... ... | reverse complement strand
TGAATCCAGGCGCGTGGACAGGCAGTTGAGAGGTCGCTCGGGTCGTCAGGGCGATCCCGGGTCGTCGCAGTTCTTTGTGTCGTTGGAAGACAACCTGATGAGGCTGTTCGGGTCCGACAGGATCGCCGGACTCATGGACCGGATGGGTCTGAAAGAAGGCGAAGTGATCCAGCACCGCATGATCACCAAGTCCATCGAAAGGGCGCAGAAAAAAGTGGAAGAAAACAACTTCGGCATCAGGAAGCGCCTGCTCGAATATGACGACGTGATGAATTCCCAGAGGGAGCTGATATACAAGCGGCGCCGCAACGCGCTCCACGGCGAACGGTTGCAGCTGGACATCATGAACACCTTGTACGACACCTGCGAAAACCTGGCTATGAACGCCAAAACCGCCGAGAATTTCGAAAGCTTCAAGCTCAACTGTCTTGGCGTGCTCGGCATCGATTATCATATTTCGGAAGAAGAATTCGCCAAGATCAGCGTCGAGGAACTGACTGAAAAGCTATACGAGGAATCCTACCGCAACTACAAGGAAAAGAACGACAGGATTCGCAAGCAGATGACTCCCATCATTAAGGATATTTATAAAACCCGCGGGGCGACCATGGAGGAGATCATGGTTCCTTTTACCGATGGGAAAAAGCAGATAGCGGTGGCTACAAACCTGCAAAAGAACGCCGAAAACGAATGCCGCGATTTAATCAAGGCGCTTGAGAAATATTCCACGCTCGCCTTGATCGATCATGCCTGGAAAGAGCACCTGCGCGACATGGACGACCTGAAGCAATCGGTGCAGGCGGCTGTTTACGAGCAAAAGGATCCGTTGCTGATCTATAAATTCGAAGCGTTTGAACTGTTCAAAAGGTTTATAAACCGCGTCAATGAAGATTCTATTTCCTTCCTGATGAAAGCCTATGTGCCCATCCGCGAGCCGCAGGAAGTGCAGGAAGCCCGCCGGCAACGCAGGGAAAGGGAGAAGCTTCAGGAGAAAAAGGAAGAATCGCGATCCCTGCTTAGCGGAGGAAGGGAAAACAGGCCGCCGGTCGAAAAGCCAGCGCCTATCCGTTCGAAGCAGGCGGTTGGACGAAACGAACGGGTGACCGTCCAATATATGGACGGTAGCATCAAGGAAAATGTGAAATTCAAAACCATTGAGGACGATTTGAATAACAACAAATGCGTCATCATCAGCGACGGCAAAGCCTGATGGACGCGTTTAAACAAGAGAAGCAATGAAGAAAATTCTGATAATGGTTCTCGCGGCCGGAGCGCTCTTTTCTTCGTGCGCTCCCAAAGCCATGAAAGCGACGCGGAAGGCGGCAGAAGACCTTTCCGTTTTCCGGCCCAAGTATGAGCGGCAAACCCAGACGGCGACTCCTGTTCCCGCAGCAGCCGAAACCTCGAAAAAAGAAGACTATCCCGACCCCACGCTTGATTCAACCGGGGAGGTGGTCGCTTTGCTCGACTCGATTAGCGAAAGAAACAGGAAGGTCAATTTGGTTCAGGGCTATACCATCGTGGTTCGCGGCGGACAAAAAGACGAAGCCATTAACATCAGGCAAAAAATCATGAAGCTTTTCCCCGATACAAATCCCGAGCTCACGTGGGATCACCCCAGCTATAAGATCAAGGTGGGGCAGTTTTATTCGAAAATTGAGGCGAACAAACTTTATGTCCAGATGAAAAAGGAATTCCCCAACCGGGTAATTCTCGCCCCTGAAAACATCAGAATTAACTAATCAAGCAGAATGGAATTAAAATCGAGAGTACAGGCCCTCGTCGCCGCGTATTTTCAGGAAATCATACAGCAAAGAAGACTGATTCACGCCAATCCTGAATTGTCGTTCCAGGAATTTGAAACCTCCGCCTTTATTGCGAACGAACTCGGCAAGATGGGCCTGGAGCCGAAAAACATGGCCAACACCGGGGTTGTGGCTTTGATCGAAGGGAGGAATCCGGGAAAGAAAGTAATCGCCCTTCGCGCCGACATTGACGCGCTGCCGATTGAAGAAACCAATGAAGTGGAATACAAATCGTTGAAGAAAGGGGTGATGCACGCGTGCGGCCACGACGTCCATACAGCGTCGCTGCTTGGCGCGGCGCGCATCCTCAACGATCTGAAAGATCAATTTGAAGGCTCCGTCAAATTGATTTTCCAGCCGGGCGAAGAAAAGCACCCCGGCGGGGCGTCGTTGATGATCAAGGAGGGCGTTCTTGAAAATCCCCGTCCCGCAAACATCATCGGCCAGCACGTGATGCCGCTGATTCCCGTCGGCAAGGTCGGATTTCGCGAAGGCATGTTTATGGCTTCCGCCGATGAGATATTTATGCGCGTAAAAGGTCGCGGCGGCCATGGAGCCATGCCTGAAATGAACGTCGATCCTGTGCTCATCGCCTCTCACATTATCGTGGCCCTGCAACAAGTAGTCAGCAGAAACGCTTCTCCTAAAATTCCTACGGTGCTTTCTTTTGGGAAAGTGATCGCCAACGGCGCCACAAACGTTATTCCCAACGAAGTATATATCGAAGGCACTTTTCGCACGCTCAACGACGAATGGCGCATGGAAGCCCATGAAAAGATCAAAAAGATGGCCAAAGGCGTCGCCGAAGGAATGGGCGGAGAATGCGAAATAGACGTCAAAGTAGGCTATCCCTATTTGGAAAACAATCCCGAGCTGACGCGGCGCGCCCGGAAATACGCCATAGATTACCTTGGCGAAGAAAATGTGGTCGATCTCGACATCTGGATGGCCGCCGAAGATTTTGCCTTTTACACAAAAGAAATCGACGCCTGCTTTTACCGTCTTGGCGTGCGCAACGAAGAGAAAGGCATTATTTCGTCGGTGCATACGCCCACCTTTAACGTCGACGAAGAGGCGTTGAAAGTAGGCGCCGGATTAATGGCGTGGATCGCGTTGCAGGAATTGCAAAATTGATTCGCGCTACAGAAGGGACAACCCAGGCGCCTGCCGCCGATTGATTGGAAAGATGCGGGACGGCGCCGCCGTCAATGAGCTCCGCCCGCACGCAAATCTTTCAAGCGTTGGCCCTTTTTTCCCGGACGCTTCCATCATTCAGGGCAAACTCCTCCGGCCGCGGCAATTCATGCACATTCCCTCCGCCTTTTGCCCTCATATTCTTTCCTTTTACAAAAGGACGGATGATGAGCCTTGTTCCCCGGTCGTAGGTGAAATAGTTCCATATCCAGTTGGCAAGAACCACGATTTTTCCCCTGAATCCCACGATATATAACAGGTGGACAAACAGCCAGATAAACCAGGCGAAAAAGCCTCCGAAGTTCAGGTTGCCAGGCAAATTCACCACCGCCCGGTTTCTTCCCACCGTCGCCATAGCGCCTTTGTCGAGGTATTCAAAAGGAACGAGGGGCTTGCCGTCGACCAGGCGCGACAGGTTCTTTGCCAGGCGTCTCCCCTGCTGCATGGCGACCGGCGCAAGCATGGGCAAGCCGTTCTGGTATTGTCTGGTTTTCATCAGAGCCACATCGCCAATAGCGAATATATGATCGAAGCCCAAAACCCTGTTGTACTCATCTACCAGGATCCTGTTTTTCTCGATAACCTCTTCCGGCAATCCGTCTATGACGTTTCCCATCACGCCGGCGGCCCATATCAGGGTAGAAGTTTCCATCTTCCGGCCGTCGCTCAACTGCGCCAGCTCGCCGTCGTAACTCTTCACCAGGGTGTTCAGGTAAATATCCACGCCAAATTTCTGCAGGTATTTGTACGCCTTTTCCCCGGCGAAAGGCGTCATGGCGGGCAATAGCCGGTCCGTCCCCTCCACGAGGTTGATTTTCATGAGAGAAAGGTCAAGATCCGGATAATCTTTCGGCAGCACATCCTTCTTCAGTTCGCCCAAAGCTCCCGCCAATTCCACTCCCGTCGGTCCGCCGCCAACAATCACAAAGTTCAGCAGCCTTATTTTCTCCTCCCTGTTTTTCGACACCACGGCTCTTTCGAAATTCTGGAGAATATGGCTTCGAAGATCGAGCGCATGGGGTATTTGCTTCAGGGGGAAGCAATTCATGGCAATGCTTTCGTTGCCAAAGTAATTGGTTTTCGATCCGTTGGCGATCACCAGGATATCATAATTGATGCTCCCGATGCTGGTGTGCAGGCATTTATTTTCCGTATCTATTTTCTTCACAAGCGCCAGCCTGAAGTAAAAATCCCTGCGCGGCCCAATGGCTTTCCGCAATGGGCCGGCTATAGAATCGGGCTCAAGGCCGGCCGTCGCCACCTGATATAGCAGCGGCTGGAAAGTATGATAGTTGTATCTGTCAAGCATCACAAGCTGGATGCGCCGCGTGTTTAGCGCTTTGGCAAGCTCGATGCCGCCAAAGCCTCCCCCTATCACCACCACGCGCGTCTTTTCGGTGTCGGGCACATTCACTTCATTTTGGTTGTTCAAAAGAAGTTCTCTTTGTTCGGTTTTAATCATGATTTTAAAAAATTACTCTTTAATCTAAACGACGGCCTGTTTTGCGCAGACCCCATAGACCTGAACTGTAAACCGGTCTTTGCGGTTGCGCAAAACGGTTAATTAATCGTAGAAAGAACTGCGTTTGAATTTTGTCGCGACGCCGCCGTTCCGGAACGATCAAATTTTGTTCAAAGGAGAGATTCACCTTAACCCCAACAATAAAAGGATATAATGTTTAAGATGGTTTGCGAAACGCCGGGGCCTTCCCAATGCGGCCAGCGTCGTCGCGGAACGGTCGATCAACCCCCTGACCTTCAATCCCAGGGGCTTTGATTCTATCCCCGCATACCTGCCCAGGAAATATTTGATTTCGTCTTTCGGCAATGACCAAAATACCGACCGGCTGCTTTTTATTTCCTGAAACAGCAGGCTAAGGCCTCGCAATTTCTCGCTTGCCAGGTGCCATACAGGATACTGATAAACTTCAGGGGTGGCGTTGCTAAACCTCCTTGCCCGGAACACTATTCTCACATAGTCGCTCGCGTCATACAATTTCATCTGCGTCGCGTTGCAAACGTAGCTTTGTATGTTTTCGTCGCCGTCCAGCATCGACTCGCCGTTGAAGGGCAAGGTATAAACCACGCCGCTTTGGGCGCGGTCCACCAGCAGGTCGAATAGCCGCTTGGCGCTTTCGCTCAATATGCGAAACGAGCCGGGCTTGCCGCCGATAAACCCGCCTCCATACCAATGAGGGTAGCGCGCCGGGTATTCCGGGTCGATCTGCCTGAATACATCCCCCATTTCCGACATAATCCGGTCTCTTTTCTCGGGCGGCTGCTGGGCGCTCCGGTTGAGGACCAACAGGTCGTACTGATCGAGCAACCGGCCCAGGTTTTCCCATTTGGAAGCCCACAGGCAATCGATATCCGTCAACACCGAGCAGTTTTTCAGGTATTGCAATTGGTCGTAAACCTCGATCTTGTACAATGTATTTTTAAACTTGCCCAACCTACCCGGCAGGTAATACTTCGAAAAGGGCAGGATGCGCACATCGACCCCCAAGCGCTGCAGTTCCTGTTTGAAGTCGAAGCCGTTGAAAACGGGATGGGAATCGTCGTTTGTGAAGAGGATATGATTTCTCCTGGGATTAATCCTGGCGGATACGGCGAAATATACATACGCCATTTTCCAGTAAATGATTCGTTTGGTTTGCTTGTCAAAACGGCCGATCATCGGGTAGGGGATGTGCTCATCCTTTTCTGAATTGTCGATTGAAAGGGCCGCGACAATATTAAACAAGCTCATACCATTTATGGTCTGTTTTCAAACCCGGATACGTAAAAATCGATATGCCGGTTTATGATTCAGGAAAAAGGTTTGTAAAATAATGTTACGGCGCCTTGCCGCAGAGTTCAAAGATGCGGCCTCGCATTTCACAAATATGACCCGGATATTTCCAGGACATAACGGAGCGTTTCTGAAATATGATGGGATATTTCAGAATCTTGACGGGATGATTCGGAAATATGACGGGATATCTCTGAATCATGACGGGATGTTTCAGAAATATGACGGGATGTTTCAGAATCATGACGGGATGTTTCGGAAATATGACGGGATGTTTCAGAATCATGACGGGATGTTTCAGAAATATGACGGGATGTTTCGGAATCATGACGGGATGTTTCAGAATCATGACGGGATATTTCAGAATCATGACGGGATGTTTCAGAAATATGACGGGATGTTTCTGAATCATGACGGGATATTTCAGAAATATGACGACAAGCATAGAGACGCGATTGATCGCGTCTCTGTATAATCAATCAAAACATTTTCACCGCTCGCCGCTTAGTTCCCATAGTCCATCAAATGACTTTTCATTTCCTTTCGCGCAATGTGAATGCGGTTTTTCACCGTGCCGATCGGGATTTGGAGTTTCTCGGCGATTTCATGGTACTTATACCCCCTGAAATGCATCAAAAACGGCGTCCGGTAGGCGTCTTCCAGGTTGGCGATGGCCCTTTTTATGTCGTTCAGCGCGAACGAGCTTTCGCCGTAATTTGAAGCCGCATAATTGCTGTCGTTGATGAAGTGCAGGTTTTCCGTCGTGTCGATAAACGTATTCCGCCGGCTCATCTTCTGGTAATTGGTGATAAAGGTATTCTTCATGATGGTATATAGCCAGGCCTTCAGGTTGGTGCCGTATTTGAACTTGTCGCGGTTTGAGATGGCTTTCAACATGGTCTCCTGGATCAGGTCGTTTGCGTCTTCTACATCCTTGGTGAATCTTAAGGCGTGGTACCTGAGGTCTTTCGATTTCTGGTTGACTGTATAACTGAATTCCTGCACCGTCATAAGAGTAAATTTTAAGGTTTGACATTTAGCATGCTAAAAAGGGGGACCTGAAAAGAATTAAAAAATACCTGGTCGTTTTCAGAAAAAATTGTCCCACATCCTGTTTAATACCTTGGATATAGCCCAATATTATGCCAATCGCCAAAACGCCCGCCCAAGCCCGTCTTGAATTGCGTTTTGTAGAATAATTTCCTCACAGTGAGTAAACTTTCTATAGCTAATTTTTAATTATTTTTTTCTCCCCGGTTATTTGCAATAATTGAAAACCAACGTACATTTGCACTCCCGATTGACGCCGGACGGCGGTTATGAGGATAAAGCCGGCGATTGTTCTTAAAAAGAATGGGATCTTAGCTCAGTTGGTTCAGAGCATCTGCCTTACAAGCAGAGGGTCATAGGTTCGAATCCTATAGATCCCACAAACAGCCCTCCAAAAGCGGAGGGCTTTTTTGTTGGTTATGCGGCGAATTCGCAAAGCGGAGCGCTGGCGTTGTCAGGCGCAGGTTGTCGCGGAAGGCGCGAAAAACCGGGATCCAGACCAGTCCCTGACAATTGGCGACCGGTAATTTACAATGGATAACTAATAACCGTCCTACCCCCCATTCCCGGGGATGAGCTCGACTACTGTTTGCAGGATTCCAATGGCAAGAGCGGCTCCGGCGCCCTCGCTCGAAAAAATCTGGGAACTCAGCAACGGCCTTCCCCCCAGATATTCCAGGAGCGCAGCATGCCCTTTCTCATGCGACAAGTGGGTAAATATGCAATAATCCAGGATTTCAGGATATAAAGACGACGCCACAAGCAATGCGACGGAAGAAACAAACCCATCGACCAGGATGACCGTCCGCAACTCGGCGGCGCGCAACATCCCTCCCGTCATCATGGCGATCTCGTATCCGCCGAATGCAGCCAATACCTGCATCGGATCGTTCCGTTCCACGGGGTTGACCGCCTTGGCGCGATCAAGCATATGAAAGACCGACCGGGAATCGTCATGATAGAAAAACTCCGCCAGGCATTCCTCCACCGGAAGACGGGTGAGCTGATGCATGATTAGGGCGGCGGAAACCTCATTGCCCACGCCAATTTCGCTGAATCCAAGAACATTGACGCCCTCGCTGTGAAAGTCGTCGACGATCGAGGCGGCCATTTCCATCGCCATCCTGCATTCCTGCAGGTTCATCGCGGGGCCTTTCAGGAAGTTCTTCGACCCCATTCTGATTTTGGCGTCGATCAGTGTGGGAGAAGGGAAAAACCGGTGGTTGACTCCAGCGTCCACCACTTTTATGCCGATTCCTTTTTTTTGGGCAAACAAATTCAGCGACGCGGCGCCATTGATTAGAGCGGCGGCCGCCTTGCGCGTCGGCTCTTGGGACAGCTTTAGTTCTTCGCCGGCAAAACCATGATCGCCGGCAAATACAATGATCGCCGGAGAATTCAGCTTTGGTCTGGACGTATTCTGAATCAGACAGACCTGCCGCGCAGTCTCCTCAGCCTTTTTTTGAAAGCTTGCAGAACCAATGTTCTTGGTCACTCTCTTGCCGATTCTCTGCCTGCTTCCGTTTGTTATGGCGTTTATTAAAAAATCCAAATCACATGTTTTTGTCGACAATCGCAATTCTACAAGTAAAAACGAAAACGCAAATAAAAGATTCAAAAAATGAACTTTATTTTTACTTGCAGGGGAGCCAGGGTTATGGCTCCCCACGATCATTAACGAAACAGGAAACTGCTTGGTCCAACGGCAACGTCAAAGCCGCCAATCAACGTTCCATCCAGCCCGTATCTTTCCACCCTTCCGGCCGTTTGAAACCCTTTTGGATCGGCCACATAAATCTCATTCTCTCCGGGATGAAAGCCAATGGCATAAAAATTAGTCCCGGGAATGAGGGGATCGAGCGAAAGCGTCTCCTCGTCGACGTCGTGCTCATGCACGCCCGCTCCGGTCAAATAGTAGAACCGGCCTTTGTCGCCTGAAATAGCGATTTTACCGGCAGGCGACAGGTTATCTGTAGGCGCCTCGAAATCCACTTCAACGCGGGCGGGATCAATGCGGAGCAAGCCGCCCTCCCCTCCCCAGGGACCTTTGCACACAACCCACAATTGCTGGTTCTTGTCCAAAACAAAATCGTTGGGAGCCTGATAGGGGGTCTGAATGCTGTCTATTTTCTCGTTGGTATTGGCGTCGATTACGGTCACCCAATTGGTAAAGCTGTTGGCCACAAACACTTTAGAGCCCACGGCGATGACGCCCTCGGGACCATCCTGCGTCCTGATCCTGGCAATCAGCGTCCGGGTTTTCAGATCGACTACGGCCACATATGAGTCCGGCAGGGTGAAATTGTCGCCATACTCGCCCCAGCAGGTAATGTAACCCTTGCCATCGACGGCGGTCATATAGCGCGGCGCAACAAAATCAGGCCCCATTAAAGGCGCGCCAGAGAATGTAAAGTCGCCGGCGTCCACAATTTCTATCTTGTCCGGATTGTTGGCAAGCAGATAGATCAACCCGTCGTGTTCAAACGCGGAATTGAGCGTCGCTCCCAAATCGTCTCCGCCATTTTGCTTTGCGATCACGTTCAGGGTGACGGAATCTCCGGCGGTATGATAAAAGCTCACGGAACCGTCGCCTTGACCAAAAACGCCTTCGTTGACGATCAATACGCCAGACCCGTATGAAGAAATGGGCCCTTCATTCTCATCTTCGCCGCATCCGGAAAAAAGGATTATCCCGGCGCACAATAATGCAAACCATTTAATCTGTTTCATATTTTGAAATTTAATTTAGTTGAATACAAACCTGATCCCGGCGTGGAAATTGATGCCGGGCATTGCTTTGGCGTCGTAATTCTGATACCGGACGTTAAAAATGTTGTTCGCCGCGAATGTGGCTTTGCAAACAGCCGGTCCCCAATGAAACGTCCGCGCCAGATCGATACCGGTGATTGCATAAGGACTCAGGCTTGAAATATTGCCCAGGTTGGTATAGCGTTTCCCGGTAAAGTAGTTAGTCACGCTGGCGCTCCAACGGTCGATACGGCCTTCGGCGATGAAGTTGGCCGAATGTTTGGGGGTGTAGGCAAGTTGTTTCCCGGCGGTTCCGTCGCCCGGGCTCAATTCCCGCTTGTTCTCCGACCGGGTATAAAAGTAATTTCCCGTGAAAAGCAGAGACAGGTTTCCCGCTTTTGTTTCAAATTCAGCGTGGGTTTCCAATCCCCTAATCGACGCTTTTCTGACGTTCTCCGGTATCCAGATGTCGCCGCCGGCGGGCATCCAGTGGATGAGATCGTCAATCTTCATGGCGTAAGCGGAGGCCTCGACGCCCAAACGGCCGCTTTGCCGTCGCAAGTCAAACCGTATTCCCGCTTCTCCCGACCAGCTTTCCTCCGGGCGCAAAGCGGGATTGCCGCTCAAAGGATAGTACCGGTCGTTA
>Ga0207873_1003955_pt1 | contig 10237 bp, 10 predicted proteins | sample BGWIniCompost_FD_187373 | JGI IMG/M metagenome (GOLD analysis project Ga0207873, IMG submission 187373) | Cellulose adapted compost microbial communities from Newby Island Compost Facility, Milpitas, CA, USA - BGW Initial Compost (SPAdes)... ... | reverse complement strand
CTCGACCTTGCGGCCCAGGTCCTCGAGACGCATGGGCTTGACGATGTAGTCGTCCGCGCCGGCGCGCAGGCCGCGCTGCTTGTCGGTGAAGTCGCTGCGCGCGGTGAGCATCACGACGCGGGTGTCGGAGAACTCGGGGTGGTCCTTGATCGTGCGAGCCACCTCCCAGCCATCGATGCCGGGCATCATGACATCGAGGAGCACGAGGTCGGGGCGGGCCTCCTCGAGCATCGCCAGCGCCTCCTTGCCATCGGCTGCGGTGTCGACGTGGTATCCTCGCGATTCGAGGTAGGTCCGGACGATCTCGAGGGAGTCTGCGTCGTCGTCGACCACGAGGATGCGGGCATCAGGCATCGGCTCAATCCTGCTGGCGCAGTGTGCGCGGAGATCGCGTGCTGGTCGCGAGCCAGAGCAGGGCTCCGAGAAATGGCAGGAGTACCACGAGCAGTATCCAGCGTAGCCGCGCCCAGCGCGAGCCGGGCGAGGCGAGGATGGAGGTGACGGCCCAGACGTCGACGACCAGGACCGCCACGGCCAACCAGTGTCGCACGTTCGCCGTCATCTCGGTCGGTGCCCTACGCGGCGGGGGCGAGGGGGCAAGAACCGAGCCGCTGGGATCTGGTCAACACGGCGGGACAGCGCAAGGTGATCGTACCGAGCCGCAAACGAGCCATGGGGCGGAAGCCGCGTCTTTGCGGCTCCCGCCCCATGCGAGACCGTCGTGCGGTTCGCGCCCGGCCCTGTTGGGACCGGGGCAGCCAGTTCACTCCTGGGTGGCGAGCTGGCCGGCCGTGATGTGGAACTCCGCGCGCCGGTTCCGCGCCCAGGCAGCCTCGTTGCTGGCGGGATCCAGCGGCCTGGACTCGCCGAAGCTCTGCGTCTCGAAACGCGACTCGTCGAGGCCGAAGCCGACGAGGAACTGCTTGGCCGCGTTGGCCCGGCGGAGGCCCAGCGCGATGTTGTACTCGACCGAGCCGCGCTCGTCCGCGTGCCCGTCGATCCGCAGCTTCAGCGTCGGGTCCGCACGGAGGATCGGAACCTTGGCCTCCAGGATTGCGCGCGCGTCCGGACGGATGTCCGAGCGGTCGAAGTCGAAATGGATCATCTCCATGAGGATCGCCCGGTTACGGGCAGCGACGGCCGCGGGATCCTCCGCCGGCTCAGATGGCGGCGGGGGCGGGGGCGGCGTCGGATTCGACGGCGGCTGCTGCTGCGGCGCCGGCGCTTCGGGCTGTGCCTTCCGACAGCCGCTCAGCGCGAGAACGACAGTGAACGCCACCGCGAGCGTTTGGATCTGACGCTTCATTGCACTCCTCACTTTGGAACGCTTTGATGCCACGGGGGCTCCGGGCGGGGCAAGGGCCACCGGCTTCGATCTTGGCGTGCGGCGCGGTCTTCGTCAAGAGTGATGTGCAACCAGGGTGCGCAGATGGGTCCGGAGCGGCGCTGGCGGCTGCGTGGCCAGAGGCCGACGGGGCGGCGGCCTGGACCGCGCCGGCCGTCAGGGCCCGGGCGTGAGCAGCGGACGCAGCACGTGAATGGCGAAAAGGCGCGCGATGAGCGGCTGCCCGCCCGCCGCGACGTCGCGCAGGGACAGGCCGGCCAGACGCTTGGCGAGCCGTGCGACGGTGTGCTCGTGCACGCCGAGCTGGTGAGCCACGGCGGTCCACCTCTGGCCCGGCGCCTTGAGGGCCGACGCACGGAGCAGGAGCAGCCAGTCCAGAAAATGACCCGGCAGGAGCGGGTGGTCCGCGCCCAGCGCTTCGCGCCAGTAGCGCCACAGCGTGCGGCGGTCGCACCCGACGGCCGCGGCGAGCTCGATCACCGAGCGCACCGGCTGCTCGCTGCGGAACGCGTGCGAGAGCGCGCGGCGCAGCCGCGGCGGCAGGTGCTCCGCCTTTTCAACGGCCCCGGCCATCTGGCGGAGGAGGCTGCTCCCGCGCGCGCGGCTGACCGCGCCCAGGATCTCGCGATCGACCTCGTGGACCCAGACGATTTCCTCGACGGCGAGGTGCTTGAGTAGTCGCAGGTTCTCGGCGTCCTTCTCGGTCACGACCACCAGCGGATGGAGCGGCAGCCGCTCCCGCAGCGCCGAGAGCTGCGCGAGCTGCGCAGGCTCGCTCAACCACGGCAGCACAGCGATCGAGCAGACCGCGCCGGCCGCGGCGCGCTCGAACGGCTTCCAACTGTCCGCCGTGATGACGTTCGAGCCCCCGTTCAGCGCGGAGCGCAGGCGCTCCAGCAACGCAGGGTCACCACAATAGACGGCCAGCGTGCCCCGCATGAGGTACTGCTGCGCCGGGGGCACGGTGGACGCGATGAGGGCACCGCTCAGGCCGGGCATGTCGTGATTCACGATGGTCGCCAGTCTTTCCTCGCCGTTCGTCAGATCCTTCGGGGACCGGCGGTGGGCCGGGGGACCGGGCCGGGTCGTACAACACGGAGCGTGCCACGGCGGCGGCAGGCGGGTCCAGGCTCGACGGCGCCGGCGCTTCCGGGTCGGAGCGTCCTCTCGATCATATTGCCGTACAAAGAGTTACGTCGTACGTCCCGGGCCGGCCCCCGGCGGCGTGCGGCGCGCGGGGCGGGCGCCGGCGAGGGACTCTCCGGTGTCACAAAATGTCTCAGTGTGGCATCGATGGGTCACTTTTTTCACTGTTTTCACGGAGCGGCGGCCGCGCGCGAGCGGCGTTTGTCGGGGTCCGGCGCGGGGCCGTGCTGCACGAACTGGAGCTCGTGGAGGCGGGCGTAGAGGCCGCCGCGCTCGAGGAGCTCGTGGTGCGTGCCCTCCTCGCGCAGCTCGCCGCGGTGGAGGACCAGGATGCGGTCCGCGTTCTGGACCGTTGAGAGGCGGTGTGCGATGACGATGGAGGTGCGGCCCCGCATGAGGGTGTCGAGCGCGTGCTGGATCTGGCCTTCGAGCGCGGAGTCGACGGAGCTGGTGGCCTCGTCGAGGACGAGGACGAGCGGGTCGAAGGCCAGGGCGCGTGCGAAGGAGAGGAGCTGGCGCTGCCCGACGGAGAGGGTGACGCCGCGCTCGCCGATGGTCTGAGCGTAGCCGCCGGGGAGCCGCTCGATGAAGCGGTCGGCGCCGACGCGGGCCGCGGCCTCGCGGACGCGGGCGTCATCGATGTCGTCGCGCCCGAGGCGGATGTTGTAGGCGATGTCGCGGCTGAAGAGGAACACGTCTTGGAGCACGAGGCCGATGCGGCTGCGGAGCTCGTGGAGCGGGACGCGGTCGATGGGCACGCCGTCGAACAGGATCTGCCCGCGCTGCGGCTCGTAGAACCGCATGAGCAGGTTGATGAGAGTGGTCTTGCCGGCGCCGGTGTGGCCGACGATGGCGATGCGCTCGCCGGGCCGGGCGCGGAAGCTGATGCCGCGGAGGACCCATTGCCCTTCCCCCGGCCCATCCCCGGGCGGGGGCGGGGGCGGCCCCTCCGCTCTGCCCTTCCGCCCGGGCGGGGGCGGGGGAGAAGCGGGGGCAACTGCGGGCGAGGGGTAGGCGAACCACACGTCGCGGAACTCGATCTCGCCGCGGCCGTGCGCGGGGAGGTGGAGGGGGGCGGCGGGCTCGGGGACCGAGGGCTGCGCGTCGAGCAGGTTGAAGATGCGCTCCGAGGACGCCATCGCGCCCTGGAGCATGTTGTACTTCTCGGACAGGTCCTGGATGGGCTGGAAGAAGCGGCGCACGTACTGGAGGAACGCCGCGACCACGCCGATGGTGAGCGAGCCATCCAGGACCTTCGAGCCGCCGTAGACGATGATGAGCGCGAGCGCGACGGCGCCGAGCACCTCCATGGCGGGGAAGAAGAGGGCGTAGTAGCGGATGGAGCGGAGGTGCGCGTCGAGGTAGTCGCGGTCGATGCGGCGGAAGCGCGCGGCCGCGTCCTGCTCGCGGCCGAAGAGGCGGAGCACCGTGATGCCCGTGAGGCGCTCCTGGAGGTACGCGTTGATGCGTGCGAGGCGAATACGGATCTCGCGGTAGGCCTCCCGGATGCGCGCGCGGAAGAGGAAGACGACCACGAAGACGAGCGGCATCACGGAGAGGGTGACGAGCGCGAGGCGCCAATCCATGAGCAGCATCGCGCCGGCGATGAAGAAGAGCGTGAAGACGTCGCCGAAGACGGTGACGACGCCGGTGCTGAAGAGCTCGTTGAGGACCTCGACGTCGCTGGTGACGCGCGTCATCAGCCGGCCTACGGGGTTCCGGTCGAAGTACGGCAGGCTGAGGCGCTGGAGGTGGCCGAAGATCTCGCGTCTGAGGTCGTACATGACGCGCTGGCCGATCCAGGTGGTGAGGACGGTCTGCGCGTACTCGAACGCGAAGGCGAGGAGGATGGAGCCGAAGAACGCGCCGGTGAGAGTCGCGAGGAAGCGCAGGTCGCCCCGCGGGATCGCGTGGTCTAGCACCAGACTGGTGATCCACGGGCCGAGGAGCTGGAGCGCGGCGCTGGTGAGGAGCAGCGCCACAGCGAGCGCGACGGCGCCGCGGTACGGCCTCAGGTAGCGAAGCAGCCGCCGCATCAAGCGGGCGTCGTACGCCTTGCCGAGTGCTTCTTCTTCGTGGATTGCGACGCCCGCGTCGTTGCTCACGTTCCGATCCGACTATACCGATGGGGGTGAGAGCCTCTTCCGTTGCCTTTCCTCGCGGATGCGCCGCATGGCGTCCCGCTTGGATTCGCCGGGCAGGCGCACGCTGATCTCGACGGCGCCCATGATGACCACGGCGTTGATTCGCAGGGACGGCACGTCCGGTCCCGGAGGCACCCAGCGTGCCGCGCCTTTGATCTCGCCCATGATCGGGATACCACTGGCGTCGACCGCGAGATCCGGCGGGACAATGATCTCGATGCCGCCCATGAGGCAGAAGATGTCGATCTCCGTGGGCCCGGGCGGGAGCGCGACCTCGCGGAAGTCCAGCACGACGCCGCCCATGCAGCAGAACACCGGGTTCCGGCGCGCCGGGGCCCAGACCCCGCGCCGCGTGACGTTCGCCATGAGCGAGAAGATCAGCCCGCGTTCCCGCAGGTGCGCCACGGGCGCGGCGGGGCGCTGCGATGCCGAGGCGGGCGTCCGTGCGGCCTCCGTCGCGGGGATCGGTGGGAGATCCGCGAGCAGCGCATCGAGATCGGCGAGCGCGGTCGCGCGGTGGGCGCGGTCCAGCCGGTCCTCGAAGTCCGTCACGTCGAGGTGGTCCTCGGCGAAGTGGGTGCAAAGGGCCTTGATGGTCCGCTCCCGCGCTTCGCGCAGAGCCACCGGGCTCACCTGGTGCGATTCAGCCATCCTGCGATGCCCTCGCCTCGGTCCTGGGCGGTGAGACGTTTTCCCGCAAGAAGATAGAACGGGGGCGGGGGCGGCCGCCAGCCGCCGTGGCGGCCAGCGGTGCACGCAGCATTGACCGTCGCGCGCGAATCTCCTAATTTTTGCAACATTCCTCCCCGGGTCTGCCCCTTTCCATCCCAATGAGTCGCTTCCAACTGTTCGATCGCATCCGGGACCGGCTGGTCGCGGCGTTCACTGTACTCATGGCCGGGACGCTGGTGACGTGGTGGTTCGGCACGGCGAATCTCAAGGAAACCACCGAGGACGTGACGACGAGCCTGGACCGGTTGCAGGAGAGCGCGAACCTGGGCACGCGCCTCGAGTCGTTGATCCTGGAGCAGATCGCGACTGGCGAGCGCTACCTCGTGAGCGGCGCGAGCGCGGCGGCGGAGAACTTTCGCCGTCTGGGGCTGGAGGCACACCGGCTGCGCAGCGATTATGCGAGCCTTCCCGACCTGACGGCAGACGAGCGGAAACAGGTGGTCCGCATCGAGGAGCTGCACTCCCGGCTCGAGGTGGACTACTCGCTGGCGCACGCGCTGCGAGACCTTGGCCGGCCGGCCGAGGCGGCGCGGCGGGTTGCGGCCGTGGAGCCGGACCTGAACGAGCTGGGCAGCGTGATCCGCGGGCTGGGTTCGGCGCAGGCGGCGAAGGTCAATGCAGCCACGCGGATGCTCCAGGAGCAGGCGACGCAGCGGCAGTTCACGCTCGCGGCCGTGATGGTCCTGACGGCGATCGTCGGCTTCCTGTTGATCCGCCAGACGCTGCTGTCGATCGACCGCCCGCTGAGCGCGCTGGTCGGCGCGGCGGACATGCTCGGCAGCGGCAACCTGGACGTGCAGGTGGCCGGCCGTATGAGCTCGGAGTTCGGCGTGCTGGCCGGCGCGTTCACCTCGATGGCGGCGCGGCTGCGGACGATCGTGGGCGAGACGGCGGCGACGGCGGAGCAGATCAGCGCGTCGGCGTCGGACCTTTCGAGCATCTCGGAGCAGGTCGCCGCGTCGAGCGGCGAGGTGTCGTCCGCGATGGTCGGCATCACGAGCGGGGCGGAAGAGCAGGCGACGGGGCTGCGCGCGGTGCAGGGCGCAGTGGGCGAGATGCGGCGCCGGGCGGGCGAGATCGGCGAGAGCTCGAGTCGGGTTCGAGAGCTGGGCGAGCGGATCGCCGAGCTGGCTGGCGAGAAGCGCAAGGACCTGGCCCGGGCGCTGGGGGTACTCCTGGAGGTCCGCGAGGCCGTCCGTTCCTCGACCGCCGAGGTCACGAAGCTGGCGCAGGCGTCGGATCAGATCGACGCGTTCGTGGAGACGATCCAGGGCATCGCGCGCCAGACGAACCTGCTCGCGCTGAACGCGGCGATCGAGGCGGCGCGCGCGGGTGAGCACGGCCGCGGCTTCGCGGTCGTTGCGGAGGAGGTCCGCAAGCTCGCGGACGGCAGCGCGAAGGCCGCGGACGAGGTGGCTGGCACGGTGCGGCTCATCCGGAAGCAGATCCAGGATGTGGTCGCGGCCATGGAAGCCGGCTCCACGATGGTGGCCGGGGTGGAGGAGGAGTCGAAGGGCGCCGAGCGTGCGTTCGAGGAGATCATCGAGGCGGTCGCGCAGGTGGGCGAGGCGGCTGCGCGCGTTGCGGTGGTCGCGGAAGAGAGCATGGGCGTCCTCGCGACGATCGAGGAAACCGTGGAGCGCGTCGGTGCGACGGCCGAGGCGCACGCCGCCAGCGCGGAAGAGGTGAGCGCGGCGGCGCAGGAGCAGTCCGCGGCGACGGAGGAGATGAGCGCGGCGAGCGTCGAGCTGCTGCGCGCCGCAGAGCGACTGAAGGAACTGGTCTCCGGCTTCAAGTTCGCGAGCGTATGAGCATCCTCTCCTGGATCCTGTTCGGTCTCTTTGCCGGTGCAGTCGCCAAGCTGATCATGCCGGGCAAGGATCCGGGGGGCTGCCTCGGCACCATCGCGATCGGGATCGCAGGAGCGCTGCTCGGCGGGTTCCTCAGCACGGAGCTGTTGGGGTGGGGCACGGTGACGGGGTGGAACTGGCGATCCTTCGCGATCGCGGTCGCCGGCTCGCTGGTCCTCCTGCTGATCTACCGGCTCATCGCGCGGCGGCGGGCCTAGGCCCGGGGGGGCGGGACAAACCCGCTACTCCGCGCCGTCCGGAGTTGGCGCGGGCAGACGCCGGTCGAGCGCAGCAAGCACGTCCGCGGCCTCGACGCCCGCGGCAGCGCATGCCACGAGCGCGTGGTACAGCAGGTCTGCGGCTTCCTCGGCAACGCGCTCCGTTTCTCCCGTCACGCATGCGAGCGCCAGCTCTGTCGCTTCCTCACCCAGCTTCTTGAGCCGAAGGTTCCGATCCCCGAACAGGCGGGCGGTGTAGCTGCCCGCGGGCGGGCTCGTCTTGCGCGAGGCGAGCACGTCGGCAAGGGCGGCGATGGTGGGCGGGGCGGAGAAGCAGCTCCGCGCGCCGGTGTGGCAACTCGGGCCGGCCGGCTCGACCCGCGCGAGCACGGCGTCCGCATCGCAGTCGGCGTGGAGAGAAACCAGGCGCTGCGTGTTGCCGCTCGTCTCCCCCTTGCACCACAAGGCATCACGGCTGCGCGAGTAGTAGCACATCGTGCCGGTGGCGAGCGTGCGCTCGAGCGCCTCGCGGTTCGCGTACGCCAGCATCAGCACCTCGCCCGTGTGAGCATGCTGAGCGACGACGGGCACGAGGCCGCCGCCCTTCTCGAAGTTCAGCGCCGCGAGCTGCTCCGCCCTCTCGATCCGCACTTTCGATCCTCCGTCGATGCTCGTGTGATGACAGGCGCCTTGCTCAGGCGTGCTCGCGCGCGTTCGCGCCGAGCACGTCGCGCACGGCGCTGGCGAGCGCGGCGTTGGTGGCGACGCCGTGCCCCCCAAGGTGCGTGCGCCGGCCGTCCAGATCCGTGAAGACGCCGCCCGCCTCCTCGATGATGGGCACGAGCGGCGCGGCATCCCAGGGCGAGAGCACGGGATCCAGCATCACGTCGGCGCGGCCGGTCGCGACGAGGGCGTAGCCGTAGGCGTCGCCCCAGGTCCGTACGGCGCGCGCGGCGGCGCGCAGTCGGTCCCATGCTTCGTTGCGTGCGGGGTCGGCAAACGGCTTGCCGTCCGAGGTCATGACCAGCGCGTCCTGGAGCCGCGCGGTCGAGGACACGACCGCGCGCCGCCCGTTCCACCAGCAGCCCTCGCCTCGGGCGGCGAACACGGTCTCGTTGAGCGCGGGGAAGTGCGCGACGCCGAGCACCGCCTCGCCTGCGTCCTCGAGCGCGACGAGGATGCCGTACAGCGGCACGCCGTGGACGAAGGAGCGCGTGCCGTCGATCGGGTCGAGGATCCAGCGGCGCTGTGCGCCCGCGCGCAGCGCGCCGAACTCTTCGCCGAGGATGCCGTCTTGCGGGAAGCGGGCCTCGATGGCGGAGCGGAGCGCGTGCTCGGCCTCGCGGTCCGCGAGCGTGACGGGCGAGGCGTCGGCTTTGGTCTCGACGGCGACGCCGGTCTGGAAGTGGGCGAGCGTGAGTCGGCCGGCGCGCCAGGCGATGTCAACGGCGAAGTCGAGCAGGTCGCGGAGCGTTTCGCGGGCCATGGTTCAGGCGTCTCCTTCGGTCAGCCGCACCGGCACGCCGGCAGCGGCGAGGAAGCGCTTGACGTCACGCACGGTGGTCGTGCCGTCGTGGAAGATGCCGGCGGCGAGTGCGGCGTCTGCGCCGGCGAGGAACGCGTCGCGGAAGTGCTCGGGCGCGCCGGCGCCGCCGCTCGCGATGACGGGGACGGGCGCGCTACGCGCGACGGCGGCGGTCAGCTCGAGGTCGTAGCCGGTGCGGCGACCGTCCTCGTCGATGCTGGTGAGCAGGATCTCGCCCGCGCCGCGCTCGACGCACTCGCGAGCCCAGGCGACCGCCTCGAGGGAGGTGGCCGTGCGGCCGCCGTGGGTGAAGACCGTGAAGGTCCCGTCCGCGGAGCGTGCGGCATCGATGCTCGCCACCACGCACTGGCTGCCGAACCGATCCGCCGCCTCGGTGAGCAACTCGGGCCGGCGGACCGCGGCGGTGTTGATGCCGACCTTGTCGGCGCCGGCGCGCAGGACGCGCGCGATGTCGTCCACGCTGCCGATGCCCCCGCCGACGGTGAGCGGGATGAAGAGGCGCTCGGCGGTGCGGCGCACGACGTCGAGCAACGTGGCGCGGCCCTCGACCGAGGCGGAGATGTCGAGGAACACGATCTCGTCCGCGCCTTCGGCCTCGTAGCGCATGGCGAGCTCGACGGGGTCGCCCATGTCACGCAGGTCCACGAAACGGGTGCCCTTCACGACGCGGCCGTCGCGCACGTCCAGGCACACGACCACGCGCTTGCGCAGCATCACTCCCCCGTGGATGGTTCGCTGCCACCGGGGCGTGGCGTCGCGGCGCGGTCGGCGGAGGCGGCAGGCGGCGTCGCGGGCGGCCTGGGCGCGGCGATGTTCGGGCGGGCGCCGCGGTTGTCCGTCCGTTCCACGCGGATCGCGCCCTTGGTGCTGAACACCGCGTCGCCCGGCGCGAGTGCGTGGCGCAGCGCGAGACCGAACGCCTTGAACGCGGCCTCGACGATGTGATGGCGGTCCCGGCCGCGCAGCACGCGGAGGTGGAGCGTGATGTCGGCGTTGTCCGTGAGCGAGCGGAAGAAGTGGTCGTAGAGCCGAACCGGGAGCGGTCCCCGATAGAAGGGGCGGCCGCCGGCATCGAGCGCGGCGTGCACGAGCGCGTCGTCCATGGGGATCGTCGCCTCGCCGTAGCGCTGGCACGTGGCGGGGATCTCGTCGCGCAACGCGAGGCCGATGGTGATGGCCACGTCCTCGATGAGGTGGTGGCGCAGGTCGCCGGTCGCCTCCACGTCGAGCGCGAGGTTCGCGTAGCGCGCGAGCGT
>Ga0207873_1003953_pt1 | contig 10240 bp, 10 predicted proteins | sample BGWIniCompost_FD_187373 | JGI IMG/M metagenome (GOLD analysis project Ga0207873, IMG submission 187373) | Cellulose adapted compost microbial communities from Newby Island Compost Facility, Milpitas, CA, USA - BGW Initial Compost (SPAdes)... ... | reverse complement strand
GAGCATCTTCTCGTAGTCCACATCGGGGCGGACCCCCTCGTCCCGGGTGAGGAGGAAGGGCCTTCCCTCGGCGTCCAGCCCCTCGAGGGGGAGGATCTGGGCAGAAAACCGCCCCTCCTCCTGGGCCCGGGCCGCCCGCTTGTGGGAGAGGTACCCCCACTCGTCCAGCTCCTCGCGGCAAAACCCGTAGCGCTCGGCGATCCGCTCGGCGCTTTCCCCCTGGTGGACGAGCTCGTACCTCTTCCCAAGCTCGGGGTTCAGGGTGTGGAAGCCCCCGCCGATGTCCGAGAACATGGGCACCCGGGTCATGCTCTCCACCCCGCCGGCGATGGCGAAGTCCACATCCCCTGCGGCGATGGCCTGGGCGACGAAGTGGACGGCCTGCTGGCTGGAGCCGCACATGCGGTTCAAGCTCACCGCGGGGACCTCCTTGGGAAGCCTGGAGAGGAGCACCCCAAGCCGCCCCACGTTCGCCCCCTGCTCCCCCACCTGGGTCACGCACCCCGTGACCACGTCCCCGATGAGGCCGGGGTCTATGCCCGTCCGCTCCAAGAGGGCGTCCAGGACCTTGGCGTAGAGGGCATCGGGCCTATAGGCCCTCAGGGCCCCGTTCCGCTTGCCGATGGGCGTGCGCACCGCCTCGAGGATCACCGGCTCTCCCATCCGTCCCTCCCTTCCCTGCGGGCTTCCCAGTATACCCCCTTGACGCCTTGGGGGGGCGCGTGCTTTAGTTAGACCTGGGAACGAACTAAGGAGCGCGCGGTGCGTAAGGGCGACGTCCAAACCCTCCGCAGGCTCAACCGCAGGGCCATCCTGAACCAGCTCAGGCGGGGCCCCCTCTCCCGCGCCGACCTGGCCCGGGCCACGGGCCTCGCCAAGAGCGCCGTGAGCCGCCTCGTGGAGGAGCTGCTCCAGGAGGGGCTTTTGGAGGAGGGGCCCGCCGCGCCCTCCCCATTGGGCCGGCCGCCCACCCTCCTCCGGCTCAGGCCCCGGGCCCGGATGGCCCTGGGCGCGGAGGTGGGCGTGGAGGGCACGGTCCTCGTGGCCTTGGACTGGCAGGGGCAGGTGGCCTGGAGCAAGGAGTGGGCCCACGCCCCCGAGGAGGACCTCCACGCCCGCATCCAACGCCTCCTCCTGGAGGTCCGCCCCCACCTTCAAGACGCCCTGGGCCTCGGGATCACCCTGCCCGGGGTGGTGGCGGGGCGCCGCCTCCTCCTCGCCCCCAACCTGGGGTGGAGGGAGGTGGACCTCAGCCCCCACCTCGCCGCCCTCCCCCTCCCCGTGGCCCTGGAGAACGACGCCAAGGCCTCCGCCCTTTCCGAGGTCTTCCTCCACGGGGAGCAGAACCTCGCCTACGTGGTCCTGAGCACGGGGCTCGGCGTGGGGGTGGTGGCGGAGGGCAGGCTCCTCAGGGGCGCCACCGGGGCCTTCGGGGAGGTGGGGCACTGGCTTGGGGAGGGGGTCTCCCCTTGCCGGTGCGGCCGCCGAGGGTGCCTGGAGGTGGCCCTGGGCCTGGAAACCCTCGTGAAGCGCTACCGGGCCCTGGGGGGCACCGCCTCCACGCTGGAGGGCCTCCTCGCCGGGGCCCGGGCCGGGGAGGAGGCGGCCCTCCTCGCCCTCCGCCAGCTGGGGGAGGCCCTGGGCCGGTTCCTCGCCAACCTGGCCGTGGCCTACGACCCCGCCCGGGTGGTGGTGGGCGGGCGGGTGGCCGACCTCTTCCCCTTCCTAGAAGCGCCCCTCCGGGCCTCCCTGGAGGCCCACGCCTTCCTGGAGGCCCACCGGAAGCTTCCCGTGGCCCCCTCGGTCTACGGCCACCTGGCCCCGGCGGTGGGCGGGGCAAGCCTCTTCTTGGCGCGGTTTTTTGAGCTGGGCGGCTTGTGGGCGGAAAGCCCACGTCGCAATGGAGGTGACGGGTATGCGGAAGTGGCTTTTGGCGATCGGTATGGTCTTGGGGCTTAGCGCCCTGGCCCAGACGGGCAAGCTGGAGATCTTCTCCTGGTGGGCGGGGGACGAAGGCCCCGCTTTGGAGGCCCTCATCCGGCTTTACAAGCAGAAGTACCCCGGGGTGGAGGTCATCAACGCCACGGTGACAGGCGGGGCCGGGGTGAACGCCCGCGCCGTCCTCAAGACCCGGATGCTGGGCGGGGATCCCCCGGACACCTTCCAGGTGCACGCCGGCATGGAGCTCATCGGCACCTGGGTGGTGGCGAACCGGATGGAGGACCTCACCTTCCTCTTCCGCCAGGAAGGGTGGCTCCAGGCCTTCCCCAAAGGCCTGATTGACCTCATCTCCTACAAGGGCGGGATCTGGAGCGTGCCGGTGAACATCCACCGCTCCAACGTCATGTGGTACCTCCCCGCCAAGCTCAAGGAGTGGGGGGTGAACCCGCCCAGGACCTGGGACGAGTTCCTGGCTACCTGCGAGACCCTGAAGCAAAAGGGCCTCGAGGCGCCCCTCGCCCTGGGGGAGAACTGGACGCAGCAGCACCTCTGGGAGAGCGTCGCCCTCGCCGTCCTCGGCCCCGACGACTGGAACAACCTCTGGAACGGCAAGCTCAGGTTCACCGACCCCAAGGCCGTGCGGGTCTGGGAGGTCTTCGGCCGGGTGCTGGACTGCGCCAACAAGGACGCCGCCGGGCTTTCCTGGCAGCAGGCGGTGGACCGGGTGGTCCAGGGCAAGGCCGCCTTCAACATCATGGGCGACTGGGCGGCGGGCTACATGACCACCACCCTCAAGCTCAAGCCCGGAACCGACTTCGCCTGGGCTCCCTCCCCCGGCACCCAGGGGGTCTTCATGATGCTCTCCGACTCCTTCGGCCTGCCCACGGGGGCGAAGAACCGGCAGAACGCCATCAACTGGCTCAGGCTCGTGGGCTCCAAGGAGGGGCAGGACACCTTCAACCCCCTCAAGGGCTCCATCGCTGCCCGGCTGGACTCCGACCCCAGGAAGTACAACGCCTACGGCCAGTCCGCCATGAAGGACTGGCGGTCTAACCGCATCGTGGGCTCCCTGGTCCACGGGGCGGTGGCGCCCGAGAGCTTCATGAGCCAGTTCGGCACGGTGATGGAAATCTTCCTCCAGACCAAGAACCCCCAGGCGGCGGCCAACGCTGCCCAGGCCATCGCCGACCAGGTGGGCCTGGGCCGGCTCGGCCAGTAGAAACGGGATGGGGGTGGGCGCTTCGCCCACCCCCCTTTTTTGACCATGCGCGACCGGATCCTGGCCTTTTCGGTCCTCCTGCCCTCCCTCCTCGCGGTGGGCGTTTTCGTCTACGGCTTTATCGGGCAAAACCTCTGGGTCTCCCTCACCGACTGGGGCAAGGACCCGGCCCAGGCCCTGGCCCTAAGGCCCGAGCTCCGCTTCGTGGGGCTGGAAAACTACCGCGAGCTTTTCACCGGCTTCGTGGACGTGCGCTTCCGCCAAAGTGTGGTGAACCTCATCTTCTTCACCCTCTTCTTCATGGCGGGAAGCCTGGGCCTCGGGCTTCTCCTCGCCCTGGCGGTGGACAGGGCCCCTAAAGGGGAAGGGTTTTTTCGCACCGTCTTCCTCTTCCCCATGTCCCTTTCCTTCGTGGTGACGGGAACCATCTGGCGCTGGATGCTCCAGCCCCAAGGCGGGGTGAACGTCCTCCCCACCCTCTTCGGCCTGCCCCCCCTTTCCTTCCCCTGGCTCGCCACCCGGGAACAGGTCCTGGTTTTTGACTGGAACCATCTTCCCTTCTACACCGCCTTGGCCGTGGGTCTGGTTCTCCTTTACGTGGCCTACGCCGCCCACCGGGAAGGGGAAAGGAGGCGCTTCCTCTGGGCCCTCTTATCCGCCGGGGTCCTCTTCCTCTGGGCCTTCACCTTAGGCCGGGGACTGAAGCTTCTCCCCTACCCCGAGACCCACGGGTTCAGCCTGGCCCTGGTGGGGGTGATCCTGGCCGCCGTTTGGCAGATGTCGGGCTACACCATGGCCCTCTACCTGGCGGGGCTTAGAGGGATCCCGGTGGAGGTCCTCGAGGCCGCCCGGGTGGACGGGGCCAGCGAGTGGCAGCTTTTCCGCCGGATCATCTTTCCCATGCTCGCCCCCATCACCCTTTCGGCCATGATCGTCCTGGGGCACATCGCCCTCAAGATCTTTGACCTCGTCTTCGCCATGGCCGGGTTGGACTACGCCCCCACGGACGTGCCCGCCATCTACATGTACCTCCTGGCCTTCCGGGGGAACCAGTTCGCCAAAGGCGCCGCCATCGGCATCCTCCTGCTCCTCCTCGTGGCGGTGGTGGTCGTCCCCTACCTGGCGAGCCAGCTCAGGAAGGAGGTGCGGCGGTGATGGGCCGGGTCCTCCTTTACGCCTTCCTCCTCCTCATGGCAGGGTTTTTCCTCCTACCCGTCTACCTGGTGGTCCTCACCGCCCTAAAGGAGCCCGCTAAGATCACCCTGGAAACGGTCTGGCAGTGGCCCCACCCCCCCTATTGGGAAAGCTTCCGCACCGCCTGGGAGGCCTTCCGGCCCAAGTTCCAGAACTCCGTGGTCCTCGCCGTCTCCGCCACCCTCCTCTCCGCCCTGGTGGGGTCGTTGAACGGGTACGTCCTGGCCAAGTGGCCCTTTAGGGGGTCGGGCCTCCTCTTCGCCCTGATCCTCTTCGGGATGTTCATCCCCTACCAGAGCATCCTCATTCCCCTCTTCCAGTTCATGAAGTCCATCGGCCTCTACGGCAACCTTTTCGGGCTCGTCCTGGTCCACGTTATCTACGGCATCCCCATCGTCACCCTCATCTTCCGCAACTACTACAGCGAGATCCCCGACGAGCTTGTGGAGGCGGCCCGCATTGACGGGGCGGGGTTTTTCGGCATCTTCCGCCACGTGATCCTGCCCCTTTCCGTCCCCGCCTTCGTGGTGGTGGCCATCTGGCAGTTCACCCAGATCTGGAACGAGTTCCTCTTCGCCGTCACCCTCACCCGGCCCGAAAGCCAGCCCATCACCGTGGCCCTGGCCCAGCTCGCCGGGGGCGAGGCGGTGAAGTGGAACCTGCCCATGGCCGGGGCCATCCTGGCGGCCCTCCCCACCCTCCTCGTCTACATCCTCCTCGGCCGCTACTTCCTCCGGGGCCTCCTCGCGGGCTCGGTAAAGGGGTAGGGTCTTCACCCTTTTCACGCCCGCCCCCCCTAAAATGGCGGGACCATGAGCGGGGCCGAGCTCATCCGGGCGGCAGGACCCGTTTTCTGGATTCTGTTCGCCCTCTCTGTCTACACCCTCTACCTGGTCCTCGTGGGCCTTTTCCGCAGAAAGGCCACGGCGAGGACCCTGGACCGGCTGGGGGACCTGGCCCAGTTTGCCCCTCTCCTCGGGCTTTTCGGCACCAGCCTGGGCATGATCCGGGCCTTCCTGGCCCTTGGCCAGGGGGGCAATCCGGAGCTTCTGGCCCAGGGCATCGCCGAGGCCCTCACCAACACCGGGATGGGCCTCTTCGTGGCCGTGGTGGCCTACGGGGGGCGGGTGCTCCTCGGGGCCATGGAAGGGGGGGAGGAGTGAGCCGCCGGCCCCTGGTCCTGAACCTCATCCCCCTCATTGACTTCTTCCTCCTCCTCGCCCTTTTCGCCCTCCTCCTCGCCCGCTGGCCCGAGGCCCTGCCCCAGCGGGCCCTTTCCGTGGACCTTCCCCGGGCGGAGGGGAGGCAGGGAAGCGGAGGGGTGCTTTTGGAGCTGGACCGGGAAGGCCGCCTTGCCCTGAACGGGAAGCCCGTGGCCTTAAAGGACCTGGCCCAGGCCCTGAGTCCCCTCCTCAAGGGGGGAACGGCAGTCCGCCTCGAGGCGGACCGGGAGGTGCCCCACGGCACGGTGGTGGCCGTGCTGGAGGCGGTGCGCCGCGCGGGGGGGGAGAAGGTTGAGGTGGGCGTCCGGCCTTGAGCGGAGGGCCTTCCTCCTCGCCCTCCTGGTCCACGGCCTCCTCCTCCTCGGGGTGGTGCGCTACGAGCCCGCCCTCCCCCTCCAAAGCTACACGGTGCGCCTCGCGCCCGTGCCCGTGGAGGCCGTAAACGAAGAGGCCAGGCCCCAAGCCCCCATCCCTGAGGCCAGGCCCGCCGAGGCCTCGAGGCCCCAGACGCCCCCACCCCAACCCGCCCCCCAGGCAGAGGCCACCCCCCAGGCCCGGGTGAACCCCACGCCCCCCCGGGGTCTGGAGCGCGCCCCCATCGCCTCCGGGGGTGAGGAGCGCCTCCTCCCCTCTCCCTCCCCCGCCCCCCGGGCCCAAGCCGAGGCCCTCCCCGCCCCAAGCCGGGAAGAAGCCTCCCTGGCCCAGGAGGCCGCCCCGCCTCGGGAAGCCCCCGCCCTAGGCCGGCAGGCCAGCCCCGCCGAGCCCGTGGCCCGGGGCACGGGGGGCCTCGAGGCCGCCCGCCCGGCCCAGGAGGCCTTCGCCGCCCCCGCCCCCAAGGCCCAGGCTCCCACGGCGGAAGAAGCGGGAACCCCCATCCGGGGCCAAGCGGCCGTCCCCGCCCAGGCGGAGGCCTTGGCAAAAGCCCCTTCCCCCCCGACCCCCGCCCCGGCGGAAGCCCTGGCCCCTTCCCCCTCCGGCGGGGGGCTTGCGGCGGAGAAGGCCCCGCCCGCGCCCGGCACCCCGAACCCGCTTCCCCTCCCGGCCCAGGCCCCCGGGGCCCTGCCGGAGGGAAGGATGGGCCCCGCCCGGGAGGCCGCCCTCCCCCCCTCCCGCCCGGCGGGGGAGCTGGGCCGGGAAGGCCTCCTCCCCCCGGGCGGGGTCCAAGGGGGGAGGGACCAGGGGCGGTGCGCCGTGGTGGTGGACGCCACCCCCTTCCCCCTGGACCCGAACCCCAACCCCCAGGTCCTCACCCCCGAGGGGAAGCGGGTCTGGCCCCCCGCGGCCAAGGTGCAGGGGGTGCCCACGGAGGTGGTGGACCGGAGCGGCATCGCCCTCTTCTTCCCCCAGGGCGCCTTTGACCCCGGGCCCTACGGGCGGGTCCTTTGGGTCAAGGCCTTGGGCACCCGGACGCGGACGCCGGAAAGCCGGTTCCACGACCTCGTGGTGGTAAGCGCAGAGGACGCCGCCCGCATCCAGGTGGCGGCGGAAAGCCTCTGCGAGATGGTCTTCCTGTACGCGAAAGGAGGTAAGCCGTGAGAAGAGGCCTAGCGGTTCTGCTTCCCTTCCTTCCTTTAGCCCTCGCCTGGCAGCCCGCCCTGGACCTGGAGCTCGCCCGGCAGGTGGTGGACGGGGCCTACAGCCGCATCCCCCCCTTGCCCACGGCGGTGGAGCTCTCCCCCCTGGAGGTCCGGGTCCTCCGGGGGGAGGGGTGCCTCCCCTTCCCCGGAAGCCGCCCCGTGTGGGCCCGGGTCGCTGGCCAGGCGGAGGTGGTGGAGATCCTGGCCGAGAGGGCCCGGAACGAGTTCCGGCGGGTCCAGGCGGAGGAGGTCCTCCCGGAGGCCAAGCGCCTCCTCCCCGACGGCCACCTCCGGGTCTACCTGCGCCTTTCGGGGCTCAAGCGCCTGGAGCACCGGGCCGCCTACACCCTGGGGGTGCGGCTCAAGACCCCGGAGGGGGAAAGCTACATCCGGGCCTACCGGGCCACCTACCTGGACGACTGGCAGGAAAAGGAGGACGGGTACACGGGCACCCTGGTCTTCTACCTGGACCTCTCCGGAAAGCCCGTGGACCCAAAGGGCCCCCTGGAGGTGGTCTTCCTCACCGAGTCGGAGAAGGACTGCCTCTACGCCTTCGCCGTGGACCTGGGGGCCTTCTACTAAGTACCCCACCGCGGCTTTCGCCGCGGCGGGGACCCCAAAAAGCCTCTCCACCGCCCCGGCTTGGGCACCCCGTGCAGCGAGGCCCGCTTAGGCCCAGTGGTTCAGGGGCCCGTGCCTCCGGCCCAAGGGAGGGGCGGTCCTCAGGGCCCGGGTGAGGTAGGTCTTGGCCTCGGCCACCGCCTCCTCCAGGGGCCTTCCCCTAGCGAGGAGGGCGGCGATGGCCGCCGAGAGGGTGCACCCGGTGCCGTGGGTGTTCCGGGTCCTAACCCTCGGGGCGCGGAAGGCCAAGACCCCTTCAGGGGTGGCCAAAAGGTCCACCGCCTCCTCCCCCTCCAGGTGCCCCCCTTTGAGGAGGACCGCCTTGGGGCCCAACCCCAAGAGGGCCTTGGCGGCCTCCTCCGCCTCCTCAAGGGTGCGGATGGGGCAACCCAGGAGGGCTTCGGCCTCGAGGCGGTTCGGGGTGACGAGGTCCGCCAAGGGGAAAAGCCTCTCCTTGAGGGCGGCCGCCGCCTCCTTGGCGAGGAGGGGGTCCCCGCTTTTCGCCACCATCACCGGGTCCACCACCAAGGGCCGGACCCCGAAGCGCCTCACCGCCTCGGCCACGGCCTCCACGATGGCCGCGTCCCCCAAGGCCCCCGTCTTGGCGGCGTGAAGGGGGAAGTCCTGGGCCACGCTCTCTATCTGGGCGTAGACCACCTCGGGGGGAAGGAGGTGCACCCGCTGCACCCCCAGGGTGTTCTGGGCGGTGACCAGGGTGAGGGCGCTCGTCCCGTAGACCCCGAAGCGGAAGAAGACCTTGAGGTCCGCCTGCACCCCCGCCCCGCCCCCCGAGTCGGAGCCCGCGATGGTGAGGGCCACCCTCATCCTTCCTCCAAGGGCTTCCCCCGGGTCTCCACCCCCACCCCCCAGGCGAAGACCCCAGCCAGGAGCAAAAGCCCTCCGTGGAGGGCCAAGACCCCGCCGGGGCCCAAAAGGGGGAGGAGGGCCCCGGTGGCGTAGGGGGCGAGGATCCCCCCCACCCGGCCCACCGCCGCCACGAAGCCCGCCCCGCTCCCCCTAAGCGCCGTGGGGAAGAGCTCCGGGGTGTAGGCGTAAATGGCCCCCCAGGCCCCCAGGTTGAAGAAAGCGAGGAGGGCCCCGAAAAGGAGCACCTCCCCAGGAGAAGCGGCCCGGGAAAGGAGCCAGGCAAAGAGGGCGGAAAGGCCCAAAAACCCCACGAGGACGGGCCGCCTCCCCCAGCGCTCCACCAAGAAGGCCGCCACGAGGTAGCCCGGCACCTGGGCCAAGGTGATGAGGAGGACGTACGCCAAGGAGCGCACCAGGGTGTAGCCCTGGGCCACGAGGAGGGAAGGGAGCCAGATGAAGGCCCCGTAGTAGCCCGCGTTCAGGGCGAACCAGGCGAGGGCGAGGAAGAGGGTGCGCCGGAGGAGGGGCGGGCGGAAGAGGGCCCCGTAGGGGAGGGGGCGCGGGGCGGGCTCAGGGCGAGGCTCGGGAAGGGGCCCGGGAAAGGCCCTTTCCCAGGAGGCCACCAGGGCCTCCGCCTCCGCCGCCCGGCCCCGGGCCACGAGCCAGCGGGGGGACTCGGGGAGGGAAAGCCTCAGGTAGGCGGCGTAAAGGGCGGGAAGGGCCCCGGCGAGGAAGGCCGCCCGCCAGCCCAAGGAGGGGACCAGGAGGTAGCCCACGAGGGCGGCCAAAAGCCACCCCACCGCCCAGAAGGCCTCGAGGAGGACCACCATCCGCCCCCGGTGGGCCTTCGGGCTAAACTCCCCCATGAGGCTTGCCGCCACGGGAAGCTCCGCTCCCAGGCCAAGCCCCGTGAGGAAGCGGAAGAGGAAAACCCAGGAAAGGCTTGGGGCAAGGGCGGTGAGGAGGCTTCCCAGCCCGGCGAGGAAGAGGCTATACCCCACCACCGCCTTCCGGCCGAACCGGTCGGCAAGCCGCCCCCCGAGGAGGGCCCCGAAGAGCATCCCCAGAAGCCCCACGCTCCCCAAAAGCCCCGCCCCCACCGGGTCCAGGCCGAAGTCCCGGGAAAGGGCGGGCAGGGTGAAGCTGATGAGCCCCACGTCCATGGCGTCCAGGGCCCAGCCAAGCCCGAGAAGCAGGAGGAGGCGGTAGTGGGGCCTGCCCAAGGGCAGGCGTTCCAGACGGGCGAGGGCGTCCATGGCCTCAGGCTACCGGAAGCTCCATCCGCCCCTTCCCCTTAAGCACCGCCTCCACGAGGTTCATGGGGCAGAAGGGGCCGCACATGCTGCAGGCCTTGGTCTTGGAGCCCCTTTCCTCCTTGAGGCGCCGCGCCTCCTCGGGGAAGAGGGCGAGGGCGAACTGGCCCTCCCAGTCCAACCGGTAGCGGGCCTCGGACATCCTCCGGTTCCGCTCCAGGGCCCTTTTGTTCCCCCGGGCCACGTCGGCGGCGTGGGCGGCGATCTTAAAGGCGATCACCCCTTGCTTCACGTGCTCAGGGGTGGGCAGGCCCAGGTGCTCCGCCGGGGTCAGGTAGCAGAGCA
>Ga0207873_1003950_pt1 | contig 10246 bp, 8 predicted proteins | sample BGWIniCompost_FD_187373 | JGI IMG/M metagenome (GOLD analysis project Ga0207873, IMG submission 187373) | Cellulose adapted compost microbial communities from Newby Island Compost Facility, Milpitas, CA, USA - BGW Initial Compost (SPAdes)... ... | reverse complement strand
GAACCAGTCCGGATGCTCCACCTGTGGGTACCAGTCGATCCTCCCCCACAGCCGGCCCAGGACCCCGCCCGTGCCGAGCAGTTCGTCGCACGTCTTCGCGAACGCGTCCGTCGGTACGCGCGTGCCCGCCTCCACCCGCGCCACATGGGACCGGTCGCACGGGATGCGCCCCGCCAGCCCCTCCTGCGTCAGCCCAGCCGCCTCCCGGAAGTGCCTCAGCACCTCACCGAACACGGCGGCCGTGGTCGCCCCCGTACTCCCCCCGGCGTTGCGTCGGCTCACGGCGCCCCCTCCGTGACAGTGGTCGAGTGTCACGCGTCATGCATTGATGCCCACGATTCCACTGCGCCACGCTCGACACACCGAGAGTGACGAAAGGGAATCGTCGATGGATCTGAGCGCCGAGGTCCGCGAGGCCAACCGCCGTTCCGCGATCCGCCTGTCGCTGGCTCACCCGCTGGTCCCGGTGAGCCCGCCCCCGGAGCCGGTCCCCGGCTGCGGGGAGTGCGCCGAGCTGGCCGCGCGGCGCAGCAGGGCGCGGGCGGCGGACGACGGCAGCGCGGAGACGGACGCGGACGTGCTGCTCAGACGCCACCAGCGACGCGTCCACGAGCCGCCGGCCCTGCGGTCGGGGAACACTGGCCGTATGGAGACGATCGATACCGCCACCGCTCGTTCCTGGCTCGGGGTCGCGTTGGAGGAGGCGCGGGCGGGGCTTGCCGAGGGCGGGGTTCCGGTGGGGGCCGCGCTGTACGGGGCGGACGGGGTGCTGCTGGGGCGGGGGCGGAACCGGCGGGTGCAGGACGGGGATCCGTCGGTGCACGCGGAGACGGCCGCCTTCCGGGCGGCGGGCCGGCAGCCGTCGTATCGCGGGACGACGATGGTGACCACGCTGTCGCCGTGCTGGTACTGCTCGGGGCTGGTCCGGCAGTTCGGGATCTCGCGGGTGGTGATCGGTGAGGCGGTCACCTTCCGGGGCGGGCACGAGTGGCTGGCCGAGCACGGGGTGCGGATCGTGCTGCTGGACGATCCGGAGTGCGTCGCGATGATGCGGGAGTTCGTGGAGCGCCATCCACAGCTGTGGAACGAGGACATCGGGAACACCGGGACCATCGGGAGGTGAGCGCGCCTGCCTCCCGATGGTCCCTGCCGGTGTCCCCGGTGCCGGCTCAGAAGCCGGCGGCGGTCAGGACGCCGAGGCCGACGTCCGCATAGGAGTGCTTGCCGGAGACGAAGATGTTGACGCCGTAGTAGTTGAACAGCCAGCAGCCGAAGGCCAGCAGGGCCAGGTACGCGGCCTTGCGGCCCTTCCAGCCGGCCGTCGCGCGGGCGTGCAGGTAGCAGGCGTAGGCGACCCAGGTGATGAAGGACCAGACCTCCTTGGGGTCCCAGCCCCAGTAGCGGCCCCAGGCGTCGCCCGCCCAGATCGCACCCGCGATGATCGTGAACGTCCACAGCGGGAAGACGGCCGCGTTGACCCGGTAGGCGAACTTGTCGAGCGAGGCGGAGGCGGGCAGGCGCTCCAGGACGCTGGTGGCGAAGCTGCCGGGCTTGCCGCCGCCGGCCAGCTTGCTCTCGTAGGAGTCCTTGAACAGGTACAGGATCGTGGTGACCGCGCCCAGGTAGAAGACCGCGCCGCAGAGGATCGCCGTGGAGACGTGGATGTAGAGCCAGTACGAGTGGAGGGCGGGAACCAACTGGTCGCTGGCGGTGTACAGGACAGTGACAGCGAGGCCGAGGTCGAGGAGGACCGAGGTGATCAGGAACAGCCCGATCCAGCGCACGTTCTTCTTCAGCGCCAGCAGCGTGAGGTACACGCCGACGGCGACGGTGGAGAACGTGATGTTGAACTCGTACATGTTGCCCCAGGGCGCCCGCTGCACGGACAGCGCCCGGGTGAGCACGCCGCCGAAGGCCAGCAGGAAGCCGAGCACGGTGAGGGACACGGCGATACGGCCGTAGAGGTCGCCCTGCTCGTCACCGCCGTGGGCGCCGGGGCCGTCCGGTACGTCCCGGGTGCCGGCCGTGGCCCGGACGACGACCTTGGGCCGCTCCAGGACGGCGGTTCCGCCCGCCTGCTTCACCGTCACCGCCGGCGCCTTCCTGGACTCCGCGCCCGGGGTGAGCGCGGCGGCCGTGCGGGCGACCTTGCTGCGGCTGCCGAAGAGCCATTCGGCGATGTACGCGAAGAAGGCCAGGGTGTAGACGGCCATCGCGGAGTAGATGAGCACATTGCTCATCTCCGCGAGGCTTTCGTTGGTCGCGGCGGCGAGAGTCACTGCTGCTCAGCCCCTTCGGCAGATGCAGGGTTGCGGTGGTCGGGTGTCTTCGCTGATGCGTCGTCCGGTCCGGGAGCGCTCTCGGGAGCGGTCGCGGAGTCGGGGTCGGGCTCGGGGGCGCCCGGTGCCTGTGCGTAGAGGGCCTCGGCGAGGTCGCCGAGTTCCTCCGGGACCTTCGCGGACTCGCTGCGGCCGAGGCCGGCCATCTCGACGACGGTCACCCCGTCGGCGCCCGCGGTGGCCCGCACCCAGACGCGGCGGCGCTGGATGAACAGGGACGCGGCGAGGCCGCCGATGGCGACGATGGCGCCGCCGAGGGCCCAGCCGCCGCCGGGCTCCTGCACGACCTGGAAGCCGGCCCACTCCTTGATGTCCTTCTCGAAGGTGACCGAGCCCGCACCGTTCGGGAGCTTCATGGTCTCGCCGGGGCGCAGCAGCTTCTTCAGCAGCTTGCCGTCGGGGCCCTTGAACTCCTTCATCTTGGACTTGTCCATCTGGTACACGCTCTGCGGAATGCCGGAGTCGGCCTTCAGGTCGCCGTGGTAGGCGTTGAGCGCGAGGACCGGATAGTCCAGGGCGGGGAACTGGGAGAGCATCGTGCCGGTCGCCGACCCGCCGAAGGTCGGCACGAAGAAGGCCTGGAAGCCGAGCTGCTCCTTCTTGCCCTCGGGGTTGCGGTAGCCGTCGAGGACCTTGACCACCCCGGAGGAGGTGACGTTGGCGTCGAGCGGCAGCAGCGGGACGGCGTCCTGGAAGACGATCTGGCCCTTGCCGTCGCGGACCGTGACGACCGGTGCGTAGCCGTGGCTGACCAGGTAGACCTTGGCGTCGCCGATCTTCAGGGGCTCGTTGACCTTGACGGTGGTCCTCTTCTGCTCGCCGTAGGCGCCCTCGCTGTAGGTGAGGTCGGCCTCGTAGGTGCGCGGGGTGCCGCGGTTGGGGCCGGTGCGCTCGTAGGTGCCCTTGAAGTCCTTCAGGTCGAAGCTGAAGGGTTCGAGGTCGTCGGTGGTGAAGAGGCTGCCGGACTTGAAGTCGTCGTACTGGGTGAGCGTGTTGGCGAAGCCGTGGCCCTCGACGATCAGCTTGTTGCCCTCGGACTTGAACAGCTGGCCCCAGGCGAAGGCGATCAGCATCACGATCAGGGCGATGTGGAAGGCGAGGTTGCCGACCTCGCGCAGATAGCCCTTCTCGGCGGCGACCGCGTCACCGGAGAGATGAGCACGGAAGCCGCGCTTCTTCAGCAGGGCGAGCGCGGCCTCGCGGACCTGCTCCGGGCCGGTCTCGGTGCGCCAGGTGGTGTGGGCGGGCAGCCGGGTCAGCCGCCGGGGCGCGCCCGGCGGGCGGCCGCGCAGCTGGCCGACGAACTGCCAGGTGCGCGGGACGATGCAGCCGATCAGGGAGACGAACAGCAGGATGTAGATCGCGGAGAACCACACCGAGCTGTAGACGTTGAAGAGCCCCAGCTTGTCGTAGACGGGGGCGAGCACCTCGTGCCGCTCGCGGAAGTCGGCGACCTTGGTCTCGTCGATCCCGGTCTGCGGGATCAGCGAGCCGGGGATCGCGCCGAGCGAGAGCAGCAGAAGCAGCAGCAGGGCGACCCGCATGGAGGTGAGCTGCCGCCAGAACCAGCGGGCCCAGCCGATCACGCCAAGGGAGGGCAGGTTCGGCGCCTCGTCGGGGGCGGTGGACAGCTGGGCGCCGGCCGCGCCCAGCTCCTGGTCGTCACCGGCCTTCGTGGTGTCGTCCGTCGTGGTGTTGCTCATCGGGTCAGATCCCCACAGTGAAGCCGTTGGACCAGGTCTGCATCTGCGCCACGAGGCTGTCCCACGCGCCGGTCAGCAGCAGCACACCGGTGACGATCATCATGCTGCCGCCGATGCGCATGACCCACACGTAGTGCCGCTTGACCCAGGCGAACGCGCCGAGCGCCTTGCGGAAGGCGACGGCGGTGAGCACGAAGGGCACGCCCAGGCCCAGACAGTACGCCACGGTCAGCAGGGCGCCCCGCCCGGCGCTCTCCTGCTGGGCGGAGAGGGTCAGCACGGAGGAGAGGGTGGGGCCGATGCAGGGGGTCCAGCCGATGCCGAACAGGGCACCGAGCACGGGCGCGCCCACCAGCCCGGTCGCCGGTCGCTTGTGGAAGCGGAACTCGCGCTGGGTGAACCAGGGCATCAGCCCCATGAAGAAGACACCCATGAGGATCATGAAGGCGCCGAGGATCTTGCTGAGGACGGCCTTCTGCTCCTGGAGGGTGTCCCCGAAGTAGCCGAAGAGGGCACCGCTGGAGACGAACACGGCGGTGAAGCCGAGCACGAACAGGGAGGCGCCCATCACCATGCGGCCGCGCCGGGCCTCGGCCAGGTCGGTGCCGGAGACTCCGGTGACATAGGAGAGGTAGCCGGGGACCAGGGGCAGCACGCAGGGCGAGAAGAAGGAGACGAGGCCGGCGAGCACGGCGATGGGCAGCGCCACCAGCAGGGCGCCGTTGAGCACCGTGGTGTTCGGGTCCATCAGGTCACTTCTCCGCGACGACCGGCTTGAGCATCTTCAGCAGCCGTTCCTCGCTGAGCGGGGACAGGGAGCGGGCGGCGATCCTCCCGTCCCGGTCCAGGACCAGGGTGGAGGGGATCGACTGCGGGTTGAGCGTGCCCTTGGGGAAGCGGAGCATCAGCTTGCCCGTGGGGTCGTACAGGCTCGGGTAGGGGACGTCGAAGTCCTCCTCGAACGCCCGGGCCGCCCGGATGTTGGTGTCGCGGGTGTTGATGCCGACGAACTGCACGCCCTTGTCGGCGTAGTCGTTGGCGACCTTGGTGAAGTACTTGGCCTCCGCACGGCACGGGTTGCACCAGGAGCCCCAGACGTTCAGCACGACGACCTTGCCCTTGTAGTCGGCGACGTCGAGCTGCTTGCCGTCGACGGTCTCGCCGGACAGCTCGGGGGCCGCGGCGCGCTCGCCCTTGGCGGCGGTGGAGATGCCGTCGGTACCGGTGACGAAGTTGGTGTCGCCGCCTCCGCCGGAGGTCCCGCCCTCGCCGCACGCGGTGGCGAGCAGCGCGGCCACGGCGGCACCGGCGGTCAGGGCGACACGGCGGCGGACGCCCGCACGGCGGTCACGGCCGACGCGGGCGGCGCGGTTCGGGCGCTGGGGGGCGCGGCTGGCGGCACTCATGTGAAAAGTTTCGCATGCCCTTCCAGGGGATCATGCGCACCCCCCTTGCGGGCGGAAACCCGCATTTCAGGCGCCGTTCGAGGTGCTCTCCCCGGTGCCGCTGCCGGTGTCCTCCATGAACGCCTTCCAGCCACCTGCCGGTTCCTGCCCGACCTCCAGGGTGCGCAGCCGGTTCAGGACCTCGGGCTTCTGCACGTCGAGCCAGTCGACGAACTGGCGGAAGGAGACGAGCCTCACGTCGCCGCCCTTCTCCTTCTCCCGCGCCATGTGCTTGAGGGCCTCCTCCACGGCGTCCATGTAGATGCCGCCGTTCCACTCCTCGAAGTGGTTGCCGATGAAGAGGGGAGCCCGGTTTGTCTCGTACGCCCGCTTGAAGCCGGATATGTACGCCTGGGCGGCCTGCCGCCGCCAGCCCGGGTAGTTGTGCGCGGGCGCCTTGGTCGAGTTGACGGACTGGTTGGCGAGCATGTTGTAGTCCATCGACAGGACCTCGAAGGAACGGCCGGGGAACGGTATCTGCTGCAGCGGCAGGTCCCATATGCCCTGCCTCTTCACCGGCCAGGTCTGGCGGCCGCCGGGCGAGGAGGCGTCGTAGCGCCAGCCCAGCTCGCGGGCGACGGGCAGCAGGTTCTCCTGGCCGAGCAGGCAGGGCGTACGGCCGCCGACCAGCTCCTTGTCGTAGTCGAAGGGCAGGGACGGCAGGTCCGTCCAGCCGGTGTTGGTCCGCCACTGCTTGACGAAGGACTTCGCCTGGTCGATCTCACTGCGCCACTGCTTCGGCGTCCAGTTGGCGACGCTGCCGGTGCCGGCGCAGAAGTGGCCGTTGAAGTGGGTGCCGATCTCATGGCCCTCGAGCCAGGCGCGGCGGACGTTCTTCAGCGTGTCCTTGATGTGGTCGTCGGTGAGGTAGCCGATGTCGGAGGCGCCGCGCGGATTGTTCGGCGGGTCGTAGAGGCGCTTCTTCGACTCGGGCAGCAGATACAGCCCGGAGAGGAAGAAGGTCATGGACGCGCCGTGCTCCTTGGCGAGGTCCAGGAAACGGGGGAAGAGCCCGTTGCCGACCTCGCCGGCACCGTCCCAGGAGAACACGACGAACTGGGGCGGGACCTGACCCGGCTCCAGCGGCACGGGCTTCTCCGGCTGGTGGGGCTGCCGCCCGGTGAAGGAGGTGGACCCGTCACCGATCGGGCGCGCCGTCCTGGAGGGTTCGGGCGAGGCGCCCGCCCCTTCGTCGCCGCGGGAACCGCCGGCGTGGGTCGAATCGTCCGACCCGGTGAGGCCTCCGCAGCCGGCCAGCGAGGCGGCGGCCACGGCGCCCGCGCCGAGCCCGAGCATTCCCCTGCGGGTGAGAGTGCGCATGGCCTCCCCGTTCGTCACATCATCAGCTGGTCACTCATTCAGAGGCCGTGACGGAGGCGGAGGTTCCACTCATTTGGGGAGATTGTGCAACGAACAGGGCACGCGACGGTCATGAGCCGCCCCGCTTGCGGTAAGTAGGCGCGCTACGCCCGATTGCGCCCGCCCACTGCCCCGTGCAGGACGACATCGACGCACGGCGGAGGCGGAGGCCCGGCGGCCGCACGGCCGCCGGGCCCCGGAACGACGGGCCCCGGAACGACGGGCCTCGAAACGCCGGGCCCCGGAACGACGCGGGCAGCCGGGAGCCGTGGTGAGGGCTACGCGCCGAAGGCCTTGCCGCCGCCTGACCCCTTGCGGCGCTTGGCGCCGGCCAGGAGGTGCGGGGGGACGAGGTCGCGGGCCGGTTCGCTGTAGCCGACAGAGACGATCTTGTCGCCCTGGAAGGTGAAGCTGGTGAGCGAGGCGAGGGTGCACTGGCGCTTGCGCGGGTCGTGCCACAGCCGCCGCCGCTCGACGTAGGACCGCACGATCCAGATGGGCAGCTGGTGGCTGACCAGCACCGCCTCGTGGCCGCGGGCCGCGTCCCTCGCCGCGTTCAGGGCGCCCATCATCCGGATCACCTGGTCGACATACGGCTCGCCCCAGGACGGCTTGAACGGGTTGACCAGGTGCTTCCAGTTCTCCGGCCGGCGCAGGGCGCCGTCGCCGACCCCGAAGGTCTTGCCCTGGAAGACGTTGGCCGCCTCGATCAGCCGCTCGTCGGTGACGATGTCCAGCCCGTGCGCCTTGGCGATCGGCTCGGCCGTCTCCTGCGCCCGCTCCAGCGGGGAGGCACCGACATGGACGATGTCGCGGCCGGACAGGTGCTCGGCGACCCGGTCCGCCATGCGCCGGCCCAGTTCCGAGAGGTGGTAGCCGGGCAGCCGCCCGTAGAGGACGCCGGTCGGGTTCTCGACCTCGCCGTGCCGCATCAGGTGCACGACGGTGACGTCGGCGCCCAGGTTCTTCTTCTGGTCGGCGCTCACGCGGTGGCCTCCGCTGCCGCTCGGGCCGCCGCCGGGAGGGCGTCGGCGATCCGCTGCACCGCCTGCTCGTCGTGCGCGGTGGACACGAACCACGACTCGAAGGACGACGGCGGCAGATACACGCCGTTCTCCAGCATCGAGTGGAAGAAGGCGGTGAAGCGGAACGACTCCTGCGCCTTGGCGTCCTCGTAGGTGCGCACCGGCCGGTCGGTGAAGAAGACGGAGAACATGTTGGAGGCGTTCTGCAGCGTGTGCGCCACGCCCTCCTTGGTGAGCGCCTCGCTGACGAGCGACTGGATCTGTGCCGAGACGGCGTCGATCTTCCGGTAGGCCGCCTCGTCCAGCAGCCGCAGCTGGGCCAGTCCGGCGGCGGTGGCCACCGGGTTGCCGGAGAGAGTGCCGGCCTGGTAGACGGGCCCGGCGGGGGCCAGGTGCGCCATGACGTCGGCCCGCCCGCCGAACGCCGCGGCGGGGAAGCCGCCGCCCATCACCTTGCCGAAGGTCATCAGGTCGGGGCGCACACCGTCCACGCCGTACCAGCCGGCGCGGCTGGTACGGAAGCCGGTCATCACCTCGTCGGAGATGTACAGCGCGCCGTTCTTCTCGCAGGCGTCCTTCAGCCCCTGGTTGAACCCGGGCAGCGGCGGCACCACGCCCATGTTGCCCGGCGAGGCCTCGGTGATCACACAGGCGATCTCACCGGGGTGGGCGGCGAACGCCGCGTGCACGGCCTCGAGGTCGTTGTACGGCAGCACGATGGTGTCGCCGGCCTGGGCGCCGGTGACGCCCGGGGTGTCGGGGAGCGCGAAGGTCGCCACACCGCTGCCGGCGGAGGCGAGCAGCGAGTCGACGTGCCCGTGGTAGCAGCCGGCGAACTTGATCACCTTGCTGCGCCGGGTGAAGCCGCGGGCCAGCCGGATCGCCGACATGGTGGCCTCGGTGCCGCTGGAGACCAGCCGCACCTGCTCCAGCGGCTCGATCCTGGCGACCATCTCCTCGGCGAGCGCGACCTCGCCCTCGCCCGGCGTGCCGAAGGAGGTGCCGCGGGCCACGGCCTCCTGCACGGCGGCGATCACCTCGGGGTGCGCGTGCCCCAGGATCATCGGGCCCCAGGAGCAGACGAGGTCGACGTACTCACGCCCGTCGGCATCGGTCAGGTACGGCCCGTTTCCGGACACCATGAACCGGGGCGTGCCGCCGACGGCGCGGAAGGCACGCACCGGTGAATTGACGCCACCGGGAGTGACGGCCGCGGCCCGATCGAACAGCGCCTGCGAGGCGGGGGCTTCGTATGGATATGGCAGTTCGCTCATGACCTGCGACTTCTCCGACCTTCTGTCGACTTCTCGGGCTCTCGGAGGGCTCCGGTGCCGAGTGCGAGGGACGTTGTTCAGGGTAGGCCAGGGGCGCCGGGGAAGGGCTTCAGGGGCGATCCGGGCAGCGGCGTGGCAGGTGCATGACCAGGGGCGGCAGGCAGGCGGGCCCGCACGAGCGCCGGCCGGGCGGTCGCGGAGAGCGACCGCACCGATCGTTCTCGGCCACCGCGCGGATCTCTGCGGCCTCCGGTCCCCCTCACCGCCGTGTGATCTGCGAAACTGGCGTCTGGTACACGCAGCTCACACGGCCCGGGTCGGGCGGAGGCCGCGAAGATCGCGCGGACCGATGTTTCACCGCACGTTTCGGCGGGCGGCCGTGGGGGAGGTCACTGACACGATCATCGGGTTGCGCGGCGGGGGCCGCGCGTCCTAGAAAAGCAGTCGGGTGGAGATATGCATCGCGGTGGCGGACTGGGCGAGGGGACTGATGACCTGGGTCCTCGACGTGCCCGGCGGGGAAGGCACCGGCGCGAGACCCAGCACACGGACGAGGCGGCGAACGCGGCAGGCGCGAGCGAGTCCCGTCAGACTCATGGAGTTCCGAGCGAACCCGAGCGGCTCGACGGACGTATACACGGACGGATCGATCGGCTGGGACCGGGGAGCAGGAATGGTGGTCGGGTGGGGGTGACGTACAAGTACTTCGGCGCGCCGGACGGCGCCACGGCAGCCCGCGTCCCGATCTCGATGCGTCCCGAGGAACTCGGCGGCGACGAGCTCGGCATGGGCGGCATGTTCACCAAGATCAAGCCGGAGACCATGGCGGCCATGGTGCTGACCGGCATCGAGGGCGTTCCCCTGCACAAGGTGCCCCCGCTGGAACTGGTCGTGCTGCACCCCGACTACGCGGTGGTCAAGCTGCCCATGACGGTCGTCGACCCGCTGCGCGGCATCGGCGAGGAGGCGGTCGGCGCGGCAGCCTTCATCTGGTCCACGGTCCCCGACCGCGGCGGCCCCCGCGACGCCTTCAACGTCTACCAGCTGCTCCACGAGTGGCAGGACTTCAGCCACCGGCTGCACGAGGCGGGGCACCAGCCG
>Ga0207873_1003949_pt1 | contig 10252 bp, 13 predicted proteins | sample BGWIniCompost_FD_187373 | JGI IMG/M metagenome (GOLD analysis project Ga0207873, IMG submission 187373) | Cellulose adapted compost microbial communities from Newby Island Compost Facility, Milpitas, CA, USA - BGW Initial Compost (SPAdes)... ... | reverse complement strand
CCCCACGCGCCCCCTGGCTTTCCAGGGGGCGCGTTGCTGTGTCAGTGGCTACCGCGCCAGCAGCGGAAGTGCCACGCGGTGACACGCCCGGCCGAGCTCGGCTGCGCGACGCTGGCCGAGCTTTCCCCTAGAAACGGCCGGGATCGGCTCGCACATCACATCGATCACTGTCAGTCGTGCCGGTAGCGCACCGCGACTCGGAGCGCCCAGAGATCGCCCACGCGCTCCGGCATCGCTACGAGTTTACATCCGTAGCGCTCCAGCACCTGCTTCATCTCAGCCAGGCATGCCTCTTCAGCGGCGGCGATGGCGTGGGCAGCCAGCTTGCGCGGGCTCGGCGGTGTTTCGGACTCGATCAGGCTGTCGGTATCCATAGTTCTCCTCACTGGTACGTCAACCAGAGCACAACGTCGTACGTACCGCTCCCGGCCGTACGCTGGAGCGCGATTGACGTGTCGGTCACGTGGATTGTGAGGCTATTCGTGCCGTCACTGGCAAGGACGGTTGAGCCCACGCCAACATTGGCCGCCCCGGACCCCGCTGCCGAGCCACCACTGTGTACAATATTGCTGAAGCATGCCACACGCCGCGTAATGGTCGCGGCGGGCAGGCCAGAAATCACCGTTACCGCAGTGGCACCAATATCTTCTGCGGCGAAGAAGATCGCTCCGCCCTGGTTCTGCGTTAGATGCAGGCGGGCGAGCGGACTGTTGGTGCCAATCCCGACACGCCCGCTTGCATCAAGGCGCATTCGCTCGACACCGGCGGTCAGCCACGCAATGGTCTGCGGTGATTGACCCGAGCGGGTGATTTGCATCCAGTTCGTCGCCGAGCTCAGCGCGTCGTTGACCGCGCGGAATAGGAGCTGTCCGCCATCAGCCGCAATGTCCCATGATCCGGCGTTGGTGCCGGCATCGGTTTCGATCATGCGGAACAATGCGGCAGTTCCGCTGATGGTTACTGCCGTCCCCGCCGTCAGGCTGCCCGACAGCGTCAGGCCATCATCGAGCGTGACACGCCCATCGAGCCCCTTCAAGTAGCGCAAGTTGTCACGCACGTGCGTGTTCATCTTGCTAGCGGTGACGACCTCCCCGAAAGACCAGGAAGCCGGTGTTGTCCAAGCCATATCGCCCCCTAGAATGCCAGGCGAGCGCTGCTATCCAGCGCATCGACTTCGAGAACCCAGAAATCGATCAAATCGGCGTCGCCGGGACTCGTATTCCAGACCCAGCGCCACTCGTTGCCGCGGATGGTGAGCGCGATCTGCTCGACAAAGACGTTTTGGTCGAGCGCGACTGACCCTGGCGGAATCGTCGCTACGCGCACGAACGTGCCGATATCCACGGCCAAAAGTGCCGACCAGGTGCCGGGCCGGGCGAGCTCGCCTTGGAGCTCGATCTGCTCAATGCGGGCCCGCGGATGTTTGTATCGATACAACAAGGCATCGGCATATGCTGCAGCCTCATTATCGTTTTCGATGAGCAGATTGTTAATCTCCAGCGTCCGCGGCCCGTAGGTCGTTGCGAGCGTGCTGTCGCGGGCCTCCTGGACGGTGCCGCCCTGACGCGCCACACGCACGACGGGATACAGGAACTTCTCGTCGTAGCGCAGCCGGAGATTACTGAACGGAACCGTTGACGCCGACAGCGTGATCCCCGGCGAAATGCCACCCAGCCAGCGCCACGAACGGCCGTGGAAGATGACCACGCCTGCGGCATTGACGTAGTAGAAGCCCTGCTCGCCCGTGGCGAGCCGCTGTAACAAGCTGTGCGCCGTCGCGCTCCCGCCCGGCGACCAGTTGGGGACGATCGTTGACGGGACTAACACCTCGCGCTCATTAGCATCAACGCCAACGGCGTCCAGGATGCGTTTGGCGGCGTCCCCCGAGCTTTCGCTCGGATAGTCGCTTGTCTCAACGCGGATTTCGGCCTGGCCCGCGTTGCCACTTGTCACCGTACGCGGCCGGATCCTGATGCGTGTGATCTCCCGCCACGCGAAGTTGCTCTCTAGCACCTGTGGCGTAGTACTCGTATCGCCTGACGTGGTGAGCCAGGCGACCAGATCGGTGGTTGTGACGCCCGCGCTCGTCGTTCCGTGGATCGTCAGTGAGCCCGAGGCCGCTTCACCGCCAGCGTGCACACTCACTTTGACTTTGCGATCCCCCCAGAACACGCCCTGTGGTGGCTGCCAGTTGAAAAAGCTACCCAGCAGATCGGCGTCGCTCGTCGTGCCCCACGGCCCATCATAAACTACCACGTCGTTAAACGGGACGTGAGCCAGCAGGGCGCCAATCATATCCGTGCAGCGCAGCGTGGTGATGGCTTGACCAACCAGCGGGTCGTAGGTCGGCGTCCAGGCCTGCGCAAAGCCGGTGAACAACGTGTAGGCGGTGTTACTCCACACCGCACGCAGCCGCACGCGGCGCATGGGCACGACGTTCGGGTGGTAGGGGCTCGTGTTGTTGAGGGGATCGAAGCGTCCGTCGCCATTTTCTAACGTAAACACGGCCGTGCCCGCCGCGTACGGGCTGAGCTCATCCGGTCGCCCGCGGCGAATGGAGAGATCATCGGTGCGCAAATAGGCGCTGATGTCAGTCCACTGATTGCTGGCTGGCACGGTGAGCGGGTTGCTCACGCCGAAGGCCACTTCGAGGATGAGTTGCGGGCGGTTTTCGTCAGGCATGGCTAGGTGTTGGTACGGAACCAGTCTTCCAAACCGATCCGAACCGTTTCGATCAGGTCGCGCTCGGCGGTGACGGTCCCAGCGATGTTGAGCACGACCGTCACGGCGCCAACACTCGGTGGTGCGGGTGCACCACCGAAGCCGAGACCAGGCAGAGCAGGCTCGTCCAGCATCAGCCCGGCCTCGAAGGCGGGTAAGGTGTGATTGAGTTGCTCGAGCGCTCGGTCAACTCCGATGAGGCCAATCTCCAGTGGCGTGGGCGAGCCAGGCGTGAGCCAGTCGGGGAGCGCGTCCCAGAGATCGCCGATCTGATCCATCAACTCCCAAAAGGCGTCCCTGACTGGTTTTACAGCATCACGCACGCCCTGCAGAGCCTGTTGCACAACCCAGATGCCTTCATTCAGGTCGGTCCACCACTGCATCAGGCCATCAATCGCCGCGGGCAGATGCTCGCCAAGCCACTCCGCGAGGACGCGCGCTCCCTCCTTGAGCTCAGGCATATATTCTTTTGCCACCGCCAGGATCTCTTCGCCAACGGGAAGGAGGGCGACGAGCAACTCGCGCTTCATCTGCTCAAAGTCGGTGCCCAAGCTCCCGGCTGAAGCGCCGAGCTCGTCGGTCGCGCCAGCGAGGTCCTCCATGCTGGTCTGCGCCAGCGAGATTCCGGCGACCGCCGCATCACCCAGATCCTCGAACTGGCTGCCCATTAGAGCAGCACCGGCCTGCATGCGGACTGTTGGGTCTTCAGTATCGGCAAGGGCCTGCTGTACCAGCGTAAAGGCATCGGCAACGGTAAGCGAGCCGTTGCTCAACCCCTCGTTGATCTCCTCCCAGCTTAGGCCGAGCTGCGCAAGTCCTTCCTGGGTTGCCGCTGAGCCATCTTGAATGCGGAGTCGGAACTCTTTGAACAAGTCGGCGGCCTTGTCTGTGCCGAGCATGCCGCCCTGGAGGCCGCTTTCCAGGACGCTGAAGAACTGGCTGGCATCAGCACCGCCGTTGGCGAATTGTGTCGAGTATTCGCCGATGCTGTCCAGGAAGTCGCCCGAGGCGTTGAGGCCACGCTGGAAGCCGCCGGCGATGAAGTTCAACGCCTCGTCCGCCGACAAGCCGAACTGCTCTTGCAGCGTGTTGACGCTGTTGAGGACCTTGGCGTAGTCCTCTCCGTAAACGTTGGAGAGCTGCAACGCCTTTGTGGCCGCGTTTGCAAGGTCCTCATCAGCCAGACTGCGCAGTTGCTGGCGGGCTTGTGCAATTGCATCAGCCCCTTCGGCAGCCGAGCCAACCAGCGCCGACGTGAAGAGTTGCTCGATCGCCGGCTTGAACGCTTCGGCCTCTTCGGCTGTGAGCCCGAGCTGGCTTTGGATCTGGCGTGTCGCCTGGTCGAAGTCCTGTGCTACGTCAAAGGCGGCAACCCCGATCGCGGTAACGCCTGCTACGGCGACCCCCGCGCCCGCGGTGAGCGGGCCCGCCAGCGCGGCGCCCATCCCCTTGATATCGGGAATGCCGCCGCCAAGTCCGCCAAGGCCCTTGCGGATGTCGCCAAGAACCCCGGAGACCTGATCCTTGCCCTTGATGATGATTTCGACGGGATCTGACACAGCTTACCTGCGGCGACGAGGATAGAGGCGAGTCCGCGGGAGCGCAGGAACGGCACGGGGCGGGCGAGTGCGGGGCGTTGGAGCGTACAGCTCGCGCCGCAGCGCGCTGACCTTAGCCTCCACTTCCAGAACTGTGAGGTCGGCCATGATCACCGGGAGGGGGAGCCGCCGGACGAGCTCCCGGTTCCCTCCGTAGGCTTTGCGAGCGAGGGTGAGCTCGATGTATGGGAGGGGCGGGGCGCTCCGCTTGAGCCAGAGGCTGTCCCAGAGAGCGCCCCGGAGCGTTTTGGGTTCAACATCTCCGCAACGGCAACAAGGAACGCCCTGCGCACCTCGTTGAACTGCGTCACCGGCACGCTTGCTGTTCCACCCTCGACCACCCGGTCGAGCATGGCGACCAACTCCTGGTTGGTTTCCAGGTCGAGCGGATTGGTGAGGATCCGCTCGACCAGTTTGACCAGGGCGGGGTAGTCAGCGATCGTAAGCCGTTCGAGGTCAATTGTGACGGCCATGCTTAGCTCCCCAGGCCGGTGCTGCTGCCGGTATCGGTCTCGACAAACGCCGGGACAAGCATTGTCCAGAAAAACGGGAGCGGATCGGCAGCACCCGCATTGGGATCGGGTAACTTGAACTTGTTCACCACGACGGCGCCGGCGGTTGTGCCGTCGTTGGAGGCGGTAAAGACCTTGCGCCCGGCTTCGCCGATCCCGAGTGGCGAGTAGCGGAAGTAGATCCGTGTTCCGCCAGGAGCCTGGAAATGCGTTCGGATCGACTCGTACGCCTCACCGCTCTCCTCGGTGTAAAGACCCGTTACGCGCACCTCAACTGGCACGCGCTTGCCGGACGTTACAATGCCGACATCACCCTCGAAGGTGTAGCCGACACCGGTCATGCGCTCCTGCTCGGGCACTTCGACCATGGTGATCGAGCCCGAGAGGTTGAGCCAGGTTGAGCCGTTGGTTGAGATCTCAACATCGCACTCAACGCCAGCCGTGGCCGCGGTTGTCTGTGGCATTGTTTTGCTCCTTCTAGATGATTTCGCGGATGGTCAGTTGGGCAATTACGCCCTCGTATGCTCGGCCTGACTCGGCCGGCCACTCGAAGCCTCCAATGGCGGGGAAGCTGATCTGCGTGACACTCCATGTTGCGGTGCGTAAGCTCCCCAGGTCTCCCAGGTAGGCGCTCATGTAGAGCGCTAGCACCGGTGCTATGTCAGCGAGGCCCACACCAGCGTCTGCACCCCGCCAGAACAACATATCGTGGACAGTCCAGTCCACGACGATAACGCCGCCCTGGGTACCCTGCCGGAACGTGCGTAGGCCCTGCGTCTGGCCGGCCCCACGCCCACCCGTGGGAATGATCAGCCGCACGGGGAAGCGGTGACTGTCCACCGCGTCGGGCAGGTCTGATAGTGCGAGGCCGGGGACGTTGTAGATCTCACCGTCTAACGCAAAGCCAATCGTCCGGTCGGCGATGGCCTGGTAGATGGTAGCGAGTTGGCTCATACCAGCCTCCGTCGCGCCATCACCCGATCGAGCACGGCGCGGGGCAGCGCCATCGGCAGGATGGTGACGCCATCGCCGGTCGCCACGGGTCGCGAGAGGTCGGCCACCTGGTCTTTCGTGCGGTAGAGCCAGGCGGCGAGCTGCAGCGTCGCGCCGACGATGAGCGCATCGGCCGAGCCGTCGGCGTTCTCTGACCAGCACCAGTAGCCAGTGACTTCGATCGCCCCTTCGGGACTGTCATCGAACGTCCAGATGTAATCAGCGCCGACCTTGAGTGTAAGGCCATAAAACGGGCCGACGTTGCGCGGCTCCGTCACGTAGGCCGATGGGGGGATGATGACCCCATCGCCATTAACGACCTGCGTAATGGCGGCCGCCACATCACAGTCGAACGTCAGCGTTCGACCGTCTACGTCCTTGAGCGCGTCGAAGCGGCGTACGGTGGTGCTGGCTACCGCTGAGGGTCGCCCGATGACATCGTCCAGGATGGCTGAGGCTTCGTCCAGGAACTGTTGCAACAGCGTATCCTCAGCGTGCGGCTGGCTGGGATCGCTGAACTTCAGATATGTCTTGAATTGTTCGAGATCCGCGTAGCTCATGCGGCCTCCAACTCGGGCGCTGGCACCTCAAAACGCTCGTAGCGATAGTGGCCTGGCTCATCCGGGTCCGGCCAGATGATCTTCGGGCTCGGGTCCATGCGGATGTGGCCACACGCTACCCCGAAATGACCAACCTGCTGGATGCCTGCCTTGCCTACATCCAATGCGAAATACCAGTCGCAGGCAGCGCGGCCGGTCGCCGGCTGCCGGAAGGCGATCTGCTCCAGCACGTCCCGACGGATCAGGGTGCAGCCCAGCCCGAGACCCATCACATCGCGAACTTCACCATTGCGAGCCAGGCGCTCGGCCTCCAAGGGCCGATCCTTGATCCAGCTCGCACCGCTATCCTCGAAGAGAATGCGATAAAGCGACCAGGGATGGCCCACCCGGCGCCAGCAGTAGAGCGAGTAGGCGACTGGAGCGTCACACGCCAGCAGCTTGCTGATCGCATCCGCTGGCGGCACGATGTCATCCTCAAGCGTGAGCATGTGCGTCCAATCGCCTCGCAGGAAGATTTCACGCGCCCGGCTGTAGAGATAGAGCACGTTTAGGTTGCCGGTGCGTCCCGGGCCCTCTCGACCAAACGGCTGATCGTTGGCCATGTCCAGGTGCTCGACTGGGCATGGGGCCGCGTCGATCATGCGGATCGCGGCGACAATCGCCCGTCCGAGACGACGGTAGCGCGGAGTAACAGCGAGGATGCGCGGGGTTAGAGCCATGTTTGTGCGTTCCAATAGCAGAGCGGGCGATTAACGTAGAGGGTCTCGCAGCTATTCACCACGGTGACGATCCAGTAGCCGTCACCGTCATAGCGATCGGGAATACGATGATCGCCGATCGCCGCGCGACTCGCAATGAGCATCGCCGCGTCAACGTAGCCCACGCGGGGCGGCACAGCGGGCAGGTAGCGATTCGGGCGCCGCTGCTGGCCGACCAGGATTGCACGCTGGCCCGCTTGCTCGGCCTGACGTATGAGCGCGGGCAAGTGGGGGAGGAAGTCAGGGTGGGGCAGGTTATCATCGTCGCAGATCCAGATCCAGCCGCCAGCGATCTGCTCGAGCAACTGGTTCTTGATCACCTGCCCACCCACATAGCGCCGATTGGTATCAAAGGCCACGTGCCATTGCAGTGCAATGCCGTGCCGCTCAGCATCGCTCAACGCGGCGCTGAGGCGCTCCAGATTCTGCGGTCGGCTGCAGGCTGTGAGCACGTGGAGGATCATACGAACACAAGTCCCAAGCCGCCCCATGGGACGTGATAGGCCTGCACGATCTCGTGCGTGGTGTACTGGCGCGAGAGCTGGATCTCGCGCCACAATTGCGGCACCTGGATCTCCGGATGGCGGCGGGGATCGGCCACGATGTCGTGGAAGATGATGACCCCGCCCGTCGCGGCCATCGCGCCGTAGCGCAGCCAGTCGGCCTTGACGGCGTCGTAGGTGTGATCCGCGTCGATAAAGATCCAGTCATAGGGCCCAAGCGCGCGCGCCTGGGCGATGACCGCTGGATCCTGGCTGTGGCCCGCCAACGCCGTCAGCTTCACTCCTTTGGGCGTCCAGTCGGCATACTTCGCCCGGTTATCGGCGCGCCGGTAGGCGTAGCTGTCGATACTGACCACATGCGCGCCCTTGCGCGCTCGGCGGAGCCACTGCTTGAGCGTCCCGCCGTAGTACGTCCCAACCTCCAGGACCCGACGCGGGCGACGCTCGCGATACAGAGCGAGTAGGCGCTCGAACTCAGCCGGGCGTTGGAACACAGGAACGTCCGGGTCGCCGTCCGTCCAGTACGTCTCGCGCGGGTCCTGGTAGGGATGGTTCATGGCTAGCTCACGATCTCGGCCACAGAGGCCAGATTGCTATCCGCGGCGAGATAGCGGCTGTCGCCGGCCAGCACGCCAACGGCGTAGTCCACGTTGGCGTTCGCCACGGTCGCGGTAAAGAACAGGTAGCGGCCACCATCCACTGCGGCCGCGACCTCTTCCGCCGTGACCTCGATCAGGGCCTGCTTGGCGCTGTCGCCCGTCTCGCTGAACGTGTCAGCCGCCAACGACTTGCTGGTGATCGCCGTGCCGCCACTGGTCGAGTTCGTCGTGTTGGCAAAGGCGGTCACATCGAGCGTGCCGGTCGCGGCGATGTCGCCGACGAGGATCACCGCTAGCGCCCGGCGGTGCACAGCCATATCGATCACATCCGTGTTCACGCTGCCGGCGCCGCGCTGATCCGGGTCGATTGTCGCGACCAGGGCGAGCCGCTCAGAGAGTTTCGCGGTGTAGCCCATCATGTTCTCCTGTGATAGGGTTGTGGGGCGCGAGCCCCGCCAAGCCGGACTTAGTTCAGGTAGATGAAGGGCGCGACAGCCGAGTTCGCACCGTCCGAGAGCTTGCGCGTGCCGTTGGGCCAGGGCTGGCCATCCACGCGGTGCACGAACTTCCAGGTCATCTCATCGGTGAGGAAGGCGGCGTGCTCCGAGGCCGCGATCGAGGTCTGGGCGCGGTTGCCGATGAGGTAGTAGCTCCAGTCGATGAGCGCCAGGTCGAAGACGTTGCCGGGGGCGCTCATGAATTCGACCGGGTAGAAGGGGCAGCCGAGCATACGGGCCGGGGCGCCGTCGGTCATCGGAAACACGAGCGCCTGGTTCGTGCCGAACTGCAGCGTGCCCAGATGCTCGACAGCCAGCGGGTTGGCGAACCAGACGGCGCGGCTGTGGCTGCCAGGCATGAGGCGCGCGTACATCGCGAGCAGGTCTTCCGTCTCGTAGACGGCAGCACCCGTACCGCGGGTCACCGGGTAGGCAGCGGCGTGACCATAGATGCCCAGCGGCTTGCCCGCGCCATCGCCACGCAGGAACGAGTGAAGCCGGGCGTAGCCGACGGCTTGGCCGAAGAGCCGCGAGAGCAGTTGCGCTAGCGCCGTGGCGCTGTCGGCCTCCAGCTCGTTCGAAGCCTTGGTGTAGCCCGCGTACTTGTGCGCGTTGAGGGTGAGCGGGCGGAACTTGGGCTGTGTCTCGGGCAGGCTGCCCGCCTCCTCGGTCCAGCCGCCAACCACGCCCGCGGTGAGCGCCGACGCGCCGGTCGCCGGGTTGGCCGTCTGATCGAGCGCCGGGATGGTGAGCGTCCGGCTCGACATCGGCAGTGTCATGGGTGCACGCGGCCCAGTCAGCGCATCGATGGGGTTCACCTCGGTTGCGAACTGCAGTAGGGTCGCGTTGAACTGCGCGGGCACGAGATAGCCACCGTCGGTTCCGTCCTGCTCGTTGAGCGCCTTGGTGGACTTGTAGACCTGCTGGAGGCGCTTCTCGTCCTTGCGCTTGATCGCGAGCAGGAAGTCGCCGAAGTTCTGGATCTCACCATCAGCGGTGCCGCCGTCAGGTGTGGCCAAACCGGTCTTAACGGCTTTCTCCTCGAACTCGACCATCGCGGCCTTGACCTGCTTCAGGATCTCGTCCTCCAGCTCGCTCCTGACAAGCTGGGCGGCCTCCTGTGCAAGCTCTTTGGTGTCGATGATTTGCGGTGTGGTCATAGGTTCCTCACTGGATGGCGACGGATGATGACGACATGCGGCGCCGTCGCGCCCTGCTGTCCCTTTTGCGGGACCTGTGGCGCGGCCTCTGGCCGGGAGAGTGCTTTCACGGGGACGGCCTGTGCACGAGGCTCGGCCGGTGTCGGCGTGAGCGAGGCATCTAGCTTCAGCGGCCAGCGCTTGATCCAGATCGCCTTGCCGACGGTTTCGGTTTCAATCAAGTGCTCGGCGGTGCCACTGGACCAGCCAAGCTTTGCCAGCATGGCTTCGTACTGCTCACGGTTGTAGATCACCGCGTCGATGAGCACGCCGTCAGAGACCGCCTTGAGCGTGCCCGTGCCGATCTTGTCC
>Ga0207873_1003947_pt1 | contig 10253 bp, 10 predicted proteins | sample BGWIniCompost_FD_187373 | JGI IMG/M metagenome (GOLD analysis project Ga0207873, IMG submission 187373) | Cellulose adapted compost microbial communities from Newby Island Compost Facility, Milpitas, CA, USA - BGW Initial Compost (SPAdes)... ... | reverse complement strand
CGGGCTCGCGCTCGCGGGGCTGCGCTCGACGCGCGTGGTCGGGGTGCTGGTCACCGACATCCTGCCGCCGGGCTCGCGGCGCATCCGGGCGCTGGCGCGCGCCACGCTGGCGCGGCTGCGCCGGCTCGATCCCTCGCTGCCCGACCTCGAGCTCGCGCCCGACGCCTTCGAGATCGCGCGCGGACAGCTCGGCCCGGGCTACGGTGCGGCCACCGAGGCCGGCGAGGCGGCCGCCGCAGGGGCGCGCGCCGCCGGTCTGGAGCTCGAGACGACCTACACGGCGAAGTGCATGGCGGAGCTGATCGAGCGGCTGGCGAGCGGGCGCGCGCGCACGCCGGCGCTGTTCTGGAACACGTACAACTCGGTCGACTGGCGGCGCGCGGCGCCCGCCTGGCCCGGGCCCGAGGCGCTGCCGGCCGGGCTGCGCGGGTGGCTGGCGCGCGCGGAGGCGGCGCCGTGAGCGCGGGCGAGCTGCGTGCGACGCGGCGCGGCTTCCTGCGCCTGCTCGGGGCGAGCGGGACGCTGGCCGCCCTCGCCCGGCTGCCCGCGCCGGCGGCCCGCGCGGCGGCCGCGCCGGCGGCGGGCGGCACGCCCTTCTTCGCGCCGCGCGAGCGCGAGATCCTGACCCTGGTGGTGGAGCGGATGGTCGACACCGGCCTGCCCGAGGCGCCGGCGGTGCGCGCGACCGCCACGATCGACACGATCGACCGCCTGTGCCGATCGCTCGATCCGTCGCTCACCGCGCCGCTGCCGGCGCTGCTGCGACTGGTCGAGTGGGGCCCGCTCCTGTTCGAGGGCCGTTTCGCGCGCTTCAGCGCGCTCGACGAGGCGGGGCGCGACGCGCACCTCGCGGGCTGGATGCGCAGCCGCCTCGCGCTGCGGCGCGCCGGCTTCCTCGCCCTGCGCAACCTCGCGCTGCTCGGCTACTGGAGCCAGGACGAGACCTGGCCGCTGATCGGCTACCACGGCCCTCTGCTCGGCCGCCGAGGACCCGCCGCGTGATCCGCTCGGCCCGCACGCTCGACGACGACCTCTTTCTGCGCGCCGAGGTGTGCGTGATCGGCTCGGGCGCGGGCGGCGCGGTGGCCGCCGCCGAGCTGGCGGCCGGCGGCCGCGACGTGGTCGTGCTGGAGGCGGGCTCGCACTGGACGAAGCAGGACTTCACGCAGCGCGAGGACGAGATGCTGCCGCGCCTGTTCGAGGAGGCGGGCATGCGCCAGACCGTGGACGGCACGATCACGGTCCTGCAGGGCCGCTGCGTGGGCGGCTCCACCGTCCACAATCTGTGTTACTGCTTCCGCACCCCGGATCCGATCCTCGGGCTGTGGCAGGAGGAGCACGGGCTGCCCGAGCTCACGCCGGCCGCGCTCGAGCCCTCCTTCCAGCGCGTCGAGGCCGGCCTCAAGGTCAAGCCGATCCGCGAGGACGAGGTCAATGCGCTGAACCGCCTGATCCGGCGCGGGACGCGCAAGCTCGGCTGGTCGGGCCTGCTCGCCAACCACAACCGCGAGGGCTGCGTCCAGGCCGGCTACTGCATCCTCGGCTGCAGCTACGACGCCAAGCAGTCGATGCTGGTGACCTACGTGCCGCGCGCCGATGCGGCGGGCGCCCGCATCTTCGCCGACGCACAGGTGGAGGGGATCGAGGCGCAGGGCGGGCGCGTGCGCCGGGTCCACGCGCGCGCGGCCCTTGCCGATGGCCGCCCGGGTCCGCGGCTCGTGGTCGAGGCGCCGGTCGTCGTGCTCTCGGCGGGCGCGGTGGCGACGCCCGATCTCCTGCTGCGCAGCCGGCTCGCGAACCGCAGCGGGCGCGTGGGGCGCGGCCTCCACCTGCACCCGTCGGTGATGGTGGCGGGTCTCTTCGACGAGCCGATCCACGCCTACCGCGGCATCCCGCAGAGCTGGTACGTCGACGAGTTCATCGACCTCGAGCGCGACCCGCACAGCGGCTACGTGCTGATGCCGATCACCGGCTTCCCGGCGCTCACCGGCACTCAGCTGCCGGGCTTCGGGCGCGCGCACTTCCGCTGGATGCGGGCCTTCGCGCACACCGCCGGCCTGCTCGTGCTGCTCCACGACCGCAGCGAGGGCTCGGTGGAGCCGGGCGCGTCGCTCGCCCGGCCGCGGCTGCGCTACGCGCTGCGCCCCGACGACGAGCGCCTGCTCGCCGAGGGCCTCGTGCACTGCTGCGAGCTGCTGTTCGCCGCCGGCGCGCGCGAGGTGCTGGTGCCGTACGTGGACGAGCCGCTGGTCGTGCGCCCGGGCGACGACCTCTCGCTGGTGGCGCGTCGCGGTGCGGCGGCCGGCACGATCCCGATCGCTTCCACGCACCCGCAGTCGACCTGCCGCATGGGCGGCGACCCGCGCCGCTCGGTGGTGAACGCCTGGGGCGAGTGCCACGAGGTGGCCGGCCTGTTCGTGGCCGACATGAGCGTGTTCCCGACCTCGCTGGGCGCGCCGCCGCAGATCACGACCGCCGCGCTCGCCGACCGCACCGCGCACCACGTGCTCGAGCGCTGGCCCGAGCTGGCGCGCACGCGAGCCTGACCGGCTCGCCGCCGCGCGGACGCGTCAGCGCTCGCCGTTCGCGGGCGTGACGCCGGCCACCCAGCACAGCACGTCGGTCTCGGTGACGAGCCCGACCAGCTCCTCGCCCTCCACCACCGGCAGGCAGCCGATCTTGTGGTCGGCCATCAAACGGGCGGCGAGCTGAACCGACGCGTCCGGGTCGATCACGATGGGCGGCGCCGACATCACGCGCTCGATCTCGATCGCGTGCAGGAACGCGCGCCGCGCCTCGCTGCCGTAGGAGCCCAGCTCCGAGAGCGAGGCCCGCAGCAGGTCGCGCTGCGAGAGGACGCCGACCAGGCGCCCCCCGTGGACGACCGGCATGTGGCGCACGCGACCGAGCGTCATGATATCCTCGACGGTCGACAAGCGTTCGGTCACGCCGATCGTGACGATCTTCGTCTGCATGATGTCGCGAACGCGGGTCGTGGTGGGCAATCCGCTTCCTCGGCCTCGTCCTCGGCCTCGTGGGCTTCGGCCGCGCGCAGGGTCGGCGGGGGCCGGTCGGGCGCTCGGCCGACCGTGCAGCCGACCCGGTTTGGGTGCAGCTTGCTTTGCGGCTTGGGTTGCATGGGGTTGCGTTGGGTCGGGTTCGGCTCCTGGCTCGTGAGACGATCCGCCCCGGAGTCTACTCGATGAGCGCAGCACGAGGGAAACGTACCGGGCGCCGAACTCCGCTTCCGCTCGCGGGCGGGGCCCCGCGCGCGGAATCCGCAGGCCGCGTGCCGGATCTTCTCCGGCGCGTGGTCGGGATGGGCTTCTCGGGCCTCTTCCTCACCGAGGAGGTGGTCCGCAAGGCGCTCGGTGAGACGCTGCCCCGCGAGTGGGTGGACTTCGCGGCGGCCCAGAGCGAGCGCACCCGGCGCGAGTTCATCGACCGGCTGGCGTCCGAGATCGGTCGCGCCCTGGACGGCATGGACCTGCCGCGCCTCACCGAGCGGCTGCTGCGCGGCCACACGATCGAGGTCACCGCACGGGTGCGCTTCGTGCCCAGCGACGAGGCGCGAGAGCCCGCGCGCGGGCGCGACGACGAGCGTCCGACGCGGCGCCGCTCGCTGCGCGTGGCGGTCGTGGGCGAGGAGGAGTCGCGGTGAGCGGGCCGCTGCGGCCGGCCGGCCGCAGCGGGCTGGGGCGGCTGGCCGGCCCGCTGCTGCTGCTGGCGGCGCTGGGATGGGCGGCGCTCGTCCACCACGGGCTCGGCCCGCGGCCCGACCTCGGCGGCGCGTGGTACGCGCCGACCGGCTTCCTCGTCCAGGCGCTGCTCGGCTCTCCGTTCGCGCCGCTGGTGACCGTGCCGTGGATGGGCCTCCTGGCCTTCGCGACGCCGGCGCTCCTGCTGACGGTCGCCTGCTGGATCGCGAGCCGCTCGGCGCTGCTGCGCACCACCGCCCTCGCCGCCCTGTTCGCCACGCTGATCTTCCTCGCCTACGCGTTCGGCTCCGAGATCGGGCGGGTGGCCTGGACGCTGTTCCACTGGCATGCGTCGGGCACGATGCTCGCGATCGCCGTCGTGGTGGCCGCCGCGCTGGCGTCGCCCTGGCTGGCCGCCAGCTGGCTCCGTCTCGCGTGGCCGCTACGCCTCCTGGTGTTCGTGCCGCCGGCGTTCGCGGTGATCGCGGTGGAGCGCGGGGTCACGGGAACGAACCCGCGCCTGCCCTTCGCGATCTCGCCGTGGCCGGCCGTCCAGGTGTTCGCGCTCGAGTCGGTGGGCACGATCGTGGCCTCGCTGCTGGCCGGCGCCGCGCTGGGGCTCGCCGGGCTCGCGCTCGTGCGCCGCAGCCGCGCCGGGGCGCTCGGCCTCGAGGTGCCGATCGGAATCGCCCTCGTCCTGCTCGGCCTCGCCCTGCCCGCCGGCTGGCTGGTGCTCGGCAGCCAGGGCTTCCTGCCCTTCCACGCCGGCACGCGCGGCTTCGTGATCGCCACCGTCGCGTGTGCGCTGCTGCTCGCGGCCGCCGCGCTGCCGCGCGCGCTGCCCGAGCGGCTCGTCCGACGCGCGACCGTGTTCGGGACGGCGGCCGTGCTGCTCGGCCTCCCGCTGCTGGTCGGTCAGGCCTGGGCGCGCGTCGACTACACGCGCAACCGCGACGTGCACGCCCAGCGCGTGATCGATGCGCTCGCCCGCTACTACGAGCGCGAGCAGATCTATCCCGAGACGCTTCGCGCGCTGGTGGAAAGCAAGGATCTGGACGAGGTGCCGCGTCCGCACCTCGGCTTCGGCCTGCTGGGCAACGGCGCAGGCTTCACCTACCAGGGCTTCGGCACCAGCTACCTGCTCGAGTTCCCGGCCCCGCGCTGGGTGCAGTGCGCGTACAACCCGCCCTACGAGGAGTGGGACGAGGACGAGGAGGACGAGGAGCCGGCGGCCACGAGCGGCGACGACGCCGAGCCGTCCGAGGACATGGGCGGCGCCTGGTCCTGCCCCTCCTCGCCGCCCGAGCTCTGGTAGCCTCGGCCCGTGTGGGCGCAGGGAGCCGCAGCCGCGTGGGGTACGGTCGAGCGCATCGAACGCGCGCGACGGCTGGGCCTCACCGTCGGGCGCGTCTACCTCGGCATCAAGGCCAACCAGGTCCTCGCCCGCGGGCTGCCGCGCGCGCAGATGCGCCGGCGCTGGCAGCGCTTCCACCGCGAGAGCGCCGAGGACGTCTACCGCACCGCCGTGGCCCTGCGCGGCCTCGTGCTGAAGGGCTGCCAGTATCTCGGCGCGCGCGCCGACCTGCTGCCCCGCGAGTGGACCGAGGTGCTCTCGCGCCTGCAGGACCGCGTGCCGCCGCGCGACCCGACCACGATCCGGCGCGTGGTGGAGGAGGAGCTGGGCGCGCCGCTGGACGCCGTGTTCGCGCGCTTCTCGCCGCGGCCGGTGGCCGCGGCCTCGCTCGCGCAGGTGCACGACGCGACGCTGCGCGACGGCACCCGCGTCGCCGTCAAGGTGCAGGATCCCGCGATCGCCGAGCTCGTGCGCAGCGACCTCGCCAACCTGCGGGCGCTGTTCCGCGCGATCGGCCTGCTCGAGCGCGACCTCGACCTCATGCCCATCGTGGACGAGCTGGGCCGCCAGGTGCCGGCCGAGCTCGACTTCGCGGCCGAGGCGCGCAACGCCGAGCGCATCGCGGCGATCTTCGCCGGCCGCCGCGACGTGCGCGTGCCGCGCGTCCACCACGAGTGGACGCGCCGGCGCGTGCTGGTGATGGAGTTCGTGGACGCGCCGAAGATCACCGATCTCGAGGCGCTGGACGCCGCCGGCGTGGACCGCGACGCGCTCATGCGTACGCTGGTCGACGCCTGGTGCCAGCAGGTGCTCGTGCACGGTTTCTTCCAGGCCGATCCGCACCCCGGCAACCTGCTGGTCGAGCCCGACGGCGCGAGCGGCGCCCGCCTCGTGCTGCTCGACTTCGGGCTCGCCAAGGAGCTGCCCGAGTCGTTCCGCCGCGACGTCCTCGCGCTGCTCACGGCGGCGCTGCGCCGCGACGCGCACGAGCTCGCGCTCGTGCTCGACGAGATGGGCTTCGCGACCCGTGACGGCTCGCTCGACGCGCTCACCGCGCTGGCGCGCGCGAGCCTCGACGTGCTGGGGGAGCTGGCCGCGGCCGGCTCGCTCGGACCCGCGCGCACGACCCGGATCGGCGAGGAGCTGGCCGAGCGGCTGCGCCGCAACCCGGTGGTGCGGGTGCCGAGCCACGTGGTGCTGCTGGCGCGCACGCTGGGCCTGCTGTCGGGCCTAGCGCGCTCGCTGCGCAGCCGGGTCGACCCGCTCGCGCTGGTCTTCCCGTACGTGGTGGGCGCGGCGCCGCCGCCCGCGCGCGCCGACACGCGCGGCTGAGCGGTGGGGCCGCCTCCGCTCGCGCTCGGGCTCGCGCTGGGCGGCCCGGGCGACCCGCGCGGCTGGGCCGAGGCGTGCGCGCTCGCGGCCTGGGCCGATCGCGCGGGCCTCGACTCGCTGTGGCTGCCGGAGGGCCACCTGCGCCGCGACGCGCCGGCCTCGCCGCTGCTCGGGCTCTCCGCGTTCGCCGCGCGCACCACCCGGATCCGGCTCGCCACCACCTCGCTGCTGATCTCGATCCACGATCCGCGGCGCGTGGCGGCCGAGGTCGCCACGCTGGACCAGATCTCGAACGGGCGCGTCGTGCTCGGCCTGGGCCGCGGCTTCGAGCCGGCCGTGCTGCGCGCGTTCGGCGTCGACCCGCGCGAGAAGCGCGCGCGCTTCGACGCGGCGCTCGACGCGATGCTGGAGGCGTGGCGCAGCGGGCCGCCCGCGCTGCGCCCCGTGCAGCAGCCGCACCCGCCCCTGTTCGTGGCCGCCTTCGGCTCGCTCGGGCTCGCGCAGGCGGCGCGCCGCGGGCTTCCCTACCTGGCCTCGCCGCTCGAGAGCCTGGCCGCGCTCGAGCGCAACTTCGCGCGCCACGCCGAGCTGCTCCCGCCCGCCGCGGCGAAGCCGCCGGTCGCCGTGATGCGCACCGTCCACGTCGCGGCCGACGCCGCGCAGGCGCGCCGGCTGCGCGCGGCCGCCGAGGCGGAGTTCGCCGCGCTGGCGGCGCGCGCTGGCGGCGGGGCGCTCGCCGAGGCCTCCGCCGGCGCCGCGCACGAGCGCGTGATCATCGGCGAGGCCGGCGAGGTGGCGGACGCGATCGCCCGCTACCGCGAGCGGCTCGGCCTCGAGTTGCTGGTCGTGCGCGCCGCCGCGCAGGCCGACGCGCGCGAGCGACGCGAGGCGCTCGAGCGCCTGGTGGGCGACGTGCTGCCGCGCCTGTGACGGCGGCGCGCGAGGCCGACGCTACTCGCCCTGCTCGTCGTCCTCGCGCGTGAAGGTCACGAACGCCATCGCGGGCCGCTTCGAGGACTCGCGCATCGCGAAGTGGAAGCCCTCGAAGCGCCAGCCGCGCGCCACCCACTCGTTCAGGATCTGCTCGAGCTCCTCGTCGCTCGGCGAGCTGCACTCCACGACCTTGTAGCGAAGCGCCACGGCGTCCCCCCGGCTCAGGGCGCGAGCCGCGCCGCGATCTCGCGGGCGGCGTAGGTGAGGATGAAGTCGGCGCCGGCTCGCTTGATCGCGACCAGCGTCTCCATCATCGCGCGCGGCCCGTCGAGCCAGCCGTTGGCCGCGGCGGCCATCAGCATCGCGTACTCGCCCGACACGTGGTAGGCGGCGAGCGGCACGTCGAAGCGGCGGCGCGCCTCGGCGAGCACGTCCAGGTAGGGCAGCGCCGGCTTCACCATCAGCACGTCGGCGCCCTCGGCGAGGTCGAGCTCCATCTCGCGCAGCGCCTCGCGGCGGTTGGGCGGGTCCATCTGGTAGCCGCGCCGGTCGCCGAAGGCGGGCGCGCTCTCGGCCGCCTCGCGGAACGGCCCGTAGAAGGCGCTGGCGTACTTGGCCGCGTACGCCAGGATCGGCACGTGCGCGAAGCCGGCGTCGTCGAGCGCGCGGCGGATCGCGGCGACCCGCCCGTCCATCATGTCGGAGGGGGCCACCACGTCGGCGCCGGCGCGCGCGTGGGAGAGCGCGGCGGCGGCCAGCCGCTCGAGGCTGGGGTCGTTGGCCACATCCTCGCCCTCGAGCAGCCCGCAGTGTCCGTGGTCGGTGTACTCGCACAGACACACGTCGGTGATCACGCACAGCTCGGGCGCCGCGCGGCGGACGGCGGCCACCGCGCGCTGCACCACGCCGTTCGGGTCGTCGGCGCCCGAGCCGCGCGCGTCCTTGGCGGCCGGGATCCCGAACAGGATCACCGCCGGGATGCCGAGGTCGGCGACCCGCTTGCACTCCTCGCCGACGAGGTCGACCGACAGGCGCTCGACGCCCGGCATCGAGGCCACCGGCTGGCGCACGCCGCTGCCCTCCACGACGAACAGCGGCAGCACGAGGTCGTCGCGCGAAAGACGCGTCTCGCGTGCGAGCCGGCGCAGCGGCTCGCGGCGCCGCAGGCGGCGCATGCGCACGGTCGGAAAGCTCATCCCGGATCTCCCTTTCGGGCGCAGGCCTCGGCCAGCGCCTCCACCAGCTCGCGCGCGCCCGCCCGCTCGGCCACCGCATCGACGGGCAGGCCCTCCGCGCGCAGCGCCGCCGCGGTCGGCTCGCCGATCGCGGCCACCTGGCAGGTCCGCGCGGCGCGCCGGGCCGGCTCGTCGAGCAGGCTCGCGAAGCGGCGCACCGCTGCGCCGCTCGTGAAGGTGAGCGCGTCGAGCGCGCCGCGCACCAGCATCGCGCGCAGCGCGTCCGCGTCCACCTCGGCGGGCTCGCTGCGGTAGACGACCGCCTCGTCCACGCGCGCGCCGGCCGCGCGCAGGCCGCTCGCGAGGCGCGAGCCCGCCGGCTCGCCGCGCACGAACAGGAAGCGGCGCCCGGCGGCGCGCGGGCGCAGCAGCGCGAGCAGCGCCTCGGCGTCGAAGCGCTCGGCCGGCCCCTCGGCCGGCGCGAAGCCGGCGTGGCGCGCGGCGGCGGCGGTGGCGGGCCCGACGCAGTGCGCGGGCGGCGCCTGCGCGGGGTCGCGACCGGCGGCGGCCAGCGCCGCCGCGAAGCAGCGCGGGGCGTTGGCGCTGGTGAAGAGCAGCGCGTCGTAGCCCGCGAGCGCCTCCAGCGCGGCGGCCACGCCCTCGCCCTGCGGCGTCGCCACGATGCGCAGCATCGGCACGGCCACCGGCTCCGCGCCCGCCGCGCGCAGGAGCGCGCACAGCTCGTCCGCCTGCTCGGCCGGGCGCGTCACCAGCACGCGGCGCCCGAACAGCGGGGCGTGCTCGAACCAGGCGATCTCGTCGCGCAGCCGCACCACGTCGCCCACCACCACCACCGCGGGCGACGCGAAGCCGGCCTCGCGCGCGCGCCGTGCGATCTCGGCGAGCGGCGCCGTCACGACGCGCTGGCGCGCCGTCGCCGCCTCCATCACGACCGCGCACGGCGTGTCGGCGGCGCGCCCGGCGGCGATCAAGGTCTCGGCGATCTTCTCGAGGTTGCGCATGCCCATCAGCACGACCAGCGTGTCGACCGCGGTCGCGAGCTTCTGCCAGGCGATCGAGGTCCAGGGGCGCGCGGCGTCGCGGTGGCCGGTCACCACCGCGAACGAGGCGCCATGACGCCGATCGGTGACGGGGATGCCGGCGTAGGCGGGCGCCGCCAGCGCGGACGTGACGCCGGGGATCACCTCGAAGGGCACGCCCGCCGCGCGGCACGCGCTGGCCTCCTCGCCGCCGCGCCCGTAGACGAAGGGATCGCCGCCCTTGAGCCGGACCACCACCCGTCCCGCGCGCGCGCGCTCGACGAGCAGCGCATTGATCTCGGCCTGGCTGCGGGTGGGCTCCTCGTGGCCGCGCTTGCCGACGTCGACGAGCTCCGCGCCCGGCGGCGCGAGCGCGAGCAGCTCGCGCGCGACGAGCGCGTCGTAGACGACCACGTCGGCGCGGCGCAGCGCCTCGGCGCCGCGCACCGTGATGAGGTCCGGGTCGCCGGGCCCGGCGCCCACCAGCAGCACGCGTCCGCGGCGGCTCATCCCGCCGCCTCCGGCGTGGGACGCAGGTCGGCGAGGATCGCGGCGGCTCCCTCGGCCAGCAGGCGCTCGGCCACCGCGCGCCCGAGCGCCTCGGGATCCGCGCCCTCCTCCTCGGCGCGCACCACGCGCGTGCCGTCGGGGCTCGCCACCAGCGCGCGCAGCCGCAGCCGCCCGTCCGCCTGCGGCTCGGCGTGGCCGGCGAGCGGCACGT
>Ga0207873_1003946_pt1 | contig 10254 bp, 12 predicted proteins | sample BGWIniCompost_FD_187373 | JGI IMG/M metagenome (GOLD analysis project Ga0207873, IMG submission 187373) | Cellulose adapted compost microbial communities from Newby Island Compost Facility, Milpitas, CA, USA - BGW Initial Compost (SPAdes)... ... | reverse complement strand
ATCCGGCGGGGCTGACGCAGACGCACATCCTGTCGGTCTCGGACATTGCGCAGCTACAGGTGATCGGCGGAGCTGCTGTGGGGGTATCAGGGTACTTGGTAGTCACGTCGATTCGGTTTCTGCCGGCGCTTGATGCTGATAGTCTTTCCATTTCTCCCGCGCTGACCGGGACGCTTTCGATCAAGCCGAACTGAGGGTAAGCCAATGACGAATGAACTGAGGGTAAGCCAATGACGAATGAACTGAGGGTAAGCCAATGACGAATTTCGTACGCGATGCTGCTATGGATGCTGCATTCAATAACGTTGCCAATGCGGCGACGACTCTGCACGTGTGCAGCGGCAATCCGCTGGATCGGGCTACCGTGCTGGCGAATAGCCTCGGTAGCGTCGCGATCGACAGCACGGACTTCACGATTGCCGATGGTGACACGAGCGGTCGCAAGGTGACGATCGCACAGCAGAGCATCGCCTCGGCGAGCGCGTCGGGGACGGCCCATGTCGTGGCGGTCATCGACGAATCGGACCTGCTGCTTGCCGCCGACCTGTCGGAGGATCAGGCGGTGACGAGCGGCAATCCGATCACGGTTTCGGCTTGGGATTGGGAAATAAGGGACCCGTCATGAGAATCGAAGCTATCGACAAGATCAGGGCGAAGGACGACGACGGTCGGGATCTGCACATGGAACCAGGCGACATCCGCACGGTCGGCGATAACTTCGGCGCGCTGGCTTGCCGTATGGGATGGGCCAAGGACGTCGAGGGCAAGGTCGAGACCGGACAGAAGTCCCGTGATCCGGTCACGGTGCTGCCGCAGAACGTCGTCGCCGAGAGCTCGACGAAGGCATGATCGACTATTCCGCCCTCTACGTCGGCAACACGTCGATCATCGAGCTCGACGGGCTCGCCGATCAAGACGGCGTCTACCAGAACGATGCCACGGTCACGTTGCAGTCGCTGGTAGACAAGCGGACCGGCGTTGCGGTCGCAGGGGTCACGGTCCCGCTTACCCTGCACTATGTTGCCTCGAGCAACGGCAAGTATCAGGGCACGATCCCGCACGATGCGGCCGTAACGGCCGGCAGAGTCTACATAGCAACGATCCTGGCCATCAGCAGTGCAGGACAGAGGGCGCAATGGGCCGAGACGGTGCTCGCTCAGGTAAGGCAGGGCTGATGCCGCGGACTCCGATGCATGTAGCTACGAGAGGCACATGAGAACGATACGTAAGCTCATAGTTCATTGTTCGGCGACGCGAGTCGGCTTAGACATCGGCGCGAAAGAGATCGACGCGTGGCACCGAAAGCCGCCGTTCAACTTCGACTGCATCGGCTATCACCTGGTGATCAGACGCGATGGGCGAGCTGAGCTTGGCAGACCTCTCGAAAGAGTCGGCGCTCACTGCAAGGGGGCGAATGCGGATTCAATCGGCGTGTGTTTGGTCGGAGGTCTGACGGAAGTCGGTACCCCCGGACGTTACTTCAGCGATACATTCACCCCGTATCAGGACCATACGCTGCGGGTGTGGATCGATGCCTATAGTTCGATGTTCCCTGGCTTGATCGTCGAGGGGCATCGCGATCAGTCGCCCGACCTCAATAACGACGGCATCATCACTCCCGACGAGTGGATGAAGGAATGTCCGACGTTCGACGTTCGCGAGTGGCTGAGGGGTGGGGAATGATGCGCGCCGTAGACAAAGAGGAAGCGTAGATGAGCGCACGGCCAAGAGCGAATGAGCGCAAGGCGCGCAGGGCGCGTGAGGCGAAGCTCAACGAGCTGCGCATAGCTCAGGAGATGTCCACTTTGCTGTCGCGCTCGATGCTCGCGCGCAGGGCCGGTCAACACTTCGATGGCGACCGCGACCTGTACAAGACTATGGGCTACATTCGCACGCTTACTGCTGAGGACTACCTCAGTCAGTACCTGCGTGGCGACATTGCCGGACGCATAATCGATGCGTATCCAGACGCGACGTGGCGCGAGCCTCCTGTAGTATCGGCGGCGGACGAGGACGGTGGTAAGTTCGCCGACGCAGTACACGAGCTCGACGAGCGTATCGGGTTGTGGTCTCGACTCGCCAGAGCGGACAGACTCGCGAACATAGGTCACTATGGCGTCATACTTTGCGGCTTCGATGGTGGTGATCCGCTCTGGTCTCCGCTTCGAGGCAATGATCGCAGGTTGATTTACCTCAAGCCGCACAGCGAGGTGACCGCGGAGATAAGCAAGTGGGACAACGACCCGTCATCTCCTCGGTATGGCAAGCCCGAGATGTACAACATTACCATCGGCTCCGGGCGCACGTCGGGCGTAAGCGGCATCACCACGGGTGTTAGCACGATAGTCCGCGTCCATTGGACTCGCGTGATCCACATCGCCGAGAAGCCGCTCGACGACGACTCCATCGGTTTGCCTCGCCTCGAGCGCGTGTTCAACAGGTTGATGGACGTGGACAAGCTGCTCGGCTCGAGTGCCGAGATATTCTGGAACAACGCCGCTGGACTCTGGGCATTGAAGGCGGACCCGGAGCTGGAGTGGGACCCGGAGGATAAGAAGGAGCTGGAGGAGCAGCTACAGGAGATGTCGCACGGGCTGCGCAGGTGGCTGCGACTGCGAGGCATCGAGCCGGAGAACATCGCCGCGCCAATCGCCGACCCTCGCAACTTCGTCGAGGGTCTGCTCGACGTGATCGCGGGCGCCACCGGCATCCCCAAGCGCATACTCGTCGGGTCGGAGCGCGGAGAGCTTAGCTCGGAGCAGGACGAGAACAACTGGGCGGGCAGAGTCAACGAGCGACGTGCGACGCACGCGATACCAAACATTGTGCGCCCGCTGTTAGACATGCTCATCCTCCGCGGCGCTCTTCCGAAGCCTGCCGGTGGAAGGTACAACGTCGAGTGGGAGGGGAGTGACTCTCTCGGCGAGGAAACGCGAGCGCGCATCGCTGACATTCGAGCGTCGGCGTTACAGAAGTATATGAACACGTTGGGTGCCGAGGAGATAGTACCTCCTCGCGAGTTCAGGGCGATATGGCTCGGGCTGGAGCCGGAGCCCGACGCCGACTTCCTTCGCGACATGGACGACAGGCCGCTGGACGAGACCGACCCGGTAGTGGTTGACGAGTTTGAGCGCGCTCGCACGGAGGAGGTCGAGGAGTTGGACATGCCCGCCGTCTCGGCTACCCCCGCCAACACCGCAGCGACTGCGCTCAACAGTACTCAGATCGGAGCGATACGCGACATCGCGCTTGCAGTGGCCCTCGGACAGCTGCCAGCCGATTCCGCGGTATCGCTGATCAAGGCGGGCTTCCCGTTCATCGACGATTCGATAATCAACGGCATCATAACTCCTCTCGTCAACTTCACGCCGGCGAAGCCCGTCACGCCTGCAGAGGCGGAGGTCGTGGTCAATAAGGCGCTTAATGCTGCGCTCAATCTCGTGGCGAACGCCAAGCCGCGTACTCTGTACGTGCGGCGCGATGTGCTCAATTGGCGAGAGATCGACACGTGGGCTCGTGAGCAGGGCATCGAGACCACGCTCGGGGCAGATATGCACGTGACTATCGCCTTCTCCCGAACACCGGTAGACTGGCTCAAGATCGGAGAGGCACCGGGAGACAAGGGACAACTGGTTGTGCCGCCGGGCGGTCCGCGCTTAGTTGAGCGCCTAGGGCCGAACAAGGAGGCGGTCGTGCTCATGTTCTCGAGCTCGGAGCTGGCGTGGCGACATGAGGACATTAAGCGTTGCGGAGCATCGTGGGATTGGCCCGACTACCAGCCGCACATCACCATCACCTATGACTCTGCGAATATCGACGTATCGAAGCTCGAGCCGTTCCGCGGCGAGATCAAGCTAGGCCCCGAGATATTCGAGGAGATTGATGAAGACTGGAAGGCCAAGGTAGAGGAGCGATGAGCGTAGCTAGGCGGTACCAAGAGAAGCGCCTCTCGCTTCGCGAACAGGTCAACTTGCTGTGTCTGAAGCGGCTCGGGCGGTTGCCGAACCTTGATCGTCCCAGAGGTTACAACGACAAGATTCAGTGGCTCAAGTTGTTCGACCACACTCCGGAACACGTCGTCGCCTGTGACAAGTACGCGGTGCGCGAGCTCGTTGCTCGGGACTTCGGAGAGTCGGTGCTGAATCACTGCTACTACGTTGCTGATAGCGTGCTGCCGAACGACTTCACGGTGGACGACTACATGCTCAAGGCTACGCACGACAGCGGATCGGTGTATCGCATACGTGGTAGCGGTGACATCGAGGCGTACGGCTACGCTCGTCGCAGAGTGACCGACGCCCTCACTCGCCTGTACGGCACGCACAAGGGAGAGTGGGCGTACGCGATGGTGAAACCGCGAGTGATGGCGGAAGAGGCTCTTCCGGAGCCCGTCATCGACTACAAGTTCCACTGCACGCACGGTAAGGTACGGTGGGTACAAGTCATCTGGGCGAGGGATACTGGGACGCCGAGAGAGGCGATCTTCATGCCTAACGGCAAAGTGTCCAATCTGCACATGGACCACAATATGGCTCACGTTCCTCTCCAACGCATGTATCCAGGCGACGAGGCGTGGGCGGAGTTAACAGAGGTCGCTACTGCCCTCGCAGCACGATGGCGTTATGTGCGAGTTGACCTCTATTACGTGCCAGATGTTGGTGTTCGCTTCGGCGAGCTGACGTTCTGGCCGCTGTCGGGTTCCTACAAGACTGCGGACGAGCCTGTGTTTGGCGAGATGCTCGAGATCGACCTGTCTTACAAGCACGAGCCGATGGTGCGATGATGCCTGAATTAGCCATAGATCCTAATACCTTGAGGCAGTGGTATCTCGACTCGAGAAGGAACATGCTTGTGTGTGCGCCAGCAAAGTGTGGCTCCAACGCTATTCGAAGAGCCATCAATCCCAAGTGGGCAGAAGGCAACTTCAGACGCTTAGCTCGCAGACACAAGTGCGGTCCGTTTGCGCCTGCTGATTTGTCGATTAATAAGTTCAAGGGCGTCGCTAGATACTTGGTAGTGCGTGACCCGGTAGACAGATTCGCGTCTCTGTGGCGCGACAAGTGTCGGGACGGAAGAGCGTCACCACGAATACTCGAGCACACCAAGGGTCTGACTCCCGATCAGCTCATGGACTTGATCGAGCGATACCCGTTCGGTAACTCGCATTGGTATCCACAGTACGCGTACAAGATACCCGGTGCCATACCCGTCAGAATCAACACTCTGCTTGAGTTGATGGGAGTAGATCCGATCGCCATCGTCGGCGGCACCACCAAGTTCGACGACGATCCTCCCATGCCTGTGGATCGAATAATGCGGCACTATTGGCATGACAAGCGTCTGTACGAAGAGGCGTGTGCGCTGTGAGTGGCCAACAACCGACACTGTTCATGACGTGGTTGTGGCAGCAAAATCCGCCGCGCCACGACTTTAATGCCGAGAAGGTTAACAGGTGGGCTAGTCAGCTCAGGGCTAACCTCACAATTCCTTATGTGCTCGCGTGCGTTACTGACACTCCAGATGGCATCGACTCGGACGTGATGATCATTGAGCCTCCGAGGATGTTCGAGGACGTTCGCATCGCAGCATGGAGCGAGAAGTCCCTTGCTCCTCAGTGCTACAGACGCTTGGCTCTGTTCCATCCTGATGCTCGCGAGATGTTCGGAGGCTTCGAGTGGATAGTCCAGATGGACTCGGATATGATAGCTCTTCGGCAGCTCGACGATTTGTTTTCAGACAGGTCGTGCGACTTCCGTATCTTCCACGGCACATCAAGCAGTCGTCCGTACAACGGCGGACTCATCATGATTAGAGCAGGGTCGAGACCGCAAGTTTACGAGCAGTTCGCTCGTGATCCGACGCGCGTCGCAACTGAAGCACGTAAGCGTTTCGTCGGGTCGGATCAGGCTGTGATAAGCCATATACTCGGCCCCGGAGAGCGAACATTCACTGAGGCCGACGGGGTGTATTACTACAGCCCGCGAGTTATACGAATGAACGGTGGAATGAGGGTGCCGCCTCCTCAGATGCGCATGCTGTTCTTTCCAGGAGATATCAAGCCGTGGAATGGGCGAGCCAAGTTGAAGTGGATGGAGGACGTTTGGTACGGCAGACCTATATCGACTGGAGAGAGCCCGAAACCTAGGTTAAAGGTTAGGGCGTTCAAAGACAGTAGCGGTATAGGCTCTGAGCTGGCGAAGACTGCCGCGAAAATGGGAACGTTCTGTACCACGTTCACTAGACCGGGGGCTGTTAGCGACGGCATAGCATTCGTCAATCTCGGGTTTGGCAGCCAAGTAGTTAAGGGTAAGCAGGTAATAAGAGAGCTCCATGCTCGAGGCATATTGACTATTCCATCTCGAATGGAGGCTGAGCTTCACAGCAACCCTGAGCTTCGCGCGAGGATGTTGGACGGTTGGTTAGCCGACGGCAACTACGACGAGGAGGAGTACAGAGTATGCGTAGTCGGTAAGTACGTAGTCGGGGAGAGCTTAAAGGATCATCGTCCGATGTTCTCCGAGATAGATAGAGATGCTGCGGTCATGCGTATGTGCTCCACGGTGTCGAGCCACATAGGTTCCACGTGGATGTCTTACGGCGTAGTAGTCGAGGGGGATACTCCGAAGATACTTGACGCCTCGTGCTCGTGGAACTTCAGCGCTTTTGCTGACTGTCAAGTGTACGAACGCAGTAGTTTGAAGGCATCCTCTTATACCGGAAGCGACATGCTGCGCATAGCAGTTGAGACGATCAAGGAGAAGTGGCGTGCAGAGCAATAACGTCGTGCCTTATAGAAGGCTCAGGCGCGCCATAGACTACGCGCTTCGTATTAATGAGACGGTTGCTGAGCGACAAGCCAAGGCACGTTCCAAGGCTGGACGATCAGACCCTACTCGAACAGCTACGATACGCAGGAACTTCGAAGCTGAGTTGTCTAGGCGCTTCGACGATCTTGCTAGAGCTATCCGAGAGGTTATCGTAGAGCAAGACGGGTTCGGCATCATTAAGAGTGCTGACGAGCTGGTGTCAAACATCCGAGTGAACCAGGGGCAGTTTGACTTCCCTCGTAGCGCTGACAAGGTAGCAGCCTTCATGCGCTGGCTCAGGGCTCAACAGTCCAAGGGCATACTAGGCGTGACCGAAGGCACCCCGATAGAGACTGCTGCGAACAAAGCCTGGACCAACTTGTACATCGACTCCGCGTATCAGCGAGGAGTGAGGCAAGCAGCGTCGAGGCTTCGTAGTGCTGGAGCACGCGTGGACGATCGTTGGATAGACACAGCATTCAACAGGCCCATCCATGCCGACCGACTTGGTCTGATTTATACGCGCACATTCAGCGAACTGGAAGGCATTACTCGAACGATGGATGGGCGAATATCTCGTGTGCTTACTATGGGCATGGCAGAAGGACGCAGCCCTCGGGACATAGCCCGTAGTTTGTCGGACGAAGTCGGCATCGCTAAGAGACGCGCCCAGGTTATAGCGCGTACTGAGGTGATATCGGCTCACGCTGAAGCTAGCCTCAACGCGTACGCCGAGGCCGGCGTAGAAGGTGTTACCGTGGAGGCTGAGGTATCCACCACCGGAGACGGGCTAGTATGTCCGGAGTGCGAGGAGCTCGAGGGAAAGACGTTCCCTATTGAGCAGGCGCGTAATCGTATACCTGTACACCCAAATTGTAGATGCGCGTGGATACCTGCCATCAAGGATGCTAGAGGAGTTGAGCTGCGATGAGCACCAGACTCACAGTTCGCGGCATGTCTAGTCTCGCACACTTAGTTACGCAGGCCGAGATACTCACGAGCTCCATCAGGCGTGAGATGTTCGACGGCCGCGAGCATATCGTCGTTCCCGCGGTGATGGCTAAGTTGAAGGTGATGAATGATGCCATCGTGCCGCCGGAAGAGTGGATAGCGAGCGTCGAGGCTTGGAATGGTCGGCCGGTGATATTCCTGCACCCGGAGCAGAACGGACAATATATCTCCGTGGCATCGTCGCCAGACGTGTTCGAGAAAGCCATCGGCTTCGTGTTCAACACCAAGTTCGTCGACGGCAAGCTCAAGGGCGAGCTGTGGATCGACGAGAAGAAGGTAGAGCGTGCCGGGCAGATGCAGTACTTTCAGGAGATGCTCTCGGGCGAAGTAAAGGAGGTGAGCACGGGCTACATCTCCGATGCCTTCAGGGAGCCCGGCGAGTTTAACGGAGAGCGCTACACTTTCGTTCATCGGTTTCTTCGCCCGGATCATCTTGCAATTCTTCCGGGGCAGATTGGAGCGTGCAGCGTCGCCGACGGGTGCGGCGCTCCGAGAGTCAACAGCGCTCATTGCTGCGACGCATGCGCGGAGTCGCTGGACGATGCAATTGAGTTCTTGCAGAAAAGCGGTGTGTCAGTGTCCGCTGTCAAAACACTGGCGACTTTGTTAGAGGAGTAATCCTTATGAAACTGGCAGACGCCATCAAGGTACTCGCCACGCATCTCGGTGGCAGCGGCGAGAAGGACAAGGGCATCGACGTGATCGAGTACGCGAAGAAGTTGCACGCTAACGAACAGCTCTCTGCGAGGCAGTTCAAGGCCATTCAGGAGATGGACGACGAGCAGCGCGCGATGATCAAGGTGCTCCTTGAGGCCATGGACGGTTTGAAGGTAAAGCAGGAGGAAGAGGAGGAAGTCGAGGAGACTCCTTCCTCGAACGAGGAGGACGAGACGACCAACGAGGAGGACGAGGAGCAGAAGGCTGCGCTCGCGAAGCAGCAGGCGAACAAGAGCAAGGCCGTGACGGTCGACCTCGCAGCCAACGCCGAGTTCGTCAAGACGGTGGCTGACTCGCTGAAGAAGTTGTCGGACCACGTCACCACGCTGGCGAACGAGGTCAAGGCCCTGAAGACCAATCAGGCGAAGAACATCGAGGAAGTCATTCGACGCCGCGAGGTTCTCGCGCGCCTGACATCCAACGCGGAGCAGATTCTCAGCGAGAAGGAGCTCGAAGCTCTGCCGACCGACGTGCTCGTCAAGCTGGAGCAGACTTTGCGTCCGGCGGACTACTCGGGCATGGGGCGATTCGCGTCCAACATGGACAGCTCGTCCGACGATGCTCCTCTCCGCATCAACACGTTGCTGTTCGCCAAGCCGAAGAGGAAGGACGAGGCTGCGAAGCAGTAGGCGCTCACTTTTAACCCACTGCCACAAGAGGTACTAATACCATGACCAGCGCACAGAATCCCAAGACGATCATCTTGGCGGGCGGCGGCGTTCGCCGCGAGGGCGTCGCCGGGGGCACCATCACGCCGGGAATGCTCATTTCCGGACCGGACTCTGCTCTCGTTCCGCATGGCGACAATGGCAACCTTGCTCAGGCGGCCTTCGCGCTCGAGTACGACCTGACGGGGCGGACCATCACGGACAATTACTCGGCCGGCGATCAGGTGTTATACTCCGTCTTGCAGGAGGGCTCCGAGGTGTACGCGATTCTTGCCGCCGGCGAGTCCGTGAGCAAGGGAGATCCCCTCACTTCGAACGGCGACGGTAAACTCGCGGCCGCGTCGGCCACGAACTTCGTCGTCGCTCGGGCACTGGAGGACAAGACGGCGTCCGGCGAGGACGAGCGCATCCGAGTCGTGATTGAGCGCGGTACGCTTCAGGCGTAGCAAATCGAGTGACTATGTAGTCACTTCGAGTCTCTGATTACTTTACTCTCAAGGGAGACAGACGACATGTTCGAAGGTGTGGAGATTGGCTTGTTCTTCGGGTCCGGGCTCGAGAGCGAGAACAAGATTCTCGCGAAGCGCCCGTACATTAATCACCGCGGCGAGCCCGTGGTCGCGTACAACACTGGCCAGCGCGACAGCAACGGCGAGTTCATCTACAAGGAGCGCCGCATCCACGGCAACGCCACGCTCCGCAAGGAGGAGTGGGTCGAGCTGGAGGCGCAGTTGCTCGAGTCGGCGCGCGAGCGCTTGGTCGCGGTCAACGACTTGCGCAACGCCGGACTCGTCCACCCCGTGGGCGGTCTGGGCGTCCTCGTCTCCGAGTGGGAGACGGCCTCGGAAATCACCGACGCCGGCATCACCATGGACGGCGAGACGTTGACCGAGGAGGATCGCCAAGAGTTCGGGCTGGAAGGCACGCCTATCCCGGTGATTCAGAAGCGCTTCCGCATCAGCGAGCGCGTGCTCATGGCGTCGCGCATGCGCGGTGCTGCGCTCGATTTGACTATGGGCAACGAGGCAGCGCGCGCCGTCGCTCGAACGTCG
>Ga0207873_1003945_pt1 | contig 10257 bp, 6 predicted proteins | sample BGWIniCompost_FD_187373 | JGI IMG/M metagenome (GOLD analysis project Ga0207873, IMG submission 187373) | Cellulose adapted compost microbial communities from Newby Island Compost Facility, Milpitas, CA, USA - BGW Initial Compost (SPAdes)... ... | reverse complement strand
GTCCGGGATCATCCCGATGTAGAAGAACGTGGCGCTCACGGTCAGGTACGTGCTGACCGCGAACACGTCCCAGAGCAGCGGCGAGCGGAAGTTGGGCCACAGCTCGCGCTGGTTCGGGTACGGCAGCAGGTAGTAGAAGATCCAGGGCCGGCCCAGGTGGATGATCGGGAAGAGGCCGGCCGTCAGGACGGCGAACACCGTCATCGCCTCGGCGGCGCGGTAGATCGACTGCCGCCAGCGGGCGCGGAACAGATAGAGGATCGCCGAGATCAGCGTTCCCGAGTGGGCGATACCGACCCAGAAGACGAAGGTCGTGATGTACGCGCCCCAGCCCACCGGGTTGCGCAGCCCCGACATACCGATGCCCAGCACGATCTGGGTGAGCCAGGCGAAAATGCCCAGACCGAGCACGGCAAGGACGACGGCCAGCAGCAGGAAGTAACCCTTGCCGGGCCGGCTCAGCATCTTGAGGATGTCGCGATTGACTTCCTCGTAGCTCTCGATGCCGGGGTGCGTCTCGGAGCGGACGACCGTGGCCATGCCTCGCTATGCCTCCACGCCCTCGGGGAGCACCTGCTTCAAGTAGACGATACCGGACTGCGTGTTCAGCCCCTCGAGGACGCGATAGCCGCGGCCGGACGCTGCGATCCGTGCGACGCGCGAGTTGGGGTCCTTGATGTTGCCGAACACGATCGCCTCGCCGGGACAGGTCTGCGCGCAGGCCGGCACGATCTCGCCGTCCGGCACAGTGCGGCCTTCCAGGCGCGCCCGGTGCTGAGCCTCACGGATCCGCTGCACGCAGAACGTGCACTTCTCCATGACGCCCCGCTCGCGCACCGTGACGTCCGGGTTGAGCTGCCAGTTCAGCGGCTCAGGCCACTCCCACGTGAACCAGTTGTAGTAGCGGACCTTGTACGGGCAGTTGTTGGCGCAGTACCGCGTCCCGACGCAGCGGTTGTAGACCTGGGCGTTGAGCCCGTCCGGCGTGTGATACGCCGCGTAAACGGGGCATACCGGCTCGCACGGCGCGTTGCCGCACTGCTGGCAGAGCATCGGGATGAACCGGACGGGCTGGTACTCGCCATCCGCCGGCTCGTGCGGCTCCTGGCCGTGCGCCTCGTGCCCGTAGAAGTAGCGCTCGATGCGCATCCAGTGCAGGATGCGACCCTTCTTGATCTGCTCGGGGCCGACGATCCCGATGTTGTTCTCCGCGTAGCACGCGGTGACGCACGCCGAGCAGCCGATGCACCGCTCGAGGTCGATCGCCATCGCCCAGCGCGGCTGGTCCGCCGGCGCGTACTCGCCGTAGTGCGTGCCCGGCGGCGGGTAGTCCTGCGGGCCCGCCGGGACGGTGATCGGGCCGAAGCCGCCGACGTCCTGGAGCTCCTGGACCACCGCCTCCATCGGGTGCACCTCGGCGCCGTGGCCGCCGGCGGCTGCCTCAACGTGCTCCTGGGCCGCAGCGCCGGCCGGCACCGCGGCGGCCGCGAGCCGTGCGGGCTCGGCGTGGGTCGCCTCCTCGAACGTCATGGCGCGGGCGATCTCGCGCCCGGCCTGCGTCGCGTTGCCGGCCTCCGGAATGCGCTCCCAGCGGCCGGTCGCGCGGAGCGAAGCGCGGACCTGCTGCCAGACCAGGCCGCCCGAGGGCTGCTCGACCTCGGCGCCGATCAGGCGCGCGGCGTTGACGCCGCGGTTCTGCGCGTAGCGGCCGAGCGCCTCGTGGCCCTGGCCGAGCTGGATCGCGATCGTGTCCGGCCGCACGCCGGGGTGTGGCCACACCGGCAGCTCGACGCGGCCGTACGGCGTCGCGACCTCGGCGATGCTGCCCTCGACCAGCCCGAGCCGCTCCGCGGTTTCCGGGTTGACCTCGACCCACGAGATCCAGGAGATCTTGCTGATCGGGTCGGGCAGCTCCTGGAGCCACGGGCGGTTGGCGAGCGCGCCGTCGTAGAACCGGTACGACGGATAGACGACGAGGTGGTACTCGGCGCCCTCCGCGCCGGCGAACTGCGGCACGCCGAAATCGAGCTGCGCGAGGCTGGCGGCCGAGAACTGCGCCGGCGCGGCGGCCTGCGCCTCCTCCGGGACGGTCACCACGCCGACCTGGAGCGCGTTGCGCCACCAGTTGTCGAACGGCGACTGCCCCGCCTGCGCGGTGGCCGCTTCGATCGCCTCAGGGCTGCCGGCAGGCGGCTGGGGCAGCGCGGCCGCGCGCGGGAAGATGTCCCGCTCCCACCTCTCGCGCAGGTAGTCGTAGAACGTGCTCGCGGCGCTCGGCAGCGCAACGCCCGCGCGGCGCGCGACCGAGAGCAGCACGTCACCGGTCTGCTTGGTCTGGAAGACCGGCGTCATGACGGGCTGCACCAGCGAGTAGACGCCGGCCCGCGGCACGTGGTCGCCCCAGCTCTCCAGGAAGTGATGGTCGGGCAGGAGCAGGTGCGCGCGCTCCGTCGTCTCGTCCGGGAACGTGTTGAAGGACGCGATGAAGGGCACGCGCGCGAGCGCGGCGGCCAGGTCATCGCCCAGCGGCACGCTGTACAGCGGGTTCGGCCCGTACACCAGCAGCGCGCCCACCTCGCCGCGGCCCATGCGCGCGAAGAGGTCGAGCACGGCCTGGTACGAGCCGGCGCCCGGCGCGAGCTCCGGCCGGTCGAGCCGGACCGTCCTGCCGATGTTGCCCGCCACCTGGTTGAGCAGCGCCACCGCGACGGCGAGAGCCGTGGCCGCGCGGCTGCTCGAGGCGACGCCCGGGCCGACCGCGAGCGAGCGGCCGCCGTTGGCGAACGCGCGCGCGATCTGACGGATCCGCTCCTCGGGCACGCCGGCCTGCTGGGCGGCAGCGGCCACATCCACCTGCTGGAGGAAGCCGGCTGCCGCGCCGGCCTGCCCCGTCTGCTCCGCGACGACGCGTGCCATGGCGAGCGCGACCAGGTGCTCCGTGCCGGGGCGCGCGGGCAGCCAGTCGTCCGCGTTCATCCCGGTCAGCGACTGGTGCGGGCCGACCCAGACGAAGTGGCCGCGGCGCCCGTTATTGTACGCGTGCGCGCGGGTGAAGCCGTGCGAGTAGTCGACGGGCGAGAGCCACGTCTCCATGAAGTCCGCGCCGAACGAGACGACGACGTCGGCGTTGGCGAAGTCGTGGCTCGGCAGCGCGTCCACGCCGAACAGCAGACGGTAGGCCGCGCGCAGCGGCTCGAACGCAAACGCGTCGAACCGGACCCGCTCGATGCCGAACGCGGCGGTCCACTCGTCCAGCAGCCGGTCCATCGTGCCCGTCAGGCCGGACGTGAGGAAGACCGTGCGTCCGCCGGCCTGCTGGAGCGCCGCGACCAGGCGCTGCTCGGCCTCATCCCAGGACAGCGGCTGGAGCTGGCCATCCACGCGCGCGAGCGCCTGCGGCACCCGGTCCGGGTTGTACAGCCCGTGCAGCGACGCTTGCCCGCGCGCGCACAGGCGCCCGTGCGAGATCGGGGAGAGCGGGTTGCCCTCCGCCTTCACCGCGCGGCCCTCGCGCGTCCGGATGTCCATGCCGCAGCCGGCCGGACACTCGCGGCACGTAGTGCGGAACCACGTCGAGAGGCCGGGGACCACGTCCTCCGGCGCAACCACGTAGGGCAGCAGCCGCTCCGGGCCCTGCGTCGAGCAACCGAACAGCCCGGCGCCCGCGCCCGCGGCGCCAATCACCTTGAGGAACTGACGGCGTTCCATGCTCATGAGAGAACTCCGCCGGGGCTGGGCTCCGCCACGCTGGGCTCCGCTGCGTCCAGGCGCGCAGCGCCGGAGCCCGGCGCGCCGCAGGCGCCGCGGAACCCAGAGCCGAAGGCTCGGAGCCCAGGCCCGAAGGGCCGGAGCCCAGCGGCGGCTTCGCCGCCGCGGCGCCCCTCAGTAGTGACAGATGAAGCAGTCAACGCGGACATTACGTTGCTTGTGGCAGTCGATGCACCACCCCATCTGGAGCGATGAGACCTGCTCGACCTCCCGCATCGTCTCCACCGGACCGTGGCACTCCTGGCACTCGACCCCGGCGTTGACGTGCATCATGTGCGGGAAGTGGACGTGGTCCGGGAGATCGTGGATCCGCACCCACGGGATCGGTAGGCCCCGCTGCCAGTACTGCGCGAGCTGCTGGACGCCCGGCGCGTCCGGGCGCACCAGCGGCACGACCGTCCCACCCGGCCTCGACCCGGGCATGTGGCAGCCCGCGCACGTCGCCACGGACGGGAGGCCCGCGTCCGGCGAGCGGTCCGCCGAGTAATGGCAGTACATGCACGGGATCTGGAGCGTCCCGGCGTGCACGTCATGGGGGAAAGCGATGGGCTGCTCGCTCGGACCGCCTGAACGCAAGCCACCCTGGGCAACGAACCCCGTGCCCGCGAGCAAGGCGATCACGCCGACCGCGAGCAGCGCCCACTTCGCTCGAGCCATCGCGCTCCCTAGAGACTTGACTGGGGAAATCGTTTTTCTCGCCGGCTCCAACCCGGACCCGGCGTCAGACGGGCGGGCACGATAGAGTCCGCGTGGCGACGGCGCAAGGGGTCATGAGCTCTTGATGTCTTCCACTGCCCGGTTCGCGGTCTCGAGCACCAGTCCGACACCCCATGGCTGGGCGCAACCGGAGCGCTCGCTCCTCGCCGCAAACGCAGACCGCGGCGCACCACTCACGGCAGCGAGACAGCAAAAACAACGCGGCGGCGATGGCCGCGACGGCGCGGGCGCGACCGCGGTGCGCCCATGCGCCGCGGCGGCGATTCCCGCCATGCCGGGCCAGGATGCGCGCTCGGGCCATCCAGCGGAGCCCCGGGGTGGTGGAGTCGCTCCCAGCGACGTAAATTATGTAGAGACTTGGGGATCCGCGTTTCGCGACGCGTGAGGCGGCGCGGCGGGCGGTTTGCCCCCACGGCACGACGGACAGCGCGGAAGGTGGCGCCATCTCATGGGCGCGCTGCTTGACAGAAGGCGGCCCGATGGCGTAACCTCGCCCCCATTCCTGGCCAGTGCCGTCCTGATCCAATCTTCACAGCGAGGTCCTGCGCGTGAGTTCGGCGACGCGTGAGCACTGGGGCACCCGCATCGGGCTGATTCTGGCCATGGCGGGGAACGCCGTGGGGCTGGGGAATTTCCTGCGCTTCCCGGTCCAGGCCGCCAACAACGGCGGCGGCACGTTCATGATCCCGTACTTCATTTCGCTCGTGCTGCTAGGCATCCCACTCATGTGGCTGGAGTGGGGGATCGGGCGGCACGGCGGGAAGTACGGCCACGGGTCGGTTCCCGGGATGTTCGACAAGCTCTGGCGACACCCGGTGGCCAAGTACCTCGGCGTGCTGGGCGTGATCATGCCGCTGGTCGTGTTCGTCTACTACACGGTCATCGTCGGCTGGCTGCTGGGCTTCTCGTTCTTCAGCATCACGGGCAGCTACTTCGGGCTGGACGCGGACGGGGTGCGCTCGTTCCTGACCTCGTTCCAGGACATCCACGACTCGAGCATCCACGGCGGCTGGGTGGGCTTCCTGTTCTACGGCATCACGGTCGCCATGATCGTGTGGGTGCTGTCGCGCGGGATCTCGAAGGGGATCGAGAAGCTGGCGCTGTACGGGATGCCGATCCTCTTCATCTTCGGCTTCATCCTGATGATCCGCGTCCTGACGCTGCCGGCCACCGAGGTGGGCTCGCCGGCCGAGGGGCTCGCGTTCGTCTGGACGCCGCGCTGGAGCGAGCTCGGGAACGCCGCGATCTGGCTGGCCGCGGCGGGGCAGGTCTTCTTCACGCTGTCGCTGGGGATGGGCTCGATCCACACGTACGCGTCCTACCTCTCCAAGGAGGACGACATCACGCTGACCGGCCTGGCGACGGCGTCGACGAACGAGTTCGCGGAGGTCGTGCTGGGCGGGACGATCGCGATCCCGGCGGCCGTGACGTTCTTCGGCGTGGCCGGGCTGGCGGCGGTGTCCGGGACGTTCGACCTGGGGATCGTCGCGATGGCGGTGGTCTTCCAGGGGCTGCCGGGCGGGCAGATCATGGGGCAGATCGCCGGCTTCATGTGGTACTTCCTGCTGTTCATCGCCGGGATCACATCCTCGGTCGCGCTGGCCTCGCCGGCGATGGCGTTCCTCCAGGAGGAATTCGGGCTCAAGCGGCCGCAGGTCGCGTTCGGCGTCGGCATCGTCGCGCTGCTCCTCGGCCTGGCCAACGTCTGGTGGTACAACATGGGCTGGCTCGGCGAGTGGGACTACTGGGCGGGCACGTTCGGGCTGGTGGTGTTCGCGTTCGTCGAGGTGATGATCGTCCGCTTCGCGTTCGGCGTGGACAGGTTCTGGGAGGAGCTGCACGAGGGCGCGGACCTGCGGGTTCCGGAGTTCTTCCGCTTCGTGCTGAAGTGGCTCTCGCCGGCGTTCCTGACGATCCTGCTGGTCTGGTGGGGCTGGACTGAAGCGCGCGGCATCTTCGTGATGGAGGGCGTGCCGCCCGAGCAGGTCCCCTGGCGCTGGGCCTCGCGCCTCACGATCGTCGCGATGCTGGTGACGGGCATGATCCTGATCCAGCGCGCGTGGCGCCGGCGCGCGAGCGCGGCGCCGGCCCGGGTCGCCGCAACGGAAGGAGTGGTGCAATGAGCGTTCTGGGACTGATGCTGCTCCAGGAGGCGGCGCCGGCGCGGCCCGAGCTGACGGCGGGCACGCTGGTATTCATGCTGGCCTCCATGGGCGCGGTGACCGCGCTCGCCGGATGGTGCTTCGCCCAGATCCTGAAGGGCAAGCGCCACTTCGACCCGGACGGCACCGGCCCGGCGCACTCGCCGGTGCCGGGCTCGGCGGAGAGCCGGCGCTAGCGGCCCGACGCCGAACGCGCGGCTCCGCGCGCACCGGGCAGCGATGGCCGCGGCGCGGGGGCCGGGGCAGTGCGCGCGATGGAGAAGGGCGGCGGGCCACACGGCCCGCCGCCCTTCTCCATCGCGCCCCTCCGATGATCCGGGATCCTGGCATTCGCGCGAGGTGTAGTCCGAGTTCTCTTCCCTGGTTTCGTGCGTTCGGGCCAGGCCACCGGGGCAGCGGCCCCACGCGGCCCGGAGAATCGAGAACGGGCGATCATGAATGGTGGCCACAAATCAAGCGACGGGAAACGCTGTGCACAGGCGGTGAACTGCGCCGCGCGTCAGCTCCCGACCGCTTGCATCGCGGCGCGCGGCGCTCCAGCTTGAAGACTTCCGAAACGATCGATGAGCGACGAACGCAGCCGGAGGTGCAGGACTGCCATGAGGAGAAGCGGGGTTGTCGTCCCGGTGTTGCTCCTGGCGGGCCTGGCCGTGACCGGGTGCGCGAGGCGGCAGCCTCCGCCGGGACCGGTGGAAGATCCGGAAGCGCGGCTGGGGCTCGCGGTCTCCGAGCTGAGCAGGGGCGCGTACGACGCCGCGACCCGCGAGCTCGCCTACGTCCACCTGCGCTACTCGCCGCAGACCGTGGGCTGGAAGGCGATGCTGCTCAGGATCGCGGCCGAGCTCGACCCCCGCAACGAGGAGGGCCGCCCCGCAGCCGCCGCGCGCATCGCCGCGCACGCGCTGGAGAGCGACGCCCGGCCGGACTGGATCGCGCCGCTCGCTGAGACGTTGTACCTGCTGGCGCAGGACGTCGCCGTCCCGGATTCGACCCCGGTGCACGTGGTGCTGCCGGGGCCGTGGGCCCTGCCTGCGGGCGCGGCGGACTCCGCAAACGCGGCCACGGCGGTGAAGTCGGCAGCCGCCCGGCCCCTACCGGAGCTGCCCCGGCCGGCGCTGGCGGTCCGGCTGCTGGACGCGGAGGCGGAGCGTGACCGGCTGGCACGGCGAGTGGCTCGCCTGGAAGAAGAGCTCGCCAGGAAAGACCAGGAGCTGGTCAAGCTGACGCAGGAGCTCGAGCGAATCAGGAAGACGCTGAGGCCATGACCGCACGCGGGCGGCTGCTGGCCACGCTGATGGCGACAACGTTGCTCCTGCTCGCGCCCGCGCTGTACGGCGTGAGCCGGCTAGGCGCGCTGCGCGACATCGCCATCGAGCTGCGCGGCCAGCATGCGCGTGCGCTGCTCACGCTGAGGCGGCTGCACGTGGCGCTGGCGCAACTCGAGCGGTACCAGGGCTCGTACATCGCCACGACGCTCCCCGACCTGCGCGACGGCATGTACGAGGCGCTGCACAGCGCACGGCAGGAGCTCGCCGAGCTCACGGCGGCGGGGTACGGCGCTGAGGCGGCGCAGGTGGCGGTGCGCCTGGATTCGCTGGAGGTGGCGACCCGCCGCATCCAGGAGCTGATCGAGAGCGGCCTGCGGGAAGAGGCGAGCACCTACTTCATCGATGAAGTGCGGCCGGTGCTGCACAGCGCGCTGGACGCGCCGGACGTGATCGCCGCAGCGATCGACCGGCGCAGCGACGCGGATGTCGCGGAGGCGGAGCGGATCAGCGCGGCGGCGGGCCGGACGCTGGCGATCGCGACGGCGGTCGCCGTGGTCCTTGCTCTGGCGCTGGGGCTGTGGACGATCGGGGCGCTGACCGGGCCGCTGCGGCGGCTGCGCGCGGCGATGGCGGCGGTCGCGAACGGGACGCTCGAGGCGCCGGAGGACCTGCCATACGGCCGGCGGGACGAGATCGGCGACCTGTCCCGCTCCTTCCGCTCGATGGCGCAGAAGCTCGCCGAGCTGGACCGGCTGAAGGCCGAGTTCGTGAGCGTGGCGAGCCACGAGCTGCGGACGCCGCTCAACGTCATCAGCGGCTATGCGTCGCTGATGGAGGACGGTCTCTTCGGCGAGCCGACGCAAGAGCAGCACGAGGCGCTGCAGCTCATCCTCGAGCAGACACGGGTGCTGACACGGCTGGTGAACCAGCTCCTGGAGAGCAGCCGCATGGAGGCGGGGGCCCTCGAGCTCCAGATCGACGACATCGAGCTGGAGGGCCTGCTCCAGGCGGTGCAGCGCGCGTTCGACGCGCTCGCGCACAGCAAGCAGATCACGTTCACGACGCGCGTGGAGCCCGGCGCGCCGCAGCGGCTGCGGGTGGACGGGGAGCGGATCCGCAACGAAGTGCTGGGCAACCTGCTGTCCAACGCCTTCAAGTTCACGCCCGAAGGGGGCCGCATCACGGTGGTCGCGCGGGGCGTGGAAGACGGGGTGGAGTTCGAGGTCTCGGATACGGGCGTGGGCATCCCGGAAGCCGAGCTCCCACGAATCTTCGACAAGTACTACCAGGTCGGCCGAGCCGCCCGGAGGGCCGGCGCGGGCCTGGGCCTCGCCATCGCGCGCCAGATCGTGGAGGCGCACGGCGGCACCATCTCCGCGGAGAGCCGGCCGGGGGCGGGCGCCACGTTCCGGGTACGGCTGCCACGCGTCGCCGCCGGGAGCGGCGCGCGGAGCCATCGCCTGGCGAGCGCGGGCGTGGAGTAAGGTCCCTGCCGGAGAGCGGCTTTACCCCTCCCACGAGCTTCCTTCCTCGCACGAAAAATTCCTGCCGTATCACCGCAACTCGCTTGTAACCCGCGGGTAGCATTGAATTTGGCCGGCTGCGAGGGTGCGGGCGGCCAGGTAGTGCTGATGAGGGCGAGGTAGCAGTATGCAGCACCAGGCGAGCCGGCCGTGGCTCGGCCAGCTCCGCCGAGCCATGCGGTTCGTTCGGCCGTTCCGCGGGAAGGTCGGCGCCATCATGGCCATGACGCTGGTCGTGGCAGGATTCGGCGCGGTCGAACCGCTCGTGATGAAGTACCTGTTCGACGAGCTGGTCGCGGGCGGCACCCGCACGCTCGTCCTCGGCGTCGCCGGCCTGGTGGCGCTGGGTATCGGCCGCGAGGTGGTGAGCGCGATCTCCAACCGGCTCACCTGGCGCGTCCGCATCGGCGTGCACTACGGCCTCCTCGAGGCCACCGTCACCCGGTTGAACAGCCTGCCCCTCACGTTCCACCGCGCCAATGCCGTGGGCGGCACGATGACCCGGCTGGAGCGCGGCATCACCGGCTTCGTTGGCGCGCTCTCGGAGATCGCGTTCAACGTGCTGCCCGCCCTCGTCTACCTGGGCATGGCGGTCGTCGTGATGCTGCGCCTCGAGTGGCGCCTCTCGCTCGTCGTCCTCGCCTTCACGCCCCTGCCCGCGCTCATCGGCATGTGGGCGGCCGGCGAACAGACACGCCGCGAGCACGCGCTGCTCGACCGCTGGATGCGCATCTACTCGCGCTTCAACGAGGTGCTCTCCGGCATCGTGACGGTGAAGAGCTTCACGATGGAGGAGGAGGAGAAGCAGCGCTTCCTGCG
>Ga0207873_1003944_pt1 | contig 10258 bp, 9 predicted proteins | sample BGWIniCompost_FD_187373 | JGI IMG/M metagenome (GOLD analysis project Ga0207873, IMG submission 187373) | Cellulose adapted compost microbial communities from Newby Island Compost Facility, Milpitas, CA, USA - BGW Initial Compost (SPAdes)... ... | reverse complement strand
TCCGACTTCTACAAGTACGTCGCGGGCCTCAACCCGGTACGGCTGCGGCAGGCGATCCGTTACTCGTATCAGGTGACGGAGGGTCGGCCGAACGTGACGGTCAAGGACCTGCAGGAGAAGATCCGCAAGTTCAAGGTCCAGCTCAACGGAAGCTTCGAGATCCCGGACGTCACCTTCGACGACATCGGCGGTTACGACGACGTCAAGAGGGAGATCCTTCGGGCGCTGACAGTCATGTCGGAGGCCCGGTCGCTGGACGACCGCTACCGGAACCTGCGTGGCGAGCTCATCCCGCGCGGGTTCATCTTCCATGGCGAGCCCGGCACCGGCAAGACGCTGTTCGCCAAGGCGATCGCCAACGAGATGGAGGCCACCATCCAGGTGGTCTCGGGTCCCGAGGTCACCGACAAGTATGTCGGGGAGAGCGAGCGCAAGATCCGTGAGCTGTTCGCCCAGGCCCGCCAGAACGCTCCCGCGGTCATCGTCTTCGACGAGTTCGACTCGATCGCCGCCAACCGGAGCACTGCCGACGACGGGGGCAGCCGGGCCGGCAACGCCATGGTGGCGCAGATCCTCACCGAGATGGACGGTTTCCGCCCGGACGTGCAGATACTGGTGATCGGCACCACGAACCGGCTGGAGATCATCGATCGGGCCCTGCTGCGGCCCAGCCGGTTCCAGAGCTTCCACATCGGGCTCCCTGATCCGGAGGCCCGTCGACAGATCATCAACGTGCATGCCCGTCGGTTCGAGATCGACGTCCGCGGGCTGATGGAACCGCTCATCGAAGCCACCGAGGGGTGGAACGGAGATGAGATCAGGGCCCTGTTCCGGGACGCGTTCGTCGGTGCCAAGTGGGAGGGTCGACCGGCCGACGCGGAACGGCTCGGCGAGCTCGTCGGCCACTATCAGCGGACGCGGCGTGCGCAGCAGGCCAGCAAGGCGGGCCGGTCATGAGGCTCAACGACGAACACCTCGCGACGGTTCGCGGCCTGCAGTCGATCATCCGCGACCTCGACGGCCGGTTCGTCGGGCGACGCGACGCCGCCACGCTGCTGGTGCTGGCCGTACTCGCACGGGAGCACATGCTTCTCATCGGCCCCCCGGGAACGGCCAAAACAGATCTGATCACCCGGTTCGCCGGGTTGATCCACACTCGGCCGTTCAGCTACCTGCTGACCCGGTTCACCGAGCCGTCGGAAATCTTCGGTCCCCTGGACTTCGAGCTGTTCCAGAAGGGCCAGTACCGCATCAAGACCGAGGAGATGCTGCCGGAATCCGAGATCGTCTTCCTCGACGAGGTCTTCCAGGCCAGCAGCGCGATCCTCAACACGCTGCTCACGATGGTGAACGAGCGGCGCTTCCACAACGGATCGCGGGCGGAGAACACCCCCCTGATCAGCCTGTTCGGCGCGTCGAGCGAGTTCCCCGACGATCCGGCGCTGCGCGCGTTCAGCGATCGGTTCCTGCTGCGTCTGGAGGTGGAGCCGGTCGGCCGCAGTCGGCTGCACGACCTGCTGGATCGCGGTTGGGAGCAGGAGCGGGCCCGTGCCCAGCAGGCGACAGGGGTGCGCCCCACGCCGGCCGTACGGCTGGAGGATCTGAAGAACGTGCAACGACTGGTGCGGGACGTCGACCTGACACCGGTGCGGGCCGATTACACCGAACTCATCGGCGAGTTACTCGCCCAAGGGGTCACACTGTCCGACCGGCGGATCGTGCGCGGGCTCAAGCTGGTCGCGGCGGCGGCGCTGCTTCGCGAGGACGGCACCGCGCATCCCCGGGACCTGTGGCCGTTGGCGCACTTCTGGACCGAACCGAGCGATGCGGCTTTGGTCGGCGCTGCGGTCCGCGAGCGGGTCACCGCCGCCGGCGGCGAGCCGATCACCCCGCGCCGTAGCACCACCGAACTCACTGCCATCGCCGAGCACATGGCCGATCAGGTGCTCCGGCGCAAGGACCGGGTCACCCGAGCCTCACTGATCGCGACGCTGCGAGACCTGAACGACCTGCTGAACGAGGCGCGCCAGCAGTACCCGGCGGCGCAGGCCGCCCACGACTTCATTCGCCGGCAGCGGGACCAGGTGTCGGTCCTGCTCGAAGAGCAACTCTGAGGAGCCACGGTTGTGCAATCCACGCCGCATCAAGGTCAAGGCCACCCGTACTCTCGCCGAGGCATGGACCGCCGAGATCAATCGGGCGGCCACGGCGCGTGACACCGTGACCGCCGAGGCCCGGCTGGTCCAGGCGATCGGCGACCTGCTGCCGCCCGCCGCGAAGACGGCGTTCGAGGCGGCCTTACGCGTCGACGCCCGATGGGCGCAGGTCGATGGCGAGTACCGCAGGGCCGTGCCGGGTGGGCATATCACCTACCGGCCGGAAACCGGAGAGCTTGAGATTCGGATTCGGCTCAGCACCGCAGTCGAGGAGGTCGCCACGCACACCCTGATCGCGTCCGGCGAGATCACCGACGAGGTGACCGCCGAAGCGGACAGCTACTTCTATACAGACGGGTTCGGCGGGCGTACCCGGGAAGTCGCCTTCGACGAGGCGACGCAGGCGGCGGAAGCGGCCGCGGATGAGCTCGCTGAGAAGCGCGCGGCGAGTCTCAAACAGGCGGCGCAGGATGCCGCCAAGCATGCGCTGAGCGACCGGGCGGATGAGGCCGAGGAGCTGGCCCGGCTCAAGGCCGAGGAGAAGCTGACGTTGCGCGTCGGCGAAGTCAGGCCGGATCTGGATCGGAAGGCCGAGGAACGGCTGACGGCCGTACGGGACGAGGTGCTCACAGGAATCTTCGAACTGGTCGCGCGCGGCTACTCGGCGGCGTTGCAGGCTTACGCCGCCGAACACGGCGAGAACCTGTCGGTGACCGAGGAGGACGGCGTCATCCAGATCGAGTTCGAGGTGGAGGCGTAGCGATGCGGGTTCGGGTGCGGTTCCGAATGAACGTCGTGACCGGCGAGGTGCAGGAGTTCCTGATCGAGGATGTGAGCACGGAACCCGTTGCGGAGCACGACGCCGAGCATGACCGCATCGCCAGAAAGATCGGTGGGATCGTCGTCCGCCGCCCCGCCCCTGAGCAGATCATGCTCACCGGCTCCGCCGCCCCGTCCCCGCTCATGTACCGGCCGGATGACGAGGAGCCGCAGGTCCGCAGGGAGACGACCGCCGAATGACGGAGGGGCGCCTGCACCTGCTGGACCGGGCGGCGCTCTGCTACGAGCAGGCGGGACTGCCGCTGAAGGCGGCACGCTGCCGGGAGAGAGCGGGGGAACCTGCCGCCGCAGCCCGGCTCTACCGGGCGGCGGGGGACCTGACGCAGGCGGCCCGCTGCTACGAGCGGGCCGGCGACACCGCCCAGGCTGCGCAGTGCCTGCTGTCGCTGGGCCGCCCCGAAGAGGCGGCGAACCTCTGGCTCGCCGCCCGGAACCCTCTTGAGGCGGCATGGATACTGGTCGTTGACGCCCGTCGGCCCCGGCGGGCCAGGGACCTGCTCGCCGAGGTCAATCCCACCCGGCTGGGAGTGGTGCTGCGGCGGCGGATCGCACTCGCACTCTGCGCCGCGGCCGAGGGCTCGGTCCAGCCCTTGGTGGACGCGCTCGTCGAGACCGAGCGGCGTCTGGCGGACGTGTCTCCGACAAGTGAGCGTGCCCGCGTGGAGCGGTGGGCCGTCCAAGCCGCGGACGAGGTGGGCAGGCCCGACCTCGCCGCCCAGGTGTTCGCCGCGTCCTACCGATGCGGTCAGCGCGGTGTCGTTGAGCGCTGGCGGGCCTGGGCCGTCAGCGCGCTCGGCGGTACGGCCGGCATCCCCGACGCCGAGGAAGGTCGCTGATGGATTGGCTCAGGCGTAGGCGGCGGAACCCGCAATCCGTCGTGCCGCAGAGAGGGTTCGACATCACCCCGATGGACAGGCCGGAATCCGAGCCACCGCCACCGCCCGAGCAGGTGACGCCCGGGGACCTGCTCGCGGCACGATTCGCGGCATCACCGGACGCGCTGGCGTTCGCCGTGGCGGTCCGTGCCCGGGCGGGCTCGAACCCACCGGTACACCAGGCCCCGGACGGGGCGTACTGGGTGATCGTCGATCATGCGCAGCCGGAAGAGCCGGAACTGGCCCGCGCGATGGGCGGCGCGGCCTTCCGGCCGGACAGGGCAGATGTGGTGTCCGCGAGTGGCCGCCGGGTGCCCTGGGCCGCCCTTCGCGCCTGGCCAGAGGTCTCATGGGTGCGTCTGGCCACCGGGATCGCCCCCGGACCCACCGGCGGAGCGCAGCGGGAGTACCGGGTGGTGACCACCGGGTCCATCGCCCGGTGGGTCATGGAGCGATACCTCGGAGCCGATGTGACCATCACGATCGCCCCGGCACGGCTGAGCGCCCTATTCCGGGAGACCTCGTCATGGCCTGCGGTGCTGTTGCGGGTGTCCGGCAGTGATCAACCGGTTCCCCCCGCGTTCGTGCACGCGCTGACCGGCCTGCCGCATACCGTCGTCTGCCGGGCGGGCCATGAGAGGTTGCTCATCGACCATCGGCTCAAGCTTCCGCTGGCCGACGAGGAACTGGCCCAGTGGGTGCCCGCGGAGGAGCGCTGGCTGCTGTCGGGGGAGCTGGGCGCCTGGCGGTTCGACAGGGTCGGCGAGGAGTCCGAACCCTCACTGCGGCTGTCGGCCGAACTCCTACCGCCGCCCGTGCCGATGCCCAGGAATGTGCAGCTCGACCTGAAGGTCGAGATTCGGCTGGTCAGCGACCATCGGCCCAAGCCCGCGTGTGCGTTGCTGCTCACCGACGATGAACTGATACGGGTGCGCGGGTTCCTCTCCGGTCACGCGGCGGGCGATCGGGCGTTCCTCGTGCTGGGCGCGGGAGTCCACCTGCTGGCCCTGTCCGGCGAGGAGTCGGTCGGCCTGCCGTTCGGCATCCCGCTCAACCGGCTCGGCCCGGGCGGCCTCTACGTGGAGAGCGGCTACCGGCTGTATCCGGAGCCGCCGACGCCCGCGCTGTCCACGCTGTTCAAACTCGACGGCAAGTCGCTGGTAGTGGTGTGCCCCGGGAGCACCTACCGCTTCTCCACCAGACACACCGTGCCGGTGTGGGCGTTATGGCTCGGCGACACCGTGCCTGCCGCGGCGGAGTCTCTGTCACCGGCTGCCCGGGAGATCCTCGACCGGGTGGACGCGGTGCGGCCGGAGACCACCGCCCCCGAGTTGGCGAAGGAGCCGGTCACATCCCACGTCACCCGGCTGCGGACGGAGGGCTTTCTGCTTGAGCAGCAGGGGCGCCTCGCCGACGCGGCGCGCAAGTACTGGGAGGCGGGTGACCCGGAGCTCGCGGCCCGGCTCTACGAACTCGCCGCCGAGGTGGAGCAATGATCGGGCTGGATTCGCTGGGCCGCATCGCGGTCGAGAACTGTCGCTGCGTACGCGTGGCTCCCGACGGCACGGCCGTACTGACCGTAGGCGCCGACGGGGTGAGCGTACGGGAGACGGCGGCCGGGCGCCTGGTGTGGAGTCACCCGCTGGACGCGCTGGCGGAACTGCCGGTCGAGGCCCTGTGGTCGGCAGGTGGCGAATCGGTGCTGGTGCTGGCCGGTGGAAGGCTCCGGATGTACGGCGGGGCCACCGGTGAGGAGCTCCAGACGCCCCGCGAGCTGGAAGCCCTGCGGAACGTCACCGCAATGGCCCTGTCCGCTGACGGCCTTCACCTGGCGGTGGGCACGCACGGGGGCCTGGTGCTGCTGCTCGATCAGAGCACCTGGGAGGCGACCCCATTACCCGGCGGTGGCGACCCGGTGACCGGGCTGGCCTGGCATCCGGCCGGTAGGGAGCTGTGCGTCGCCAGACCGAGATCGATTCAGTTCTGGAATACGGCCGCGCGGACGATGATCGCTTCGTTGAACGTCCGGGACATTCATCCGATGCGATTGGCGTGGTCGCCGGACGGGGATCTGATCGTGGCCGCGGGCCTTCGCGACGTCCGCGCGTTCAACGTGCGGAGCCGGACCGAGGCGGCCGATCCGCTGGATGTCCGTGGCCGCCCGGTGGGGCTGGGGTTCAGCCTGACCGGCGCGACTCTGCTGGTGGGGAGGCCGGACGGATCGGTGACCATGGTCGACCGCCGACTCACCGTGATATCGGCGATGTTGCCCGCCGCGGTGACCGAGGACGCGACCCTGCACGTGAACGAGACGGGCATGGTCGCGGTGCGGGCCGACGACACGTCCGTCGCCCTGTTCCGGCTGCCGGACACCCACATGCCATCCCCGCAGGAACACACCACGCAGGCGCTTCGGCGCTGGGCAACGAAGATGGCCCGGACCGTCGGCCTGTCAGCGGACGAGGAGGTACATCCAGCGAGGCCGTCCGATCTAGGTACCGCCTGCGGATTCGCCTGGACCGCGGACGGCTGGCTCATGCATCGGCCGGACGGGGGCATCGAAAGGTTCGATCAATCCGGACGGCGGCTGTGGGAACGCGCAGCCGATCCCGGACGCCTCACGACCGGGCCGGATGCCGTGGCGATCAGTGGAGACGACGGCCAGGTGGTCATTCTCGACGGTGACAGCGGCGCCGAGATACGCCGGTTCCCCGGGTCGGGCCCTGTGGCCTGGTCGTCCTCTGCGATCGCGGTAGCCGCTCCGCTTCCCGAGCAACAACGTCGGCGGAAGATCACCAGGGATGTCACGCTGTGGCCTAAGGAGCTCCTTGTATACGACATGACCGGGGGGCGTCCGACGACATTGCCAGTGCGCGACGGGGTGGGAGAACCAGCATGGTCACCAGATGGCGCACTGCTATGCGCGCCGTCCGACAGGGCGGTCATCGTGTGGAGCGGACGCACTCTCAGACGGGAGCGACGACTGACCCACGGCTCCCGGCAGCCGGGGGCGGCCGCATGGTCTCAAGACGGCAGGTGGCTCGCGATCGCCTATCGGAACGAACCTGTCGTCATCTGGTCGACCAGGACGTGGACCCCTGACATCGTCCTTGGCCGGTCCGGCGCGCGGTTCGGCGAGCAGGCGCTCGCCTGGTCGCCGGATAGCAGGTTACTGGCCGTCCCCTCCCATGAGACTGTCGGTGCCGTAGATCTCTGGGACGTGCGAAGCGCGACCATAGTACGGACCGTGCCCGCCGGATCTCAGCGCCGGGTGAGACGCATCGACTGGACGGCGGACAACCGATTCGCAGTGGTTCATGAGGACGACCGGGTCGTCCGCTGGGAGTTGTTCCTGCCGCCGGTCTCCGCGGATTCGACCCGATCGCTGCCGCATCCGCCGCAGGTGTTGTCGGCCTTGGCCGCCGGCCTGAGCGCACAAGACACCATGGTCTCCTTGGCACTGCTCGCCGACCTGCAGTCCCTGCTGCTCGGCAGGGCGGCCGGCCCGCTGTCCGATCTCAGCGACCATCGCGGCGTCGTCTTGCTGCGCGGGTTACGCTGGCCACCGCAGGCGGTCGTCGCCCTCACCGTTCTGATCGCCGACGGCCTTCCTCCGGATGAGCTCGTACTGGTCCCCGAGGGCACGACTCCAGAGATGGTGCGGAGGGCACTCGATCACGCGCTGAACGGCGTGCCGGTGGATCCGCTTCCGTACGAGCCGCCGATCGCCGCACTGATCGATCAGTTCGAGCACATCGACGACAGCCTGCTACGCCTCGCGCAGCTCGTCGGTCCGGACGCAGCCGCCGCAGAACCGAACCTGCTTGCCCGGCTGCGCAGGCAGAGTTTCGGCGGCTGGAATCTGACGCCTCGGCAGCGCAGGCTGCTTGGGCTTCGAACACCGCTGCGGGTCAACGGCACCTCGCAGGGACGAGGGATCGGTGACACGCGTGCCGGCCTCGCACGCAGTGGGCAGCTTCCGGCTCTGTTACCAACCCAATTGGCGCTGCCCAGACCCGTGCTCCTCGCCAAGAAAGCGCGGGACGAGTTGCTGTACCGAACCCGGCAGGGAGAGCTGCCGGTCAGAGCCCAGCCGATCGTCCTGATACTCGACGACACTCCTGCGGCTCACGGCGCGGTGGGAGTCACCCTCCGACTGATTGCCAACCTGCTGACCGTGACCACCATCCGCGAGCACCGTCGCTGCGCGTTGGTACTTCTGGGGTCGGGCAGATCCAGAATCCTGGGCGGATTCCGCGATCTGGTCGAGCTCTGGTCGGCCGGCAGCGTCGAACGGCCTGACCTTGCTGCAGCGCTCCGGGCAGCGGACGCGGTGGCGGCTCAAATCAGCGATTCGCTGACCGGTCTCCCGCGGTTGGTGATCCTCACCCATCCGTATCTGAGATGTTCGGTACGCCCCGGCCAGCATGTGGTCCGGGTTCATTATCCCGGTCTCCCTGTAGAGGATCGGTCGCCCCGCACTCACGTCCTGGCACCTGACGCCGATCCCGAACAGCTGCATGAGACGATCAGCGCGATTCTGGCGGACAACTCATAGCCCCATGTACTACCCGCACAGCATCTGCTCGATCTGCTCGGGTTGGAGACTGGAGAGGATCTTTTCCAGGACCTCGGGCCGGAAGGCGTCGCCCAGCACCTCCACTCCCTGTGGAGTCACTGATATGCGCAGCCGTACCAGTTTCCCCTCCGGGTGCTTGGCATACTCCTCCGGATGGATGAGGTCGGGCAGGTTCTCGACGAAGCGGTATTCGGTCACATCACCACCGTCCTTCGATCTCGCAGCCGCAATACGGGCACCGGCCGGAATCAAGCCGGTTTTCCCGGGTCGACCATACGCCTCGTTCGATGAGCAAGCCGCGGCATCGCGGGCAGCACGTGGACCTTCCTTCCGCTCCCAACGCCCGTTCCACGTACACATACTTGAGTCCCACCGCACGTCCGACCGCCACCGCGTCAGCAATCTCCTGTGGCGCGGTCGGCGCCAGCTGATTCATTCGGTACGCGGGCGTGTACCGCAACAGATGCCAGGGGATAGCGGGATCTATCTCGGCGATCGCCTCGGCGATCTCTCGTGCGTCGAACAGGCCCGGGATCATGGGTGTGGAGACCTCGACCCAGACGTCCCGATCGCGGAAGCCCTCGATCGCGTCAAGCACCGGCCGTACGTCCCCGCCGGTGAGCCGACGGTGCGCTCTGCGGTTCACCGTCTTCACATCGATGTTCACTGCTGCGAGCGCTTGCGCAGCGGATTCGACCGCTGCCGGTGTCAGAAAGCCGTTGGTCTTCCAGATGACCTCGACCCCGACCGCCCGGCCAACCCGCGCCAGGTCATGGGTGAGTTCGATCGCCAGCGACGGCTCGGTGTATGACAACGCTACGCAGCCGTTGAGCTTACGGGCACGTTCCACGACCGCCCAGGGATCCACCTCCTTGGCCGTCCACACCGCTGCGCCATCCCTCCCGAACTGGGAAATACGGAAATTCACGCAATAGTCGCAGCGGAATGAGCAGCCGGGCGCCGCCAGTGATACAGCGATCGTTCCCGGTCGGTAGTGATAGAACGGCTTTCGCTCCACCGCGTCCTGGTGCAGGACCGAGGTCGCGTAGGTCGCCGTCTCCATTCCAACCACGCCGCCCCTACGGACCCTGCATGCCCCCAAGGATCCCGGACGGAGCACACATTTATGCGGGCATAACCCGCAGCGCTGCCCCTGGGCTGTCGTCTCCCAAAGCATGGCGGGCGTCCAGCGCATACCCCCAGGCTACTCATGAACAGCTGCCGCGTCCTCACAATGGAAGTTTGGGCAGTTCAGTTGCCATCTCAGCTCCTACTGTCAGGACCGCTATCCGGCGGCAATTCGGGACAACATCTTGGGCTATCAATAGGAGGCGTCCCATGCGTCGCTGGCGCTGAAATCCGAGTGCGGTTGCCGCGCGACCGACCGACGCCTTCGCGTACCAGCGGTACGGCACATTTCTGGATCACGGCCGTAGCCGCCACGTACATATTCGTGGCCCTCCGCGGCGGCGGCAGGGGCCTGATTTGCCGAGCTGACGCAGGTAGCTCGGATTGACGATGCGATCGGTCCAGGTTGCCCCAGAGAGCACTGGCCCGCCTGTGTCTGCTCGCCTTGGGTGACATGCTCGTCGCCTGAGCCCTGCGTTCGACCCACCGAGTAAGAGCCTGGCCGCGTTGCGCACCCGGCGCGGCGAGGTTTCACGTGAAACCACAGGTAATGGGATTCACGGAGCAATCACTCCAATAGCGGGCGGCGACCAGGGGCGCCGAGGATGATCGGGCCCAGGCCGGCGACGCTTCGGCCTGGACTCCGGTTTGGCGGTGCGGGCCACCCGACGGCCCTGGGC
>Ga0207873_1003942_pt1 | contig 10266 bp, 11 predicted proteins | sample BGWIniCompost_FD_187373 | JGI IMG/M metagenome (GOLD analysis project Ga0207873, IMG submission 187373) | Cellulose adapted compost microbial communities from Newby Island Compost Facility, Milpitas, CA, USA - BGW Initial Compost (SPAdes)... ... | reverse complement strand
CACGTCGAACCGGCTGTCAAAGTCCATGTCTAGATAATTGATGTTTCTGTATTCAATATTCAATTTCTTTTTTTTCGCCTGCATAGCCGCATACTGGATCGTGTTTGTGGAATAATCTACGCCGGTTACCGAATGCCCATGTGAAGCCAATTGTTCCGCATAAAGCCCGGGTCCGCAACCCAGATCCAGGATCGTCAATGGCCCGCGATCGGCTTGTTGTAGTATCCAATTTGTGATCATTTCAATTTTTGCCCGGCTTCGGCTTGCGATGTCATGGTCGTCGATTAAATGGAGTTCCAACAACTGTTTCGAAATATAAGGATCAGTCCACATCACAGATGAACCTTTTTCGTACAACCGGGGTTTGGCAGATAATTTTTTTATGCGTTCGATGTTCATTTAGAGGGAGATTGTTTAGCTACTTAATTTATTGTCATCTGTATTAACCATACATAATTTTTTTTTACGTCAGAATCAAAATGCCTTTACCCAGTTTCGCCGCGTCAGTCACAAGGGGGAATTGGGCCGGATATCTAATTTGCATATAAATTAAACAAAAAAATTTATTTGAGAATAGTATTCAGTTGAAAATTGTCCTATTCACTATGAAAATCTTCTATCCTTCAATCTTGTATTCTAAATGATTTTAAGAAAGACTACATATTCAACATGAGGAAACGCTTCTGATGTGCTGTCGCAGATAATTTCAATTTGTATATGAAAGTACGTTTACATTATCTTCCTGCGCTAAACCAGCATTCTGGAACTAAAGGAAGATAAGCAGGGGAACAAGGTATTTCACATGATTTAAAAAATTTCTCACAATATGCTTTGATAAAGCGATCCCAGGGCTTTCATTGGATAAATACTTCGATCCTCACTATCCAGCCCATATGCAATTAATTCATAAACTTACTTCACCTCATTAGCTGCAAATGGAGAAAGAGCAACCAGGATGTAAATTAAACAATTATTTTACTTGTAAAAAATTAAAGGACATAAAGCATTGAGCCGCCCTCAAACGGCGGCTCAATACGTTCCATTGTTTATTCCGCCTGTTTGTTTAGGAACTTTTCAATCACTGGGACAATTAGATGGCTTTCCTGGAAGCCGGGTTTTATAGTGGTGATTTCGCCAATATATTCACCATGCCCTCCCGGGATAATCGCCAATTCGGAGTCGGCAATCTGCCTGTGCAATTCAAGGGCATGCTCGGGCGTTACGATATCTTTGTCGCCAATGATGATCAGAGCGGGCGTTTTAATGGATTGAATCAGTTCGCCGGGAATGTCTTTGAAATTGACCATTCGTTTTGCGTCCTTGTCGTGCATTGTCTGCAAACCGCTGGAATCGGGCGCGACTCGTAAATAGGCCGTTTTCAACGCTTCTGGCATATTTTCCAGTTTCGCCTGTTGCATAAACTCCCAAAACCAGCCGGGAACGCCGTCTCGCCTGGCAAGGGGAGAACCCAAAACGATTTTGTCCACTATTTCGGGGTGGCGAATCGCAATTTGCAGGGTCGTCGTGGCGCCATTGCTGAAACCAAAAAAATCGGCTTTATTGATATCCAGGTTTTTGAGAAGGGCGGCCACGTCGTCCGCATCCTGTTCGAAGCTCAGGTCCGCGTTCCGGTCGCTGGTTCGCCCATGCGCCTGCAACTCGACGGCGATTACCTTCCTGGTCTTTGCAAAAAGGGGAATGACTTTTTCAAAATTCGACTGAATGGTAGAACCGCCGCCATGAATCAACACAAGCGGCCTGCCCTGTCCATATATTTCGTAATACATTTTCAGGCCGTTCACATCGGAGTATCCGTTAATCATCTTGTTCGCAGCTTTTTCCATTTTGCCGGATTTATTCGAGGTCGCATGATGCAATGCCGAGCGCCAGGCTGAGGATTGCAATGATCCGTTTCATCATTAAATACCGTTTACAGATTTAACGATCTTAATATCCATCAGGCGCGACCATTCACAAGTATCTGTTCCGGAAATGGTTATTTCAGGATTTGAAGCAGACGCCGCAATTTTCCCGGTCGTATTCCTTTTACCCGCAAATTTGTTCAGTTGTTCATATTCAAATCTTCTTTTATTCATCGATTTAGTTTTTCAGTCCTGAGAAGAAACATCGCAATTTAGGCGATTCGATATGAAGATTTGAGGGGAATATTTGACAATCGCAGGGGGCGTATCCGTCAATTTTATTGCGGTTCCTGGAAACGATGCGATTATGCCGAACGGTATTTAAATTTTGCTGAATAGATACAGCATTTCGCAGGCTATTTGCCTGGTCCTTTCCCTATAAGCTCTTTCCTCGCCGGGGGTCTGATCAAAATCTTTGGGATCGTCGTAAGAAAGGAGGAACCGCCGCTCGGCGCCGGGAACGAATGGGCAGTTTTCATCGGCATGCGTGCATGTCATGATTGCGGCGAAGCCGGAGGCGGGGTTTTCCGGCGCGTCAAAAACTTTTGAAAAAGCTTGGACCGGAGGAGCGTCATTCGAATAATAACAGTGGTATACCGGGTTTGTCCCTTCAGCAATCTTTTCTATTTGCATTCCTGTTTCTCGCAACGCTCTGACTGCATTGGGATGAAAGGCGGTCGCCTCTGTTCCCCCGGAATAAGTTTCAACCCCTTTTGCGCCAAAATAATGAGCCGCTATTTGCGCCCAAATCTGTGAAATATGGCTTCTTCGGGAATTGTGTGTGCAGATAAATACCAGTTTCGTTTTTTGTTCATGTGACGAACGAGCGCGCACATACTTCGCCACGGTATGGAGATGTTTTTTCCTTTCTTCGCCGATCGTTTCGAACTCTGCGATCCTTTCTTCGGCATATTGCTGAAGACGCTGGTTTAGCGCTTTATTTGACATAAGAGGATGTTTTTTCTTGATAATCCCTATTGAAGTTAATCCCGGGATCATGTGCATTCAAATGCCAGAACCCGGGATTGACTTTCAAGTTTATCTATTTTTCGCCATACACGGTAACGCTGAAAATGCCGAATGACTTCCCAAACTGTTCCGCTTCTTCCCGGGTCAGGTATTTGTCAATGAGCGGCTCAGGCAGTGCGATTGATTTTTCCTTCTGAATCCTCACATTTTTAAAACCCGCTTTACGGAGCGCGTCCAGATAGTTGTCTTTCTGAATAGCTCCGGCTACGCAGCCCGCATACATTTCCGCGTCTTTGCGAAGCGCTTCCGGCATTTCGCCCTGAACGACGATGTCTGAAATGCTGAAATGGCCGCCCGGCTTCAGGATTCGGTATGTTTCGGCGAAGGCTTTGTTTTTATCCGGAACCAGGTTCATGACGCAATTGCTCACGACCACATCGGCGGTCGACTCTTCCAACGGAATGGCTTCGATATCTCCCAGGATAAACTCCACGTTAGAATACCCGAGCCTGGCGGCGTTGGCGCGGGCTTTTTCAATCATTTTTTCTGTCATATCCACGCCGATTACGCGACCGCTTTCGCCCACAATTGATCTTGCGACAAAGCAATCGTTGCCTGCCCCGGAACCCAAGTCCACCACGACGTCGCCTTCCTTGATCATTGCATATTCGGTAGGCAGGCCGCAACCCAGGCCAAGGTCGGCATCGGGATTGTATCCGGGGAGGGAGGAATAATCATCCGCCGTCACCGAGTATTCCACGTCCCCGCAGCAGGAACTCCCGCCGCAGCAGGACGACGGGTTTCTTTCGCGGGATTGTCCGGCGATCTGGCCATATTTTTCCCTTACCATGCTTTTTAATTCTTCATTTGTTTTCATAGGCTTATTGTTTTAGGTATTTTGCGATGAAAGGATGTTTTCTAACAACAGCCGGAGGAAGTATGCGAAGAAAACAGTTTGGAGAACTCCTTTTGCGCCTCCCTCCAGACGTCGTCGTTGATGCAGTAGCACATTTTAGGTCCTTCGATCTCTCCCTTTATGATTCCGATGGATTTTAACTCCTTCAGGTGTTGGGAAATAGTCGATTGAGACAATCCAATGACTCCTACGAGGTCGTTTACGATGCATCCTTTTGCTTCGATGATGCATTTAAGAATGGCGATCCTTGCGGGATGCGCGAACGCTTTTGCCAGGTTGGCTATTTTATTGATTCGCTCGGTGTGTATATACGTTCTTGTTACGCCCATATCATTCTATTACAATATCGCAATATTACGATTAACCGACTTTTTGCGCAAAAGGTTTTTCATTTCCATAAAAATAAAAAAGCCGCAAATGCTTTGTATCTGCGGCTCTATAATGGCTTCCTTGATCTTACTTGCTTCCCAGGGCGGCGGCGTTAACCGGCTCTTCCTTTTCCCGGCGTTTGGCTTCCCGTTGTTCCGCCTTTTCCTTGTTTCGGAAATAGCCGCGGAAGAGGAAATTATGCTGCATCGCTTCAAGGTTTTCGTCGAGTTTCACGCTCCCCGATTCAAGATTTTCCATCACATTTTTCAGGCGATCGTTAAACTGCCTGTCGTTCAGCAGCGTGCCGAGAGCGTTGTTGGTCGATCCCAGTTGCTCTCCGGCTTTTGAGAGATTTTCCGTGAGGCTGGCCACAGACAACGACGATTTTTGCAGTTCGGCCACCGACGATTTCAGCTGGTGAAAAACGGTGGTGTCGGTAAGCAGGTTATTCACCAGGCTGCCTTCGGTATTGAGTTTGGAGGTAAACAGCGCCAGCGCGTCGGAGGCCTTGGCCGTATTGGCCGATACGATTTCAAGATTGTTCAGCGTCTGTTTGAAGTTCATCGCCAGCGCGCTGTCGGAAAATAAGGCGCCGACAGCCCCCTGGCCCTCGACCAATTGAGCGGACAGGCGCTTGAAATTATGGGTTATGTCGGCGAGGTTGCGGTTATTCTCCTGCAGCGTGGCTATCATGTCCTCGGTATTCAGCGGCGCGACGGTTTGCAGGCGATCGCCCGACTCCACTTGCGGAGCCTCCAACGATCCGCCTTCAATCACCAGGATCTTGTTTCCAATGAATCCGTCGGATCCGATTTTCACCTTTGCGTCCTTCCGGATATATTGGCGCACCTTCCGTTCCACCCGCATCGAGACTTCGACTTGCGATTCGCCATAGAAGGAAATATCTTTTACGGCCCCTACCTTCACTCCGGAGAACCAGACGTTATTGCCTTCTCTAAGCCCTTCAATGTCGTTAAAGACGGCTTTAAGGGTGATTGTCTTTTCGAATCGCTTTTGTTGGCCGCCAAGAATAAGGGCGCCTGTCACAAACAACGCTATTGAGAACAGGATGAAAAGGCCGACCATCGCCGCTCGTTTACTTTCTGCAGTTTTCATCTAATTTCTTCTTTCTTTTAATTTAAAATCCTTTCAGTCCACAAAATTGTAATCATAAAACTGTTTCACGCGCTCGTCTTCCGTATGCCTGAACACTTCCTGAAAACTTCCTTCATAACGGAATTGACCTTCCAGCAGCATTAGCATGCGGTCGCCGGTAGCTTTGGCGCAGGAAAGATCATGAGTAATGATGATAGAGGAAGTGTGGAACCGGGTTTGAACCTCGTTGATCAGGTTGTTGATATCGATACAGGTTATGGGGTCGAGGCCTGCGGTAGGTTCGTCGTACAGCATGATTTCCGGTTTAAGAATCAGCGTTCGCGCAATGCCGATGCGTTTCTTTTGCCCGCCCGACAGCTCCGAAGGCATTTGATTGATCGCCTGCGACAACCCGACTGCGTCGAGAAAAAACTCAACCTGTTTTTTTACCTCGCTATTCGTCAAATGGCTGTAGTGTCTTCTAAGCGGGAATTCCAGGTTTTCGCGCACAGAGAAGCTATCGTACAAGGCGCTGTTTTGGAACGAAAAACCTATTTTCAGTCGCAACTGGTCCAATTCCTTTTGGGAAAGGCGCGTCACATCTTTTCCCAGCACGTTCACGCTGCCTTCGTCGGCTTTGAGCAACCCGGCGATGATCTTGATCAGCACCGATTTCCCCGAACCGGATCTTCCCAACACTACGAGGTTCTCGCCCTGATAAAGATCGAAATCAACGCCGGTAAGCACGTCGTAGCCTTCAAAAGACTTTTTCAGCCCCCTGACGCTAATCACGCTTTTATCCCTGTTTATCGTATGTTTGGCTTTCTTTTCGTCTTGTATCATAAAACCCTGAATGCGTTAATGATCTGCATGAGCAGAAGTTCTTCCACAAAAATCAACAGCATGGCCACCACGACGGAAGTATTGGCGGCTCTCCCCACGCCTTCCGTCCCCTTGTTGGAATGATATCCTTTGTAGCATCCCACCGCGCCGATGGTGAAACCAAAGACGATGGATTTAAGCACAATTGAAAAGAGGTCGAGGAAGGCGACGGCTTCAAACACTTGCGTGATGAAGGTGGTGAAGCTGGTGCCTTCGTTCTGATGAATATTGATAAATCCGCCGATCAGCGATACAAAGGCCGTGTAAAAGGAAAGCAGGGGGATCATGATGGTTGTGGCGAGGATGCGTGTAACCACCAGGTATTTGAAAGGGTTGATCGCCGACACTTCGAGCGCGTCGATCTGTTCCGTCACCCGCATGGAACCAAGTTCCGCGCCAATCTTCGAAGCTACGCGTCCGGAGCCAATCAGCGCCGTGATGAGGGGGGCAAGCGCCCGGATAATCGCCACCGATATCAGCGAGGGCAACCACGATGTGGCGCCAAAATCGGCTAAAGAAGGCCGGGACTGGTTGGTGAACACGATGCCAATGATAAAGCCCGTCAATGAAATGAGCGGCAGCGAGCGCACGCCCAGTTCATAACTTTGCCGGATCGTCTCTTTCAGTTCGAATGGAGGAACAAAAACCTCTCTGAAGAACCTGGCTATAAACTTATACACGTTATAGAGGTTTATCAGCGCTTTATCCAGTTTTTTTGAAAGGAGGTAGCCTGACTCCATAAATAGAATATTGGATTTTTTTTTGATTAAAAGGCCTGAAATTACAACAGGCAAGAATTTAACAAGACGCGAACCATTCGTTGGAATTGGCCTGTATTTTTGACAGCACCTCTGAAAAAACGGCGACGCTTCTATCGTCCACGCCCTCCAGGATTTCTCCTATAATTTCGGCTTCGCGTTCGAAGCACTTGTTCAGCGCTTCCCTTCCTTTACCGGTTAGTTCAAGATTTTTTTTCCTGCGGTCATTCTTGTCAGGCGTCCTGATCACCATCTGTTTCTTTTCAAGAGCGTTCACCAGCCTGAGCACGCCCGACTTGTCTCTTTTCATTAAGTCTGCCAATTTTTGCTGAATAAGATCTGCATTCTTGTCAAGCACGCTGAGCAGCATAAACTGTTCCAAAGTGACGCCGGCCGCCCTTGGAAATTCGATAGACAACTTCTTTCCATAAATTTTCAAGGTTTCCGCCAGCTTCGCGCCAATTGCCGTTTTGTCCAATTCCTGTTTTTTTGCCGGCGCAAAGTTAACAAGATCGTTGACCATGTCAACCATTTCCCAAAGTTTATCCCCCGCCGGTAAAAAATTTTTTCCGGCAAGGCGCCGGCGAGAATCCCCGCCGGCTTTTATAGCGGCTCTGGCAACAATGCGGCTTATTCACGCCCCAGCAAGGAGGAATTTCTTGAATTCCTGAAAATCGGCTTTCATGGGAACGGAAACCTTCTTCATCTTGAGCCTGGCGCGAAGGCGGTCGGGGATGATCGTCTTGCTGCCGGTGGCTTTTTCCACCACGTCGATGAATTTCGACGGATGCGCCGTGGAGAGAATCACGCCCGCAACGTCCTTGTTTTTGGTTTCCTTCAGATATTTCTCCAGGCCAAGGTATCCCACGGCGGTGTGGGGGTCAAGTGTATATTGATAACGGGCAGAAACCTCCTGCAAGGCGTTGCGCGTTTCCTCGTCGGTGAACGACGCGCCATATACGTCCGCCCGGATCTTTTCGATGTCGTTGTCGTACAAGGCCAATATCCGGGCGAAATTGCTTGGATTGCCCACATCCATGGCGTTGGATATGGTGGGGGTGGATGGACGCGGCGCAAAGACGCCGTTTTGAAGATATTGCGGAACAATATCGTTGACGTTGGTGGCGGCGATAAACCGCGAAACGGGCAATCCCATTTTTTTGGCGATAAGGCCCCCGCAAAGGTTTCCAAAATTGCCGCTGGGCGTGGAAAAGACCAGCGCTTTGCCCGTCGATTTCAACCTTGCATACGCGTTGAAATAGTAGAAGGTTTGCGGAATAAGCCGGCCGATGTTGATGGAATTGGCTGAATTTAGGCGCATTTTCTGATTGAGTTCCACGTCGAGGAAAGCCTGTTTGACCAATTTCTGGCAATCGTCGAAAGTTCCTTCCACTTCCACGGCCGTGATATTTTCGCCCAGCGTGGTAAATTGTTTTTCCTGTATCTGGCTGACTTTGCCTTTGGGATAAAGGACCGCCACCTTTACGCCCTTTACGCCCAGGAAACCCTGAGCCACGGCGCTGCCGGTATCGCCCGAAGTGGCGACGAGAATATGAACTTCTTCTTCCGATTGTTCCACAAAATGGGCCATCAGCCGCGCCATAAAGCGGGCGCCGAAGTCCTTAAACGCGAGCGTAGGACCGTGAAAAAGTTCCAGCGCATACATATAATTATTGATTCGCACGACAGGCGCGTCGAAGTCGATCGCGTCTTCGACAATTTGTTTCAACGATCCATCGTCCACGTCGTCGCCGATCAGGGCTTTGCTAACCTCGAAAGCGATTTCCTGGAGCGACAATGAATGGATCTGATCGAAAAACCCGGCGGGCAGCCTGGGAATCGACGTGGGTAAATAAAGTCCGTTGTCCGGGGGCAGCCCTTTGAACAACGCTTCTTTAAGACTTACTTCCGGCGATGCCTGGTTTGTGCTGTACAATCTCATTATTTAAAGTTTAATCCAAAACCTGCGGACCTTTATGATTGATTTTTGAAACATACAGGTCGCTGTCAATATTCAACTTTTTAAACACGTTTTTCATGCTTTCTCCCGCCGCTTCGGCCGCGGACGCCGACGAGCTAAGCGCAAATATAGACGGTCCTGAACCGGAAATCCCCGATCCCAACGCTCCGGCTTCAACGGCCGCTTTTTGAATATCGGCAAACCCGGGAATCAGCAGCGAACGAATAGGCTCGACGATGGCGTCGTGCATCGAACGGCCGATCAGGTCATAATCGGATTGCATCAACCCCGCAATCAGGCCGCCCACGTTGCCCCACTGCTTTACGGCGTCTTCCAGCAGGATTTGTTTTTTCAACAACTGCCGCGCGTCCTTGGTGCGGATCTCGATATGCGGATGAATAATCGTGGCGTAAAGACTCACCGGCGTGGGAATCTTCACAATATCGAGGGGATTGTAACTCCTGATCAGGACAAATCCACCCAATAGCGCCGGGCCTACATTGTCGGCGTGAGCCGATCCGCATGCAATGCGTTCGCCTTCGAGCGCGAAAGGAACAAGATCTTCGTTTTTAAGGGGCTTTCCAAACAGCGCGTTGACGGCAAACGCCCCCGCCGCCGCGCTCGCCGCGCTGGAGCCAAGCCCCGAACCCAGGGGCATTTTTTTGTGCAAAACCACTTCCACGCCTTTGTCGATCTTCATCGCCTCGAGGAACTTCACTATGGCGATGCCCGCGGTGTTTTGCATCGGATCAAGCGACAGCTTTCCCTGGTCGCCAGTGATCTTTTTGATGACGACTCCCTTTTTTGGGCTGACCCGAATTTCCACTTCGTCGCCCGGCCGGTTTACGGCAAAACCCAGCACGTCGAATCCGCACGATACGTTTGCGACGGTGGCCGGGGCAAATACTCTGATACTTTCAACCATAATTCCTGTCTTCTTTTACCTGGTCAGGTAAGCGCTAACGCTGATAATGTCCGCAAAAACGCCCGCGGCGGTCACTTCGGCCCCCGCTCCCGGCCCTTTTACCACCAGCGGCCTTTCCTTGTATCTTTCTGTAGTGAAAGAAATGATGTTGTCGCTGCCTGACAGACTATAAAACGGATGCGCCGCGTCGACGGCTTCCAAACCCACGGTCACTTCCTCATTTTCCAATTTTGCAATAAACCGTAAAACCTTGCCTTCGTCTTCCGCTTTCTGGCGTACGGCTTCAAAAACGTCGTTCGACGCCTCCAGCTCCTTAAAGAACGCTTCTACGGTCGGCGCCTGGAGACAGTTTTCTGGCAAGATCCCTTTCACCTTTACGTCTTCCGGCTCCAGCTTCAGTCCGGTTTCGCGGGCGAGGATCAGGATTTTTCTGGCCACATCCATCCCGCTCAGGTCTTGACGGGGGTCGG
>Ga0207873_1003941_pt1 | contig 10269 bp, 9 predicted proteins | sample BGWIniCompost_FD_187373 | JGI IMG/M metagenome (GOLD analysis project Ga0207873, IMG submission 187373) | Cellulose adapted compost microbial communities from Newby Island Compost Facility, Milpitas, CA, USA - BGW Initial Compost (SPAdes)... ... | reverse complement strand
AGCACGTCTACCAGACCGCCCTGCAGCGGTTCCCCGAGCTGAAGACCGCCCGGAAGTCGGACCTCTGCTACGCCACCACGAACCGCCAGGGCGCCGTGGAGCAGCTCGCCCAGGAGTGCGACCTGGTGCTGGTGGTGGGCTCACACAACTCGTCCAACACGCAGGCGCTCGTCCGGGTCGCCCGGGAGCGTGGCGCTCGTGCGGAGCGCATCGACTCCGCGGCCGACATCGACCCGGCCTGGCTCGAAGGCGTGAAGGTGGTGGGGCTCACCGCCGGCGCCTCGGCCCCCGACCACCTCGTGCAGGAGGTCATCGACCGACTCGACCCGTCCATGGGCTTCGAGCTGCGCGCCACCACCGAGGAAGAGGAGTACTTCCCGCTGCCGCGCCAGCTGCGTGCGTTCGTCACCACGCTGCAGGGGCTGGTGGAAGCCGGCGTGACTGCCCGGAAGCCCGCCGAGCCGTCGCTGCTGGAGCGCGACCGGGAGTGGACGGCGACGGAAGCCCTGGCTTCGATCGCCACCTGACGGTCTAGCGTTCTGGTGATGGAATCCGTCGTGCCCGCCGGGCGCCTGCCGATCGTCGCCGTCGTGGGCCGCCCCAACGTCGGCAAGTCGACGCTGGTCAACCGAATAGTCGGAAAGCGCCTCGCCGTCGTCGAAGAACAGGCGGGTGTCACCCGCGACCGCCGGCAGTTCGACGCCGACTGGGCAGGTCGCCCTTTCATCCTGGTCGACACCGGCGGGTGGGAGGTGAACCCCAAGGACACCATCGAAGACGCCATCCGTCAGCAGGTGGAGGCGGCGCTGGCGTCTGCCGACGTGGTGATCCTCGTCGTCGACGCCACCACACCCACCGTCGAGGAAGATCGGGAGGTGGTGGAGATGCTCCGCCGCTCGGGCCTACCGGTCGTGCTGGCTGCCAACAAGGTGGACTCGGCCGCCCAGGAACCGGAGGTGGCCGAGTTGTGGGGTCTGGGGTTGGGTGAACCGATGCCGGTTTCCGCCTTCCACGGGCGAGGTGTGGGTGAGTTGCTGGACCGTGTGGTCGCTCATTTCCCCGAGCAGATCGAAGAGTCGGAGAGGTCCGAGATACCCCGGCTGGCGATCGTGGGACGACCCAACGTCGGCAAATCCACGCTCCTCAATCGTCTGGTAGGGGAGGAGCGGGTGATCGTCTCCGACATACCCGGCACGACCCGGGACCCGGTCGACGTGGAGGTCGAGATCGACGGCAAACCCTACGTCCTCGTCGACACGGCGGGCATCCGGCGCAAGCCCCAGATCACCGAAGATGCCGACTTCTACGCCGTGCTGCGTGCCCGCGAAGCCCTGGCGGAGGCGGACGTGGCGTTGCTCATGATCGACGCCGCGGAAGGAGTCACCCGCCAGGACCAGCGCATCGCCGACGAGGTGATCCAGGCCGGCACCTCGGTGGTGGTCCTCGTCAACAAATGGGACGCGGTCGATCCGGACGACCGGCGACTCCTGGAACGCGACATCGCCCAACGGCTGGGCTTCCTCGAATGGGCGCCGATGCTCCGCATCTCTGCGTTGACCGGAGCGAGGGTGCGGCGGCTCGGCGAGGCCGTCGAGACGGTGCTCGAGTCCCGCTACCGGCGTGTCTCCACGGGGGTCCTCAACCGCCTCGTGCGCACCTGGGTGGCGGCCCACCCCCCTCCGGTGCGGAAGGGTCGCCGACCCAAGATCCATTACGCGGTGCAGGCGGCGGTGGCGCCGCCCACCGTTGTGCTGTTCGTCTCAGGCGGCGAATTGGGGGATGATTACCTGCGATTCATCGAGAACCGCTTGCGCGAGGTCGAAGACTTCACGGGCACGCCGATCCGGGTGGTGCCTCGCTTGAGGAGCCGTCGTGACGACTGAACCGCCCCAACCAGAGCGCGAAGCTCGGGATCCCGACGACGAGATCCCGCCGGCGCCTTGGAGCTTCAAGATCATGGTGGCGTTGGCCGTGCTCTACCTGGCCTGGCGGCTCGTGCAGGGCGTTGCTTGGGTGATCGACAAGGTCTTCTGACGTTCACGGCCGGTCGATCATCTGGTCGACGGGGGCGAAGTCGTCGGTGAGAGGCCGGGCACCGTCGACGAACGGATCCAGAGCCGTGTTGGCGATCCCGATCTCGACTCCGCCTCGGGCGCGAATGGCGGCTTCGATCTCTTCCGTCGGAATCGGCGAGGCGGAAGCGACCAGAACGAAGTTGCCTCCCGCCTGCGCAGCCAGATAGGTGGGCGGGGCGAATACCGCTACATGGGGGAAGACCGTCTGCAGGGTGGCGACCTCGGATCGGACGAAGTCGAGGTCTCCGTAGTCGATCACGTTCATCACGTAGGTGCCTCCCGGCGCCAGGTGAGCGGCGACGTGCTCGACGAACTCCACCGTCGTCAGGTGCCAGGGCACCGAGAGCCCGCTGAAGGCGTCGCCGAAGACGAGGTCGGCGGTTCCCTCCTCCAGCGTCGGCAGCGATCGGCGGGCGTCGCCGACGATCACCTCGGCCTCCTCGGCCAGCCCGAGTTGCTCGTGCCCGATCTCCACGAGCTCGGCGTCGATCTCCAAGGTGACGTGGCGTGATCCGGGCCGCGTGGCCTTCAGATACGAGTCGAAAGTGAAGCCGCCGCCTCCGATGGAGGTCGCCGTGAGCGGGCCTTCTGGAAGCATCACGTGGATCACGTCCGCCACCACCCGGGCGTAGCGGAACTCGAGGTGGGTGGGGTCGTCGAGGTCGACATAGCTGTTCGAGACCTGGTCGAGGATCAGGGTGCGGCCGCCAGGACGGTCCAGATCCAACTCGATGACGGCACAGCTGTAGGTGGTCTCGAAGTCACAGGGGCCGGGCAGCGCGAACATCCCTCCCACGAGGACGAGGCCGGCGGCGGTGGCGTTGAGGCCCACCCGTCCGAACTGTCCCCAAAGAACGATGCCGGCGACCACCAGGGCGGTGCCGACGGCGATCACGATCGGGCGGGTCGGAAAGGCGGCGATGAGGACGAAACCGGTGGCGAACGTCCCAAAGATGCCTCCGGCGGTGCCGACGGCTGAATAGGAGCCGACCACTGTGCCGGTCTGTTCCAGGGAGGCGAGCCGCAGCTTGACCACCACCGGCGGGACGGAGGACAGGATGGCGGCGGGCAGGAAGAACCCGACTGTCGTGAGCATCACGATGCTGAGCGGCCCGGCTGAGGAGATCGCCGGACCGACGATGTCGACGACGATCGGGGCGGCGAGGGCGCTGAGCCCGCCGCCGATCAGGATCGGCCCGAGGAGCTTGGCCGGATCCATACGGTCGGCGGCTCGCCCTCCGGCCCAAGCGCCGATGGCGATGCCGGCGAGAATGACGCCGATCACGCCGGTGACGACCTCGAGGCTCACCCCGAGGTAGGGGGCGAGGAGCCGTTGCGCCAGGATCTCGATCACCAGAACCGCTGCCGAAGTGAAGAACACGAGAAGACGGGCAACGGCCTGGCTCATGGAGGGAAGTATCACCGGGCGCGGCGGGAATCGCCATCTCGGAGACCGCGAAAACAATCCATGGATTCCAGTTGCTCACCATTCCTGGAGCGTCTACTTTTTTGTACGGAGCCGATTCGTTCGGTTCCCGATACCGCCCTGGGGCCTTCGGGTCACGGGGCGGTTGTCGTTTCGGACCCCTTCCCCGCGTTTCGCAGATCTGACCCCGGGTAGGTCATCCACCCCGAGAGTCTGGAGGACGGGGTTGACACAGCCACCTGACGCCGAATCGCCGCGGACGCGGCGTGCTGAGGCATGCTCGACCGGGCCGCCGGCGTGAAGATCGTCCTCTACAAGCTCTACAAGAACATCTCGACGAGCCTGTGGCTGATCCCGGTCCTCTGTGTCCTGGTGGGGATCGGCCTCTCCTTCGCCACGATCGCGCTCGACAGGGCAAACGACTATCGACTCCTGCCCCCATCGCTGGTCGGAGGGCCGGAGGCGGCGGTGGCGATCCTGACGACGGTGGCCGCTTCGATGGTGAACCTGGCGGTACTCGTGCTGACGATCGTGCTGGTGGTCGTACAACTCGCCATGGGCCAGTTCTCGCCCCGGATCGTTCAGCGTCTCCTGCGGGACAGGCCCAGTCAGTTCGCCATCGGCCTGTTCGTCGCCACTTTCGTGCATACGTTGCTGGCGATCCGCGAAGTCGATCCCGACGGTCCCGACGGACAGGGTCAGGTCCCGGGCGCGGCCATCGTCGTCACGTTCCTCCTGGCGCTCGTCAGCATCGCCGTCCTGGTGGTGTACATCCACCACATCGGCCGGGCGTTGAGGGTGTCGGCTCTCGTCGAGATCGCGGGGGATGAGACCCGCCAGCTAGTGGATCGTGTCTATCCCCAGGAGAACGACAGGGAAGAGGATCCGGGGGCGATCTGTGCCACCAAGTCTGGCGTGGTCACGAAGATCGCCTACAACCACCTCATAGAGGCGGCCAAGAAGGGCGACTGTGTCCTGGAGATGGTGCCTGCGCTGGGGGAGTTCGTTCCGGCTGGAAGCGAGCTCTTCGTGATACGAGGAGAGCCGGACCGAGTCGACCGAGACGCCGTCCTGAGTGCCGTGATCCTCGATCTGGAGCGGAATCTGGAACAGGACGTCGCCTACGGGATCCGCCTTCTCGTGGACATGGGGATCCGAGCGTTGGCGGACGGGCCGTGGCTCGATCCGACCACCGCCGTGCAGGCCGTCGACCGCATCCACGACTGCTTGCGGGAGTTGTCCCGCCGTACCTTCCACGACGGGTGCCATCACGACGACGAGGGAAACCTCAGGCTCATCGAGAGAGTGTCGACCTGGGAGGACTACGTCCACCTCGCCTTCGTCGAGTTGCGGATGGCGGGGGCAGGCTCACCTCAGGTCGCCCGGCGGTTGGCGGCAGCACTCGAGGACCTGGAACGAGTCGCCCCTGGCGAGAGGCGGGCGGTTGTCGAGGAACAGCTCGAGCTGCTGAAGGAAGCGGTGGCAGCGACCTACCAAGACCCCCGCGACGTCCATCTCGCCAGCGATTCGGACCCGAGCGGGCTCGGTGCGGGAGTGGGTGCCGCCGGCAACGCCTCGGCCCGGCGCCGAGCCTGATCCGGAGGCGGTCCGGGCTTGGCTCCGCGCAATGCCGCCGCAACCGGCACACCGCCTCATAGGGTGGATGACTACCGAGATCCCGCACGTTCGAGTGCCGAGATTCCACGGTGTCGCATGCTGAGCTCCCAGGCCAACGACGCGGCGCCGCGGTGACCAAAACAGTCCGCGGCGCCGCGTCGAGGTGGTGAGATGGAGATTCACTCGGGCTGGGTCGGCTCCGGGTCACGGCTCATCGCGTAGGCGAGGTAGCCGAAAGCGACGACACCCAGGCTCTGCTTGACAGCTGCGATGGCCTGGCCTCCAGGTGCGGCCATCTCCATGAGGAAGGCGGCAATCACCGCGCCGAGGACCCAGAGGGGGACCACTCCCGCTCGCTTCAATCCGATGAATGCGAGCAAGAGCCCGAACCCGAAACTGACGATGAAGAGGAACGAGACCGCAAGGCTGGGAGCCTCGTTGAGGTACTGCACCACACCTGCGAGGTCGGGCTCCGACAGCCCTGTGCCCGGAAGAGCGGCGACAACCAGGTAGAAGGTCGCAGCCATCGCATGCCCCAGCGCTCCCATCACCAAGAGCACCGCCCCTGCGTTTGCGAACGCAGCGCCCCGGGCCGGCGTCAGCCTGACAATCGCCACCGTCGCCGGGATGAGCAGCACCGACGAGAACAGAAGAAGAAGTGACGAGGTCGTCAAGGCTCCCGAGTTCGAGGTCGCCGCTGACAGGAGGTTCTCCGCTGTTCCGTCTCCCACGGGGTCGAGAAGATCGGAGAGAAGCAGAAGCACCCCGAATCCGGCTGTGGACAGCACGGTCACGACGTGGCGGAGTCTGCCGGTCCGTGCCGGTCTAGTTGGAGCTTGGGTCGAACTCATCGTTGAGATCGCCTTTCGTCAGGGGTCCGGCTGTTCCGGACCGTCAGCCACCGAACGTACGGAAGGTCACCTCAGATGGCATCGGAGCAGCGGCCGAATCTCAGAGCGTGGGGGAGGAAACCTGGGAGGACGGATCTCCACCTTCGGTTGCAGGCACTCTCCACCTGCAGGTGGTTGTCCGGTCGTGGGAGCGGACTTATGGTGCGACCGTGTCGACCGCCACCACCAATAGCCGCCGGTTCGTCCGTGCATTCGGCAGCCCAGGGGATGTCCTCCTCGCAGTCGGCCTCGCCGCATTCGCACTGGCCGAGCTGTCGGGACTGCCGGGGTTGCCCCGGGGCGTCACCATCCCGGGCGCGACGTTGATGACCATCCCGCTCCTCTGGAGGAGGCACCTGCCCGTCACGGTGGCTGCGACCGTCTCCGGCGCGTTCGCAGCCCAGACACTCCTGGGTGTGCCCCACAACGCCCAGCTGGCGTCGTTGGTCGCGGTGCTGGTGGCGTCCTACAGCGTCGGAAGCCACGCCGAGAAACGGCGGTCGCTGTGGGGGCTGGCCATCATCGGGACTTCAGCAATCGTGACCGTGCCGGCCAACCCGGGGTGGGCGGTATCCGACTTCGGGTTCGCGGGGTTGGTGGTCGTCGGGGCGTGGCTCGCAGGGCGGCTGGTCAGAACCCGGACAGTCGAAGCCCGCACACACGAGAGTCGGGCGGCGGCGCTGGCAGCCGCGAGCGAGGAGCGTGCTCGTCAGGCCATCGAAGCGGAGCGTCGACGGATCGCCCGTGAGCTCCACGACGTCGTCGCCCACAACTTGAGCCTGATGGTGCTCCAGGCAGGCGCCGCGGAGCAGGTCGTCAGAACCGACCCTGCCCGGGCGCTGGTGCCTCTGCGCACGATTCAGGAGACCGGCCGCCGCGCCCTGACCGATATGAAGCTCCTGCTGGGCATCCTACGTGGGTCCGAACCGCACGAAGGCCTCCGCCCCCAGCCCGGCATCGACGACATCGGCGAGCTGATCGACCATGTGAGAGACAGTGGGCTCTCGGTGAAGATGACCACCGAAGGGACACCCCAGCCGGTCACCGCCGGTGTCGGCCTCTCCGCGTACAGGGTCGTGCAGGAGGCGCTGACGAACGTGATGAAGCACGCACCCGCCGCCGACGTGTCCGTCTGTCTCCGCTATTCGGGCGATCGGCTGGACATCGACGTGACAAACACGGGGCCGGTGGAGGCCGAGGCGCCGGGTGAAGAGTCGGGGCTGCGCGGGATGCGGGATCGAGTCGAGTTGTTCGGAGGCGAGCTGTCGGCCGGACCCACCGCCGAAGGAGGCTTCTACGTCCACGCCCAGCTCCCCGTCCGCACACCAGCCAGTGAGCATGATTCGGGTTCTGTTGTGTGACGACCAGGCCCTGGTGCGAGCAGGGCTGCGGATGATCCTCGAGGCAGGCGGCGACTTCGCCGTGATCGGAGAGGCTGGCGACGGCTACGAGGCGGTCGACCTGGCACGCCAGCTGTCGCCCGATGTGGTGCTGATGGACATCCGCATGCCCCAGCTCGACGGCATCGAAGCCACCCGGCGGCTGCTGGAGGGAGCCGGCGCAGGATGCAAGATCCTGATCCTCACCACCTTCGACACCGACGACTACGTCTACGACGCCCTCAAGGCGGGGGCGAGCGGCTTCATGTTGAAGTCGGCGCCGCCGGCTGAGCTGACCCGGGCGGTGCGCCTCGTCTACGAGGACCAGGCTCTATTGGCTCCCGAGATAACCCGCCGGCTGATAGAGGAATACGTCAACCGGCCGAGCGCGCCGACCGAGACCGGCTTCCCCGAGCTCACGGAACGCGAGATCGAGGTTCTGCGTCACCTGGCCCAGGGGATGACCAACACTGAGATATCCGACGCGCTTTTCATCAGCCACGCGACCGTGAAATCGCACATCAATCGGATCTTCGCCAAGCTGGGCCTGCGGGACAGGGTACAAGCGGTGATCGTCGCCTACGAGCGGGGATTGGTGACACCCGGCGGGTAGACGCCCTCCTCGGCACAACCAAGGAGCAGCACCAGCAAGGGATCGGCCAGCCTCCTGGGTGGCTCCCAAGGTCGTGCAGGAAACGCTCGGCCATGCGTCCATCCGCGTCGCGATGGACATCCACGCGAGCGCTCTGCCGAACACGCAACGGCAGGCGATCGGTCGTCTCCCCGCCATGATGGGAGACGGCTACCGATGGAATGTGTTCAGGCCGTGTTCAAAGGGCGAATTCGGAGTGTCGGCGGGTCGCCTCAGACAGGGGAAACCCGCTCAACGGAGCGGGTTTCCTGGTCGGGCCGGCGGGATTTGAACCCACGACCTCTTGACCCCCAGTCAAGCGCGCTACCAAGCTGCGCCACGGCCCGTGGAAGCCTGATGATACCCGCCCCCACATGTTCCTCCTATCCGAGCGAATCCGACGGATCAGGCGTCGTAGACACGACCGAGCCTCATAGAGTTCCTGGCATGGAAACGTGGGACGCCATCAGGGCCCGTAGGAACGTCAGGCAGTTCGAATCGACTCCGGTTTCGAAGGAGGATCTCGATCGGATCCTCGAGGCGGCGCGGCGGGCGCCGTCGGCCAGCAACGCACAGAACTGGGACTTCATCTTGGTCACCGACCCTGAGAAGTTGCAGCGGCTGTCCGGCGTCTGGCGAGGGGCGTGGCACGTCGCCGGTGCCCCTGCGGCAATTGCCTCCGTCATCCCACGATTCGACGGGGAACGGGAACGCATCCTCGCCTGGTTCGACCTAGGTCACGCGGTGATGTCGATGATGATCATGGCGGCCGATCTCGGGCTCGGTACCGGTCATGCCGCAGTGCAGGACCAGGACATGGCACGGGAGATCCTCGGCTACCCCGAGGACCGGGAGTGCGCCATGATGCTTTCGGTGGGCTATCCGGCCGATCGCCCGATCAGACCGATCGCCAAGCCGGACCGTCGTCCTTTCGAAGAAGTGGTGCACCGGGAAACCTGGTGACCGCCGTCTCGACCGATCAGATCTCTGGAAGCGGGTCCGGCCGACTGCCACCTTCCTGAGCGGTCTTTCGGCGCCCGTTGAGCAGGGCGAGCCATCCCCATGTCAGCTTCTTCGCCGGCCTGATCGTTCCCCCCGGCGAGGCAGCGGCGGGCTCCGTGTCGGTCGCCGCTCGCTGATAGCGATGCCCTTGCAGGGCCCGTGCCGTCCGGTACTGGAACATCCTTCGTCCCATTTCGATGCCCTTCCGGGAGGGAGGAGTACCGGACGCCACTTGCAATCCACCATCAGCCCACTCAACGGTGGCGGGGGGTTCAGCCGCTCCGCAAGTCGGCGAGGGTGGGGCAATCCTGGCCGAATCCGTAGCGCTGGAAGTCCGACGCTCGAAGAACGCTCAAAATGCGCGCCCCTACCCGGATCGGATATCCGGGAGGCTCTTCCGACGGAGAACGAGCAGGGCCATTCCCGCAGGTGAGGACAGTCGGAGTCCTGAGCCGAGTGGACCTTCGTCCCTTTCGCCCGTGTGGCCAGGCGGTACCGTATTCACGGTGTCGGTCGGAAAAAACAGGAGGCACGATGTGTGACTACTGCGACTGTCGACGTGTACCCGAGATCGCTGACCTCGGCGCCGAACACGAGAGAATCGAAGAACTCGGCGACGAAGCCCTGCGTCTGGCGAAGGCCGGATCGCCCGAGTTCCCCGCTGCGCTCGATCGCTTGCGTGCCGCGCTGGAGCCACACGTGACCCGCGAGGAGAAAGGAGTGTTCGCTCAGGCGCGGATCGCCGGCCTCGGCAGTTACTACGTCGACGATCTCGAGGAGGACCACCGGCGTTTCGCAACGATCCTCGACGTGGGTGCCGACATCGACGCCATCACACTCGAGCGCCTCCTCGATGATCTCCACCGTCACATCGCCGTCGAGGAATACGACCTCTTCCCTGCGGCGGTGCAGGTATTGACCGACTCGCAATGGGAGGCGATCGAATCCGGACGTTCCGGGGCGGCAGTCGGGTAGTCGAACGGGCGGCTCGAGTCGCCCTCACTACCCTGACGGCGTGGACGAACGCATCCTCACGATCCCGAACCTGGTTTCGTTCGTCCGACTCCTCGCCATCCCTTACTTCTGGTGGGTGTTGCTGGCCCAGGGTCGGGTCGGACTGGCCGCTGCCCTGATCTTCCTGATCGGTGGGACCGACTGGGTCGACGGCTATCTCGCCCGCCGCCTCGACCAGGTTTCGAAGCTCGGAAAGATCCTCGACCCCGTCGCCGACCGGCTGATGATCGCCTCG
>Ga0207873_1003939_pt1 | contig 10269 bp, 7 predicted proteins | sample BGWIniCompost_FD_187373 | JGI IMG/M metagenome (GOLD analysis project Ga0207873, IMG submission 187373) | Cellulose adapted compost microbial communities from Newby Island Compost Facility, Milpitas, CA, USA - BGW Initial Compost (SPAdes)... ... | reverse complement strand
AGGCCGTCAGGCAGACCGCCGAAGCGCAGGCGGCCGGCATTGACTTCATCATTTGCGATCATCATCTTCCCGGCCCGCAATTGCCCACGGCGGCGGCCATTTTGGATCCCAAGCAAAACGGCTGTCCTTATCCCTACAAGGAATTGTCGGGTTGCGGCATTGGTTTTAAACTGATGCAGGCATTTTGCATGCAAAACGGCCTCGATCCGTCTCGCCTTTATCCTTATCTCGACCTGGCTGCGGTGAGCATAGCCTCCGATATCGTGCCGGTGACGGGAGAAAACAGGGCGATGGCATTCCTCGGGCTGAAGATTCTGAACGATTCGCCAAGGCCGGGGCTCAAGGCGCTGATTAAATTGTCGGGACTTACGGCCGTCGATATTTCGGGGATCGCCTTTGGCATTGGACCGCGCATCAACGCTGCGGGGCGAATCGATCACGCAAAAAATTCGGTTCAATTATTGCTTGCCAGGGAAGACGGCGAGGCGATGGAGTTGGCAAACGGCATAAATCATAACAACGATCTGCGAAAGAGTTTTGACGCGGCCATTACCGAGGAAGCGCTGTCGATGATCGAGAGCGATCCGGAATTGCTTCAGGCGAAATCGACGGTATTGTTCAAAAAGGGATGGCATAAAGGCGTAATCGGAATTGTCGCATCGCGATGCATTGAGCGGTATTACCGGCCCACTATCATTTTCACAGAGTATGAAAACAAGGCGACGGGATCGGCCCGTTCGGTGTATGGATTTAACATTTATGACGCGCTTTGCGAATGCGCCGACCTGTTGGAGCAGTTTGGAGGCCATAAATACGCTGCCGGTCTTACGCTCGACGTGGCCAATATAGCGGCTTTTCAACAGAAATTCGAAGAGGTGGTGACCAGGCGGATTACGGACGAGCAGTTGATTCCCCAAATTGTCGTCGATCAGAAGGTGAACCTCGACAGGATCAACCATAAGTTTTACAATATTCTAAAACAGTTTGCCCCGTTTGGGCCCGGCAACATGAATCCGGTGTTTGTGGCCGAAGACGTATGCGTCAAAGGGGAGCCGGAGCTGCTAAAAGATCAGCATTTGAAGTTCTTTGTTCGCCAGAAAGGATCGGCGTACGCCCTTGAAGCCGTCGGTTTCGACATGGGCCATTATTTCGACGATCTGAAAAAAGCGGATTGTTTTAACATCGCCTTTACCGTCGAGACAAACAATTTTAAGGGTTATTCCTTTCTCCAATTAAACATAAAAGACATTAAATTTGGCGGGCAACTATAAGCGATATGCTGAACGCAATAAATCTTGTTAAAAGATATAAAAAAAGAACGGTGGTCGACCACGTCTCCGTGAAAGTTTCGCAAGGCGAGATTGTCGGACTTTTGGGGCCGAACGGCGCGGGAAAGACCACGTCCTTTTATATGATCGTGGGTCTGATCAAGCCAAACGACGGCCATATTTTCCTTGAAGACGAAGAAATCACGCGCCTGCCCATGTATCAAAGAGCCAAACGGGGAATCGGGTATCTGGCGCAGGAAGCGTCGGTTTTCAGAAACCTGACGGTGGAAGAAAATATCATGGCCGTGCTTGAAATGACCAACAAGACGAAAGCGGAACAAAAGAAAAAACTGGAGGAACTGATCGAAGAGTTCAGCCTGGGCCATGTGCGGAAAAACCTGGGCGTAGTGCTGTCAGGCGGAGAGCGGCGACGCACGGAAATTGCCCGCGCGCTGGCCGTCGATCCCAAGTTTGTCCTGTTGGACGAGCCCTTTGCGGGAGTCGATCCCATCGCTGTCGAAGAAATTCAGTCTATTGTGGCCAGGTTGAAGAACAAGAACATTGGCATCCTCATTACCGACCACAATGTGAATGAAACGCTGTCAATCACCGACCGCGCATACCTGATGTTCGAAGGCAGATTGCTGAAGTCAGGCACCGCCGAAGAACTTGCCGCCGACGAGCAGGTGAGAAGGGTATATCTGGGTAAACATTTTGAATTAAAGAGGAAGATTTAGATTCACTAATGGAATTGATCAATTCTATTGCGTCATGGGTGTTAAAAAAGAGGTTCCATGAGGTGGAACTTTTTATGAAATATCCCATTGAGGTGCAGCAGGAGCTGTTTAATCATTTAATTGATGCGGCGAAAGATACTGAATTTGGGAAAGAACACGGTTTTGCATCCATAAAGACTGTCGCCGACTTCAGGAGAAACGTTCCGGTTCGCGACTATACGGCCATGTATCCATACATAGAAAAAGCGATGCAGGGCCAACAAAATGTGGTCTGGCCCACAGAAATCAAATGGTTTGCAAAATCATCGGGAACCACCTCCGCAAGAAGCAAATTTATACCCGTCTCAAAGGAAGCGCTGGAAGACTGTCACTACAAAGGAGGCAAAGACACCCTGGCCATCTACTTTCACAATTTCCCCGGCACGAAGCTTTTTACCGGTAAGTCGTTGATCATCGGGGGCAGCCAGCAGGTGAACAAAATGGACAAAAGCAAAAGCTCCTATTATGGCGATGTGTCGGCTGTATTGATGAAAAATATGCCTTTCTGGGCGCAGTTTGCCAGAACGCCAAAACTGGATGTCGCCCTGATGGACGATTGGGAAAAGAAAATAGAGGCAATGGCGCGGGAAACCGCCGAGGTGAACGTCACCAGCCTCGTAGGCGTGCCCACATGGACAATCGTGCTGATCAGGAGGATTGTAGAAATGAAAAAAGCCGATACAATCCTCGACGTATGGCCAAACCTTGAAACATTCATCCACGGAGCGGTGTCCTTTACGCCCTACAGGGAATTGTTTAAACAGTTGATTCCCTCTCCAAACATGAGATATGTAGAAACCTACAACGCTTCAGAGGGTTTTTTCGGCATCCAGGATCAGCCTGATTCGAATGAAATGCTGCTGATGCTGGATTACGGCATATTCTATGAGTTTATCCCCATGGACGAATTTCATTCGGAAAATCCCAAGGCTATCGGACTTGAGGACGTGCAATTGGGGCAGAATTATGCCCTGGTTATATCGACCAACGGAGGCTTATGGCGGTATATCATTGGCGACACCATTAAATTTACTTCCCTGAAGCCGTTCCGGTTCAGGATAACCGGCCGCACAAAACACTTTATCAATGCTTTTGGCGAAGAATTGATTGTAGAAAACGCCGAGCAGGCGATCGCAAAAGCATGCAAAGCCACAGGGTCGTCGATTGAGAACTTTACGGCGGGGCCCAGATACTTCGATTCCAACGCTTCGGCTTGCCATGAGTGGATCATCGAATTCCGTAAAGAGCCGGATTCGATTGAAACCTTTGCGAAGGTCCTTGACGAGGCTTTGAGAGAAGCGAACTCCGATTATGATGCAAAAAGGCAGAAAGACATTGCCTTGAAGGCTCCGGTTATTCACGTAGCCCCGCAAAATACTTTCTACGAGTGGATGAAAAAGCGCGGCAAACTGGGCGGGCAAAATAAGGTTCCCCGGCTGGCCAATTCCCGGGAGTATCTTGACGACATATTGAAAATGCTTAACGGAACGTTTGGGGTTTAAAACATTGAAACGATGAGTATTCCGGCTGTCGTGGAGAAGGTATTAAAAGAGAGCGTTCACCCTTCGCTGACGATCAGGGCGGGAAGGGCGCTTGGCGGGGGATGCATCAATCACGCCATGAAGATTGAGACCTCTCACGGCGATTTCTTTGTGAAATACAATGCCCATGCGGCTTCCGATCTTTTCCTACGCGAGGCCGAATGCCTGGAAGAGCTGTCGAAGTCGGGAACTTCGCTTGTCGTTCCCCGGGTCGTCGCCGCGACGGCCGTCCAGGACGGAACCCCGGCGGTCTTAATCACAGAATACCTGGCGCCCCCGCATTCAACCGCCGATTACGATGAGCGGTTGGGAAGGGGGCTCGCCGAGTTGCATCGCTTTACCGCCGAATCGTTTGGATTTCATCATCATAATTATTGCGGATCGACCCCGCAGGATAATACCTGGAATAAGGATTGGGCCGGATTCTTCGGAGAACAGCGAATATGGAAGCTCGTGAAGCGGATCGCCGGGAAAGGCGATTACAGAAGCGGGGAAATCAAGACGTTTGAAACCCTCGTTGAGCGGTTGCCGCGTCTGATTGGGCATAAGCCGATTCCCTCGTTGATCCACGGCGATCTTTGGTCCGGCAATTATATGCCTTCGGCAAGAGGCCCCGCCATCATCGACCCGGCAAGCTGGTATGCGGACAGGGAATGCGAATTTTCGATCATGAATATGTTTGGTGGTTTTTCGTCGAAGGTTTTTCAGGCATACAATGAGGCGTACCCGTTGCCCCCGGAATGGAAACAGCGCAATGATCTTTACATGTTATACCACTACCTGAACCATTATTATCTTTTTGGCGGAGGATACGGCGGGCAGGCGTTGGCCATCGCCAAAAAGTATTGCTGACCGTCGCCGCTTTTCCAACGCCCGCCCGGTTTTTAGAAATGTTTCCAGCCCTGCGCTTTTAGCGGAACAATATTCTCATGCTTGGTCACCAGGTTAATCCCTTTCTCCTTCGAGTGCACGTAGCCGATGAAGTGAATGTCCGGGTGATTCTTCACCTTCTCAAAATCATTTTGACTGATGGTAAAAAGGAGCTCGTAATCTTCGCCTCCGTTTAAGACGCAGGTGGTGGGATCGATCCTGAATTCCTCCGCCGTATTGTACGTTTGCATGTCGATGGGCAGCTTGTCTTCAAAAATCTGCACGCCGGCGTTCGATTGTTTGCAAATATGAAACAATTCTGAAGCCAGTCCATCGGAAATATCGATCATGGAAGTCGGAACCAGCCCCAGATCCACAAACTCATGGACGACGTCGGTACGGGCCTCCGGCTTTAACTGGCGGCCAACGATATAGTCGTATTTGTCCAGCTCCGGTTTCATTTCCTTGTTTTGCAGGAACACCTGCTTCTCCCTTTCCAGGACCTGCAAGCCCATGTAGGCCCCTCCAAGGTCGCCGGTTACGCAGACGATGTCGTTGACTTTAGCCCCGCTGCGGTACGCGATTTTATTTTTCGGGACTTCTCCGATAGCGGTAACCGAGATGATCAATCCCGATGCCGACGAAGTAGTGTCGCCGCCTACAAGGTCCACTTTATAGTTTTCGCAGGCCAGCCGTATTCCCTCATAGATCTCCTGCACGGCTTCGACGGAGAAACGATTGCTCAATCCGATGCTTACCAGGATTTGGCGGGGAATTGCGTTCATAGCGGCGACATCTGAAATATTGACCACGGCCGCTTTATATCCAAGGTGACGCAACGGCGAATAGGAGAGATCAAAATGAATGCCTTCTGTGAGCATGTCGGTGGTCGTAACCAGGTAATTGTCTCCGCCTGCGTCGATCACCGCCGCATCGTCGCCAATGCCTTTAATAGAGCCGGGGTTGACAATCTTGGCGTCGCGGCTTAGAAGATCGATGAGGCCAAACTCGCCGATTTCGCTTATTTCTGTTCTTTTTTCATTCATGTGAAGTGGGATTTTAACAAAAAAATTAAAAATTAGCGCGTTATTGCAATGAGATAACAAAAATAATGGAATCCCGTTTATTAGGTTGTATTTTTTGAAAGATAACAAGATAATTGATCGTAAGAATGATTGCAGTCACTGAAAAAGCAAAAGACAGGATAATTGAACTGAGAAACAAAGAAGGGAAAACAGAGAATCATCACATCAGGGTTGCTGTAAAGGGCGGCGGGTGTTCAGGGCTGATGTATTCGCTGACATTCGACGAAGAAATAAAGGAAGGAGACGAAGTCTTTGAAGACAAAGGCATCAAGATCCTTGTTGACAAGAGAAGCCTACTGTACCTGTTGGGCACCGAACTTGATTTTTCCGACGGGCTCAACGGCAAAGGTTTTCAATTTATCAATCCCAACGCCTCGCGGACCTGCGGTTGCGGCGAAAGTTTTGCCGTTTAAGCTTTCGTGCTCATCCATATTTATTGCGAATAGGAAAGCGGCCGGGCGGGTGGTTTGGTCATAGTTCCCATTTGACCGGCTCAGATTGTCAGGAGAACGCAAAAAGCTATAGAAATCCAGGCTGGTCGCCGCAGGGGTTGAAACCTGCGACCGGCCGGCAAGCTTCGCTTCCTTTCTTCGAAAAATTCAATTTTGCCAATCATGCCAAAAGATTTTTATACCGCGGAGTTTCGCCGGGTTATTCCATCTTTGGGTTTGACGGTTCCGGATTTCGTAAGGAGATCGCTTATTTGCCGGGTTCATATGAACCGGCGATTTTTTTTTCATGAACGCTATTTTTTCGCGCGTTGCAATTCCTGGGAAAAGTTAAGCGCCATCGTATCATATTTTGATTAGGGTAATTTGGGTATTGTATCCGGCGTATTTTTCTAAAAACGCCTTTGTTTTGCATAGAACAGGAATATGTAAAAGAATGCTCTTGAAAAGTTAGGCAATGTTTGGAATAAAATATTCAAATATTTCCGGGCCAAAAACGACCGGATGAAATCGAGGCGAAAAAAATTTTTTTAGAATTAATAATTTTTTTTCTCTTTTGATTTGCAAATATTTAAAACTCTTTCTATCTTTAGTCAACCAATTAAATGTTTAACCCTCTTTGCTTGCATAAAGGCCCAAAGTTGATCCCTCTCTTTGGGTCTTTAACTTTTTATATGGGCCGGTTGCCTTACTTAAGGAATTCTCCTCAACTTTGCGTCATGCGATTCATCCGTGCATTTGGAATTTTTTTGTAATAATTTTGTTCTTAAATTCGTACAGTTGTCGAATAGAGGGATTAGGTTTAATTTCGTACTTTAAAATCATTAAATGAGCGACGTCATCAAACATGAATGCGGCATTGCGCTGATCAGATTAAGGAAACCTTTAGAATACTATATACAGAAATACGGAACGCCCACCTACGCCGTTAGCAAACTTTACCTGCTAATGGAAAAACAGCACAACAGAGGCCAGGACGGAGCGGGCGTGGCAAACATCAAACTCAACGTCAAACCAGGAATACGATACATCAGCCGCTACCGCTCCATCGAACCCCAACCCATCGCCGTCATCTTCAACAAAATCAACAAGAAATTCAAGAAAATCAAAAAGCACTATCCCGAGCAATTCAATAACGCCCAATGGTTAAAAGAAAATTTTCCTTTTACCGGCGAAGTTTGGCTGGGGCACCTCAGATACGGCACGCACGGCGTTAATTCGGTTGAAAACTGTCATCCCATGATACGGCAAAACAACTGGCGCAGCAGAAACCTGGTCGTCGCCGGCAACTTCAACATGACCAATGTGGACGACCTGTTTAATGCGCTGGTAAAATTGGGGCAGCACCCGAAAGAAAGAGTCGATACGGTGACGGTCATGGAAAAAATCGGGCATTTCCTCGACCTTGAAAACCAGGCGATTTTCGATAAATATAAACAGCAATTCACCAACCAGGAAATCACCGATATAATAGAAAATGAATTGGACCTGGCAAACGTCCTGAGGCGATCGTGCAAGGATTTTGACGGCGGTTATGCGATGGCCGGGTTAACCGGTTATGGCGCGGCGTTTGTGGCGCGAGACCCCGCCGGAATCCGGCCGGCTTATTACTACGCCGACGAAGAAGTGGTGGTGGTCGCTTCGGAAAAACCTGCAATCAAGACCTCGTTCAACGTCGATTACAATGACATCAAAGAGATTGAACCCGGCCACGCATTGATCATCAAGAAAAATGGCGAATACGGTCAGCACCCATTCACCTCCCCGCTCCCAAAGAAATCGTGCAGCTTCGAACGGATTTATTTTTCGAGAGGCACCGATCCGGATATTTATTATGAAAGAAAAAACCTCGGCCGTTTGCTTGTTCCCCAGGTATTGAAGGCCATTAATTTTGACCTGAAAAACACGGTCTTTTCCTATGTGCCCAACACGGCGGAAACCTGTTTTTTGGGGATGATGGAAGGCCTGGAGGATTATCTTGTCAAAAAGAGGAAGGAGGTCATCATCGAAGGCAAACCCCATCTGGATTCCCTAGAAGACCTGCTTTCATTCAAGCCAAGAATCGAAAAACTGGTGTCCAAAGACGTAAAGTTGAGGACTTTCATCACCGACGACGAACACAGGAACGACCTGGTGGCGCATGTGTACGACACCACCTATGAAGTGATTCAAAAAAACAGAGACACCGTCGTTGTGGTGGACGATTCCATAGTGCGGGGCACTACCCTCGAAAAGAGCATTCTCACAATGCTGGGCAAGCTGGAGCCTAAGCAGATCGTAATTGTTTCATCGGCTCCTCAGATTCGATACCCCGATTGCTATGGCATCGATATGTCGAAGATCAAGGAATTTGTCGCTTTCAGGGCGGCGCTCAAATTATTGGAAGAGCGCAACATGACTTACCTGCTCGAAGAAGTCTATCAGAAGTCGATCATGGCGATTGGACAGAAGGAGGTCATGAATTTTGTGAAAGAAATATACGCGCCATTCACAGCCGAGGAAATTTCGGATAAGATTGCGCAAATTGTCACCCCAAAGAATTTTAAGCCAGCCGTAAAGATTGTTTATCAGACGGTGGAGAATTTGCATAAAGCGATCCCGAACCATACCGGCGACTGGTATTTTACTGGAGATTACCCGACGATGGGCGGCAACCGGGTGGTAAACCAGGCGTTTGTAAATTTTATGGAAGGGAAATTGGTTCGCGCATACTAAGCCGCCAAATTGCTCGCGCCGTCAAATTGTTTCTGCTGATTTGCGTTATATAATCCAGCAGACGCGTTCTATTTGCGCGCGCCATAAAGAGGGGATATATTTCAATACAAAATAATTTACCAAAATGAAAAAATTAATATTTGCGTGCCTTTCAGCCCTGCTTCTTTTGGCCGGATGTAAAACTGACGACGGCAAAGAAAAAGAAAAGGGAACGTATCTTCCTAACGCCAGATACTCGGAAGCGGAAGTGATTCTGGTGATGGATTCGGCTAAATGGCATGGCGAACTCGGAGAAGCGCTGGTAAAAACATTTGCGGAAAAAATCCCCGGGCTCCCGCAACCAGAGCCTTATTTTTCTCTCAAACCCGTGCGCGCTTCGGCGTTTAAAAACCTGTTTAAGCAAGCCGCTAATATCATCATCGTAATGACTTTGGACAACAATTCCCGGGAGGGGCTGATCCTTAAGAACTTCTTTACCGATGAGTCGCTTGAACGGATAAGGAATAACAAAGACCTGTTTATGTTTAGCCAGGAAAACGTGTTTGCTCAAAATCAAAGCGTGATGTACTTGTTCGGGCAAAACGACAGGCAACTGATAGAACAGCTGGAAAAGAATAAAACCCATCTCCGGGAATATTTTCTGAAAAAAGAAAAGTCGCGAATTGCAAACAAGATTTATGCGGGCAAAACCAAAGACGCCATAACAAAGAGCCTGATATCGCGTCACCAGTTTTCATTGAAGGTCCCCGGGCCATATGATCTGGCGAAAGACGAAGAGAACTTTGTCTGGCTGCGGCAACTGGGCCAAATAGACAAAAGCGTGTTTGTCTATTATGAGCCATATACTTCTGAGAGCGTATTTGAGGAGCAGGGATTCCTCAACCTGAGAAAGAAAATCGGACAGACTTTGTTGGTGGATATCCAAAATCCATCCATTTATATGGAAACTGAAAGTTTGGTTCCGCCTGTATTGCGACAAGTCAATCTGAATGGAAAATACGCAATAGAGGCAAGAGGATTGTGGAAACTCAGCGACGGCAGTCTTGGCGGACCTTTTATCAGCTATGTGTTTGTGGATGAAGACTTGAACAGGCTGTATTATATCGAAGGTTATGTGGCAAGCCCCGGTCGCGATAAAAGGGAAACTATTCGTGAACTGGAAGTGATCTTGAATACATTCAAAACGGAATCCGAATTAAAACAGGCTTCCTGAGAATTCCGGAGGCTTTAGGAAAGGATAAAACGGGCTTTTTTCCGTTTTATCCTTGTTTTATTTCCGGCCGGCGTTAAAATCAGGGCGAGGTTGTTTACAACGCCGGCATCCGACGGATAAGATTTGCCGCCGCAATAGAAATATTCCTCATTTGTTCTATTATTTTTGTCGATAAACCTGTATTTTTCCAGAATTATGTATGCATACATTGAGGGCAGACTTGCGTTAAAAGAACCAACTTTCCTTGTTGTTGATGTGGGAGGAATAGGCTATGAAATCAAAGTGTCTTTGAACACCTATCTTGCCTTAAAACCAGTCGATAAAGCGAGACTTTATACCTATCTTCATGTGA
>Ga0207873_1003938_pt1 | contig 10271 bp, 9 predicted proteins | sample BGWIniCompost_FD_187373 | JGI IMG/M metagenome (GOLD analysis project Ga0207873, IMG submission 187373) | Cellulose adapted compost microbial communities from Newby Island Compost Facility, Milpitas, CA, USA - BGW Initial Compost (SPAdes)... ... | reverse complement strand
CAGGCCTCCTCGCCGAGGTTGCGTTCATCGCCGGGGCGGCGTTCGCCACAGGCATCCGTCGGCGTCTCCGCGAGATCGGGCTGATCGGCGCCAACGGCGCGGACGACAGTCATGTCAAGGCAGTAGTCCTCGGCGAAGGCCTGTTGGTCGGGGTCATCGGCGGGCTCAGCGGTGTCGCCCTTGCCCTGGTGCTCCTCGCTATCGCCCGGCCGACCCTGCAGAACCTGGTTCCGAGGCGGATCGAGGACTTTCCACTTGCGCCCGTGGACGTAGCCGGCCCATTGCTCCTCGCCGTGGCAGCAGCCGCGATCGCGGCCTGGTTGCCTGCAAAGACCGCCGCCGCGGTTCCCATCCTGACCGCCTTGCAGGGTCGTGTGCCCGCCTCGACGCCCCGTCGTTGGGTTCCGGTTGTCGGAGTCGTCTTCACGGCGTTCGGCACCCTGTTCTTTGCCACGGGCCTCACCGCCCACACCAACGAGGTCACGGTCATCGGGGTGGTGATGATGATCGGCGGTGTGGCCATGCTCGCCGGACCCCTCGTCGCCTGGCTGTCGCGTTTCGCCGACCGGTTCCCGATCACGGCGCGAACCGTCCTTCGCGATTCCGGGAGACACCGGACCCGAGCGGCGGGAGCGGTGGCAGCGACCATGGTGATCATGGTCCTCCCCGTCGTGGGTCTGGCGGGCGGCAACTCGAGCATCGAGAGCGAATTGATCCACGGCCTGCCCAGTTCCCGCCCCCAGCTTCTGCTGAAGGGCGCGGTCGACAACGTGAACTCTCAGGCGGTCCCGATCAGCCCTTCGAATCGGGAGACCATCCAGGGTGCCTTGGGTGAGATCGCACGAGCCATACCGGTGGTGAGGACCGCCGACTTCCTCGCCGCCGAAGTCGCCGTCGACTACCCGGCGGAATGGACGGCAAAGCGGGCCGGAGAACCGATCGATCAAATGGTCTGGCACGAAGGACGTCGTGTGGCCATTGCTGAGCCCGATCTCCTCGAAGTCCTCGACGACGCCAGGTTGGAGGCTGCCCTTCGGGTCGACGGCATGGCGCTGATCGGAACCTCCGATCGCCGCGTCGAGATCGGTGTCGAGGATCGTGCGGTCGAGGTGGCGGAGATACCTCTCCCGGTCCCATACGACTTCCCCCGGCTCCTTCTCACCGAGGACAAGGCCGCCGAGTTGGGGGTGGTCGCCGACGCCGTGATGGGATACGCCGTCTCCCCGAAGCCACATCTGGAGATCTTCGGAAGCTTCTGGTCACCCGCCCGCGACGCGTTTGCTGGGAGATTCGATTCCAGCACGGCGGCCGGGAATCTCATGGTGGTGACGATGGCAGTCGTGGTCGTCGCCACTCTCGTCGTGGTCCTCCTGGTGGTTGCCATCGTGACTTCACTGTCGGCGACAGAGTCCGACGAGGAGCTGCGGACGATGGTCGCTGTTGGCGCCGTCAACTCGATCCGTCGCAAGTACCTCGGTCTGCAGAGTTGGATGCACACCACCATCGCCGCGCTGCTGGCGGTGCCCCTGGCCATCCTGCTGGTGAGCACCGCCGTGGAAGTGGGCTACAACTACAGGGCGGTCGGTGGGTTCGGTGTCTACGACTCCAGCCGGCTCTATGTCCCATGGCCTGCCGTCGTCGGTCTGGCCATCGGACTCCCGGTCGTCGTCGGCCTCCTCACCGCCCTCTTCGTCAGATCCGCACCAACCACACCGCCCCGCCGAGCGACCTGAACGGGGGCGATCCTTCGCCGGTGGGAACTCCATCGAGTTCCGTGTCGTCTTTCTCCCGGCGCGGAAATACGATTTCTTGCGCCTCCCGGCGGCCGCCGCCGGGGACCAACCGTGAACGATGATGAATTGAACGCGGAAAGGAGAACCATGCGCCTCTTCATGGATCCCTTCGGTCCGGGCTTCGAACGTCTCGACGGGACGTAGCCGACCTCTCTCCCGAGCGAAGTTCCCGCTTTCGGGTCCGACGCGACCCGATCGAGAGAGAGGTGATCGATGCGAATCATTCGCGCTGCGCTGGCCGCGCTCCTGCTCACCGCTCTGGTGGCAGCGCCGGCCACGGCACAAGAAGGAGGGCTCGCCCTCACCACCCCGTATCTGGGCGTGGCGGTGGAGCCCGGACAGACCGCCAGCTTCAACTTCGAGGTCGTCGCCCCCGAGGGGACGGCCGTCGACCTGGCGGTGACGGAAGCGCCCGACGGGTGGACCACCACAATCCAGGGCGGCGGCTTCGTGGTCGACCGCGTCCTCGTCGGTGAGGGTCTCGACCACAGGTTGCAGCTCCAGGTGGAGGTGCCCCGTGGGGCGGAGATGGGGACCTACGACGTCACCCTCCAGGCGTCCGCGGGCGGCGCCACGGACACCCTGGAGTTCGAGCTCACCGTCGCCGAAGACGTCGGTGGCGGCGTGACCCTGACCTCGGAGTTCCCGGCGCTCAGCGACCGGCCGGACGTCACGTTCAGCTTCACGCTCGACCTGCAGAACGACACCACCGAGGAGATCCAGTTCGGCCTCCAGGCCGAGGGCCCGCAGGGCTGGCAGATCAGCCCCCGCCCGTCCGGGCAGACGCGTGCCTCCACGGTGACCGTCGAGGCGGGATCCTCCGAGCGAATCACCGTCGAGGTCGATCCCCCCGACTTCACACCTGCCGGCACCTATCCGATCAAGGTCCGCGCCGCCGGAGGCGGGCACACCGCCGAGGTGGACCTGACCGTCGAGATCACCGGCACCTACGAGATGACCCTGATCACCCCCGACGAGTCGCTCAACGTGGCCGTGCAGGCGGGCAAGGCCACCGAGATGCCGCTGGTGCTGGTCAACGGCGGGTCGTCCCCGCTGAACGACGTGACCCTGAGCGCCACTCCGCCGCGCGGGTGGGAGGTGACCTTCTCGCCCGAGACGATCGGGACCATCGAGCCGGGGCAGACCGCCGAGGTGGTCGCCACGATCACCCCGGCCGGAAACGCCATCACAGGCGATTACCGGATCACCTTCCGGGCGCGTGTCCCGCAAACGGAGGACGAGATCGAGGTCCGCGCCACCGTCGAGACCTCGGCGTTCTGGGGCTTCGTGGGTGTGGCGATCATCGTGATCGCCCTGGCGGCACTGGGCATGGTCTTCCGCCGGTTCGGCCGGAGGTGACGTCGTGGCTTCCAGGACGCCACTGATCGAGGCCAGGAAGCTGACGAAGAAGTACGGCGACCTGGCGGCGGTGAACGGGATCAACCTGTCCATCGCCGCCGGGGAGGTCTTCGGGTTGCTCGGCCCCAACGGCGCGGGCAAGACCACGACCATCCTCATGCTCCTCGGCCTCACCGAGCCCACCTCGGGCTCGGCCCGTGTCGGTGGCCTCGACCCGACCCGCGAGCCTCTCGCGGTGAAGCGCCGCGTGGGGTACATGCCCGACGCGGTCGGCTTCTACGAGGACATGACGGGACGGGAGAACCTCCGGTACACCGCCCGGCTCAACGAGGTCGAGGACGAGCTAGTGGAGGACCGGATCCAGACGCTGCTCGAGGAAGTCGGCCTCGCCGATGCGGCGGACAGCCCCGTCGGCACATACTCGCGAGGCATGCGCCAGCGGCTGGGCGTCGCCGACGCCCTGGTCAAGGACCCGCAGGTCGTGATCCTCGACGAGCCGACCGCGGCCATCGACCCCCAGGGTGTGGCCGACATGCTCGAGCTGATCAGGAACCTCGCCCACCGGGACGGGCGGGCGGTGCTCCTCTCCAGCCACCTGCTCCACCAGGTGCAGGAGATCTGCGACCGCATCGCCATCTTCGTCAAGGGCAAGGTCGTGGCCGAGGGGACACCCGACGAGCTCGGCGCCAAGCTGGCCAAGGGCCAGGCCCGGTTCGAAGTCGTGGCCGACACCACGGAGGAGGCCCTGCGCGGCGCTCTCGGTGACCAGGTCACGGTGCGGGGCGAGGGCAGCCGCTGGCAGGTGACCCTGCCATCGGCCCAGACGCGCAGCGTGCTGCGCAAGCTCGTCGATGCCGACATCCCGGTGCGGGGCCTCACCGACCTCAACGCCGATCTCGACGAGATCTACCGCCGCTACTTCGAGCGGGAGGAGGTGAGCGCATGACGACCACTACGTTCGAGCCGTGGGTGCGGAAGCGCCCGGCCTGGGCGGTGATCGCCTCGAAGGAGTTCTCCGACCACCTGCTGTCGGTCCGCTTCGTCGCCCTGCTGGCGATCATGGGCATGGTGGCCCTGGCCACCGTCTACACCGCCGCGGTGGAGCTGAGGGACGTGGCCCCGCAAACCGTAGGTGAGCCGGGTCTGTTCCTCCGTCTGTTCACCGTGGCCTCGGACACCCTGCGCCTGTCGTTCCTCCAGTTCATCGGTCTGCTGGCGCCCATCCTCGGGATCGCCTACGGCTTCGACGCGGTGAACGGGGAGCGCTCACAGGGAACGCTGCCCCGGCTGGTGTCCCAGCCGATCCACCGTGACGACGTGATCAACGGGAAGTTCGTGGCCGGTCTCGGCGTGGTCGGGCTGACCGTCGTCATCGTCGCCTTCCTGGTGGCCGGTCTCGGGATCTTCCTCCTCGGGGTCGTCCCCGGGCCGGGCGAGATCATCCGGCTCATCGCCTGGACGCTGGCCGCCATCGCCTACATCGGCGTGTGGCTGGCGTTCGCCACCCTGTGCTCGGTGATGACCAGACGGGCCGCCACCTCGGCGATCGTGTCGATCGGCGTGTGGCTGCTCCTGGCGATCTTCGGCTCGATGATCTTCGAGCTGCTGGCCGGGGTCATCTCCCCGGTCATCGCAGGGGACCCGTTCTCCGAGGCGGCCAACCTGCGCACCCAGATCGCCCTCTCCCGCATCTCGCCGATCACCCTCTACCAGGAGGCCTCCACCGTGCTCCTCTCACCCGGAGTTCGGACCGTTGGCCTCGTCACACTGGAACAGCTCGACCGGGCGATCCTCTCCAGGCTGAGCTTCGGCCAGAGCGTGCTGCTGGTGTGGCCGCAACTGGTTGGGATGGTGGCGGCGACTGTGGTGATCTTCGCCTTCGCCTACATCCGGTTCATGCGGCAAGAGGTCAGGGCGTGACCTCGCTCGGCGTGGGGGCGGTCCGCCGCCTCCACGCCAGCACCGCGACACCGATGAGCACGATGCCGATGGACACCCACGCATTGCGGCTCAATCCGAGGAAGCGGAAAGTGGTGTCCGTGCGGATCAGTTCCAGGAGGAACCTGATAGTCCCGTAGCCGAGGAAGTAGACGCCGATGAGGCGGCCTCTCAGCGACGGGAAGCGCCGGTCCAGCCACATGATCGCGAAGGCCAGGGCAACGTTCCACAGCGACTCGTACAGGAACGTGGGGTGGAAGGTCTCGAACTGGGCGTACTGGGGTGGCCGGAACTGCGGGGCGATCTCGAGACCCCACGGCAGATCGGTCGGGGTCCCGAACAGCTCCTGGTTGAAGTAGTTGCCCCACCGGCCCACCGCCTGCGCCAGCGGCAGGGCGGGGGCGAGGGAGTCGAGGAACATCGTCACCGGTCGTTTCAGCTGGCGACAGGTGAGGAAGATGGCGACCGCGCCCAGCGTGAGCCCCCCGTAGAGGGCGAGGCCGCCCTCCCAGATGGCTATCACCTTCCACCAGTCGGGGCCCTGGAACCGGTCGAGATGGGTGGAGACATAGGCGACCCGGGCGCCGAGGAACCCGAAGACCACCACCCGTAGCATGATCTTCTCGGCCTCCTCGGCCGTCCCACCGCGCTCCAGCCAGCGACGCTTGGTGAGCATCCAGGCGATGACGACACCGGTGGTGACGAGGATGCCGTAGAAGGTGACGCGGAGCGGGCCGACGTGGAACTGGTTGATCGACGGCGACGGGATCGACGCCAGGACGGTCGCCCAGCTCACGTCATCGCCCCTTCCTGCTTCGCCCAGCGGAACCACATGACCGCAATGGTGGTCCAGACGACGGGCACAGTGGCGAGTTTCATGATGATTCCTGCGATCTGCTGATCCTCACGCGCCGTCAGCGCCGTCACCCGCGGGGCCAGCTCGTAGAGGGCGTACACCGGGGTCGTCGAGAAGGTGAGGAAGCTCGCGGGGATCACGGCCACCACCGCGGTCGCCATGAACAGGTAGACCATCCGGCCCCAGGGGGCAGACCCGGGGCGACGCCCGAGCGGGGAGATGATGGGGAGCCAGAGGATGAACCCGGCGATCACCCAGGCGAAGTCCATGAACGCCGAACCGATCTGGCTGCGGCGGAAGATCTCGACCGTGCCGGGGGCGTGAGTCGCCATGAGGATCCCGTTGTAGAGCAGGGCGCACATCAGGTAGTTGCCACCGAGCCACTCGGTGACCCGCGTGAGACGGAGCCGATCGAGGAAGCCCCGCGCCATCCACTCGGGGGTGCCCAGCATGAGCAGCGGTGCGGCCCCGACCGTGTACAGCAGGAACTGGATCATGTGGGCGGACGCCATGTAGCCGGCGCCGAGCGTGCCGAGTGGCCAGTCGGTGGCGATCCAGAACACGATCATACCGGCGTAGAAGAACCGCGCCTTGCGGCTGTCGATGGGGCCCGGGTGGCGTCTGACGGCGATGGCGTAGAGGACCATCGGCGTGATGCTCGCCAGCCAGATGCCGGGGTAGGCGATCCACTGCCACGACCACGGCTTGTCCAGCGCCACACACCAGAAGGTGAAGTCACCCATGTCTCACCCCATGTCGGCGAGGATGCGCAGGTCGTTGTTCCACTGGGACTGACGGGTCCCGAAGGGGTAGATCGAGTGATTGAGCCCGTCGGGGGCGTAGGCGATCACCCAGGCGGCGTGGTTGATGGCGTAGTCGGGGGGCTCGCCCTCGATGGTCGCCACCGGGACGTTGGCGGCCTTCTGGGCCGCCTCCAACTCCTCGGGCGTGCCGACCAGCCCGACGAATGACGGGTGGAAGGCCTTGATGTACTCGTGGAGCCGCTCCGGGCTGTCCCGGTCGGGGTCGACGGAGACGAACACGACCTGGACATTCCGCTCCAACTGCGGGTACTGCTCCAGGACCTCGGCGATCTGCGCCATGTGGGTCGGGCAGATGTCCGGACAGTAGGTGTATCCGAAGTAGAGGAGGGCGACTTTGCCCTCGGTCTCGGCGGCGAAGTCGTAGGGATTGCCCTCGGTGTCGGTGAGCGTGAACTCGGGCTTCTCGGTGGGGTTCTCGATGACGACACCCTGCAACTTGCCCGTGGGGATGGGGGCCCCGCAGGCCGCGACGGCGAGGACCGAGATCAGAGCCAATGCGAAAACTCGATACCTCACGACATTCACTGTGGCCGCCCTCCCGCGGAATCCAAAACCAGCGGGCCTATTCCTCTCAATGTAGGGGTAGATTGCAGCAATGGACACAGAGACGATCCGCTGGAAAGGCCGTTTGGGCCCCATCGACCTCCAGGTGGGCCCGGACACCTTCCGCCCCACCACCATCTCGGCGCTGATGGCCGAGGCCATGGAGGTGAAACCCGGTGACACCGTGATCGACGTGGGGTGTGGCAGCGGGATCCTCTCGATCATCGCCGCCAAGCTCGGCGCCGGACGGGTCTTCGGAGTCGACGCCGCCGCCGGGACCGTGGAGGTGGCGACTGCCAACGCCCGGGCCCAGGGCGTCGAGGACCGAATCGAGTTCTTCCAGGGCGACGTGGTGCAACCCATCCCCGACGACGTCGAGGCCGATTTGATCCTCGGCGACATCTCCGGGATCCCCGACGAGATCGCCTCGGTCTCGGGGTGGTTCCCGTCGGGTTTGTCCGGTGGCCCCACGGGGGCGGAGCTCCCGCTGCGAATGATCGAAGAGGTGCGACGCGTCCTCCGCAAGGGTGGCCGCCTCCTCCTGCCCACCGGGACGCTCCAGGACGAGCGGACGATCCTCGATCGGGCCCGCGACGCGTTCGGGAACCTGCGGCAGCTGGCGGAGCGGGCCATCCCCCTGCCCACCAATCTCGCCGAGCACCCGGCCCTGACCCGGATGGTGAAGGACAAGTTGGTGGACGTGACCCGCAAGGGCAGCCGCTATCTCTGGACCGCCCGGGTCTGGGAAGTCACCGGCTGAACCCGGAGTAGGCGATGGACGCGGTCGGCGAGATCGTCGTCGGCCTGCTCATCCTCACCGGCCTGGCCGGCATCCTGATCCCGATCCTCCCGGGGCTGATCCTGGTGGCCGGGAGCGTGGTGGTGTGGGCGTTCATCGACAGAAGCGGCGCGGCCTGGACGGTCGCCGCGATCGCAGTGGCCCTCACCGTCGCGGGGACCGTGTTCAAGTTCCTCGTCCCGGGGAGGCGTCTCACCGCCTCGGGCGTCCCGCGCTCGACGATCTGGTTCGCCGGAGCGCTGGCGATCGCCGGATTCTTCGTCATCCCCGTGATCGGGGCGCCGATCGGATTCGTCCTCGGCACCTACCTGGCGGAGCGGAGAAGGGTTGGGGCCTCCGTCGCCGGCCACTCGACACGGCAATCGGTTGTCGCAGTGGGGATGGCCATCGGCATCGAACTTGGCGCGGGCCTGCTCGTCGCGGGGCTCTGGCTGGCGGCAGTCCTGTTCTGGACCTGAGCCTCAGTTGGAGAAGGTGACGCTGAAGGCGGGGGCCCAGCGGGACACCACCTTGCCGTAGCACTCCCCTGCCCGGACCATGTCCCCTTCGGCGAGCGCGTCGAGCGACTCGTTGATCAGCTCGCACGTGTCGTCGAGGACCACGTCGGCCGGGTCGAACAGCTCGGCGACGCCCCCGTAGTCGAGCTCGACCATCGAGCCCTCCGGGAACGGCTCCAGCCACTCGTAGAGATGGGTCATGTCGTCGACCGGCCCGCGGAACACACCCGAGGCCTCCAGGATCCGTGTCCCGCGCAACAGGCGGTTCATGGCGTCGGCCAGACCCGCCCGGAACCGGATGCGCGGCCCGTTGGGGCCCTCATAGAGGCCGCGGTCGGCGGGCTCGAAGAGCGTGAACCACCGGATGGGGACGTGCCACGCCGCGGTGAGGACGTGGGACCGATGCCCCGGGTTGTCGGCGTGATAGCGGCGCAACTCGTCCATGGCGATGCGGGCGGCCCGCTCCGGGATGATGGAGGCGCCGAGCCCCGTGAACGCGTTGGCGAACGCCACCGTCGACTCGAGCACGCGCAAACGGAGATGGGACGGGCAGACGACGACCTTGCCGTCCCACTCGGCCGTGAGGTCGTGCTCGTCGTGATCGGACAGCATGCCGAAGTCACGGACGAACCCCGGCACGGGATCGATCGACGGGGTTGCCGACGGCGAGTACACGCGGAGTTGCGCGGTCTTCGTCACGCCACCATCGTTGCATGCCGGGCCGACAAGATCACACGGTCTCTCGCCCCGTTATGATCGGTAGCAGGCGCCCGCGCGACCAGGAGGTCTTTCATTGATCGTGTTCGACGAGGTAGCCAAGCAGGGTCACGAGCAGGTCCTCTTCGGCCACGACCCCGTATCCGGCCTTCGGGCGATCATCGCCATTCACAGCACGGCTTTGGGTCCCGCCTTGGGCGGGACCCGCTTTTATCCGTACGAATCGGAGGAGGAGGCCCTCGCCGACGTCCTGCGGCTCTCCAAGGGGATGACCTACAAGTCGGCCGCCGCCGGGCTCGACCTCGGCGGTGGGAAGGCCGTCATCATCGGCGACCCCCATCACGACAAGTCGGAGCGACTATTGCGGGCCTACGGGCGCATGGTGGACACGCTCCAGGGGCGCTACATCACCGCCGAGGACGTGGGCACCACCACGCAGGACATGGACACGATCGCCAAGGAGACCCGCTGGGTAGTAGGCAACTCGGTGGCAATGGGCGGCTCCGGAGACCCCTCGCCGGTGACGGCGAGGGGTTTGTACGCCGCCACCCGCGCGGTCGCCGAGAGGCTGTGGGGCACCACCGACCTGTCCGAGCGCACCTTCGCCGTCCAGGGCGTCGGCAAGGTGGGGTCCGCCTACGTCCAACTGCTCGTCGAGGCGAGGGCCAAGGTGGTCATCGCCGACTCGTTCCCGCCCGCCCTCGAGACCGCCAAGGAGCGATTCGGGGTCGACACCGTCCCGCTCGACGAGATCCACAAGGTCGAATGTGACATCTTCTCCCCCTGCGCCCTCGGCGGGGTGCTCAATGAGGAGACCATCCCCGAGCTGAACTGCAAAGCGGTGGTGGGGAGTGCCAACAACCAGCTCGCCACGGAGAAGGACGCCGAGCGCATCGCCGACCGGGGCATCCTCTACGCCCCCGACTTCGTGGTCAACGCCGGCGG
>Ga0207873_1003935_pt1 | contig 10278 bp, 6 predicted proteins | sample BGWIniCompost_FD_187373 | JGI IMG/M metagenome (GOLD analysis project Ga0207873, IMG submission 187373) | Cellulose adapted compost microbial communities from Newby Island Compost Facility, Milpitas, CA, USA - BGW Initial Compost (SPAdes)... ... | reverse complement strand
AGACGGATCTCGACGTGCCGGTCGGCCCCCTGAATGCAAACGCGGTCAGCCAACGCATCGCCGCGCTCACTGCGAAGAACGGTGCGAAGACGCCGATCGGTGCTTCGCTCGCCAAAGTCGCCGAGGACCTGAAAGGCGTCGCCGGCGCGAAGCTCGTCGTGCTCATCACCGATGGCGAAGAAACGTGCGGCGGCGATCCGGCTGCGGAGATCGAGAAGCTGCGCAGCGCGGGCATCGACACGCGCATCAGCATCGTCGGCTTCGCGCTCGAGGACGAAAAACTTGCCGCCGCGTTCCGGCGCTGGTCGGATCTCGGCGGCGGCGCCTTCTTCGATGCGAAGGATGCTGAAGGACTGGATCGATCGTTGACCGCCGCGCTGCGGCCGGCCTTCGAAGTCGTCGATGCGCAAGGACAAGTGATCGCCAGCGGCATCGCAGGCGGCGATGCCGTGCCGGTACCGGCCGGCGATCACACGGTTCGCATCAAGGGGCGTCAGAGTTCCGCGAAATCCGTCAGCGTGAAGCCGAAACAAACCGCGCAAGTCACGCTCTGAAGGCGGTAGCGTCGACGCAAGTCCCTGAGGTCTGATTGCCGCCGGCGATCGGACCTCGTGCGATCGCCGCGGCCGCAGCGGTGGGCTCGCGATCTGTTCAGCGCATCAGGGTTCTCGCACGGCGACATCGCGAGTCTCGCCCGCAGATCGGCGCGTCAAGGGGCGGGAATATTCATTCTCGCCGCCGCCGAGAGCTTCCACTTTCCTTCCATTTGTCTTCCTTTTTTCTCTCCGAGTTTGTGCGAATGGCGTCATCCGTCATGCTCCGGCGCCGCGACGGCCAGACCGTCGCAACCGCCAACAGCAGAAGAGGAGAATGCTGACGATGGAACGAACGATCATCGACAAGCTCAAGCAAGGCGCCCTAGCAGTCGCCTGCTGCCTATGTGTGACAGCCACCCAAGCGTCGCCCTACCACCAACAATCGGTCTGGCGGACGGGCGCCTACCACAACATGTTTACCTACTACGGAGTGGTCTTGGACGACTACTCGGTACGCAACCGACTGCAACAACAGTACGACCAGTTCATCAGGGGCTCGGAAGACGTCAGTGTCCTGCGCAATACCGGGAGCGACATGTCCTATATCGTGGATATCGCCTCCAACGATATTCGATCCGAGGGCATGTCGTACGGCATGATGCTCGCCGTCCAGATGAACGACCAGACGACGTTCGATCGTTTGTGGCGCTTCACCAAGACGTACATGCAGAACAGCGACAAGACTCTGGCATGGCGCTTGTCGGCCAGCAGTCCCTTCTCGAAGCTGGATACGAATTCGGCCCCGGACGGCGAAGAGTACATGGCCATGGCGTTGTACTTCGCGAAGGGGAGAATCGACCGATTCGACTGGGTCGATACCGGGCTCAACTATCAAGCCGAGGCGAAAGCCATTCTAGACGTACTGAGAACCAAGCTGTTCGACAATACCTACAAGCAGGTCTTGTTCTCGGCGGCGCCCCCCAGCAACTATCGATTCACCGATCCGTCGTATCACTTGCCGGCGTTCTACGAGCTCTGGGAACACCTGGACCCGGACAACGCCAGCTTCTGGGCCGAGGCGCGAACCGCAAGTCGCACGCTTCAATGGGGAGGCGCTCACCCAGTCACGGGACTGTTCTCGGAGTACTCCACGTTCAAACCGGGACCCGTTCCGGTATCCAACGTTGAAGGTGCGATGACCGCCGCGCTGGCGCAAGGCGCCGGGATTTCGGAGCCGCAAGCAAGCAATGCGCCCTACTTTTTCTCGGATGCGTATCGCGTCATCGGCAACATCGGAATGGACTTCGCCTGGTTCACATCGTGTTGCATCGCCATTCCCAACGACAACGAGCGGCCGGTCGCGGCAAGATTGGAACGCGATATCGCCAACAGGCAGCTCGCATTCTTCGACGGACGCACCGACAAGGACGGCAGCTATATCAGCGGATACTCGCTCGACGGCACACCCAAGCCCGGAACGGACTACAAGTCAGCGGGCCACGTGGCGATGAATGCCGTCGGTGCGATCGCGGTCGACCCGCCGAATCTGAGAGCCAAGAGATTCGTTCAAGCCTTGTGGGATCAGAACGTGCCGACCGGCCAGTATCGTTACTACGACGGCATGCTGCACATGCTGGCCATGCTCCACGTCTCCGGCCGGTTCCGCATCTATGCGCCGCTCTCGGCCGGATCGCTCAACCTGATCGGCGGCACCTCGAATCAATCGCAGGTCGATTTCAGGCTGCGCAATACGGATCAGAGCGCCCACTCGAACCTGGTCGCCTACTACTACTTCACCGTGGAGAACGGACGCACACCCGTCGTCGACGACATCTACACGCCGAACATCAGCAGCCTGACGCTGCAACATCTCGGCGGCAATCAGTGGGCCGTGCGCATGCAGTACAACGTCACGCTCGGCGCCGGTCAATCCGTCAGTCAAGCCGACAGTTTCCGGATCCGGTACAGCGACTGGAGCGCCTTCGACAGCAGCAACGACTTCTCTGCACCCAGGCCGGACGATGACGAATCGGCCAATCGTATTGCCGTGTTCAACAGCGCAGGCAAATTGATCATGGGCGCGAAGCCGAGCGGAGTCGGTAGCCCCTCGCCGGCGTCTTACACGATTCGCGTTCGCGCTCGTGGAACCACCGGGCAAGAGATCATCAATCTGACGGTGGGCGGCACGACGGTGGCGAGCTGGCGGCTCTCGACCAACTTCGCCAACTATGACGTGACGACCACGTTGGGCGGCGGCATCAACGTCGTGTTCACGAACGATGGCGGAACCCGCGATGTGATCGTGGACTACGCGGAAATCGGCGGCGTGAGACACGAAGCGGAGCATCAGACCAACAACACCGCGGCTTACGGCAACGGTCACTGCGGCGGTGGGCAGTTCACCGAATGGATGCACTGCAACGGCTACCTGGGTTTCAGCGCCTTCAAGTAGTCCTCATCATGAGCACGGCATCCGCCCCGCGCGGGCGGATGCCCTGTCCGAAGTGGCGACTCTGTCGCCACTTTCTTTGCGCCCGATTTTCGCGGTAGTCGGATAACGATCCGCTTACAGACGGATATTCAGAACGACATCATCGAGCGGCGCATGAGATAGAGGGAGTGGAAACGCCAGCCATAAGAAAGCGCTATGGCCGCAAATAACTCCGACAATTCTTTCGTGACCGACGCCGCGGCGTTCTCTTATGCTATGCGCCGCTTTTCGACTTCCCACAACTCTCTCAACTCGCGTGGCAGTTTCATGAGAACTCATCCGTTACGATTGATCGCCCTGCTGATCGGCTTCGCCTTCTTGCTCTCGTTCAATGCACGTGCTGCCGATGGCGGCGAGAAGTACACGTTCGTGCTCGTGCATGGCGCCACCGCGGGCGGCTGGGAGTGGAAGAGCACCGGCAAGTTTCTTTCGGACGACGGTCACACGGTTTATCGCGCAACGCTCACCGGTCTCGGCGAGCGGATGCACCTCAACAGCCCCGACATCGACTTGGAAACGCACATCAACGATGTCGTCAACCTGATCTTGTTCGAGGATCTGCATGACATCGTGCTCACCGGCCACAGCTACGGCGGCATGGTGATCACCGGTGTGATGGACCGCATTCCGGAGCGCATTCGCCACGTCGTGTTCCTCGATGCCGCCGTGCCGGAAGACGGCATGTCGCTGTTCGACCTGTTCGGCGGCGGCACGGGCCCGGCGGATCCGGAGCGCTTCAAGGACGGCTTCATGCAAGTGCCGTGGGTGAAGCCGGGCACGAAGCCGCCGCACAACGTGAAGCAGTCGATCAAGTGCTTCAATCAGCCGGTTTCCTATAAGAATCCCGCGGCGCTGAAACTCCCAGTCACCTACGTCGCGTTCATCCCCGAAGGCCAATCGGCCGAAGAGCGCGCGAAGATGGACAAGGGCTGGCAGCGCGCCGAAGCGCGCGGCTGGACGATTCGTACGTTCCCCGGCGGTCACGTTGCGCAACAGGAAGATCCGCGCGGGGTTGCAACGCTCATCGAGCAATCGGTGAACGATCGCAACAAGCCCGTCAAGGGCACGTGACGTCGTAGGCGCGAACGAGGGCGCCTACGACCCTGCCATAAGGTGCATGCCCGCTGTTCGAGCGGGCTGCGCCGTCTCGCATCATCGGAACGCGCAACGCCAGTCGCAATCGTTCCGCGGCAAGCTCATCGTCGATACGCTCGCCGACACCATCTCCACCAGCACCTCGTGATCGTTGGACAGCGTCGGGTCGCAGCGCAGCCCAACGAGCTTCAATGCGTCGCCGTTGAAGTTCAGATTCGTGTAGAGCGAGTACTCGCCGTCCTTGAGAATTGTCGCGTGTCTCAAGGCCGAGAAATCGAACTGCGGCGTCGAGCCGTCGGTCGTCTTGCACTTGTCGCCGATGCGGCGAACGCGAAAGTTCATGTGCAATGCCCAGCCCGTGTCGAGGCGGTTGGTGGCAACTGTCCAGTGACACTCCGTTCCGATCGGACCGCTTCGCGCGCGAAAGCCGAGCTTGCCGTTGACGTTGACGATGCCCACCGGAACCGTGCCGTGCGCACCGATGGACGTTCCGTTGCACACGCCCTTGCTGAAACCTGCCGGCAGGTACAGGTAGCTCTTGAGCGCCCAGGTGCTGCTCACGGGAAGATGGACACGCGGCGGCGGGCTGGCGAGGCTGACCAAAAAGGAGGGCGTGAAGGATTGAAACTCCTCACCCAACGCGCTCTTCGTCTTGATCGACAAGCGCATGTGGCAACTACCGGCCGGGTCGAATTCGCCAGGAATCATCAGGACCTTCAATGTTGCCGGCGCGGTCCAACTCGCGCCCCACACGCCGCCGCGGAAGCCCGACGTCGACGACGACACGTTCGGATTCGGGCGATAGCGACAATAGGTCGGTCCGCTGCTGCCCTCGTAGCGAGAGATCGAGATCACCTCATCGCCCGGAACGTCGGCGACGATCATGTACGGCTGGACTTGCCGGCTATGAGCAGGCTGAGTCGGCGTCATCGAGGTGATCTTCGGCTCCATCGCGCGCACCGTGAGAGCGATCGTGCCCTCGTTTATGTCCAAGGTGCGTGACGCGGTGGCGCCCAACGGAGCACCCTGCGGCCGAGTCTGCACCTGGCGCGGATCGGCCGGTAACGACAGCTGCAATCGATATCGACCCGGGCGCGCATTCTTCTTCGCGAACACGCGCAGCGGCAGCGTGTGGGCGGCGCGCGATGTTTCGACGATGTGCGCTTGTATCTGCGACTGTTGCGTGCCCGACGAGTCGACGACATGAACGGCGGTCACGCTCCCGAGCTGCGAGCCGTTGAGCGTGACCGTGACTGGTTGAGCACCGATGGAGATCGTCGGCGAGCGCGGCGTGGCGCCGTTGACCGTCGGATCGATCGTGACATCGAGCGTACGGGGCGACAGTGTCGTCGTCGGAACGCGCGTCGGCGTGGACAGCTGCGCCTGCGCCAGACATGCACCCGGTATGAGCAGCGCAGCGCCCCAAGCGACACGCGCAAACGATCGACGCAAGTTCATTGTCGGCCTCCCCTTGTTTCTCCGATCGAGCGCGTTGCGATCACTGCGATTCGCCCGACGACGTCGCGACAGCGCTCACCTCGAGCGCTCGCCAATCGGTTCTATGAATGACCTCGCCATGCGGACCGAGCGCGGTAACACGCCAGCGCAGATGCGCATCGCTTGCGGCGAGCCAACTCGGCGCGAGGTACGCTCCGACCCCCTGCTGCAACACGGCCGAATGCTTGATCGCGTTGCCCTCCGCGATCTCGAGTCGATAGAGCATCGCGGCCGGCGTCTGCGACCAGCCGAACGTGAGGGGCTGCTGCGCGGACCACGACGCACCCGCGGCGGGTGTGAGCAAGGTGAGCGTGTGGCTGTTGGCGGCCGGATCGAACGCGTTGCCGACGTAGTAGCGCAGCGGCGGAATCGGAAAGCCCGCGACCGCGCCGCTGTGCACGATGCCGGTGCCCGCCTGCGCAAGCGCCAAGTTCGAATCGCCTTCCTTGTCGTCGGTCGCCTCGATTCGCAGCAGCAAGTGATAAAGGCCCTCGATTTCCGTCGGGAGGCGTTTCGGATCCGGACCGGGCAGTACGATCTTGCCGGTCGGCGGCAGGAAAACATTGAAGCGCTCGAGCTGCGTGTAGCGCCGTTGCTGTGCGCGTTCCTCCGGCGGGAGCGTCGCTTCGGTCAGCAGATCGCGCGATGTCGGCGGATCCTCGCCCGGCGCGACGATTTCCCATCGGCCTTTCAATCGGCCCGAGCCGTTGTAGCGAATCTCGGCTTGCACCGGCGGCGCCACTTCGCCTTGCTGCAATGCCGGCGCCGCGCGCTCGACCGCGAACGAAAGGCGCACATCGAGCAGAGCGAGCGGAACGCGCGCGCCGCCGCCCGCGAGGCGACAGGTGACGAACACATATTCGTCCGGGCCGCCGACCGTCGAGACGAAGCGACGTACGTAGTAGAACGCCGAGTGTTCGCCGCGTTCCGCCGCCTGCCACGCACGACGCGCGACCGACGGCGGAATCGACATGATGTCGGTGAACGACCCGGCATCCGCGTTCAAGCGCGACTGATCCAAGCGAATGGGCAAACGCCCGTAGATCGTCGCGGGATCGCACTTGAAACCGATGTCGGGCTCGGCCGGGATCAGCTCGCCGCACCACACGGCTTCCACCGGTACCTGTTGTTGCAAGCCGCCGAAGGTGATGAACACCGTCGTCGCGCCCTGCGCGTTGACGTTGACGCCGTTCGGATCGCGGCTGATCGCGAAGGCCGATTGCGAGAAGCAGAACGCCGCCGCGAGCGCCGCGAGCGCGAGACGGGCGCGTACGAATGGTATGAAGCAACCTTGCATGGCGATTCTCATTGCATGCTGAAGTTGATGCCGCCGATGACGATGCGCGTGCGCGTGTCGTTGGCGAAGCCGAACAGGCGATCGCGCGAGGCGATGTCGAAGTCGGTGTAGCGCACGAAGAGCTGACCGCCCACGCCGCGGCCTTCGCTCGTCTGCCAGTGCAGCCGATAACTCAAGTTGAGGTCGAGATTCGTGCTCTCGTTCTCGCTCGTGCGCGGCTGGTCGAACGTTTCGCTCAGAGCGACGGAACCCGAGAAGTGCAGGGCCTTCGTGATGCTCCAGGCGAGCCCGAACCCGTAGTTGCGCGTGCGATCGAAGCGCAGCGCTTCGACGCTGTAGCTGCGCTCGTGACTGACATCGAAGCTCACGTCGAGCCCTTGCAATAGCGACAGCGACAGGTTGGCGCCATGGAGCCGATGCTCGAAGTCGGCCTGCTGGCGCCCGGGCTGACGGTTGTCCTGTTCGCTCATCTCGACGCGATAGCCGAACATCCACGCGTTGCCCTGCCAGCTCACGCTCGCGGCATGCCGGGCGCTGACTTGATCCGGCACGTGCGACTCGTTGAAGCCGGAATTGATCGGCACGCCGGCGCCGAACTGATGGACACGGTCGAAGTTGTAGGAAAGGACCGGTAGCCAACGCGTCAGCGCGTTCGTCTCGATGAACAAGCCGCTCAAAGCGAGCCCCACGCCGGCGTTGCTGCGCCGAGTCTTCGTCGTGAGCACCGAAGGCAGATCGTCCAGGTTGTCCTCGGCGCGGGCATGGGCGAGCTGAAGCTGCAGCGGACCCAAGAGTCCCGTCATCTCGATGACGTTCTGGTCGATATCGGATTGAACGAACGCCGCGACGGTTCGGTACTGCGGATCGATCCGCTCGTGGCGCAGCGCCAAGGACAGATTCGCAGCGTGCCGTCCGACGAGTCGGTTCTGCACCATGTCCCAGAAGAGATCCACGTAGCGCGCATCGCGCTCCTCTTCTCGAACGGGTACGACATCGAGATCGAACGCGAGCGTGGGATCGAACGGATTGTGAAAGCGGCTGCGCGCGAAGCCCGCATCGAATCGCAGTCGACCGGATTCGGTCGCGCCGGCCGCGCGCACGCCCCACGACTGACTCGTTTCCGCGTCGGTGATCGTGCCCGCATTGAAGGCCGAGCGCGGCAGCAGCGATCCATCCAGATAGTCGACATCGATGCTGAGCGCGCCAGGGCGCGCCGGCACGAGCTGCCAACCCAAACCGGCGGTCAGAATGCGATGGTCGCTGCGCGCAAGTCCGGTGATGTTGTTCCAACCGACGATGCTCGTGCCGCTCAATGCGGCGAATCGCGCGGTGCCGCCCGCTCCGAGCGGCGCGCCGATGATCGCGCCGCGGCTCGCGAAGCCCGGCATGAGATGGCGATGCTGGCCGTGCGTCACGTGGCCGAGCTCGAAGTAGGCGCGTTGATCGTCGAGACGATCGATGCGCAGCGAATAGTCCGAGAGGTCGACGCGCGGCGCGTCCTCTCCCTCCTCGCCGTAGCGCAGCGCCTTCTCGTGCGCGCTCACGCCGAGCGTGTGCACGCGCGCGGCGAAGCGCCAGTCGTTCTTCACGAGCGTGCCGTTCAGCATCAAGTTCATCGAGGCATCGTCGCTCGGCGGCACTCCGGAACCCGCCGGCTGGAAGTCGTGATCGAGCGCGCTCGTGCCTTGCGCATCGAACTGCGGCGAAAAGCTCGCTTGCTTGAAACCGCCCTGCGTCAGAACCCGCAGCGTCGTGCGCATCGCTTCGCGCCACTCCCCATCCGCGGAGACGACGAACACCGCAAGCTCGTTCTCGCCGGCCGGCAAGGGCAGCGTTCGCGAGTCGTAAACGAGACTGCGGTCGCGCCATTCGAACAGATCGGTCAGATCGGTGGAGCCGATCAGCACGGCGAATCGCCCTTCGTGCGCCTCGAGCGGTCGGCTCGGCGTCAAGCGAATGACGGCATCGCGGGAATGCCATTCATCGGCGCCGCTCTCGAGCTCGACCGTGAGCTCGGCTTCGCCTTGCTGTGCGAGTGAGGGCGAGCTACCTAGGGTGCATGCGAGGGCCGCAGCGCACGCGGCTCGCAATGAAGGCGAGCGGCTCATCGGCACACCCTCACCGTCGGCGGCTGCAAGGGCACGGGATCGGCCTGGCGCGAGCAGCAATACCGTACGTCATTCTGATGCACGCGCGCGCCGGTCGGTGCGCAGTACTCGGAGAACTCCACGCGTCCGACGGTGTTCGGCTTGTTGAAGTCGACTCGACGCGTCCAGTTGAGTCCGGCTTGCAACCGCGCAAGGGCCTTGTTCCATTCGTTGACGCACTTGCCGTTGTGTCCTGTCACGTAATCGAGCGGCCCGGCTTGGCACGCCATGCCGCCGGGATTCGCGAAACAGCATTCATCGTGTTCCCAACTGCCCGCGTTGATCTGGCACAGACCTCCCAGGCACAGCGCCGTCGTCGGAATACCTTGTTGAGCGCCGCCGCATTGCGCGCCGAGTGCGCCGAAGCAGTACTCCTTCTTCAGCGCGATCGGCGGCGGTTGCTTGATGCGCGAAAACTCGGTGATAGGCGGCCTCGCGTCACCGACGCGAAGCGGTTCGGGCTCGGCAGGCTGCGGTCCTCCGAGCTGAGGATTGGCGGGCGTGAGCGAAAACTGGCAGGGCCTGAACGCGACGCCGCTCGCAAGCTGCAGGGTGATCGACGCTTGCGTCGCCGAGCCCATCTGATGCGCGAGCGTCTTACCGATCTGGCCGAGATGCGCGGTGACCTGCACCGCACCCGGCGGCACGTTACGCAGCAGCGCCACACCTGCCGAGTTTGCCGAGACGACGCCATACTGCGTCGGCTGCTGCGGTGTGCCGGCACACACGGTCGCTGCGCTTGCCGGTTGCCCTGAGGGTGAGAGCACTGTGACACGAAGGTCACCCGCGTAACTCGTGGATGCGCACGCTGCAGCAACGAGACACGCGGTGAATGCGATTCGCCGAGCGAGCGCAGCCGACGCAAGAAATTGCGCATGCATGAATCGATCTCCTGGCTGTTCAGCGCAGCGGAAGCTGCTTCGAGATGCGCTTTCCGCCGCTCGTGATCACGATCGGCACCGATTGGTTGTTGAGTTTGTGAACGACGTGCTGCGGCACCGTCGCTGCGATGCGCGTGGGCGAGATGACGCGATACGTCACCGCGGTACCCGCGATCTCCACACGCGTGATCTGATTGGCAGCGAAGCGCTCGCCGTCGATCATGATCTCGGCGCCGCCGCCCGCGGTCGGTTTGCGCGTCAACGTCCTCAAGACCGGAGCGGTCGGCGTCGGTACTTGAGTCGCGGGTTGAACGCCCCGCGAAACCGAGGCGGG
>Ga0207873_1003932_pt1 | contig 10281 bp, 10 predicted proteins | sample BGWIniCompost_FD_187373 | JGI IMG/M metagenome (GOLD analysis project Ga0207873, IMG submission 187373) | Cellulose adapted compost microbial communities from Newby Island Compost Facility, Milpitas, CA, USA - BGW Initial Compost (SPAdes)... ... | reverse complement strand
TCTGCGGCCCGGGCGGCCCGGGCGACCCGGGCGGCCGCCGTTGCCGCCCGCCGCGCCGACCCAGCTCGCGTATTCCCGCGCCACCAGCGCGCCGAACTCGCGCCGCACGTCCATCATCAGCGCCGAGACCGAGTCGGCGAGCGCCGTTTCGCCCGCGTCGTGCAGCCTCAGGTCCCAGTTCACCAGCTCGTGGTACAGCGCGAAGTAGTCCTGCCAGCCCGTGGCCTCGCTGCGCATCCGCGTGAGCGCGGCGAAGCGCGCCGCGAAGTCCTGTGCCGCCTGCTGCTGGCGGAGCTGGGCGCCCTCCAGCAGCCGCGTCGCCACCGAGAGGACCTGGCGCGGCGTCGCCGGCTTCACCAGGTAGTCGTCCACCCGGCGACCGATCGCCTCCATCAGCGTGCGGTCCTCCTCGGACTTCGTGATCATGACGACGCGGGCGTCCGGCTCCATGCGGCGCAGCTCGGCCAGCACGTCCAGCCCCCGGCGCCCGGGCATCTGCTCGTCGAGCAGCACCAGGTCGTACGCTTGCTGGCGGACCAGCTCGAGCGCGTCGTCGCCGTTGGCCGCCGTGTCTACGTGGTAGCCGCGCTGCCGGAGAAAAAGGAGGTGGGGCTCGAAAAGCTCCACCTCGTCGTCCACCCACAGGATTCGCTTCGGTATCCCCTGCATGGACGCAAAGTTATCGCCGGGCTCCGGGCGGGGTCAATTCGCGGGCATCCCGCTGCCGGCGGGCCGCGGCGGGCCTGTCGGAGGGGCGCCGGCGGCCGGGCGGACGAGCCGTCCGGTGGCGGGACCGGGGGTTCGCGAGCCGGGGTGTTGGTTCAAGATTGAACCAATCCGGGCGGGCGGGAATCATCCCGTGTGGGACGGCAGGGCGCCGCGTATCCCGAGCCCAAGTCGGCGGTCCGCGACTCGTGTCTCCCGGCGGACGCACCCTGGAGCGCCGCCGACCCGGCGCGATCAGTGCACCATCAACCTGACACCGACGCTGAGCGCGAGCTGGTGCACGACCCGGCCGCTACCCGACCCCTGCCCCGGGGGAGGCGGATCGCCCGGCCTCGGCCGCTCCCCCGAGCCGGCCGTCGCCGCCCACCCAACACGCGTGGTTGCACCGGGAACCGAGATGGGCTCGTCGGCGCGCACGACCGTGCCCCGCACCACGATGTGACTGGCCGGCCAGCGACCGTCGACCATGACCTCGCGCTCGCACGCCGCCAGGACCATCATTGCAGACAGGAGCGCGACCGACGTCCTCCGGCACGTGCTCATGGCCCCGCTGTGAGAGCTGAAGCGTTCCAACGCGGCGGCTCAACCCGCCCTTGCCCTCGCCCTTGCCCTCGCCCTCGCCCTATCTGAGGTACCGCTCCACCGCGAGCTGCACCTTCTCGAGAACCGCGTCCACCGTGACGCGGTCCATCCCACCCTTCCGCCGCTCCATGCTGATCGGGTAGTCCTCGCCCGGCCAGCGCGCGTAGCCGTCCACCACCAGGTCGCCGTACTTGCCGTACGGCCCGTGCCGCTTGGGGTTCGTGTTGCCGTACAGCCCGATGACGGGCACGTCCAGCGCGCGCGCGATGTGCAGCGGCCCGGTGTCCGGGCTCACCACGAGATCGCAGCCGTCGAGCAGGTAGACCAGACGCCGCACGTCGTCGCCCAGCGCATCGATGGTGCGCGTGCCCGCGGCGAGGATGGCATCGGCGGCGCGGCGCTCGTCGGCGGAAGGGCCGCCGATCAGCACGGTCGTGAACCCCCACTCGGCCTCGAGCGCCTGGATCAGGCGGACGTAGCGCTCGGGCGCCCAGTTCTTCTGCGGATTGCTCGTGCCGACGACGATGCCGCACACCGGTCGATGCAACCGCTCGAAGAACTCGCGCTGCCGCTCGCGCTCCGCGTCGGTCAGCGTGATGCCCCACTCGACCGGGTGCGGGTCGATTCCCAGGTACTCCAGGAACTCGAAGTACTGGTCCTGCACGTGCGCCGCCGGCCGCGCCGGGATGCGGTGCGTGGTGAAGAGCCAGTTGAAGTCGCGCGCGCGGCGGCGGTCGAAGCCGAGCTTCACGTCCGCACGCGCGAGCGCGGTCAGCAGCCCCGCCTTGAAGTAGACCTGGAGCCCGAGCAGCAGGTCGAAGTGACGGTGCGCGAACAGCTCCCGGATCTCCATGTACGACTGGAGCGCGCGCGTGCCCCGCTGGCGATGGAAGAGGATGAAGTCGTCGATGGCGGGATGGTTGTGCACCAGCCGGTACGGCACGGGCTGGATCACCCACGTGATGCGGGACTGCGGCCACGCACGCTTGAGCGCGTTCGCGACCGGCAACACGTGCACCGCGTCGCCCAGCGCGCTGAGCATGATGATCACGATCTCGCGCGGCGCCTCGGTGAACGGCAGTCGCGGCGCCCGCGCCAGCGCCGTGCTAGCCAACCGTGCCTCCCCGGTAGGCGCGATCGAACGCGCGCCGCTCCTCGTCCGTGATCGTCCGCCCGGCCAGCGTCGCCCACTTCACCGCCGAGCGGCGGAACCGCCGCAGCATGCCGAGCCGCGCGAGCGCCGTGAGCCGGCGCGTCACCCGGCACCGGTCCAGGTCCAGGAGCAGCACCCGGAACGGCCGCACGGACGTGTCCAGGAGGATGTTCTTCAGATTCAGATCGGCGTGGGCGATGCCGCGCTCGCCGAGCGCGCGCAGCAGCGAGCCGGCCGCCTCCCACGCCGCCAGCCGGTCCGCGCCCTCCAGCGACGCGGGGCCGAACAGCGCTGCCGCCATGTCCAGCGCGCCGGGAACGAAGGCGGTCACGATGTCGGCACGGTAGAACGCGCCCGCGGGATAGATCGCGAGCGCAAGCACGACGGGCGTGTCGATGCCGCGACGGCGCACCTCCTCGCTGGCCCGCAGCTCACGGAGCGGGCGCGGCTCGCCCGCGTGCACGTACCGGTCCCCGAGCCAGCGCGCGACCTCGCCGCCGCGCCGGTAGTGCCGCACGACGCACGCCCCCGCCGGCCCGTCGATGCAGTACGCCGGCCCGCGGCCCTGCATCACCCGCGCGCCCTCGCACCCGGCCGCGTAGTCGTACAGCGTGCCCGCGCGCTCGAGCGCGCTCCGCGCCCAGTCCAGCACTTCGTTGCGCGCGACGACGATGCTCTTCCCGTGCGTCGCCATGGCGTACGGGGCCGGCAGCCCAGCGGCCATTGTGCGCCCGCCCTGCGATGCGATAACGTCCTTCGATCCGTTTCGGGCAGGAGCCGTTCGCGGGATGCCGCGCGGCACTGCCACGGCACTCCTGCTCAACCCGCCTTCGCCCGGTAGATCCCCAGCTTCAGCGGCGGTTCCACGGTCCAGTGGAAGTACAGCCGGTTCTGGCCCGCGACGATCACGTTCGTCGTGCGGTCCCGGGTCTTGGGGTAATCCTGACCCGGCTGGTTCTCCACCATCAGCACGTGGCCCTCACCCACTTCCGCTTCCAGCGCCCGGACCTGTTCCAGGAGCGACGCCAGCAGCGCCTGCTCCGCCTCGTCCTTGACGTCGCCCTCGGCGCTGGCCGTCACCTCGCGGCCGTCCACCCGCTCGTAACGCTCCAGGAACTCCTCCGCCGGCATCACGAGGTCGTTCGTCCGCTGGAAACCGATCTCCGTCATCGCCCGCGAATCGAAATTGGGCGCCACGCTCTGCACCGTCGTGCCGTATCGGCGTACGATCATCGCGCCTCCGCTCCTCCCATCTCGGGTCCGAAGCGCAAAGATCGGCGTGACACGCACGTAGGGCAAGGTCCGGGGCTCGGACGCGCCAGGTTGGGGACGTCTTACACGTGTAAATCGATCCGCCGGATTGCCCCCTTGACGTTGCCCACGGCGCCCGACATAGTTGGTACTTGCAACTAATCGCCCCGCCCCGGACTGGAGAGAGCCGATGCCCACAGTGCGGCCTGCGAAACCCGCGGACCGGCCGGCCGTCGAGCGGCTGCTGCGCGAAGCGGGGCTGCCGCTGGACGGGGTCGCCGATGCGTTCGGCGGCTACCTGGTCGCGGAGGTGAGCGGGGCGGTGGTGGGGGCGATCGGCCTGGAATGGCACGGCGGGTACGCGTTGCTGCGATCGGCGGTGGTGGCTGCGGGGTGGCGGGGACGCGGGCTGGGCGTACGGCTGACGGAAGCGGCGCTGGCGGAGGCGCGCCGTGGCGGCGCGCAGGCGGTGTATCTCCTGACGACGACGGCGGTGGACTTCTTCCCGCGCTTCGGCTTCGCGGCGATCGACCGCTCGCATGTGCCGGCGGCGGTACAGCGCTCCGTCGAGTTCCAGGGAGCGTGCCCGGACACGGCCGTCGCCATGCAACTGGATCTCGCCGGATCGGTGGAGAGGAGCACGACATGAGCGCGACACGCACCCGCAGGGCGGCGCTGCCGCTGGCGGCGCCCGGGCTGCCGGCCGGCGGCGACCCACAGCTCGCACGTGACGCAGCCGCGCTCCAGCGGGCCCTGTCCGACCTGATCCGCGTCTACCAGTTCCGTGACCGCGACCGCATCTGCTGCCACGACATCTCGGTCTCGCAGTGCTACGCGCTGGAGGCGCTGGTCGAGCGCGGGCCGCTCACCCTCAACGACCTCGCCGCGCACCTGTATCTCGACAAGAGCACGGCGAGCCGCGTGGTCGACGGCCTCGAGCGCAAGGGCCTCGCCCGCCGCGGCGCGCACCCGGAGGACGGGCGCGCCGTGCTGCTGTCCGCCACGCACGCGGGGACGCGGTTGTGCAGGCGGATCCAGGACGAGCTCGTTGTTGACCAGATGCGCCTGCTCGAGGAGTTCGAGCCGGATGTGCGGCAGGCGATGACCCGGCTGATCGCGCGGCTCGCGGATGCCGCCGCGGCGCGCCTGGAGACGGGCGGCGGAACCTGTTGCCGGCTCGACTGACGGCCGGCGAACGAGCCCGCGCGGTGCGGGCATTCTTTTCGGTGCTAATAGTTGCAAGTGCCAATCATCTGGCGCACGGCGAACGCCGGCGCCGGAGCAAGCGGACGGAGGCCATCGTGCAGCAACAGGCAGAGCAGGTCAGGGAGCAGGTGCGGCGGCGCTACGCCGAGATCGCGCGAAGCGGGACGTCGTGCTACGCCAGCGCTTGCTGTGGCCCTGCGGACGCGGCGTTCGCGACGCTGCCCGCGAACGCGGCGGACGCAGCGTCGCGGACGCTGGCGGTGGGCTACAGCGCGGCCGAGCTGGACGCCGTGCCTGAGGGCGCGGTGCTGGGGCTGGGCTGCGGCAACCCCGTGGCTCTGGCGGAGCTGCGCCCGGGCGAGGTCGTGCTGGACCTCGGCTCCGGCGCGGGGATGGACGCGCTGCTGGCAGCACGGGAGGTGGGCGAGCAGGGGCGCGTGATCGGCGTGGACATGACGCCGGAGATGATCGAGCGGGCGCGCGCGAATGCGCGGGAGGTGGGCGCTGCCAACGTCGAGTTCCGGCTCGGCGAGATCGAGCATCTGCCGGTGGCGGATGCCTCGGTCGACGTCATCATGAGCAACTGCGTGATCAACCTCGCCACGGACAAGCTGGCGGTCTTCCGCGAGGCGTTTCGCGTGCTGCGGCCGGGCGGCCGGCTGATGATCTCGGACCTGGTGGTCGAGGGCGAGCTGCCGGAGGCGACGCGACAGGACCTGGAGGCCTGGGCCGGTTGCATCGCGGGCGCGCTCGAGAAGGGCGAGTACCTCGAGACGATCCGACGCGCGGGGTTCCGCGATGTCGAGGTCGTCAGTGAGCAGGTGTACGGCGACCCGGCTTCCCTGGGGATCGCGAGCGGGCGGATCGTGAGCGTGCAGGTGAAGGCCGCGAAGTAAGGGCGCACGACGACGAGGCCGACGCAGAATCGTCGGCAAACGCCGCAAGCCGCGGCTAGGCGCCCCTGCCTACAGGCTGATCACGTACTGGAACCACTCCGCCACAGGCCGGCCTCCACGGCGGGCGGGCTCGAAGATCCACTGGGCGGCCTGGCGGCGCAGCCGGTCGTCGAAGCTGGGGTTGCCAGTGGAAGGATGAAGGCGTGTCGAGTCGGGCACGACGCGGCCCGTCTCGGTCACGAAGACCCAGATCGCGATCTCCTTGCCCTTGACGTCCTTGGGCCGGTCGCTGGGCGGCAGGATCATCCCGCGCGGCGAGGGCGGGATGACGCGGAAGTGGCCGGTGGCGGCGGTGCCGCCATCACCGCGGCCCGTGCCGCCCTCGAGGCCCGGACCGGTTTCCGGCCCCGTGTCCTTGCCGCCGCCGACGCCGGGCAGCTCGCTGAAATCGATGGGCGGGATGTCCGGCTTCGGCTCTTCCTCGATCTCGATGGTGATGTCCGGAGCGAAAACGGGCATGGGCGGTCGCGGGATCGGCTCACGCTCGGGCGGCGTGACGATCGCCACGGTCTGGATGCCGCCTCCGCCCGCCGCGGCCGCCCGGTCGTCGCCGGCGCGCGGGCCCGCGGCCGAGAAGGGCGAGGGCGGCATGCGCTCGCCGCCGAAGACGAGGAACAGCAGCAGATGCAACAGGATGGATGCAAGCAACGCGCGCCTCGAGACGCGCCGGTACCTGTGCCAGTACTCTTGTGACCGTAGACTGAACCGCCGCTCGCCGTCCATCGGGATCCTGCGATCGAACCGGGCGCCGTCGCGAGCTCAGTGCCCGCCCGCAGCCGACCCGCTCGTCGCCCTCGGCTGCACCAGGTAAAGTCGCTCGCCCTCGCGGTCCGTGACGTACATCTGGCCATCGGGAGCCAGTGCCACGCTGCTCACGAACCCGAAGCCCGACGCCACTCCCACAACCCGCGCCGCCGCCGGGTCGGTCACATCCAGAACCAGGAGCCCCTCCCGGCCGCCGGCGACGTAGGCCGTGTTTCCGTCCAATACCGCGTCAAAGGCGAATCCGATCCCCCGGACCTGCCCCAACAGGCGCGGCGCGCTCGGCTGCTGGATGTCCAGCAGGAAGAGACCGGCGCTGCCCGCGGCGACCAGTGCACGGCTGCCGCTGATCGAAATCGTACGGCCGATCGCGGGCAGCTCGACGTGTCCGATCTCCTCGAGCTGCGTGGTCCTGGCGATGAGCCGGCTGGCGTTCAGCGTCCACAGGACACCGGCCTGCGGCGCGAAGACGAGCGCGGTCGAGAGCCCTCCGCCCTCGACGCGCGCTTCCTCGGCCAGCTCGAGCATTGCGCCGCGGCCGGACAACCTGAGCCGGCGGACCAGGTCCGAGCTGCTCAGCACGACCTGGTTCGCGGCGATGGGCTCGAGCGCGACGCCGGAGCCGCGCAGCACCATGCGGCCCTCGTCTTCGGAGCCACTCAACGAAAACGAGTAAATGCCGCTCCCGGTTGCGGCGAGCACGGCGTCGTAGGCGGGCAGCGCGGCCACCGCTGAGACGCCGCGGATCGTGCCGCCTCTCCGCCGCGCCGTCCGGTCCCGGTCGACCATCACGATGCCGTCGCGGCCGATCACGATGGCGCCGGCCTCGTAGGCATCGACCGATTCGGGCACCAGGTCCAGCTCGATGCGCTGCGCCGGGAGGCGGAGCGACGGCCCACGCATGGCGCGCGCGGCGGCCGCCTCGTCCAGGTCGCGACCCAGGAGGTAGCCGGCGACGGCGCCCATCGTGCCGCCGACCGTGGCGATGCAGCCACGGGACGAGCAGAGGCCGCGGTTGTCGTCGCGTTCCGTGGCGATCAGCGCCGGGACGACACCGACCGCCGTGCCGATCGCGGCCAGGAGGAGCCTGCGATGGCCGGACAGCCCCTGCCGGGAGGAGGAAGCGGTTCGGTCATCGGCCCCGGTCGGCGCCGACTGCGCGAAGGCGGGCAGTACGCTGGAGGCCAGGAGTGAACACAACAGGACCGGCACGGCGAGACCGCTCGCCTTCATTCGCATCACGAGTCCTCCTGCTCGTTGTTGCCAACCCGGAACACCCGCTCGGCGACGACGCTGCGGTCCGCATTGCGGTCCCGCACCGTCAGCTTCAAGCGGTAGCGGCCGGCCGGTGCATCGGGAAGCTGGATCTTGAAGAACTCCGGGACCACGTCGCGCGCCCGGACGTGCGCCTCCTTGCGGAAGCGGAGTTGCACGGCGTCGGCGCCCTCGGCCGTCAGACCCCACTTGTCCGCCAGCTCGCCCAGGAGCTGGGCGAGAGCCGGCCCGTCGCGCTCGATCTCCTCGATCGTGATGACGAGCTCGAGCTCGTACGACGCGAATTGATCGGCGTCGGGGAGGAGGTTGTAGATCTCGAAGTACATCGAGACGGGCTCATCGGCGCCGTAGCGCATCGCCGGGTTGGGCGCGATGCGGAAGTCCGACCTCTGGGTCGGCTCGGCGGTGAGCGGCTCGACGTCGTGCGCGAGCAGCAGGTCGGAGACGCTGAGGGTGCCGGCGGGGAAGCTCGTCGCCGGGACCGCAACCCTGCCGACGGCCGCGCGCCAGGTCAGCGGCTCGCGCGCCTCGACGCCCACGAGGTACTGGTTCGCCTGCGGCAACGTGATGCGCCAGCTCTCGACGCGGCTCTTCTGGGCGTTGTCGCCGCGGAACGCGACCACGTCGGTCCGCGTGTCGCGCCGCAGCTCGGTGGCCTTCTCGTCCTGAATGAACAGCCCGTACTCGATCTCGCCCTCGGCGACGGCGACGTCGGAGCCGAGCCGGGCGAGCGGGAGCAGCGAATGCACCTCGACGTCGAGCGCGCCGTTCGGCCCGCGGAAGCGAGCGACCTGCACGGGCAGCTCGAAACGCTCCGGCAGGGACGGCGCCGACAACACCGTCGGCCGGACGCTGCGGTAGTCCTCCGCGTAGAAGCGGAAGTCGTTGGCGAACACGGCGCGCCGGTAGCCCGGGTTCTGCCGGAACACGAAGACCGGCCCGTCGTAGCCGTAGGACCAAACCGTCGTGACCTTACCGATGGCCTCCATGTCGCCGGCGAAGGACGTCGACGGCGCGAACGTCGCCTTGCGCTTGGGCTCGCCGTACCGGACGTAGATCAGGCCGCGGTCGGTCTCCCAGCCGCGCAGGCCGTGCTCCGGCACGCCAAACCGGATGTCGGCGTACGCCATGCGCGCCATGTACTCGAGCCGGAACTCGTTGGCGGCGGTGAGGAACAGCGGGTCGGCCTGGGTCCAGAATCGGCGCCGGTACTCGAGGCGCTGCTCCGGCGTGAGGCCTTCGTACGTCTTCTCGGCCTCCTTGGAGAGGATGCGCGTGAGGTTCTCGAAGTCCTCGCGGAACTCCGGGTCCATGAGCGTCAGCGCGAACTCGAAAGCGCCGGCGGCCTCTTCCACCTTCGCGGCGCGATGCAGCCCCAGGCCGAGCGCCAGGTACGCCTCAGGGCTGGACGGCGCGGCGCGCACGAACTGGCGGGCGACCGCGATGTACTCGTCGGTCAGGCCCTCGTCGTAGAGGTACGCGAGCAGGTGGCTGTTGGCGCCGACGTGCGCGGGGTTCGCCTGGATCGCGGCGCGGAAGTGCTCGAGCATGAGCTGCCGATCCTCCTCGCCGCTGCCGGTGGGCTGCATGGACGCGTCCAGCAGGTTCCAGACGTAGCGCGCGTCGTGGAACGCGACGTCGGCATCGAGCTGCGTGACGTGGAACGGCAGGTTGTGGCGGATACTGAAGCGGAGCCACTGCGTCTCGCGCATGAGCCCGAGCTGGTAGTGCACCTCGGCGAGCGTGACCGCATCGGCGCGCTCTGCCGCGTCCAGCGCCCGCCTGAAGACGCGCTCGGCATCGAGCCGGATCTGCTGCTTCAGCATCAGCTTGCCGAGCTCCAGCAGATACATCGGATTGCCGGGGTCGTAGCGGATCGCGGCCTCGAGAGAGGCCTGCGCTTCGAGGCGGTCGCGGAAGTTGCTCGCGCGCGAGTCCGCACGGCTGGCGAGGATCTGGCCGCGCTGGAAGTGGGCCTCGGCGAGTTGCGGGTCGAGCGCGATTGCGCGGTCGAGGAGTCTGAGCGCGCCTGTCGTGTCACCCTGGACGAAGGCGTCCATCCCGCGGCGGAGTTCCGCCCGGGCGGTGGCAGACTGGCCGGCCGTTTCGTTGAAGCTCCCGGCGATGGCCAGCAGGAGGCCGGTCAAAAGGAGCGTTCGGGCCATGGCGCGGGATCGGTGTGGGGGGCGACCCGTAGCCAACATAATTGCTGCCTCCATGGACGGAAAGACCCGGGAGGGGGTAGGTTGGGCTGGGCCGGGCACCGCGGCGGCGAAGCCGCCGCTGGGCACCGCTGCGCTGGGCACCGGCCGCGCTGCGCGCGGCCTGGGCTCCGCGGGCGCTCCGCGCCCGCTAGGCTCCGCGCCGGCT
>Ga0207873_1003930_pt1 | contig 10285 bp, 11 predicted proteins | sample BGWIniCompost_FD_187373 | JGI IMG/M metagenome (GOLD analysis project Ga0207873, IMG submission 187373) | Cellulose adapted compost microbial communities from Newby Island Compost Facility, Milpitas, CA, USA - BGW Initial Compost (SPAdes)... ... | reverse complement strand
CGACGTGTACGTGAACGAGCCGCACGTGCCGCCCGAGTTCTTCGCGCTCGACAACGTGGTGCTGCTGCCGCACGTCGGAAGCGCGACGGTCGAGACACGCACCGCCATGGGCGAGCTGCAAATCGAGAATCTGCGGCTACACTTTGCCGGCAAACCGGTGCGCACGCCGGTCGCGTAGCTGCCCGTTCCCACACACCATGTACCGCCTGCTCGTCATCCTGCACCTGCTCGGCGCCTCGATCTGGATCGGCGCTCACCTGATCGTAAGCACCCTCGTGCTGCCGCGCGCACTGCGCGCTCGCGATCCCGCGGTCATCCTCGATTTCGAAGCCCGCTTCGAGCGTCTGGGCAGGCCGGCCCTGCTCGTGCAGGTCGTCACCGGGCTCTGGCTCGCGTACATCCGGGTCCCGGGTATCGGCCGCTGGTTCTCGCCCGATTCGCCGGTATCCGCGCTGATCGCCGCCAAGCTCGCGCTTCTCGTCATCATGCTCGCGATCGCAGCGCATGCGCGGCTGCGCGTCATTCCGCGCGTGCGCCCCGATACTCTGCACGTGCTCGCCTGGCACATCGTGGCGGTCACGATCGTATCGGTTGCGTTTCTCATCGTCGGGGTTGGTATACGCACGGGCGGACTCTTTTAGCCGCCGCGCCCACGGGCCGGGAATCGCTTCCTCGCCCGGCGAGGGCGGCCTGGTATAGCATTCGCCCGATGTCCGAGTTCCGCTTCTGTCCCGCCTGCACCGCGCCGCTCACGGAGCGCCTGATCGAAGGCGAGCTGCGCCGTGCCTGCTCCGCCGATTGCGGCTTCGTGCACTACGACAACCCGACGCCGGTCGTCGCTGCGGTCGTGGAGCACGAGGGTTGCGTGGTGCTCGCGCGCAATCGCGCCTGGCCGCCCAACTGGTACGGCCTCATCACGGGCTTTCTCGAGCGCGGCGAATCGCCCGAGCAGGGCGTGCTGCGCGAAGTGAAGGAAGAGCTTGCGCTCGAAGGGACGCACGCGGCCCTGATCGGCGTGTATCCGTTCGAGCGCATGAACCAGGTCATCATCGCGTACCACGTGCCGGCCGTGGGCGCGATCCGCCTGAGCGAGGAGCTCGTCGACTATCGACGCATTCCGCCGGAAAAGTGCCGCGTCTGGCCGTCGGGCACCGGGCTCGCGCTGCGGGACTGGCTGCGCGCCCGCGGCATCGAGCCGCCGGTGATCGAACGTACGCGCTGAGCCGAAGCGAATCCCATGACTCGCTTTTTCGCTGCCGTGGCCGTGCTCTGGCTCGCCGTCGCCGCGACGCCCAGCGCGGCAGCAGCCGACCTCGCCGGCGTTCCGATTCACGGGTACGAGATCGTGCAAACGCTGCCGCACGACCCGGACGCGTTCACGCAAGGTCTGGTTTACGCGGACGGCGTCTTTTACGAGGGCACGGGCGGCTACGGCGCCTCGCGCCTGCGCATCGTCGAGCCCGCGACCGGCCGGGTGTTGCGCGAGCGGCGCCTGCCCGCGGTCTATTTCGGCGAAGGCATCGCGCTCCTCGCCGGAAAGATCTACCAGCTCACCTGGCGTGCCGGGCGCGGATTCGTGTACGCGGCCGACACCCTGGAGCCGCTCGGCGAATTCCGCTACGAGGGCGAGGGTTGGGGGCTTACGACCGACGGTCGTCTGCTCATCATGAGCGACGGCACCGCCCGCCTGCGCTTTCTCGACCCGGTCACGTTCGAAGTGCGCCGGGCGATCGAGGTGCGCACACCCGACGGCAATCCGGTCGCGCAGCTGAACGAGCTCGAGTACGTGAACGGCGAGATCTATGCGAACGTCTGGCAGCGCGACGTCGTCGCGCGCATCGATCCCGCAACCGGCCGCCTGCTCGGCTGGATCGACCTCGCGGGGCTGCTGCCGGCCGGCGAGCGCGGCGACGTGCTGAACGGCATCGCCTACGACGCCGCCGGCGGCCGCCTGTTCGTCACGGGAAAACTGTGGCCGCGCCTGTTTGAGATTCGGTTAAAGTAGCGTTGCGCAGGAGCAAAAAACCGTGGAGATTTCCGAGCTTGCCGAATACATGTACGCGCGCATCCCGCTCTCGCGCGCGATGCAGGTCACGATCCTCGAGGCGAATGCCGAGCGCGTGAAGCTCGCCGCCCCGCTCGCCCCCAACATCAATCACCGTCAGACGGTATTCGGCGGCAGCGCCTCGGCCGTGGCGCTCCTCGCCGGCTGGGCGCTGCTGTTCCTGCGGCTGCGGCACGAAGGGTTCGAGGGCTACATCGTCGTGCGGCGCAACACCATGAGCTACGAGCGCCCGATGCCGGTCGATTTCACCGCCACCGCCACGATCGCGCCGGATTCGACCTGGGCGCAGTTCGCCGACGCGCTCAAGCGCAAGGGACGCGCGCGGGTGATGATCCACGTCCTGCTCGAGTGCGAGAACGAGCGCACCGCCATGCTCGAAGGCGAGTTCGTGGTAGTGACGCCGTCCAAGGACTGAACGGAGCGACTGGGTCCAATACATCCGCGGAGCCGGCGGCGCGGCTCAGACGTAAATCATCTTGCGCGTCATGCCGCCGTCGACGACGAAGTTCTGTCCGGTGACGAAGCCGGCCTCCTCGGACAGCAGGTACGCCACGATCGCCGCGATGTCCTCCGGCCGCCCGACGCGTCCGACCGGCTGCTGCGCATGCTCCTCGGGTGTAATGCGCGACGGCTTGCGGCGCGAGCGCTTCTTCCACTCGCTCACGTCGATCCAGCCCGGGCTCACGCAGTTAACGCGCACGTCCGGCGCGAGACTCATCGCGAGCGCGTGCGCGAGCGCCACGAGCCCGCCCTTCGAGGCCGAGTAGGCTTCGGTGTTGCCTTCGGACTGCAGCGCCCGGGTCGATGCGATGTTCACGATGGCGCCGCGCGCCGCCCGCAGGTGCCGCGCCGCGTGCTTGGCGCAAAGGAACGCGCCCGTCAGGTTGGTCGCAAGCACCCGGTTCCACTCCTCGAGCGCGAGCTCCTCGACCGGCTTGCTGATGCCGATGCCGGCGTTGTTGACGAGCGCGTCCAGCCGGTCGAAGCGGACCAGCGTCTGCTCGACCAAGTGCACCACCTCGTCCTCGACGCCGACGTCGGTGCGCACGAACTGCGCGTCGCCGAGAGCGAGCGCTTCGGCCTCGGTTTCCTCGCCCGCCTCCGCGTCGCTATCGGCGATGACGACGCGCCAACTCTCGCGCAGCAGCCGCTGCGCAATCGCCTTGCCGATGCCCTGCGCGCCGCCGGTCACGACGGCAACGCGCCGCTCCTTGTCGTTCATCCGTTTACCTCCGTGCGTTCGCCGGAAGCCGACGCGCTGCCCGGAGTGCGCCATCGATGATTTGTCGGCTCTGCCGCACCCGCTCGCCGGCACCTGAACCGAGCGGCGGCACCTGCCGCGCGGTGCCTTCCCCTGGCCCGTTCCGGTGGTTGCGGCGTCGTCGGCTGCATAACGTCTGGCAGCGGGACAGTCTACATCAGCGCTATTCGTTTCTCGGAACGCGGCCGCGGCGTAACATCTGCAGGTGCCGATTCGACCGAAACCGCCATGAAACTCGTCCTCAACAAGACCTCACCGTACGCGCGGCTCGTGCTCGTCACCGCGCACGAAGCCGGGCTCGGCGAGCGGCTCGAGCTGATCTGGGCTGAGCCGTGGAACGATCCGCCCGAGCTGCTCGCACTCAATCCGCTCGGCAAGGTGCCGGCGCTGCTCACCGACGACGGTGTCGCACTCGTCGAAAGCACCTGCATCTGCGAGCACCTCGTCGCGCACGCGGCGAACGGCGCCGCGCTCGTGCCCCGCGAGCCAGCCGCCCGCACAGCGATGCTCCGTCGCCTCGGGCTCGGGCGCGGGGCGATCGATTGCGCGTTCGGCACGGTCATTCAGCGCCGCTTCGGTGGAAACGCCGATTCTCCGCTCGCGCAGCGCTGGCTGCGCGCGCTGCCGCGCACGGCCGGTGCACTCGAGACCGTTTATGCGCAGCGTGCGCCCGCAGCGACGCCGGACCTCGGCGACCTCGCGGTCGCCGTCGCGTTCGACTACATCGACTTCCGCCTGCCCGAGATTCGATGGCGCGAATCGGCGCCGCACCTTGCGCGGCACGTCGACGCGGTGCGCGAGCGGCCCTCGATGCAGCGGACGCGGCCGCAGTGACTTGGTGCGCCGTGGGCTCGCGAGCAGGTACCGTCACCGGCTACTGCGCCACCGCCAGCCGGACCGTAACGGACGCGCGCGCCGCACCACCTGACATCTGATACGGAAGCTCCGCATGACGTCACGCCGCCAGCGGGCGCTGGGACCGAGCACGGTTGCCGCGGTCGGGCTCGTCGCGCTCGCGATCGCGATGGGCATCGGGCGCTTCGCGTTCACGCCGATCCTGCCGATGATGCAGGAAGATGCCGGACTCTCGGTCGCGGCCGGCGGCTGGCTCGCGTCGGCGAACTATCTCGGGTACCTCGCCGGTGCGATGTGGGCTGTCCGGCTGCGCCTTGCGCCTACGACCGCGATCCGCCTCGGACTCGTGCTCATCGCGGCCAGCACCTTCGTCATGGGCTTCGGCTCGAGCTTCGCCGCCTGGGCGCTCTGGCGTACGCTCGCCGGCATCGCCAGCGCCTGGGTGCTCGTGTTCGTCTCCGCCTGGGCGTTCGGCCGGCTCGCGCAGCTCGGGCGTCCGCGGCTCTCGGGCGTCGTGTTCGCCGGTGTCGGCACCGGCATCATGCTCGCCGGCGGGCTCTGCCTGGTACTCATGCAGCATGGGGTGACATCGCACGCCGCCTGGATGGCGTTCGGCGCGCTGTCGCTCGTCCTCACGCTGCTCATCTGGCCCGCGTTCGGTGGCCGCAATGCGGGCGGGAGCGCCAAAACGCCCGCGGACAGCGAAGGAACCCGCTTCGTGTGGTCGGCCGATGCGCTGCGGGTGGTGCTCTGCTACGGTGCCTTCGGCTTCGGGTACATCATTCCGGCGACCTTCCTGCCGGCGATGGCGAAGCAGATCGTTCCGGATCCGCTCGTTTTCGGCTGGTCCTGGCCCGCCTTCGGCGCGGCCGCGGCCGCCTCCACGCTCGCGGCAATCTGGCTGCAGCGCCGCTTCAGCCACCGCGGCATTTGGATCGCCGCGCAGATTGCGCTTGGCGTGGGTGTCGTGTTGCCCGTTCTCCGGCCCGGGATCGGCGCGATCCTGCTCGCGGCACTTCTCGTCGGGAGCACGCTGACGCTGATCACGCTGGTCGCTTTGCAGGAGGGCCGCGCCATCGCCGGTGCACACGCCACACGGCTGATCGCCGTCATGACGGCCGCATTCGCCGTCGGGCAGGTGGCCGGGCCGGTGGCCGCGAGCCTCGCGATCGCTGTAACGGGGAGCCTCTCGGCGGCGCTCGTGCTCGCCGGCGCCGTGATCGCCGCGAGCACTGCCGGACTGTTCCTCGGCCGGCGTACACTACCCGTTCACTCCACGGCGGCCGAATAGCCGCGATCGGGGAGCGCAAACGGAATCCGAGCGAAACATGAGATACACCGGCGGCTGTCACTGCGGCGCCGTGCGCTTCGAGGTCGAGGCGCCGGAGCACATCGAAGCGACGGAGTGCAACTGCTCCATCTGCGCGCGCACGGGCTTCCTGCACCTGATCGTGCCGGCATCGCGCTTTCGGCTGCTGCAGGGCGCCGACTCGCTCACGACCTACACATTCAACACCGGCACGGCGAAGCATCTTTTCTGCCGCATCTGCGGCATCAAGTCGTTCTACGTTCCGCGCTCGAACCCGGACGGCTACAGCGTCAACGTGCGCTGCCTCGACACGCCGCCCGCGAGGCTCACGGTCGTTCCCTTCGACGGCCGGAACTGGGAGCGTGCCGGCGCCGAACGCCTGGCGCGGCTCAGCCGGGAAGATTGAACCGGGAGGCGCGCGTGGCCGCCTCCAACCGCGACATCGCCCGCGTCTTCGACGAAATCGCCGATCTGCTCGAAATCGAGGGCGACAACGCCTTTCGCGTGCGCGCCTACCGCAACGCCGCGCGCCTCATCGAAGGGCTCGGCGTCTCGGTCGGCGACATGGTGGCGAAACAGGAGGACCTGACGGAGCTGCCCGGCATCGGCAAGGACCTCGCCGCGAAAATTCGCGAGATCGTCGAGACCGGCACCTGCGCGGCGCGCGAAGAGCTGCGGAAAAAGCTCCCTTCGACCATCCTCACGCTGCTTCGCATCCCGGGGCTCGGCCCGAAGCGGGTTCAGACGCTCTATCGGGCGCTCGACATCAGCACGCCCGAGCAGCTCGCGGCCGCCGTGCGCGAGGGCAAAGTGCGCGAGCTGCCCGGTTTCGGCGAGAAGACGGAAGCGCTACTGCGCGAGGCGCTCGGTGCGGCGGCGAGCACCGCCGGGCAGCGCTTTCTCCTCGCCGCGGCGGCGCGCGAGGCCGAGCCGCTCCGGGCGTATCTCGCCGAAACGCCCGGCGTCAAGCAGGTGGTCATCGCCGGCAGCTACCGCCGCGCGAAGGAAACCGTCGGCGACATCGACTTGCTCGCCACCGCGCGCGGCAGCAAGGCGATCATGGAGCGGTTCTGTGCCTATCCGGAGGTCAAGCAGGTCCTTGCCCAAGGCGACACGCGCGCAACGGTCGTGCTCAGGAGCGGGCTGCAAGTGGATCTCCGCGTCGTGCCGCAATCGAGCTTCGGCGCGGCGCTCTACTACTTCACCGGCTCCAAGGCGCACAACGTCGCCGCGCGCCGCATCGCGCAGCGCCTCGGCCTCAAGGTGAACGAGTACGGCGTCTTCCGCGGCCGGCGCCGGATCGCGGGCGACACCGAGGAGGCGGTGCTGCGCGCGATTGGCCTGCCCTATATCCCGCCGGAGCTCCGCGAAAACCTCGGCGAGATCGAAGCGGCGCAGGCGGGCAGGCTGCCGGACCTCGTGACGCCCGAGGATCTGCGCGGCGACCTGCGCGTCACGGCACCGTCCACACGGGCCGCCTCCGAAGCGCTGCTCGATGCCGCGCGGCAGCACGGGCTCGACTACGTCGCGTTCGTCCTATCCGCCCGCGACCTCGATCCCGGCCGCGCGGCCGAATGGCGCGCCGAGATCGACCGCCTCAATGCGCGCTCTGACGGCATCGTCGTGCTCAAGGGCATCGAGGTGGAAATCCGCGAGAGCGGCGAGCTCGCCGCTTCCGAGTCGCTGCTGAGCGACTTCGAGATCGTGATCGCCGCCGTCCACGACCGGTTCGACTTGCCCCGGGAGCGACAGACGGCGCGTCTCCTGCAGGCCATCGCCCATCCCGCCGTCACGATGCTCGCGCACCCGACCGGACGGCTCATCGGCACGCGGCCGGAGATGGACCTCGACATGCCGGCCGTGATTCGCGCCGCGCGCGACCACGGCTGCCTGCTCGAGCTGAACGCACAGCCCGAGCGAATCGATCTACCGGACGTCTACTGCCGCGTCGCGAAGGACGAAGGCGCGCCGATCGCGATCAACAGCGGCGCCCAAAACGCCGCGGAGCTGGAAAACTTGACCTGGGGCGTCGGCCAGGCCCGCCGCGGCTGGCTCGAAGCGCGGGACGTCGTGAACACGCGACCGCTCGACCACTTGAGGCGATTGCTGCGGCTGCCTTGACGGCGGAGCATCGGCACGCGCATTTCGGTAGGCGGGAGATAAATCCCGAGAGTGGGCTAACAGGCTTTGATCTTGCGAACCTGGTAAGTCCGACCATCAGTCGCTCGCCAAACATACGCCGCGCCAGGCCCATTCGACCACACAGCTTGCCCAAGCAGCTTGATGTCGCGCATACGGATAGGCTACCTAACTACCTTTCACCGCCTAAGTCACGGCCTCGGAGAGCAGAGTGTCGGCCAGTTACCAAGTCTCGATCAGCGGGTTGTGGCACCGCGCACCCCAGTTTCACAAGCCCAGGAACCGGCAGCAATGGAGAACATCGTTCGTTTCATCAAGTCACGCCGTGGAGGTACTCAACCGACCGCCTTTTCTCCAATACGACGCAGGACGGAGGCTAGCCAGACGAGCCCATACGCGACCAGCTCCCTATCCCCGTTGACCATGTGCGTAACCTCTGACCAATCATCTGAAAGCTGGCCCACCGTCAGCTCTTTCGGTTCTTCGTACGGCTCGTATCGTTTGTCAGCAGGCACATCCCAGTAAAAGTCCTCGGTGATCTCGAATTCCTTTTGTCCGCTCTCCTCCAAGTGCTGCAGCAGTACCATTGCCGCGCGACGAAGCTCGTCTGTCGAAATCCTCATCTATCCGCCCCCACCACGAAGTTGCTCAAGCTGTCGCTCGAAATTTCGAGTTTCTCGCTCCAAGTGTCTGATTCGACCTTCAATTATCCGCTCCCGCACTTCCTGTGATGGCGCGTTCTTCAAATATCCCTTGTGATCGAATGCGTATGGATTGCTCTTGTAAGCATGGAGCTTAGGCCCTGTGTTCTGCGAGGCGCCGTTCAAGCGAACGGATGCTTTTTAGAACGCTTTTGCTCGGTTCCGTATTGGCTGCGGCCTGGATTACTTCACCCGCACCTTTCCCAACTCCTCTCGTTATTGCCGCGGGGGCATACGGTATCGCAAGCCCAGTCAGACTTCCCCCAAAGTCGATTCCGCTCTCCGTCAAACCAGCCCGGCCGGCGGCCATTAGCGCGGGATCCCCCGAGAACACACCATGCAGGTACGCGGCCCCCGCGCCCAAAAACCGCCCTGCGTCGTAAACAACAAAGCCAAGGTCGACGACGGTCTCGATTGGAACGTTTCCATCCCGGTCGACATAGCGGTAGGGGTTGTTATTGCCGTACGCATAGCGATTGAATGACTGTGGATTGGCTTCCGTAAAGTCAACCGGGTCGACGGAGAAAAACCGCCCGATGATGGGGTCGTAGTAGCGCGCGCCCGCGTATATCAGGCCTGTTTCGGAGTCCTGCGGATGGCCAGTGTACCAGCGGGTGTTTGTAGCTGCGGCCGATTCATTCCGAACACGTTCACCGTACGGTTGGTACGTCTCACGCCAAATGACGTTCCCGCTGGTGTCGCTTGCTGCTACTGGAGAGCCGAGCGCGTCGAAATGCAGCGCGTTGATGCTCTCGCCGCTGCCGGTATTCTCCACAGCGGTGACAAGCTTATTGCCCAGATAGACGTATTCTTTAGTCCAGTTGCCGGCCGCGTCGTACTCGCCCAGCAGCTGGCCGTTCAACCCGTAGAAGTAATGGGTAGTAAGACCACCCCGCACAGCGCGGACACGCAGGTTCTTCCCGTCGTAGTCGTAGCTTGCGACGCCGGTGACGGTGCGCAGGTTGCCGGCATCGTCGTAAACGAAAGAATGGACGCCGTTGCTTGTAACATTGCCGTAGACGTCGTACGTAAAGCTGCGGCTAACGTGTCCACTGACGCTGGCAAGGCGATTGGCGCCGTCGTAGCTGTAGGTGAGACTCCCGGTGCTCGTTGTGTAGGAAGTGATATTGCCCAGAGCGTCGTAGAGCAGCGCCGCTGTGCTGGCCGACGTCAAGCGATCGAGCCCGTCGTAGCTCATGGTCTTGCTGTCGGATGCATCAAGACCGTTTGTCACGCTAGTGACGTTTCCGAGCCCGTCGTAGCCGTAAGTCAGGTCCTGCGCGAAGTCGCCGCCCACCTTGCGGGCAAGAATACTTTCGACCCATTGGCGGATGTTGAGACCCAGCGTGGCCTCCTGGCCGTTCGCGTAAACCACTGTTGCCGGCACACCGTTGGGATGGTGCGTCACGGCGTTGAGATAGGGAGTTGCTGCAGTCGGTCGGCCCAGCAGGTTCGGTGAATATGCAACCTGGCGGAGGCTCGGGTAGGTGATTGCGCTCAGGTAATCGAGCGCATTGTAGGCATAAGCGGCCGTGAAACTCAGCGAACCGATAGTTAATGTCTCGCTTGTCAGATTGTCGTTGTCGTCATAGACAAAGTTTGAGTTGCTACTCCGTTATTGATCGAAGTGACGTTGTTGTTTCCGTCGTAGCTTATCGCCACGTCCGGCGTTGTTCCTGGGTAGTTGATCGCTGTGAGTCGATTAAGCCCATCATAGGTATAGGTCGTCACCCCCGAACTGCCGACCAGGCGCGACGTCATATTGCCAACCTCATCGCGCCCGTACGTTGTCGTCCCGGTTTCGGGGTTCGTTTCTGACACCAGGAAGTTGCGAGTGTTGTACGAATAGGTCCGCGTGATCCCTCCCTGGGTAACGCTGGTTGGGAGCCCGAGAATGTCTCTGGTAAAGACCGTGCTCACGCCTTCCGGGGCGTCGATGCGCATCAGCACGCGCT
>Ga0207873_1003928_pt1 | contig 10291 bp, 7 predicted proteins | sample BGWIniCompost_FD_187373 | JGI IMG/M metagenome (GOLD analysis project Ga0207873, IMG submission 187373) | Cellulose adapted compost microbial communities from Newby Island Compost Facility, Milpitas, CA, USA - BGW Initial Compost (SPAdes)... ... | reverse complement strand
ACGTCGAGGCCCTCGCGGAAGTTCGCCGTGATCGGCGTCTCGATGATCGAGCCGTCCGGCTTCGCCATCAGGCCGCGCATGCCGGCGAGCTGACGGATCTGCGCCGCGGAGCCTCGGGCGCCGGAGTCGGCCATCATGTAGATCGAGTTGAACGACTCCTGCTTGATCGTCTTGCCTTCGGCGTCGGTGACGGTCTCGGTGCCGAGCTTCTCCATCATCGCCTTCGCCACCTGGTCGTTCGTGCGTGACCAGATGTCGACGACCTTGTTGTAGCGCTCGCCGTCCGTGACGAGACCCGCGGCGTACTGATCCTGGATCTCCTTGACCTCGGCCTCGGCCGCCTGAAGGATCGCGGCCTTGTCTTCCGGCACGACCATGTCGTCGACGCCGAACGAGACGCCGGACTTCGTCGCGTAATGGAAGCCGGTGTACATCAGCTGGTCCGCGAAGACGACCGTCTCCTTCAGACCGAGCTTGCGGTAGCACGCGTTGATCACCGCCGAGATCGCCCGCTTGTTCATCGGGCGGTTGATCAGATCGAACGACAGCTTCTTCGGCACGATCTCATAGAGGAGAGCGCGGCCGACCGTCGTCGTGACGAGGCGCGACTTGACGTTACCTTCCTCGTCCTGCTCCTCGACGCGCACCTTGATCTTCGCGTGCAGCCCGACGATGCGGTTCTCGTACGCGCGATGGACCTCGTCGATGTCCGAGAACACCATGCCTTCGCCCGGCTCGGCGACGCGCTCGCGCGTCATGTAATAGAGGCCGAGCACGACGTCCTGCGACGGCACGATGATCGGGTCGCCGTTGGCGGGCGACAGGATGTTGTTCGACGCCATCATCAGCGCGCGCGCCTCGAGCTGCGCCTCGAGCGACAGCGGGACGTGCACGGCCATCTGGTCGCCATCGAAGTCCGCGTTGAACGCGGTGCAGACGAGCGGGTGCAGCTGGATCGCCTTACCCTCGATCAGCACGGGCTCGAACGCCTGGATGCCGAGGCGGTGCAGCGTCGGCGCGCGGTTCAAGAGCACCGGATGCTCGCGGATGACCTCCTCGAGGATATCCCAAACCTCCGGCCCCTCGCGCTCGACGAGGCGCTTCGCGGCCTTGATGGTCGGCGCGTCGCCGCGCAGCTGCAGCTTCGAGAAGATGAACGGCTTGAACAGCTCGAGCGCCATCTTCTTCGGCAGGCCGCACTGATGCAGCTTCAGCGTCGGGCCGACGACGATCACAGAGCGGCCCGAGTAGTCCACGCGCTTGCCGAGCAGGTTCTGGCGGAAACGCCCCTGCTTGCCCTTGATCATGTCGGCCAGCGACTTCAGCGGACGCTTGTTCGTGCCGGTGATCGCGCGGCCGCGGCGGCCGTTGTCGAGCAGCGCGTCGACCGCCTCCTGCAGCATGCGCTTCTCGTTGCGCACGATGATGTCGGGCGCGTTGAGCTCGAGCAGCCGGCGCAGACGGTTGTTGCGGTTGATGACGCGGCGATAGAGATCGTTGAGGTCGCTCGTCGCGAACCGGCCGCCGTCGAGCGGAACGAGCGGACGGAGGTCCGGCGGCAGCACCGGGAGGACCGTCATGATCATCCACTCGGGACGGTTGCCCGACTCGATGAACGACTCGAGCAGCTTCAGGCGCTTCGACAGCCGCTTGATCTTCGTGTCGGACGTCGTGTTCTTGATCTCGTCGCGGACCTTGTTGATTTCGGTGTGCAGGTCGATCGACGCGAGCAGGTCGCGCACGGCCTCGGCGCCCATGCGGGCGTCGAAATCGTCGCCGTACTGCTCGATCGCCTCGAGATACTGCTCGTCGGTCAGGAGCTGCCCGCGCTCGAGCGGCGTCATGCCGGGGTCGACGACGACGAACGACTCGAAATAGAGGATCCGCTCGATCTCGCGCAGCGTCATGTCGAGCATGAGGCCGATGCGCGACGGCAGCGACTTCAGGAACCAGATGTGCGCGACCGGGCTCGCGAGCTCGATGTGGCCCATGCGCTCGCGGCGCACCTTCGTCTGCGTGACCTCGACGCCGCACTTCTCGCAGACGACGCCGCGATGCTTCAGGCGCTTGTACTTGCCGCACAAGCACTCGTAGTCCTTGATGGGCCCGAAGATCTTCGCGCAGAAGAGGCCGTCACGCTCGGGCTTGAACGTCCGATAGTTGATCGTCTCGGGCTTCTTGACCTCGCCGTACGACCACGAACGGATCATGTCCGGCGACGCGAGCCCGATGCGGATCACATCGAAATCCTCGACGGCGCTCTGCTGCCTGAAAAGCTTCAGTAGATCCTTCATTGGCTACCACCTACCGCAAATTGAATTCGTTGACCGCAGGGCTCATCGCGATTGCTCGAGCTCGATGTTGATGCCGAGCGAACGGATCTCCTTGACGAGCACGTTGAAGGACTCGGGCATGCCCGCGACCATCTCGTGCGTGCCGTCGACGATGTTCTTGTACATCCGCGTGCGGCCCTGCACGTCGTCCGACTTGACGGTCAGCATCTCCTGCAGCGTATAGGCCGCGCCGTAGGCCTCGAGCGCCCAGACCTCCATCTCGCCGAAGCGCTGGCCGCCGAACTGGGCCTTGCCGCCGAGAGGCTGCTGGGTGACGAGGCTGTACGGACCCGTCGAGCGCGCGTGCATCTTGTCGTCGACGAGGTGGTTCAGCTTCAGCATGTACATGTAGCCGACCGTGACGGGCCGATCGAACGGCTCGCCGGTGCGTCCGTCGTAGAGGATCGTCTGCCCGGATTCCGGCAGGCCCGCCATCTTGAGCAGGTTCTTGATCTCTTCCTCGTTCGCACCGTCGAAGACCGGCGTCGCCATCGGCACGCCGTTCCGCAGGTTCTTCGCGAGCTCGACGATCTCGTCGTCGTTCAAGGACTTCAGGTCCACCGGACGGCCGCCGGTCTTGTTGTAGATCTGGTCGAGGAAGCCGCGCAGCTCCTTGATCGCCGCGCCGCGCTCCAGCATCTCGCCGATCTTGAGGCCCAAGCCCTTCGCCGCCCAGCCGAGATGCGTCTCGAGCACCTGGCCCACGTTCATGCGCGAGGGCACGCCGAGCGGATTCAGCACGATGTCGATCGGCGTGCCGTCCTCCATGTACGGCATGTCCTCGACCGGGACGATCGTGGAGATCACGCCCTTGTTACCGTGGCGGCCCGCCATCTTGTCGCCGGGCTGGATCCGACGCTTCACGGCGAGATAAACCTTGACCATCTTCAGAACGCCCGGCGCGAGATCGTCGCCCGCCGTGATCTTCTGCTTCTTCTCCTCGAAGCGTCGATCGAACTCCTCGCGCTGCGTGCGCAGCCGCTCGGCGGCCTGCTCGAGCTGGGCGTTCACGTCGTCGTCCTTCGTCGTGACGGTGAGCCACTGCTCGCGCGGCAGCGACTGGAGGTACTCCGCCGTGATCTTCGTGCCGGCCTTGAGGCCGCCCGGACCGGCGGCCGCGGTCTTGCCGACGAGGAGTCTCTCGACGCGGTTGTAGATGTCGTCCTCGAGGATGCGCAGCTGATCGTCGAAGTCCTTGCGGACCGCCTCGATCTCCGCGCGCTCGATCGCGAGCGCACGGGCGTCCTTCTCGACGCCGTCACGCGTGAAGACGCGCACGTCGATCACCGTGCCGTCCATGCCGGGCGGCACGCGCAACGACGTGTCCTTCACGTCCGACGCCTTCTCGCCGAAGATCGCACGCAGCAGCTTCTCCTCGGGCGTCAACTGCGTCTCGCCCTTCGGCGTGACTTTGCCGACGAGGATGTCGCCCGCCTTGACCTCGGCGCCGATGAACGCGATGCCCGACTCGTCGAGCTTGGTCAGCGCCGCCTCGCCGACGTTCGGAATATCCGCCGTGATCTCCTCGGGCCCGAGCTTCGTGTCACGCGCGACGCAGGTCAGCTCCTCGATGTGAATCGTCGTGAAGCGGTCCTCCTGCACGACGCGCTCGGAGATCAGGATCGAGTCCTCGAAGTTGTAGCCGTTCCACGGCATGAACGCGACGAGGAGGTTCTGGCCGAGCGCGAGCTCGCCCATGTTCGTCGACGGACCGTCCGCGAGCACGTCGCCCTTGGCGATCACGTCGCCCGCCTTCACGAGCGGACGCTGGTTGATGCACGTGTTCTGGTTCGAGCGCTGGTACTTCGTCAGGTTGTAGATGTCGACGCCGGCCTCGCCGGGCTTCGTCTCGTCGTCGTTGACGCGCACGACGATGCGGGACGCGTCGACCGAGTCGACGACGCCGCCGCGGCGCGCGACGACGGTGACGCCCGAGTCGACCGCGACGACCCGCTCCATGCCGGTGCCGACGAGCGGCGTCTCGGTGCGCAGCGTCGGCACCGCCTGGCGCTGCATGTTCGAGCCCATCAGCGCGCGGTTCGCGTCGTCGTGCTCGAGGAACGGGATCAGCGACGCGGCGACCGAGACGATCTGCTTCGGCGACACGTCCATGTACTGCATCCGCTCACGCGGCAGCATCGCGAACTCGTTCTGGTAACGGCACGACACGAGCTCGTCGACGAACTCGCCCTTCTCGTTCAGGTTCGCGTTCGCCTGTGCGATGACGTACTGGCCTTCCTCGATCGCGGACAGGTACTCGATCTCGTCCGTGACGCGTCCGTTCACGACCTTCCGATACGGGGTCTCGAGGAAGCCGTACTCGTTCGTGCGCGCGTAGACCGCGAGCGAGTTGATCAGGCCGATGTTCGGACCTTCGGGGGTCTCGATCGGGCAAACGCGGCCGTAGTGCGTCGGGTGCACGTCGCGGACCTCGAAGCCCGCGCGCTCGCGCGTCAACCCGCCCGGTCCGAGCGCGGACACGCGGCGCTTGTGCGTGACCTCGGACAGCGGGTTGTTCTGATCCATGAACTGCGAGAGCTGGCTCGAGCCGAAGAACTCCTTCACAGCGGCCGCGACCGGCTTCGCGTTGATCATCTCCTGCGGCATCAGGCCTTCGGACTCGGCGAGCGTCAGCCGCTCCTTCACGGCGCGCTCGACGCGCACGAGGCCGATGCGGAACGCGTTCTCCGCCATCTCGCCGACGCTGCGTACGCGGCGATTGCCGAGATGGTCGATGTCGTCGACCTGGCCGTTGCCGTTGCGGATATCGATCAACGTCTTCAGGACGTCGATGATGTCCTCCTTCGTCAGCGTGCCCGGCCCGGTGACCTCCTGGCGGCCGACGCGACGATTGAACTTCATGCGGCCGACGGCCGAGAGGTCGTAACGCTCGATGTTGAAGAACAGGTTCTGGAACAGGTTCTCGGCCGCCTCCTTCGTCGGGGGCTCGCCGGGCCGCATCATGCGATAGATCTCGACGAGCGCCTCGAACTTCGACGACGTCGGATCGATGCGCAGCGTGTTCGAGATGTACGGGCCGCGGTCGAGATCGTTCACGTACAGCGTGTCGATCTTCTTGACGCCGGCCTCGATCAGCTTCTTCACCGCGTCGACGGTGAGCTCGTCGTTCGCCTTCGCGAGCAGCTCGCCGGTCGACTCGTCGACGATGCTGTGCGCGAGGATCTTGCCCTCGAGGTACTCGATCGGCACCTCGAGCTCCTTGATGCCGGCCGCCTCGATCTCACGCACGTGACGCAGCGTGATGCGGCGGTCCTTCTCGACCACGACCTTCTTGCCGATCTTGATCTCGAAGCCGGCCGTCTCGCCGCGCAGGCGCTCGGGGATCAGCTTCAGCTTGATGCCCTTCGGCGACAGCGTGAACTCGTTCTTCTCGAAGAACAGATCGAGGATCTCCTCGTCCGTGTAGTCGAGCGCGCGCAGCATGATCGTGACCGGAAGCTTGCGCCGCCGGTCGATGCGCACGAACAGGCAGTCCTTGGGATCGAACTCGAAGTCCAGCCACGATCCGCGATAGGGGATGATCCGGGCCGAGAACAGCAGCTTGCCCGACGAATGCGTCTTGCCCTTGTCGTGATCGAAGAACACGCCCGGCGAGCGGTGCAGCTGCGACACGATCACGCGCTCGGTGCCGTTCACGACGAACGTGCCGTGCTCGGTCATCAGCGGCATCTCGCCGAGATAGACCTCCTGCTCGCGGATGTCCTTGACCTTCTTCTTGCCGGACGACGACGACTCCTTGTCGTAGATCACGAGCCGCACGAGCACGCGCAGCGGAGCGGCATAGGTGAGCCCGCGGAGCTGGCACTCCTTGACGTCGAAGACCGGCTCGCCGAGACGGTAGCTGACGTATTCGAGCGCGGCGTTCCCGGAGTAGCTGACGATCGGGAAGACGCTCTTGAACGCCGCGTGCAGGCCTACGTCTTTGCGCTCCTCGGGCGGCACCTTGGCTTGTAGAAACTGCTCGTAAGAGTCGACTTGAATCGAGAGCAGGTACGGGACTTTCAGAATGTCCGGCAGCTTCCCGAAATCCTTACGAATGCGTTTCTTCTCAGTGAACGAATAAGCCATTACCAGCTACTCCGATTAGGCAAGGGAGTGACGGAGACCGAAAGGCCCGGGCATGAGAACACGCAGCCAGCGCCGTGAAGCGCTGGCTGCCCATGATGCGGCGGCCCCGTGTCCGGGCCGCCGTAGGTCGTCGTCGCGATACCGCTCTATCACTTGATCTCGACAGCGGCGCCGGCTTCCTCGAGCTGCTTCTTGATGTTCTCCGCTTCTTCCTTGGAGACCCCTTCCTTGACCGTGCTCGGCACGCCCTCGACGAGATCCTTCGCTTCCTTCAGGCCCAAGCCCGTCACGGTACGGATGACCTTGATGACCCCGACCTTGTTCTCGCCAAAGGAAGTCATGACAACGGAAAACTCCGTTTGTTCCTCGGCCGCAGCCTGAGCCTCGCCGCCGCCTGCACCCGGCACCGCGGCCACCGCTACCGGAGCCGCCGCGGAAACGCCCCACTTCTCCTCGAGGGCCTTCACCAGCTCGACCACTTCCATGATCGACTTGTTGCTCAGCGCCTCGATGAGTTCTTCGTTCGACAAAGCCATCTTCGTTTCTCCTGTCCTAGATCAATGTGTTACCTGAGCGCACGGGCGGGCTTAACCAGGCTCTTGCAATGCTCCTGCTCGCAGCTCCGTCCCGGCCCCTCGATTCCCGCTTCAGCTTTACGCCGCCTGCTCGGTGCGGGCCTTCAGCACGCGAGCGAGCATCGCGGCCGGCTCGGCGAACGTGCGGACGAGCTGCGTCGCCGGCGCCATGAGCACGCGGAGCAGCTGCGCACGCGCGTCGTCGAGCGTCGGCAGCGCCGCCACGCGGTCGAGCTCGGACGGCCCGTAGAGTTGCCCCCCGATCGACAGCGCGACGGGCACGAGCTTCTCGTGCTCCTTGACGAAGGCCTTGAACACCCGGGCGGCCGCGCCCGGATCCTCACGCGAGAATGCAAGGACGAGAGGGCCGCGGAAGCTCTCCCGCATGCATTCGAAGCTCGTGCCCTCGACGGCGCGCTTGGCGAGCGTGTTCTTGACGACCTTCAAGTACACGCCGGCGTTACGCGCCGCGACGCGCAGCTCGGTCATCTCGGCCACCGTGAGCCCGCGATACTCGGCCGCGATGGCCGATTGCGCGCTCGCGGCGACCTCCGCGACCTCCGCGACCAGCGCTTTCTTGGCTTCCAGGTTCAGCGCCATGGCTCAACTTCTCCCGGTAGAGACGCCTCCGCGTCCCGCGGAGGACCAATCACCGCGCGCGGATCCTTCCGCGTCGCGACTCCTCGATAGACAGTGCCCCCACCAGGCTATGCCAAGTCAGGTAACACCATCTGCGTAGGCGGCCGTGCCATTACCCCGTTTCCGGGACCTACGGTCTTCGATGTCGGCCGAACGCCGTCGGCCTCCCCGCTCCTCCTTGAGCGGACTCGATTCGGCTTGGAACGCAATTCCGAGAATCGCGCGCGGCGGCCAAGCCGAAGCGCCGCCGCGCGTCGGATCAATCCGCCGATGCAGCCGAGCCGACGGTCGAGTGATCGACGAGGATGCCCGGCCCCATCGTCGACGACACCGTCACCCGCTGCATGTATACGCCCTTCGCGCTCGAGGGCTTCGCCTTGTTCAGGTCCGCGAGCAGCGCCGCGAGGTTTTCCTTGAGCTGCGAAACCTCGAACTTCACGTTGCCGATCGGACAGTGGATGATGCCCGCCCGGTCGGTCCGATAACGCACTTGTCCGGCCTTCGCGTTGCGCACCGCGGCGGCGACGTCCGGCGTGACCGTGCCGACCTTGGGATTCGGCATCAGGCCGCGGGGACCCAGGATCTGACCGAGCTTGCCGACGACGCGCATCGCGTCGGGGCTCGCTATCACGACGTCGAAATCGATCTGGCCCGCCTGCACCTTCTCGGCGAGGTCGTCCATGCCGACGAGATCCGCGCCGGCCGCCTTCGCGGCCTCGGCGTTCGCGCCCTGCGCGAACACCGCGACGCGCACGCTCTTGCCGGTGCCGTGCGGCAGCACCGTGGACCCGCGCACCACCTGATCCGACTTCTTCGGATCGACGCCGAGGTTCACCGCGACATCGACGGACTCGACGAACTTCGCATGGGCCAGCTCCTTGACGAGCGCGAAAGCCTCGTCCGCGCTGTACGCCTTGGTCGGATCGACGCGACCCGCGATGGCCTTCCGTGCCTTCGTCAACTTAGCCACTTCTAAAGACCCTCCACCTCGAGCCCCATGCTCCGGGCGCTGCCGGCGATCGTCCTCACGGCCGCCTCGAGCGACGCGGCGTTCAGGTCCGGCTGCTTGAGCTTCGCGATCTCCTCGAGCTGCGCGCGCGTGACCTTGCCGACCTTGTTCGTGTTCGGCCGCCCGCTGCCCTTCTCGATGCCCGTGGCCTTCTTCAAGAGCACCGCGGCGGGCGGCGTCTTCGTGACGAACGTGAAGCTGCGGTCGTTGTAGACCGTGATCACGACCGGCGTCGGCGTGCCCTTCTCCATGTTCTGCGTCGCAGCGTTGAACTGCTTGCAGAACTCCATGATGTTCACGCCGTGCTGACCGAGCGCCGGGCCCACCGGCGGGCTCGGGTTCGCCATCCCGGCGGGCACCTGGAGCTTGATGTAGGCTTCTATCTTCCTTGCCATCGCAGTAACCCGAGGCGATCAAACCTTCTCAACTTGTCCGAAATCGAGCTCGACCGGCGTCGAGCGTCCGAGGATCTGCACGGCGACCCGCACCTTGTTCTTCTCGTAGTTGACCTGCTCGACGACGCCGTTGAAGTCGTTGAACGGACCGTCGATCACGCGCACGACCTCGCCCGGCTCGAAAAGCACTTTCGGCCGCGGCTTGTCCGCGCCCTCCTGGACGCGGTTGAGGATGGCCATCGCCTCTCGCTCGCTGATCGGGGTCGGCCGGTCGCTGCTCCCGCCGATGAAGCCGAGAACCTTCGGCACCTCTTTCACGAGATGCCAAGTCTCGTCGTCCATTTCCATCTGTACGAGCACGTAACCCGGGAAGAACTTCCGCTCGCTCTTGCGGCGCTGCCCTTCCTTCATCTCGACGACCTCCTCGGTCGGCACGAGGATCTCGCCGAACTTGTGCTCGAGCCCGTAGCGCTTGATTCGCTCCTTGAGCGACTCCTTCACCTTGTGCTCGTAGTTCGAGTAGGCGTGGATCACGTACCACTGCATCGCCATCGGTCAGCTCCCTTGGCTCATGATCCAGCGCGTGAACATCAGCAACAAGAAATCGAGGAACCAGAAGAACGTGCCCATCAGCGCCGCGAAGATCAGCACGAAGACCGTCATCTGCACGGTCTCCTCGCGCGTCGGCCACACCACCTTGCGCAGCTCGACCCTCGACGCCTGGACGAACCTCGCGAACGCCTGGCCCTGGGCGGACTGCAGAGCGACCACCGCGGCGATGCCGAGCGACACGAGCACGATGAGAACGCGCACGACCGCCGGCAGGGCCGCGTAGTAGTAGTACCCGAAGATGCCGGCGACGACGATCGCGACGGCGAGCGCGAGCTTCGCCGTGTCGAACGCCGTCGGACCGGAATCCGCCTTGCTATTCATCGAAACTCTAGGACCTCGTCATCGGTAACGCGCGGCGCGCGGCATCCTCTTCGCCCGCCGCGCTCGGGGCGCTGCACCTACGACCGCGAATGGCAGGCCAGGAGGGACTCGAACCCCCAACCTGCGGTTTTGGAGACCGCTGCTCTACCAATTGAGCTACTGGCCTACGGTCGCAGTGATCGTTGCCCGGGCTCCCGCTCGTGACGGCCGCGCACCCAGTTACTCGATGATCTTGGACACGACGCCGGCGCCGACGGTTCGGCCGCCCTCGCGAATCGCAAAGCGCAGCCCTTCCTCCATCGCAATCGGCGCAATCAG
>Ga0207873_1003926_pt1 | contig 10300 bp, 12 predicted proteins | sample BGWIniCompost_FD_187373 | JGI IMG/M metagenome (GOLD analysis project Ga0207873, IMG submission 187373) | Cellulose adapted compost microbial communities from Newby Island Compost Facility, Milpitas, CA, USA - BGW Initial Compost (SPAdes)... ... | reverse complement strand
GAATTTCATCGGCCTGCTCATGGCCTACCAACGTAGTGTTGAGGTTCAATGTATCAAGCAAATGGGCAATCTGATTGCTATCGCCAGTATGGGTTACAACTACGGTACGGTTGGGAATGTCGAAAGCGAGGTGCTTGACGCTCTGCTCCTCGGAGAGGTGCAGCCTTACCAACTGTTCTTCCGCTGCGCAATCCATTTTTTGAACTTTAAAAGTTGTACTGACAAGTTGATTGTTTTCCACCATTATTTCCTTGCTATCCCGGAAAGACTGCTATTTGTTATACCGTGTGCATTGATACACACCATGAGCAACATCAGCGAGTAAATTTTCAGCAAGGGATAGTAACTGTCCGACCCTCTCGTCTGAGAGGCTATACACAACATATTTTCCTTGCTGTTGCGTTGTGACCAAGTTGCATTCTCGCAAACACCCAAGATGGTTTGAAACGTTGGGTTGCGACAGCCCCGTTGCAGCCACAATATCGCTAACTGTTTGCGGCCCTGCCTGTAAAATTCTCAGGATTGTGAGGCGAGTTGTATCCGAGAAGCCGCGGAATAACTTGGCGGTTAGTTGTATTTGAAGTTGGGTGTCTTGGTGTAGCTGGATCAATAGAATAGCCTCCGAAACATATCATCACATCATGATATGATGATATAGCTAATACGATGAAACGTCAACTGGAAGTTGTTAACAGGTCAAAGAAGCTGCATATCTAAAGAAAATGTATCTGGTATAGTTTAAATTCTAGGTATCTGGCAAACCTGTCTTTGTGACTTCCCTAAAGCGACTCACTTCGGGAAAGAAACGAAGCTCGATTCTTGCCTTCTCCCCGTTCCGGTTCTTGACCACATCGAGGAAGACCGGCTTCCACTTCCGTATAACTCCCAAGTAATTTTCGTCGCCCTTGGTGGCATCTTTGTCTTCGGTCATGACTAAGGCAACGTCGGCAGAAAATTCGATGTCGCCCGACTCCTTGTAAACATCCATTGATCCCCCTCTGCTTCCATAACTCGCCCGGTTGACCGAAGCAATCGCCAAGACCGGGGCGTCAAGGTCTCGCCCAATGCGGCGAAGCTCCGACGTGACGAAGTTAACCTTCTGGCGAATGTCGCCGAAGGTGTCGTCGGTCGGGACGATCTGAAGATAGTCGACCACGATAAGCAGCCGGGCGGCTTGGGTCTTCTGGCGAAGTTGTAGAGCAGCCAAGCGGATTCGGTCGACGGTGGTCAAGCGGTCGCCCTCCAAGACTTGCATCCGACCGGCCCAAGTCTTGAATTCTTCCTTGGCTTCGACGACCTTTGTCCAAGCCGACGAAGGGCTCTTGGTATCCATCCGACCCCGCTGAATGTCGCGGTTCTCGACTCCCGACAATCGGCTTAGGGTCTTAATTCGAAGCTCTTCCTTCGATTGCTCCAAAGAGACAAAGAGACAAGCGGCGTCGGCATGGGTCTCAATCACATGATCGGCGATTTGTTTGGCGAAGGTTGTCTTCCCCGTCGATGGCGATGCCCCCAGAACGATAAGCCCTGTCGTCAAGCCATTGATGACCCGGTTTAGGTGACTAAAGCCCGTATCGAGCCCTTGGAAGTCATTGTCAATCGACTGGCGCGCTTCCAGGTCGGCGAAGTAGGCGTCGAGTTCCTCGCCTTCGGTCTTGTCGGCTCCAGATAGCCGGCGAGTTGCTTCCAGATCGGCGACGATTCGCAAGACTTCCCCGGCGGCAGCTTCCGGGGTGACGTCTCTTTTTGCCAATTCTTCGCCGATCTTCTCGATCATGGTCCTCGCTAAACGACGTTTGGCATCGGCGGTAAAGATATCAAGATAAGCCAAGACCTGACCCGTTGATGGCGGATCATCGCTCGACTTAGTGATAACGGCATCGGCGAAGTCGAGTAGTTTCTCGACAGCCTCTTCATCGTCGACAAAATAGGCAGCGTCGCGCAGGGTGACCCGGTCAACGTGACGGCCTTCGCCGACCATCGGGAAGACCATTTTGGCAAATTGTCGATGTTGTTCGAAATAGAAATCATCGGGGCGGGTGGCTTCCAAAATGCGCGTGGCGACAGTGGGATCGAGCAGCCCGACCAAGATCGTCTCTTCGATGGTGCGAATATCCGGCCCGGTTTCGATTTCTTCGGCATCGTTGAGAATATCGTCGAAGTCAAATGGCTCGCTCATTCTTTATCTTCCTTCCCAGTCTCGACGTTGGCTTCGATGTAGGCGGCCAGGTCTTCCGGCCTAACGCGCAGATTGCGACCGATGCGAACGGCTCGCAGCTCGCCGGCGTCGACCAAGCGGCGAACGGTCGAGATTGAGACCTGAAGCCGGTCGGCGACTTGTTGCAGGGTCAAAAGTTGGTCTTGGCTCATTTTGCCGTCTCTCTCCTAAAGAATTCGTTGATGTCCTTGACCCCGTCGGGCAGCCTGACAACCTTCGGGGCGGGAAGCCCGGCATCGACAAAGAGCCGGGTAACGTCGCTCGCAGACTTCCGGCCAGCGTCATCGGCGTCGAAGGCGAGATAGACCGACAGCCCGTCGAAGCCCGGCAGCCATTCCCGTTTGAAGCCCCCAGTCCCCACAATGCCCACGGCCAGCCGGCCCGACTGGGCGAGGGTGAGGGTATCGGTCGCCCCTTCGCAGACGAAGATCGGCTCGCCGGTCTCCCTCGCTTGGGTCAGGGCGTCGGCGTTGTAGGGGATAAGGTTTTTCCCTCCCGTGTTGCGGAATCGCCCTTGCTTATCCTTGGCATTGATATCGCGGCCTTGAATGTCGACCGGCTCGCCTCGCCAAAAGAAAGGGAAGAGCAGTCGGTGACGATAGAAGGCGAAGTAGATTCGCTTTTCTTTGGTGCGCTTATCCTTGGCTTCGCCCAAGATGCCAAAACGAAGAAGGGTCTCTTCGTCGAATTGTCGGCGAAGTTCCTGCTCGGCGGCTCTGGGATCATCAATCCAGACAAGCCCAAAGCGGTCTTGAGTATCGTATTCGATACCCTTCTCTCGATAGAGCCATTCGCCGGCGTAAATCTTGCTTGCTGGCGTCGCCAGTTCCAGAAGGGCGGCGAAGGCTTGGACCCGCTTCGACCGACTTGGGCGGTCCGTAAGATCGGCGTGGTCTTTAGGTGCAATACTACCGATGACCCGACCGGACTTGTCGCAGCCCCGGATGAAATAGCAGTGACGATCCTTATCGAGGCCCAACGCCCGCATATAGCCCGACCCACTGGTCGCCTGCCAGTATGCCCAGGCTTCCGCAAAGGTGGCGAAATCGCGCCACTGATCAATCGGCAAAGGCGGCTTCCCCCCTTCTACTTCCGGGGCGGCTTTAGGGTATGTTTCCGCAGCCTCGCCCCGGTTGTTATTCCCTAAGCCGTCGCTCTTGACGGTCAGGGTCGGCGAGGGTGAGTCGGGAAGCGGGGCGGCTTTAGGGTATATGTTGCGTGTCCCCCCCTTGGCTCCATTCCCTAAGCCTCGCGCCTTGAAGCGGGTCTTGTCCGACCTCTGGTCAGCGAGCAGGGGAAGACCCAGTCGGGCGGCGAGGAAGTCGAAGCTCCCTTTGAAGTCGAGACCCTTGACCTTGCCTACCAAGGCGAAGGCGTCGGCATGGAAGCCACAGGCGAAGCAATAGACGTTCTTCGGATAGATCGCCAGGTTCGGGCGACCTTGATCGTCGTGGGCAGGACAGCGAGCGACCCGGCCCTTAGCATCCGGCTCCAAGCCAAGCTCGCGACACAAATCGGCGAGGTCGGTTTGGGCAATGATTTCTTCCTTCTGGCGTTCGTTGCTCATCCTTGTTAGCAAGACCCCCATAGGTCGAACGGGCAGCCCCCAAACGTTGTGACCACCAAGAGCGAGGGGCGGCGCGGCGCGTCAACAATCATTATAGGGCGACGGCGGCTCAGTTAGCCGTCGCCCCTATATAGTACCTATATATAATCTATGGCCTTTTTTACTCTGGAAGTTCGCACAATAGACCCCGTAAACTCGCACAATAGACCCCGTAAATCCGCACAATAGACCCCGTAAATAGCCATCTAATCGTCAACCATTTCTTCAAGTTCAGCGTCGCGATTGGTGGGGAAATGCCAGTCTTCGGCCTTCTTGATGGTGACAATATCGGTCTTTGGGTCATGGGCATATTCTTCGACGACTCCGAAGCTTTGCAGTCGGTTGAGCGACTTCAAGAGCGATTCGCGGGTTCGGTCGACGTTGCGCCCTTTGGGGTCGAATAGTCTCAACTGGCGACAAAGCTTGTCTAGCCCGATTCGGGGCGACGGCTTCGTCTGGCGGCAGACCCAGATCAGAAGCTTGATTGTCGTCGAATCGCGTGACGGAATTTTGCGACGAAGCTCAAAGATTTTTAACGGGAAGATCGTCGCCCCGATATTAGGAATTTGCCCAGTCAAGCCCCGAAGCAACTCTTCACTAATTCGGAATTCGATAGCTTCCGGGCGCGGTCCATTAGCGAATTCGTAGATCGGCGGTCCCGGCTCATTGGTCAGGGTTCTCGCCTTGTTGACGTTGCGTCGCTTCGATTCGGGAAGTTGATCGGGCGGGGTGACATTGGCGGGATAGATATAGGTATAGGAAGCCAGGACCCTAGTATGGACTTCATGTAATCTCTTCTGGGGTCGCCCTCGCCGACCTGTTTTGAAGTTGTATTCTCCGGTGAAGGTGACTTCAACTGTAAAGAGTCGGTGAAGTGATTCCTTGAGCATTGCATAATCGCCACTGGCGAAGGTGGCATAGTGACCCAGGGCTTCGCTAAGCGTTCGGGCGAAGTCTAAGACTTCCAAGAAGTCAGTTAGCGTAATGGTGACCGGCTTGGTCGGTTTCTTTGGATCAAGTAGGGAAAAGCAGCCAAGCATAGCCCAGAGATCGAACGGCCCAAAGGGTTCCATCCCCGGCAGATATAATTGTGGCTTTCTACTCCCGAAGAGCTGCGGAACGTTTTGGGTGATGACGTTGTCGAGTTTGAAGGTCTTGTTATCAGCCATGTCTTACTTCCCCCCCAAAGAGAACGTCTTCAGGCTCGTTGATTCTGCTCCGCCTTCGCGCAAGGTCAATAAACCTCTTGATAAGAAGGTCGACGAGGTCTTGGTCGATTTCCGGTTCACCAAGGCGAAGGTCTGACGTGTCAATCTCCCAGGGGAAGCCCTGAATTCGGTCAAGCCACTGATTTAAGGCTTCGTTTGCCGACTCTAGAGCTTCTTCGGTTTCCTGTACGAAGATTCTTGATCCCGACAGTAAGATTGGAAGCCCCCCGAAGTAGCGATCACTTAATATCCTGATGGCCTCCTTCACAGAAGCGAGGGAATTGTTCGCCTGGCGAAGGTCGGCGACCTTTTGCTCGAAGGGCGTCAAGAATTTGATCCCTATAAGGTCGGACATCGTCATCATTCCTTCTTCTTTGCGGTCATAGGTGAAGGGTTGGCGGCTTGTGTCGAGTATGCTCATCATCCTAAAGAGTCGGTCTCGGCTCATGCGCGCGAAGTCGGGATTCGCGGTCGGGTAGAATTGCTCTTGGTAGTAGCTGGAAGTAAAGTCATATCCTTTCCGGAAGTCCGGGTCGAGTTGATTCAAACTGGCGACGGTGGCGGCGAGGCCGGTTTCAAAGGGTTCGCCGTCGTGGGCGACTTCGGCCTTCTGGAAAGTTGCCCAGTCGACCCGGCCCAAGTCGGGCGCGTTGCGGTGAAGTAGTGGGTTTGGCGACTGGGTAAGGAGTTTGACCAAGACATCGGGCGCGACCTTGGCGACTAGCCCCTTTTTCCCCCAGGGTCGGCGGCGGCAATCTTTATAGAAGTCGGTAGCTAGCTTCTGGAGTGCGTCATTGTCGAGTGCATCGCCGTCGCTGCCTCCGATGCGGTCAACCATCTCCGGAGCAAATTCGGCATAATCGGCCATGTCGTAAATACGAAGCCCTCGACCGATGACATATTGTCGCCAGACCATACGAAGGGCGGCCCAAGCGGGAATCGTGCCATCGGCGATTAGGAGCGGCGAGTCAATTTCGTTGCTGAAGATACTCTCGCCCCCGACTAGCTCGCCGGCTTGAATTTTCTCGACCAAGGCGTTATAGGTAGCCTGGTAGATGTCGTCGTAGAGAGCGTCATAAGCCTCGTCTTCATCCTGCTCGCCTATGATGTTGTGGGTTATGCCGTCCGCAGCTACGCCAAGATCGACTAAAGCGTCGTTTCGGCTCCACTCCATAAGCCAATCATATTCTTCGCGGCTCAACGGCTTAGGTTGATCGATAAATCCATCCCGAATCATTCGGATCGTTTCGGTGGTGACGTCTTGCTGAATGAGCAGGAATAGCTTCCATTTTGCTTGGACGGCATCCAGAAGACCAGCCATGAAAAAACCAGGGCCAAAATCGAAGTTGAGTTCGTGGAAGAGAGCAGTTAGGAAGACGAAACCGTTATAGCGGTTGACGGCTTCCGCTTCTCCCGGCTTGCCTCTCGACCGGGCGACTTGGGCGTTAAGAGCCTCTTCCAATTCCTTCGCCGGCCCATAGTCGGCGATGTCGATGTCTTTGCGGTCGGCTTCGTGGGAATAGATGACAAAGAGTCGCCCGGCTTCCTTCGCCGACAGGGTCTCAAGACTCGCTTGCAGCCTCTTCTTCAGACTGGCGGGTAGTCGCTTGGTCATCGGTTCACCCCCAAGGCTTCCTCGATGGCGGCGAGTCGCTCATCGAGGGCTTCATACTGTTGAATCTTGACGATGACCCCGGCCAGGTAGCCGACCGAATTGGCGACCTTGGGATCGACGGCCCCGGTTCTAACATCATCGATAGTTTGGCATAACAGATTGATCAGTTCGACCGGGGTAACCGATTGCATAACGTCAAACTCGCCGGCTTGCCCTCGCCAGGGCTTGATCGCCGTCGGCGGCAGCGTCGCCAGCTTGCCGGCCTTGCCCCCCTCAATCCGACCATTTTGGAAGTCGGCGGCCTTCTCCGGGGAATGGAAGGCGCAATAATCGCCCCCGGCCAAGGCATCGCCCCGACAAGGGCTTCCGTCCTTGCGAGTCGCCTTACACTTCGCCATTAGGAATATCCCCCTCTTCCGGTGTCATGTTGCCGACATTTGCTCGTGACAGTCGGGCGAGCCAACGATCAATCTCCGGTCGATAGAATCGCCACTGGTCGCCGATCTTTGCCGCTGGCATATCCCCAGAAGCGGCCAGGTTGTAAATGGTGCGCTTTCCAACTTGAAGGTAAGCGGCGACCTGTTCGACGGTCATGACCGATAGTTCATTCTCTTCGTTGGGTTCGTGGCTCATTTTGTTCTTCCCCTAATATGCCATTATCGGAAGTTCGTCTTATATGACGATTCGTGGTTAGTGGTGAGTATGGTGCATCAAGGATCGGCATACGGTTTAGGGTATATCTTTACCCATTGACCCCGCTTCCATTCCCTAAGAAGCCGGCTACATCTTGCCAGTGGGCGGCGGCTCGCCGCTTCTCTCATTGCTCATCCTCGAAGGGATTGGCGGCATCGACGACCGGCGACGATGGCTCGCTCTGGGCGACATGCGGCCGGATCAAGATAGTCGCTTGACCCGACTGGGTTCGGCCCGGTGCTAAAACTACGGTCAAGCCCGGCCAGCGGGCGAATTCTTCCGTCCTGGCGAGGTCTGCTAGCGTCATCGCTTGGGTCTTGTTGCAGATGAGTCGCTTTGTCTTGCCCCGGAAGGCGACGACGACGCGCGGCTCCTTGTTGCCGTTGCGTTGCCGGATGTCTTCAACGGTGACGCGGTCGACGGTGACGATGACGGGTCGCCCTTGAAGGTCTTCAGCCTTTAGCCAAGGCGACTGATAGCTCGTAATTTGCGATAGCTTGGTCGGTTGCATCATTCCCCCTTATGAAGTTGCTAAACTGCCATAGCGTCGACCTAATGCTCCGACGGTCTCTTCTTCGCCTTCGTCGGTCGCGTGAAGGTAGATCGTCGTGATTGCCATTGACTTATGTTTCAAGAGTCGCGAGACATCGGTCGCCGACCGGCCTTCCAGAAGGGCGGCTTGGGCGGCGGTATGTCGAAGGCTATGCGGTCGGATGCCATGCCCCGGCCCGAAGACCTTGGTGGCGTAGGTATCGACCAAGTAACGGATTGATCGAGTCGTCAAGGGCTTCTCTTCTCCGGCATCATAACGACCGATGGCGGCAGCGGCTCGCCGGCCCCGTTCCGTCGCCACAAAGAGAGGCGAGTCGTCGGTCAAGCCCTCGCGGGTGGCGAGGTAAGCGTCAAGGGCTTCGGCGGCTTCCTGGGCGACTGGGACTTCTTCTTCTTCGCCCCCCTTGCGGCGGTAGGTGATGAAGAGTCGTCGCCCTTGGCGGCGAAGGTTGCCAATGCGAAGTTGAGCGACTTCAGCGACGCGGAAGGCTCCGGTGAGATAGAGCAGCATGATCGCCCGGTCGCGCTTCCCCTGCTCGGTTGTGGGGTCAATGGCCCCCACGAAGGCGACATCTTCGCCGCGCTTCGCCGACATCCAAGTCGCTTTACCATAGGGTGAGATGGCTTCTCGCCCGACCCCATCGACGGGATTGTCAGGTCGAAGCCCTCGCTCCTTGGCAAAGGTGAAGAAGCTCGATAGGGCGGATAGCCGTTGATTGATGGTTGATTGAGAGTAGGGTCGCCCAGTCGCCGGCGAGATTGCGGTCTTCAAGTGGAAGCGGTAGGCTATAACGTCACTTTGGTCGATTGTTGCCGGCGAGGGTTTACCAGCGAAGCCGGCGAAGTCGCGCCAAGCGTCTATGTAAGCCTTCCGGGTTCTATCTGAAGAGATATTCGCCAGCCAATCGACAATAGCGGCTTCCCAGTCGGCGACAGTACTGGCGACGGCCAGGTCGCCCCGGTGCGGGGCAATGGTCGCAAGTTGGAGCGAAGCTCCCCCTTCTTGGTTGACGGTCATGATTTGCCCTTCTTTCCGATGTATTTCGACTTGAGCGTCTTCCCTTGCCAGTAACGAAGATATAGGTAAGGTCCGCAGCCATTGATCATTTTCTCTTCAATGTGACCGCGAGCGTCGGGGCGAGTCGGCTTCTCATTGTCACCCTGATCTTCATCTTCCTCTTCCGGCTCGGTGACGGCCAGCAAAGCGGCGACCATCTCACTCAGTTCTTCAAGTTCGACCCGGTTCAATTGTCCTAGGTGGCTTGTTACTGTATCGAATGGGGTCTTTGTTGCTTTGCGTGCCATCTGTCGCCTTACCTTTGCATTTAATGTATTTTTATGTCACTAGTTTATCACAAATTGTCAGTGTAAGTCAAGTGGTTTAGGGTATGTATTTGGGAAGTTCCTCTCTGGGACATACCCTAAGCCGAAGGCAAAAGAAGCCCCGCCAAAACGTCGGCGGGGTAGGTGACTTATTGTTCGAAGCGGGTCTCGGTGGGATCGTCTTCCCAAAGGTCATAAGTTGCCGGCCCCTGGGTTTGCCAGCTTCCGGCTTGCTTGTCAGTAAGCAGGGGCGGCGATGGTTCTCGCCACTGGGCGCGCTGTGCATCGATCATATAGCGGGGCATCGGCGCGGCGGCGACCCGGTCGGCTTCGCGCCAGCGGTCCATAAGTCGCATTGCAAGCGGAATTCCCACGATGGCGGCCAGCAAGCCGGCGACGACGATGCCCCCCATCGAGCAAGAAGCGACCAGCCCGCTAATCAGGGCGTCGGTATTGCGCGCGTCCCATGTTTGGCTAACGTTGTAGGCCAGGACGCCGACCCCGACGAAGATGGCGGCGAACGGGGTCAGGGCGACCAGGGCGACCAAGTTCTTCCACATGCTCTAATCTCCTTCTTCTAGGGCTTGCCGAAGGTATTCGGCGACCCGTCCATTCTTGAATCCCCAGGCAGCGAAGTAGACCTTCTCCTTCGACCCCAGTTCCCGATACAGCTCGCGCAGGCGACGACGTTCGTCGATGGTCGGCGGTCGGTTGCCGGGAATCCTGTCTTCGTTTTCTTGCGCCATTTCGTGCCATTTCGTGTCATTCTCGACGGCTTCCGGCTCGCCGGGGGCGACGGTCGCCGGCGTTCCGTTCCGTTCCATACGGCCCCCGTCGTCAACGTTTACGGCATGGGCGGCCATAGGGGTAGGAACGGCCCCGTTCTGGGCGTTCTGGGCGGTTCTAGGGCGTTCTATGGCAGGGTTAGAACGGTTCGCCCAGGGGCGAAGCGACCCTTCGCCGGAAGGCAGCAAGACGACGGCGCGGTCGTCGGCGAAGCCGGTCGCGATGCGGGTGACTTGGTCGTCGACGATCAGCAAGGCGTCGCCCTTCGCCCCGCTTAGTTGCTCGACCCCTAGCCTTCC
>Ga0207873_1003924_pt1 | contig 10307 bp, 8 predicted proteins | sample BGWIniCompost_FD_187373 | JGI IMG/M metagenome (GOLD analysis project Ga0207873, IMG submission 187373) | Cellulose adapted compost microbial communities from Newby Island Compost Facility, Milpitas, CA, USA - BGW Initial Compost (SPAdes)... ... | reverse complement strand
CTGGAGCCGCCGGATCTCGGCGACCTTCCCCTCCGGGAGCACCTCGGCGACGACGCGGTCCACGCCGGCCTCGCGGGCGACCGCCTCCGCCGTGCGACGGTTGTCGCCCGTGAGCATGACGACCTCGAGGCCCATGCGACGGAGCCGGGCGATCGCCTCCCGCGACATCGCCTTGATCGGGTCCGCGACCGCGATCACCCCCGCCAGAGCGCCGTCGACGGCGACGTACATGGGCGTTTTCCCCTGCTCGGCGAGCCGCGCGGCCGCCTCCTCGAGCGGCGCGACCGACACGGCGTAGTCGGCCATCAGCTTGTCGTTCCCGATGGCGACGGCGCGCCCGTCGACCACGCCGGTCACCCCGCGCCCCGGCGTCGCCGCGAACGACTCGACCGCGCCCAGCTCCAGCCCGCGCTCCCTCGCGCTCCGCACGATCGCGTCGGCCAGCGGGTGCTCAGACGACGCCTCGAGCGACGCGGCGAGCCGGAGGAGCTCCGCCTCGGGCGACGGCGAGTCGGCGCTCGCCGCCATGGCCTGCGCGACGCCCGCCCCGTCGCCACCCGCAGCCGTCACGCTCTCCACCACGGCCGGCGCCAGCACCACATCCGTCACCGCCGGCCGGCCTTCCGTGACCGTCCCCGTCTTGTCCAGCACGACGACGTTCACGCCACGCGCCCGCTGCAGCGCCTCGCCTCCCTTGATCAGCACCCCGAGCTGCGCGCCCTTCCCCGTCGCCACCATGACCGCCGTCGGGACCGCGAGCCCCATGGCGCACGGGCACGCGATGATCAGTACCGCGACGGCCGCCGCGAACGCGGGGATCAGCGGCGCCTCGTCGACGGCGACGTACCAGACCACGAACGTCGCCACCGCGATCGACATCACGACCGGGACGAAGATCCCGGTCACCCGGTCCGCCAGCCGCTGGATCGGCGCCCGCGAGGCCTGGGCATCCCGCATTAGCTCGACGATCCGGCTCAGAACGCTGTCGGCGCCCAGCGTCGTCGCACGATAGCGAAACGCGCCCGTGCGGTTGATCGTCCCGCCGATCACCGGGTCGCCCACCGTCTTCTCGACCGGCAGGCTCTCGCCCGTCAGCATCGACTCGTCCACCGCCGACGCGCCGGAGACGACCACACCGTCCACCGGGATCCGCTCGCCCGGGCGCACCAGAATCACATCGCCCGGGACCACATCCTCGATCGGCAGCTCCCGCTCGACGCCATCGCGCTCCACCCGCGCCGTCTTCGGCTGCAGCGCCGCGAGCGATCGCAGCGCCTGCGACGTCTGGTACTTGGCCCGCGCCTCGAACGTGTTCCCCACCAGGATCAGTGCGATGATGAAGAGCACCGCCTCGTAGTAGACGTCCGGCGCGAGGCCGCGGGAGAGAAAGAAGCCCGGGAAGAACGTCGCCGCGACGGAGTAGACGAACGCCGCGCCCGTCCCCACGGCGACGAGCGTGTTCATGTCGGCCGAACGGTGTCGGAAGGCGGACCACGCCCGGGTGTAGAAGTGCCGTCCCGCCCAGGCCATGACGCCGACGGTCAGGACGAGGAGCACGCCCAGCAGCACCCGGTGGTCGATTGCGTAGAGCCACGGGAACACGCGCGACAGCCACGGGTCGATCACCTCCATGCTCCAGCGCATGAAGGGGTCGCCGCCCATGGCGTGGCCGGCGGCCCCGGCGGCACCGGCCACGCCGCCCGCACCGGCATGCCCGGCCGCGCCGGCGAGACCCGCGGCACCCGCGGCCCCGGCCACGCCGGCGTCGCCAGCCGTTCCGTGCGCCGCCCGTGAGAGCGCGCTCATGACCGGCATCGAGAGGACCATCCCGACCACGGCGGCGACCAGGCTCGCCGCCGCCTTGAGCCGCAACGACCGGAACTCTTCCTCCTGCGCCCGATCCTGCGCCGCCTGCTCCTCGAACGCCGTGCGGTCCGCTCGCGGGAGCTCGGCACCGTAGCCGGTCTCGCGGATCCGCTCGACCAGCCGCTCGACGCTCACCACGGACGCGTCGTACGTCACCACGGCGTTCGCGAGCATCAGGTTCACGCTCGCCTCGCCCACGCCCGGCGTCTTCTCCAGGGCCCGCTGCACGCGCGCAGAGCACGCCGCGCAGGTCATCCCGGTCACCGGGATGGTGACCCTCACGAGCGTTGACACGTCCTCACCTCCTCCGGGCGTTGGTGCGGACGCCGCCGCAACGGCGTCCTCAGCCTCCCTCACCGCGCCCGGACAGGAAGAAGTACCAGTTGATCCACGCGATCGCCGCGACCCCCAGCGCCACGACGATCCAGTCCCCGCCCGTCACGCGACGGCGCCCATCCAGCGAACCGTGTATCCCTCCTCCGCCACCGCCGCCTCGATCGCATCCTGATTCGCGACCGCCGGGTCGTACGCGACGACGGCCGAGCCGACCTCCACCCGCTCGACCTGGACGCCCTGCACCCCCTTCAGCGCCTGCTCGACGGCGCGCACGCAGTGGCTGCAGCTCATCCCCTCGATCTTCAGTTCGATGCGCTCCATGATCCGTTCTCCTCGTGTTGGGATGTGTGCGTCGTGGGATCCGGCCGGGGGCCGAGATACCCCCGGGCCCTATACACGCTAGATACCCCCCACCCCTATGTCAAGGTCCGGGCCGCCGATACTTGTAACGCCAGCGCGAAAGGAGGGAGCACAGAATCCGGCGGCACGACCAGCGGCACGACTGCCGGCAACACCGGAGGCACGACTACCCCGTGCCTCCGATCCACACGAAGTAGACGGTACAGTGTAGTATTCTTGGGAGGCGCTACACGGTGCGGGGGAGTCGCGGCGGACCGCACGCCGAAACCCAGCGCCCGGCGCCCCGACGCTTCACGCCTGCGCCGGCACAGCCGTCCGCTCCAGCAGCTCCGCGATCTCCGAGAGCGCAGACCGCGCCTTGTCCCGGGCGTACCACTTCCGCATCTCCCGGTACCGATCCTCCTTCGGCATCGCCTGCGCTTCCGGGGAGAGGAACCACGCCTGGAGCTCCTTCGGGCGCGAGCCCCACCACCCGAGCTCCTCGAAGTTCTCGTCGAGGACGATCACCACCGGGATCGCCCGGGACGTCCCCGTCAGGTGCTGGTCCATCAGGTCCAGGTTCTCGTCGCGACGCAGGACGCGCAGGTCGAGCTGCGGCACCGCCTCGGCCAGCCGCGCCACGGCGGGTACCGTATTGAACGCGTCGCCGCACCAGTCCTCCAGGAGGACCAGCAGGTACCTCGGCGACGGCAGCTTCTTCAGCCGCTCGACGATCTCCTCCGGCACCTCGGCGCGCCGGTACATCTGCCGCCAGAGCTCCTGGTTCTGCTGCGCGCCTTCTATGAATTCCTCGAGCCGCACCGCGGCCTCGTATCGCTCTTTCAGCATCGCTTCCCTTCTCTTCCTCCGACCCGATGCCGGCGCCCGCGGGCCGGTCGGGATCTCTTCCGGTGATTGGTCCCTCCTCGGGGGTCACGTACCCCCAATCCCTAAATACGGATCGCCGCCGAATGGATTCCGGGCCCGCCACGAAGGCGAGCGCACGGAGGCTCTCCGGACGAGCGCGCGCCTCCCCATGGGTCGCGGCAGCGCGACCTCGCACGTCCGCATGGATCGCGGCGGCCTGGCCAGCGTAGCGATCGCTCCCGCCCACCCTGGCATACCCGTTGCCCGGCGTATGCGACATGAGTGCCTCCAGCACCGAAGGAGCGATCACGATGAAGCTCTGGATCGCCGTCCCGATCGCGGCGGGCCTGTGTCTGGGCGCGACGGCGTGCAGGGAAGAACGCTTGGACGAGACGACCCGCGAGGGGCAGGCCGTAGCAGCGGAAGAACGCCGACGCGAGCGGGAAGAGATCCTCGAGGAGCACCGGAACCTGATGGAGCGGATCCGGGCGCTTCCGCCCGAGGAGCGGATGCGGCTCCACGAGGAGATGCACCGCGAGATGATGCGCATGATGGAGGGTGGCCAGCATCCCGCCGGCGGCCCACACGGCCCCGGCGGTCAGCACCACCCCGGCGCTCAATACCCCGCCGGCTCACCCTACCCCTGCCCTCCGGACCACAGCGGAGGGCCGCAGATGCCTCCGGCGCCGGGGCAACCGCCCGGTCCGGGGCAGGGCGCGGGGCAAACCCCGAGCGCCATGCCCGACACGGTGCGGTAGGGATCCCGGGCACGGCACCGGATCCGGAAGGAACTCCGGGCGCCGCGCCCGACACCGTGCGCCAGGGACCCGAGCGTTGCGCTCGACCGACGCCGCGGGAGTCCCGGACACCGCGGGAGCCCTGGACGCGTCGACCGAACCGCCGCCCTCACGCCTTCCCGAGCAGCGCCGCCGCCAGGGCAGGGAGCACCTCTCCGACCCGCCCCTCGACCCTGACGGCGGCCGCGTCGTCCGCCCGCGTCGGGCCGAGGTTGACCACGCCGATCGGAACCCCCGTTTGCCGCGCCCGGTCCACGAAGCGCCTTCCCGAATAGACCGCGAGCGACGAACCCACCACCAGCAGCACCTCGCCCTCCTCGAACAGCCGCCACGCCTCGTCGACCCGCTCACGCGGAACGTTCTCGCCGAAGAAGACGACGTCGGGCTTCATCACGCCCCCGCACGCCTCGCACGCGGGGACGCGGAAGCCCTCGAGCAGGTGATCCGGGACGACGGCGTCGCCGTCGGGCGCGGAGGCGACGTCCCCGTCCCCCGCGATCCGTGCGAGCCGCTCGGCCCACGCCGCGTTCAGCGCGACGAGCCGCTCCTGGAACTCCGCCCGCGCCTGGCGCCAGCCGCAGCCGAGGCAGCGGACCTGGGCGAGGGCGCCGTGGAGCTCGACCACGCGCCGACTCCCGGCCGCGTGGTGCAGGCCGTCCACGTTCTGCGTGATGATCCCGCGCACCACGCCGCCCGCCTCGAGGCGCGCCAGGGCGTAGTGCGCGGGATTCGGCCGCGCCGTCGCGATGCGACGCCACCCCACCGCGCTCCGCGCCCAGTACCTCACGCGCGCCGCGTCGCTGCCGACGAACTCCTGGTACGTCATCGGCTTGCGCGGCGGCTGCGGCGCCGTCGGGCCCCGGTAGTCCGGGATCCCCGACTCGGTGCTGCACCCCGCGCCCGTCAGGACGACGACGCGTCGACCCCGCAGCAGGTCGACGAGCGCGCTCCCCGCCTCGATGACCGCCGGATCGAACGTCGTCGCCATCCGCGATCGGGCCTCCTACTTCCGCGAAACGTCGGGCGCGGCACCGACCACGGCCCCGGCGTCACCCGCGGCCACACCCGCCGGTGTCGCGGCCTCACCGTCCTCCGCCGCGCCGCGGGCCGGGGCGCCTTCCCGGGCCGCCACCTCTCCCGGCTCACCCTTCACATACCGGTCCAGCCAGTCGATGAACCGCGCCCACATGTCCATCTTCGTCTCGATCGCCCGCGGCGTGTGCGACTCGTACGGGTACTCGTACAGCACCGCCGTCTTCCCCAGCGCCGTCAGCGCATCGATCAGGCGACGGCTCTGGATCGGGAACGTGCCGCTGTTGTCGTCGTCACCGCCGTGGTACAGCAGGAGCGGCGTGTTGATCCGGTCCGCCCTGAAGAACGGCGACATCTCGACGTACACGTGCGGCGCCTCCCACAGCGTCCGCCGCTCCGACTGGAACCCGAACGGCGTGAGCGTGCGGTTGTACGCGCCATCGCCCGCGATCCCGGCCTTGAAGAAGGGCGCGTTGGCCAGGATGTTCGCCGTCGTAAACGCGCCGTAGCTGTGGCCGCCGTGGGCGATTCGGTCGACGTCGACGACGCCGAGCGAGTCCACCGCGCGGATCGCGGCATACATCGCGTCGACCAGATGGGCGATGTACTGGTCGTTGTAGTTCTCGCCGATGATCGGGATGTCCGGGTAGACCAGCGCGTAGCCGGCCGCGAGCCAGATGTCCGACCAGCGCAGCCAGCTCATGTGATTGAACGCGTTGACGTTGCGAGACCGGATCGCCGCCGATCGATACGCCTCGGCCGTGCGGTACTCGCGCGGGTACGTCCAGAAGATCGCGGGCACCGGCCCGTCGCCAGGCTTCCAGCCGACCGGCATCGAGACCCGGCCGTAGACCTCCACGCCGTCCCGTCGCTTGAAGGAGAAGTCGATCCGCTCGACGGCCGTGATCTCCGGGAACGGGTCGCGGTTGTGCGTGAGCTGCTCGAGCGAGCCGTCCCGCGTCCACAGGAAGCTGTCCGGGTAGTCACGCAAGCTCTCGCGGCTGACGATCATCCGCTGCAGATCGGGGTCGAGCGCGACGAGCGGACGGTCGTAGCTGTCGGACGAGCCCTCGAACAGCCGCTCCTTCGCCCCGTCCGTCAGGGAGACGCGGTCCACGAACGGCCGCGGCCGGAAGTCCGGCTGGAACCCGTCGCCGACGAGGTAGGCCGCGCTCCCGTCGCTCGAGACGACTGCATACTCGACGCCGTTCCCCGTCCGCTGCGTCATCAGCTCGCCCGGGAGCTCGAGCGGGTCGTCGGTCGAGTGGAAATCCACCACGATTCGCCGCTCAGGGCTCTCATCCCGGAGGTCCCAGTAAGCCAGCCCGACGCGGCTCCCCTTCATGACCTCGGCGAAGACGTGCTTCCCGTCGAGCGAGAAGACGACGCTGCGGATCGGATCCTCGCTCTCGACCACCAATTGCGCCTGCGCGGTGTCCCAGGGTGCGGTCAAGAGGTAGACGCGGTCCGGACGCGGCGCATCTGCGCCCGCGGACGGATCGCGAGGCGCGCGCTTCACGAAGACGAGCCCCGCGCCATCCGGGCGCCAGGACAGGTTCCGCATGCCGTCGCCGCCGCCGGCGCCGCCGAAGCCCCCACCGCCGCCCTCGCGCAGCGGCTGGTGGACCAGCGTCGCCAGCTCCCGCCCCTGGCGGTCCAGGATCACCGTCCGGTGCGGGAAGCCGTTGTAGTACGTCCGGTAGGAGAACGGCCGCTCGATCCGCGTGGCCAGGATGTACCGTCCGTCGGGGCTCACGGAGATCGATTCGTACATCCCCGGCTCGCCGATCGGCCGCGGCCGCCGCCCCGGCGCCAGCTCCGCGATCTGGCTCCGCGTGTAATACTCGAACAGCCGCTCATCGTGCTCGTCTTCCAACAGGAACGGAAGCGTCCGCGACGGCGTCGGCCGCGGCCGCGTACGCCGCACGGTCGGCGACGACGGCACCCGGTTCCGCACCGGCTCCCGACCCCGGTCCGACGGGACCAGCAGCGTGATCACCGTCCCCTCCGGCGTCCACTGCAGCATCCGCGACGGCCGCGTCCCCTGCCCCTGCGAGCTCGTCCCCAGCGTCGCCATGACGCGCGCATCGCTCAGACGCTGCGCGCGCCCGGTCGCCGCCTCGGCGACCCAGACCTCGGTCCTGTCCGGGAGATGCGCCAGGAACGCGATCTTCGAACCGTCCGGCGACCAGGTGAAATCGCTGAAGAACGACTTCTCCGGCAGCTTGACGTCGACGAAGGCGCGCTTCTCGAGCGAGTAGAACCGGAAGCCGTAGATCCCCCATGTGTCCAGGTGCCACTGCCGGTTCGTCTGCGGCCGCAGCTCCAGCCCCGCCAGCCGGTACGTCTCCTTCGACATCAGCTCCAGCGTCGACAGCTCCGTCGACAGCGGGATCAGGAAGTGCTTCCCGTCCGGGCTGGCGTACGACAGCTCCGCGTAGTTCTTGTCCGTCTTCAGGATCTGCTGGATCCGCTCGGGCGGAAGGATATAGCGGTCGTGATCCGGGTTCTCGGCCGGGGTCGCCGCGCCCTCGGCGGCAGCGCCGCGCTGGGCGTGGAGCGGCGTCGGAAGGATCGCCGGCGCCGCCCACGACGCCAGCAGCACGATCAGGGGCAGGAAGCGGGAGCGGCCCGCTCGCGAACGGCTGTCCAGAACCACCGTCACCTCCGGGTTCGATGCGACGATCGCTGTGAACGTGCGGATTCTTTCATAATGGGCCGCGATCCGCACCGCCGCCAGGCGGTGAGCGCACGTCGCCCGACCGCTCCCCGATCCACGGCGTCGACCGTCGCATCCGCTTCAGGGCATCAGCACCACCTTCCCGACCGTGCGTCGCTCTTCCAGCGCCTGGTGGGCGGCCGCCGCGTCGCGGAGTGCATAGCGCGTGACCCGGGGCGACAGGGTGTCCTCCGCCGCCTCTCGGAGAGGGGGCTCCTCTAGATCGACGACGCCGACGAAGCCGCCACCCACTTCAGTGCGCTCGTGACCAACGTCTTGGGCCTGCGCTCGCTCTTCGGCGCCATCGATCTCCCCGCGGACGAGGTCGACGCACTCGTCGAGAGCGGCGTTCGGGCCTTCCTGCGGCTCTACGGGCGTCGGCCGGGCCCCGCAGCGTAGCGGGCCGGAAACGCCTGCGGGCTGCGCCGTCGCACTGATAACGATCGGCTCTGCGCCGTCCCACGCGACCCTCACTCGAACCCGAACAACGGCGGGAAGAGGAAGGCGACAATCGCCGCCCAGCCGGCGATCACATAGAGGTAGGTCATCTGCCAGCTCCACAGCCGCCCCACCGGGACCCCACCCCGCAGGAACCGCGCGTACAGCACGGCCGAGCCCGCCAGGTTCACGAGCAGGACCACGTTCATCCCCAGCGCCGCTGTCCGGTTGGGCGTGAAGCCGAAGTCCGAGATCCGGGCGCCGATCGCCCACAGGGCCAGGACGTCGACGACCAGCGCGGCCACGACCAGCACCAGGTTGAGCCAGTCGAACATCGCCGGGCCCTCGAGCGGATCCCGCGCCGAGATCGAGTACAGCAGCAGCCCGAAGACCACGACCAGCAGCAGGTCGACGACGATCAGGAACTCCCGCTCGATGTCGATCCACCGCCCCGTCGCAAGGATCGTCGCGATGTAGCCGACGAGTACCAGGGTGAAGAGCGGGACGAAGATCCGCGCCAGGACGGGCGCCATGTTCTCGATGACGCTCTGCTTCGCCTCCACGAGCCACGTCGCCACCACCAACGCGCCCGCCGCGCCGCACGGCACGATCCAATTCCCGACCATGGGCTCGATGTCGTAGCCGATCGCTTCGAAGAGCCCGACCGTCAGCCCGGTCAGCACGCCGCCGCCCAGGGCGATCAGGACGAAGTATATGAAGAACTCGCCGGTGAACCGGAGGAAGTCCATCCTCCGCTCGCTCCCGCGCCACCTCCCCCCGACGTATGCCACGCCCACGCCGAGCCAGAGCACGATCGGCAGGTGCAGCGCCGTCAGGGCCAACGTGTCCGGCACACGCACCCCGGGCGCCCACGAGGGGAACGGGAAGAGGTTCACGACGAGCGCCGCCAGCGCGAACGCGCCGGCCAGCCACAGCCGGCTCGACGTCGCCAGCGGGCGCTCCCACGCGAAGTACGCCACCACGAACGGGAGCGTCAGGAACCCGATGTTGAGCGGGTAGAAGAAGGCCGCCGACTCGGATTCGAAATCGATCCCGAAGAGCGCCGGCAGCTTGATCGCCACCGCCGCCGCCACGGCCAGCGCCAGCGCGACCCACATCCGCCGCGACCCCTCGCCCCCCACTTCCCCGCCACGCTCGCTATCGCCCGCGAGGACGAGCTGCTTCCACAGGCGCTCCGAATGCTCCCGCGCGAACTCCCGCGTCAGGGCGTCGACCGACCCCAGCCGCTTCACCGCCACGAGAAACGCTTCGTCCTCCGAGAGCCCGTCCGCCTGCAGCGAGGCGATCTGCTCCCGCAGATGATCTTCCAGCTCCTCCACGTCCCGCCCCGTGAGCGCGCGGCTCCGGCGCAGATGCCTCCGCCACGCGTCGATCTGACTCTCGAGGGACTCCTTCGTGGGGTCGCCAATCCGATTCGGGTCCATACGCTCACACTTTCCCTGGGGTGGATCTTCAATGGGTCGAGGTTCAACGGCCGGCGAGGTCGACCCCGCTCACGCCGGACCGGGTCGAAGGGCGAGGGTGGCGGCGGCCGGGTTGGCCGCGGCGGCCGCGAACTCCGCCAGCGTCGACCAGATGTTCCGCAACGCTCGGTCGACCGTGGTCCACTGGCGCCGCTCTTCCGCAAGCTGCTCGAGGCCGGCCTTCGTGATCCGGTAGTACTTCCGCCGCCGCCCCGACTCCGACTCCTCCCACCGGGATTCGATGAGACCCGACCGCTCCAGGCGATGCAGGACCGGGTAGAGCATCCCGTCCGTCCACTGCAGCTCGCCGCCGGACAGCTCGCGCACCCGCTTCAGGATCGCGTAGCCGTAGCTGTCTCCCTCGGCCAGGATGGCCAGGACGAGCGGCGTCGACGACGCTGCGACGAGGTCCTTGTTGATGTTCATCGG
>Ga0207873_1003923_pt1 | contig 10311 bp, 8 predicted proteins | sample BGWIniCompost_FD_187373 | JGI IMG/M metagenome (GOLD analysis project Ga0207873, IMG submission 187373) | Cellulose adapted compost microbial communities from Newby Island Compost Facility, Milpitas, CA, USA - BGW Initial Compost (SPAdes)... ... | reverse complement strand
ACAACCTTAGGTACAGACAACATCAACACATGCGCACATCAACACATCAACACCTCCCCACGCACACCCCTTAATCCCCTAAAGGGGTCCCACGCGCATTATCCCACGATGAACCTGCCGTCCTTCATTCCTCGCACAACCTTAGGTACAGACAACATCAACACATGCGCACACCAACACATAAACACCTCCCCACGCACACCCCTCAATCCCCTAAAGGGGCCCATCGCGCATTATCCCCTGGTGAACCTGCTATCCTTCTTTCCTAGCACAACCCTTTAGGTACAGACAAACATCAACACATGCGCACATCAACACATCAACACTCATTTAATCCACATCTCCCCGGGCATCCCAATCTTCAGCGCCCCGTCATGCTTCACGTGTACCTTTACGGCGTACACGAGGTTGACGCGTTCTTCCCTGGTCTGAATCACTTTAGGTGTAAATTCCGCAGAGGAGGAGATCCAGGTGATCGTGCCTGGTAATGTGCGCATGCCTTCGGCGTCGTCGATACGGACGTCGACCTGCTTGCCTATGGTGAGGGAGGGCAGCTGTGTTTCGCTGACGTAGACGCGCAGGATCATATCGTCAAGCTTTCCGATCTTGTACAGCGGCTTGCCGAATGCCGTCACTTCGCCGGGTTCAGCATACTTGATCAACACCGTCCCCGCTTGGGGATTAGTGATGATACTTTTTTTGATCTGATCCTCGATCTGGGCCACCTGTGCTTCCAGGCTCTCCAGTTCAGACAGGACCGACGCGTTTTGTGCACGCACGCTCGCGATCTGACGTTGGAGTACGCTGAGCCTTCCCTCCACGTCGTCCAGTTGACGTTGCGTTGCCGCACTGTCGCGCATCAGGCGGAGAATCCGGTCTCTCTCAACGGTGAGTGTGCGTTCCTGTTCGCGGTATACGCCGATCTGGGAAAGTACGCTCGATGAGCTTGCCATTATCTTCTGACGCGACGCCTGAAGTTGAGCCTTTTTTAAGGATAGCTGGATCGTGTCGATGTACCCGACAACCTGACCTTCAGCCAGGCGGTCTCCTTCCTCGACATCGAACGCCAGGAGTTTGCCGGTGGCCTCTGCCGATACAGTGATTTCCGTAGCTTCAAAATTGCCATAACCATCCGCCTTTCCGTTATCGTTGGAGCATGCGCTGAATAGTATTGTAGCGATGAAGCTGGTCAAGAGTTTTGCGTTGGTATTCATGGTAATTGAATGTCTATAATTCGGTGTCGCCCTGTATGATCTTATAGTCTGCGTAAGCCTGGAGCAGCCGGATTTCATGGGCGGACCGATTGATCAGGCTTTCATTTAGTGCATTTTCTTCGATAAGGTATTGTGACGCGGTAAGCGTGCCATTCTGCAATTGCGTGCGGGCTGAGCGCGCTACGCGTGTTCTGAGGGCGATGATCTCATCATGTGTGCGCAACAGTTGTGTGAGTTTTTCGATTTCAGCGCGCTGTTTTTTCAGTTCTGTGTTCGTGTTCAACTCAAACGCATCGCGTTCCGCGTCAATCAGATCCTTTCGGATAAGGAGCGCCTGCCGCTGGCCCTTGGTCATGTTCCAGTCGAGTATGGTCCACGACAACCGTATTCCACCCATGAAGAAAGGTTGAAAGGTATTGTCGAGAACATTTAATCCGGGATTCCCGTAGCCGCCCTGCGCGAAGAGCGAAACCTTCGGTGTGTTTGTAGTTCCAAGGATGCGTGATGATGCGTCAACGTACTGTTGTTGGAGGTTATATAGATTGAGTTCAGGCCGTGAAAGCACATCGTCCACGCTTATGTCGAGTACGGGACGCTGCAGGACGGTGCCCGTATCGATTTTTATCCCGATGAGATCACCGAGTGTCTGCAACGCTGCTGCGCGGTCGGCGCGATTTTCGAACCGTTGCTGACGGGTTTGCAGAATTCCCGCCTGAAGAACATCAGCAGCAGATGGGATGGCGGTGCCATTCCGAATGGCTGAGCGCACTTCTCTGAGTTGGGTCAACAAATTCCGTTCAGAAAGAGCAAACAGCTTGTCGGTTTCCTGGAGAAGAAGCACCGTAAAATAGGCCTGATTAACGCGACGCTTTACCTGATGGATAGCAACATCAACCTGTTGCTGTTCTGCCTGTGCACTCAGGTCTTCGACGTCGATGGAGCTCCTGATCGTTCCCCCATCGTACAGCAGTTGGTTAACATCCAGCGTAGCGCGGTACTGATCCTTGTTTGGCATGGGTATATCGCTGCCGGGTGGAGCAATGGGTACGTGTGGCACATCGGACTGCCAAGTAGCTTGTGCATTGAAGTTTACTGATGGACGAAATTTTTTCCGGATGGACTCCTGCGTCAGCGTAGTGCGTTCGATAAGGAGGCCCTTCTGCCTCACAAGCGGGTAGTTTTGTTCAAGCAGCCGGTAGCACTCCTGCAGTCCCAACGAATCCTGTGAGCGTGAGGGTGCCGTGATGATCATGAAGGTCGCGATCAGCAGGAGAGGGACGCGATGGTTGAATAGCGTTCTCACGGTTTTATGGCGTTAATGACAAACTCAGGAATGTGTTTCTTGCGTTCTGCGAGGAAAAGCATGTATTGCTCCTTCGACATACCCGTCACGTGACGGATCATTTCCGCTGCGATGAAGGGGAAAAGGCATAGCCCCAGCAGGCTAATCACGAACTGTTGGGGTTCTACGGGCCTGATTCGACCGGCTTCCACTTCCTGCCGAATTTGGCTGAACAGCTTTTGCGGGTTCGGTTTCCGCTCTGGGGTAAGATACTCGGCCGCAAAATTGGGATTGCTGTTAAGCTCCTGGATGATAAACCCCGGCAGGTAGTGGTTTTCCATCAGGATGGCGGTGTAGCGGTCCGCGAACGACCGAATCTTATCAAAAAGCGGCTCATCGGAGTCAAATATTTCATTGATCTGGGGGATGAGACGCGCGAAGGCATCCGTGAACACCGCCTTAAACAGCTGTTCCTTGTTTCGGAAATAGTAATGAAGAAGCGCCTTGTTGATACCCGCTTCGTCAGCAATCTGCTGCATTCGGGCGCCGGCGAGTCCGCGCTCGTGAAAAACCCGCTTCGCGGCCTCCAGAATCAGCTTTTCAGTCCCAATATCCTCTTTAACCATTTGATTTAACCATTTGGTTAAACAAACGTACAAAACGTCCCCGGGTTTTGAAAGTGGCCGGAAATTTTTTTTTGGGGTGTGGTGGGCGGCAAACAAAAAACCCCGACATCGTCGGGGTTTTGCAAACTAAATGATCTTGTATGTCAACTATGATAGTTTAACATTAACTGCATTTAATCCCTTTTTACCTTCCCTGAGTTCGAAGGTAACCTCATCGTTCTCCTTGATCGGATTAATAAGGCCGGAAGCATGTACAAAGTACTCTTTTCCTGTTTGGTCGTCCTTAATAAATCCGAATCCTTTGGATTCATTAAAGAATTTTACTGTTCCTGTGTTCATTAAATTGTGATAGTGTTATAATAATTGACAAAGGTAGGATTAATAATCAATCCGGCTACTATAAAGAGATATTAATGTTATACAACCGTCGTTTGGCAGATGCAATCGTCAAAGCGACTCAAAACACAGAGAAATGGCTCATATACGCATAATAGTAGCCTTTTTACCAACTTGTGGGACAATGGTATGTTAACATGAATGCTGAGCGCATAGATAAAATCCTGCGTCCCTTTCAGAAGTTTATCCACGAAGAGTCTTCGTCTGGCATCGTGTTACTCGTCTGTACCGTTATCGCCTTAATCCTTTCCAATTCCCCGCTTAGCGATATCTACCACGACATTTGGTCATTGGAATTTTCGATTGGATTTGCCGGGTATGAAGTTGCGGAGTCTTTGCACGACTGGATCAACGACGGTTTGATGGCTATGTTCTTCTTTGTCGTAGGCCTGGAACTCAAACGTGAAATCATTGGTGGCGAATTATCCAATCCGCGCAACGCCTTGCTTCCCCTGGCAGCTGCTTTGGGAGGCATGCTTCTTCCTGCATTGATCTACATCATCTTTAATTATGATTCGCCGGGTGTCGTCGGGTGGGGTATTCCCATGGCAACGGATATTGCTTTCGCTCTTGCCGTATTATCGATCCTGGGTAATCGGGTACCTTACGCGGCCCGGATATTTCTCACTACGCTTGCCATCGCAGATGACCTGGGCGCTGTGCTTGTTATTGCCATTAATTATTCTTCGGACATTTCAATTGCGAATCTTGCCATTGGGGCAGGCTTTCTTGGGGTGTTGCTGACGGCGAACTACCTCGGTGTTCGCAGCACTATTCTTTATGGAATACTGGGGATAGGGGGATTGTGGCTTGCGTTCCTGTTGTCGGGTGTGCACGCCACGGTTGCCGGCGTTCTTGCAGCGTTAGCGATACCTGCCCGTACCAAGATCAAGGAGGCAAGTTTTGCAACGCATCTCAGGCAGTACGTAACTGAGTTCGAAAGTGTCCGACCCAACGACGTTTCTATTCTCGAGCCAGGACAAGTGCACGCGATCGAAAAGATAAAAAGTCTTACCCGCTCAGCCGATACGCCGCTGCAGCGTCTGGAGCATACCCTTCGTCCCGTAGCACTCTTCGTTGTGATGCCCATCTTTGCGCTGGCCAACGCGGGAATTTCGCTGAAGGAAATTTCAATGGATGACTTGTTGACACCCGTGACGATGGGCGTTTTCTTCGGGCTGCTGCTGGGCAAAGTGCTCGGAATCTTCGGCATGTCGTGGCTGTTCGTCAAACTCAAATGGTCGAACCTTCCCGAGGGCGTGGACTTCAGAACCATCCTCGGCCTCGGCATGGTGGGCGGCATTGGCTTCACGATGTCGCTGTTTATCACAACGCTTGCTTTTGGAACCACCACCGATCATGCCATTGAAGCCAAGATCGGGATACTCGCGGCCTCAGTTTTGGCGGGATTGCTCGGCTGGATGTTCTTGAGGAGGGGTAACTGATATCTTCGCTTTGACCACCCTTAGGTACTGTTCAGGCGAGAAGATTGATGTGAGCGGATGGGAAAAAGGAACGTACATCCTTCGCGTCTACCACAATAAAGAACTCTTAAAAACAGAGCGACTGATTGTAGAATAACTAATCTTTCCTGGCCGGGCGCCTTAACCAACCTGGTCTGCCAATAACCCGTACTTGATTGCGGCAGACCAGGTTGATTAGGTAGCTAACAGGTGGCCCACTACCGCCTACTGCTACTGGACATAGGGATTGATTGTTTGTATTGTGCCATCCGGATTATGCGTCAACTCTGTCACCTTTATGCACCGCAGGTGGGTTTTTCCTCCGGAGAGGCTGCTGTCGTGATAGAAGAGATACCACTTGCCGTTATACTCTACGATGGAGTGGTGGTTTGTCCAGCCGATAACAGGATTCAACACAACACCGCGGTAAGTAAACGGCCCGTAGGGATTGTCACCAGTAGCGTAAACGATGTAGTGCGTATCGCCCGTAGAGTATGACAGATAATACGTGCCATTGTATTTGTGCATCCATGGTGCTTCGAAGAATCGACGGTCGTGATCGCCACCCAGGATAGGATTGCCTTCAGCATCCACGATACTGATCTCTTTCACAGGTTCAGCAAAGCTCACCATGTCGTCGCTCAGCATCGCAACACGCGGACCGATGGCCGGAGCGTCGTCCTTCTGAAGATCGGTCTTTGATGCATCGTGTCCCGCATATTCTCCGGTGCTCCACCGTTGCAGTTGGCCACCCCATATGCCGCCGAAGTACATATAAAATTTTCCATCGTCGTCCTGAAAAACGGCCGGGTCAATGCTGTAGCTTCCTTTGATGGGTTCGGGCTCAGCTTTGAAGGGCCCTGCGGGTGAATCGCTGATGGCCACGCCGATTCGGAAGATGTCTTGCTTGTCTTTTGCCGGGAAGTACAGATAGTACTTGCCGTCCTTGAAAGCGGCATCAGGCGCCCAGAGCTGACGTCCTGCCCAGGGGATATCTTTGATATCCAGCGCGACGCCGTGATCCGTCACCTCACCGGGAATGGTGCTCATCGACAGCACGTGATAGTCGCGCATGTCGAAGTGATCCCCCATATCGTTTTCCGGGGTGCCAGCGTCGATGTCGTGCGACGGGTAGATATAAATCTTACCATCGAACACATGGGCCGACGGGTCTGCGGTGTAAATGTGCGTTACGAGGGGTTCGGAGATGCCTACAGGCTGAGCAGAAGCGGAGTCGGAAGATGCCGACGTTTCAGCCTTTTCTTGTGATGATTTTCCGCATCCTGCTACCAGGACTGCGAGTGAAAGTGCCCAAACGGGAATGTATTTGCTGGTCAGGTTCATGATTGGTTAATTGGTTATCCCACGAAAATATAAAAAACACAAAACACACACCTCAGTTTCACAGTGTTGTTGCGTAGATATTTCCCGTAAATTATCCGCCCGGTACAAACACTCATTAACGAACTTCAATGATGCATCTGAAAAACTGTTTCGTCCTTTGTCTTTGGTTGTTTCATGGCGCGCTTTACGCGCAAGAAAGCTGGAAAATCGCTGGCGACAAGATCACCACCCCCTGGGCTGAGCGAGTCAATTCCTCACAGCCGCTGCCTGAGTATCCCAGACCTCAGATGGTACGCGATACCTGGCACAATCTCAATGGTCTTTGGGACTACGCCATTCAGCCTGCTACAGCGGGTAGGCCATCTGCATATGAGGGGAAGATTCTTGTTCCCTTCGCCATTGAGTCGGCACTCTCCGGTGTAGGCAAAACCGTCGGCAAGGACAACAAGCTTTGGTATCGTCGCACGTTTACGCTGCCATCGTCTTTCAAGGGCAAGAATGTGCTGTTGCATTTTGGCGCTGTAGATTGGCAATGCGAGGTGTTTGTCAACGGCACGGCGGTTGGCTCACACAAAGGCGGCTATGATCCGTTTTCATTTGACATCACTCAGCATGTGAAGCGCTCCGGAACGCAGGAGATTATTGTGTCCGTATGGGATCCATCTGATGACGGACCTCAGCCAAGGGGAAAGCAGGTAAAGAATCCTCAGAGTATCTGGTATACACCCGTTACCGGAATTTGGCAGACCGTGTGGCTTGAAGCCGTACCCCGTACCTACATCGAATCAATTTGGACTACGCCGAACGTTGATGCGCAAAGCCTCAGTGTTCAGGTGAAAACAGTCAACCTCCAGCAAGAAGATGAAATTATTGTTGCTGCGTGGGACGGACAGCAAAAAGTAGCAGAACAGTTGGTAGCCGGACCTGAAACCACGCTCACCATCCCCAATGCAAAGTTGTGGTCCCCGGCGGATCCGTTTCTCTACGACCTCACGGTGCAGATCCGCCGCGGCAGGAGGGTGATCGATGAGATCAAAAGCTATTTCGGCATGCGCAAAATCTCGGTGGCTACCGGTAGCGATGGCATTAAACGCATGATGCTCAACAACAAGTTTGTCTTTCAGTACGGTCCACTCGATCAGGGCTGGTGGCCCGACGGTCTTTACACGGCACCCACAGACGAGGCGTTGAGATTTGATGTTGAAAAAACCAAAGCGATGGGTTTTAACATGATCCGAAAGCATGTTAAGGTCGAGCCCGCGCGCTGGTATTACCACTGCGACAAGCTGGGTATCCTTGTGTGGCAGGACATGCCGAGTGGCGACATGGGCAACCGTTGGGACAGCCGGCCGGGAATCACAGGTGTCGAAACGGAAAAACAACGAACACCTGAATCAGAACAAATATTCCGCAACGAGTGGAAGGCTATCATCGATGCCACTTACAATTTCCCATGCATTGTAGTGTGGGTTCCTTTCAATGAAGCGTGGGGACAGTTCAAGACACGCGAAATTGTCGAATGGACCATGAAGTATGATCCTTCGCGACTCGTCAACCAGGCAAGCGGAGGTAACTTTTACGATGTGGGACATATTCTCGATATACACAATTATCCTGATCCGGTTATGCCCCGGCCTGAACTATTCGGCAAGAACTACGCGCTGGTGCTTGGCGAATACGGCGGGTTAGGACTTCCTCTCGAAGGCCATACATGGCAAGCCAAGGACAACTGGGGTTATCAGAGCTTCCCCGATAAAGACGCGTTACTCGAGCGTTATACTACATACATCAACAACCTCGACAAACTTGTTGATAAGGGCCTTTCAGCAGCAGTATACACGCAGACAACTGATGTTGAAATTGAAGTCAACGGACTGATGACCTACGACAGGAAGGTGATTAAGATGCCGGAGGAAACGCTGCGGGAACTGCATCAAAAGTTGTACGAGTGAAGTGTTGAGGTGGATGTTGAAGTGTTGAAGTTGAGCCTCTTTTCGCTCATCACCACACGGTGTTGATGGGTCAATGGTCCCTGAGCTTGTCGAAGGAGGTCCCTGAGCTTGTCGAAGGGCCGAAAATGTGTTGATGTGTTGATGTGTGTGCGTGTGTTGATGTTGGTACGTGCGGCTATATGAGACATCGCATTGAAAAGGGAATACCTGCGGGTTGAGCCTCTTTAGGGTAAGGGGTGGTGATTAGTGATCTGTGATTTGCGATCTGCGATTTACGAATGATTCTCCACTACAGAGTTGGGTGAAACTTATAGCGTGGTTCCTTAACCCGAAACCGTAATCAGTAAATCAAAAATCACTAATCACTAATCACAAATCACTAATCTTTCCGGTCCCTCCACGACGCTCAGACCCCGGGATCCCGCATGCCACGACGATGTTGGAGTCAACATGAACACGTAAACACGTACGCACGTAAACACGTTACACTCCCTGCACTCTTCTTTTATACTCTGCCAACGCCGCGTCTAAACGTTCGCGGGCGGTGGTGTCACCGGGAACGTTGTGTGACGGGTGAATGAAGAGTTTAACGCCACGGTCGGCGAGGATTTCGGCGACGGTAGTTACGGTCATCCAGACGCAGGTGATGAAGGCCATGGTGGAGACGGGTCCTACTTTATCCTGGTGATTTTTTAGCGGTACCGACGCGTCCTCAATCGGGGCGCAGGAGTCGACGACGAGATCAGCGATCTCGAAAAGCGTCTTTCCGGTCGAATGCCGTGATTTTTTTCCTTTTGCTTCTGCCGCGGAGCCAAACACGATGACCTTCATTCCCCGCTTTTTGGATTCGAGAGCGACGTCAATATTGACGTTGTTGATCCCGGAGTGTGAGAATATCCACATCGTGTCGCGAGGATCGAAATCGTAGCTCTTCATGATGGCACCTCCGTATCCTTCTACGCGTTCGAGGAAGAGGAACTGATGGACGCCCATCTCACCGGTGATCCTTGTAAAGAATGTCAAAGGAAGTTCGATCAGGGGATGAAATCCAACGAAGCCCCCAATGCGGGGATACATTTCTTCGATGGGTATGGTGGCGTGTCCGCAACCAAAGGTGTGAACCCATCGGCCTGCTTCGATGGTGTCAGCCATGATTTCAGCCGCCTTCCTGATGTTGTCCAGTTGAGTTTCCTCGATTCGCGCCATTACCTGACGCGCATTGTTGAGCCATTGTTGAGCCAGCATAATTTGATTAGAGTGGTTATGATTTATGTAATTCGGTTTGATGTTGTCTGAGAATGAAATAGGTCAATGGAACCATCGCAGCGTAAAGCACCAGCGTCATCGTTGTGTACTGTCCTATGCCTAACCTGTCGATCACGACGCCGGTGACATAGTTGACGATCATATTTCCAGTTAGTGCTACCGTAAGAATAATGCTGAAGGCGGTTGCCGACAGTTCTGCAAAACGTGCTCCTGCAAAGCCCAACATGACGGGAAATCCGGCCGCAAGGCCCGCGCCGGTTATGATCAGCGCCGCAGTTGCAAACGCCGGTGTCTGTGTCATCCGAAGTACCAGCGCACCTGTGAACAATAAGGCGAGTGATAGTGCCATAATGCGCGATGGTGAAGTGTTTCTCAACACGCTTCCCAACGCCAGTCGCATGACCGTTAACCCACCCACGTAAAGCGATAGGTTGAACAGCGCCGCGCTTCCTGAGAAATCGAGATGTTTTTCCAGGTATGTCGTCGTCCAGTTGTTGATGACACCTTCCGCAGCGCTTTGACAGAAAAGGAAGAAGCCAATGAGCCACAGAAAACCACTGCGCAGTAAGGATAGTATAGCATTCCTGCCGACCGGTTGACTTTGCTTCGGGGGAGGAAAAGGAGTAAACATGAAGAGCACTGCCGCAGCGACGGGAAGCAATCCCACGGAAGTCACGATCTGCTGCACGGAGAATTGCTTCTCAAGCGCTCCGAGCACGGAAGGCATTCCTAAGGCTCCAATGCCAAAGAAAACGCCGAGCAAGCTCA
>Ga0207873_1003921_pt1 | contig 10317 bp, 8 predicted proteins | sample BGWIniCompost_FD_187373 | JGI IMG/M metagenome (GOLD analysis project Ga0207873, IMG submission 187373) | Cellulose adapted compost microbial communities from Newby Island Compost Facility, Milpitas, CA, USA - BGW Initial Compost (SPAdes)... ... | reverse complement strand
ACGATCTTGACTCCCTTGCGGGCTTGATCCCCAGGGCTAGGCCGATCTATCGCGCCCGAAACAACTATTTAATACATACAAGGGCCGGGGAGGGATTTCTTGATCGAGATACCTCATGAGCGAAGCGAACCCCAACGTTTCGTCCCTGCAAGGAACAGGAGTGCGGACGCATCAATATCGCCAGCGATATTCACACTCGCCGCAGACATGAATTTCACGGCGTGGCGGCCAGAACACATAAACAAGCCAGAACGTAAGCACGAGAAGAAGAATACCTGGCAGGGAATATCGGCTACGGATCGCGGCTGACCCGCAGTTGGGGCACAGGTCTTCTGCAGGTGTTCCTGGATAAGTTGGCAACGCTGCTGAAAACTCACCCCTCATATGCTGTTCCAGCAAGCGGGCGGCTTCCTCTGCATGCGCCTCCGGCACCTGGACCTTCACGCCACCCAGCGCCAGCGAGTACATCCAGTTCGCCCAGACATGATGCTCATGAGCGATGAACGCAGGGATACCTTCCGCTTCAAGGCGCCCTTTCGCGATGTGAGCTTCCCACGGGCTGGTGAAGGTCGCGACCGTTATCAACATCATTCTTCCAGCCTATGCAGTCGGGTTTGCCTGTCCCCTTCACTTCGGCCCTGTCTGGTCAAGCCTCACGTTTACCTTTCCCGTGATCAACCAGTAGCACCAGGACTATCTTCTCAAGGATGTGGGCGCCTGGTTTGCTTCGGCCTGATTCGATGGCAATCAGTGCCGGCTCCTTGAGAGAAGTCTAGCCGACATGGAACGTCCCGCACGCCCCCGCTCGCCCCGTTTCCCGCCGCGCTGGTAGTGACGCCGGTAATGACCAGGGAGCGCTGGAGGCGCCTGGCGGCGCTGCAGGATCGCCCGGATAAATAAGTGTCGGGAACGGCGCTGAGATGGGAAACCGAACGGGCAGAAAAAAGCCGCGCCAAGGGCGCGGCTTCTTCATTCGTGGTGGCCAGGGGCAGAATCGAACTGCCGACACGCGGATTTTCAGTCCGCTGCTCTACCAACTGAGCTACCTGGCCAAAAACTGGCTGTTTTCCTTGCCGGATGCGGTGAGGACTTTCAGTCCTTGCCTACCCTGTCGCTACGCGGCCCCGCTACCTGGCCTTGTTTATGGACCAGCACCGAGGGCCGGCCGCGAAAGGCGGCTATTAAAGCGGCCGGGAGGCGCAACGTCAAGCGCGGGATGGGGCTTGCTGCGGCGCGACTGGGTCTTTGACCCCGATTTTGCTGCTGGGCTAGGCTGTCCGCCCGCCCGAGACGAGTTGCGCGATGACTTCAGCCGTTCCGTCCGTACCGGACCCGCAGCTGCTGGCTGCAAGTTACCAGGCGGTGCGCGCCTTCACGATGCAGCTGGCAGCGCCGCTTTCCGCCGAGGACTGCATGGTCCAGTCCATGCCGGACGTCAGCCCCACCAAGTGGCACCTGGCGCATACCTCCTGGTTCTTCGAACACTTCCTGCTGCGCGAGTTCCTGCCCGGCTACCGGGTGTTCGACGAGCGCTTCGGCTATCTCTTCAATTCCTATTACTACCAGGTCGGCCAGATGCACCGCCGCCCGGAGCGCGGCTTCCTGAGCCGCCCGGCGCTGGCTGAGGTGATGGCCTACCGCGAGCACGTGGACGCGCATATGCAGCGCCTGCTCTCCGAGGCGGACGCCGAGGTCCGCCGCCGCACGGTGCTGGGCCTGAACCACGAACAGCAGCACCAGGAGCTGATTCTCACCGACATCAAGCACGTCTTCTCCTGCAACCCCCTGAAGCCGGCCTACCGGGAACGGGAAGATACTGTTGCCGGGTCGCCGCCGCCGTTGCGGTTCATCGAGGTGCCGGCGGGCGTGCAGCGGATCGGCCACGAGGGCGAGGGCTTTGCCTATGACAACGAAAGCCCTGTGCATGAGGTGATGATCCAGCCCGCCGTCATTGCCAACCGCCTGGTGACCAACGGCGAGTACCGCGAGTTCATCCGCAATGGCGGCTACCGGCGGCCCGAGTTCTGGCTCTCCCAGGGCTGGAGCACGGTGCAGGAACAGGGCTGGCAGCGGCCGCTGTACTGGAACGAGGACCTGTCTGCGGAGTTCACGCTCGCCGGCATGCGCGAGATTCGCGATGACGCGCCGGTGTGCCACGTGAGCTATTTCGAGGCGGATGCGTTCGCGCGCTGGGCGGATGCGCGGCTGCCGCGCGAGGCGGAATGGGAAGCGTGGGCACGCGGCTGCGAGCTGGGCGGCAACTTCGCCGACAGCGGCGCGTTGCATCCGCAGCCCGCTTCCGGCGACGGCAAGCTGCAGGTGTTCGGCGATGCCTGGGAATGGACCATGAGCGCCTACTCCGCCTATCCGGGCTACCGCCCCGATGACGGCGCGCTCGGCGAATACAACGGCAAGTTCATGTGCGGGCAGTACGTGCTGCGTGGCGGCTCCTGCGCCACGCATTCGACGCACATCCGCCCCACCTACAGGAATTTCTTCTACCCGGCCGATCGCTGGCAGTTCAGCGGCATCCGGCTTGCGAGGGATGCAGCGTGACTGATCTGCGAATCTTCGATTTCCATCCGGCCCGCAAGGACATGCTGGCGGACGTGCTGAACGGCCTCACGGCGGAGGAGAAATGGATTTCCTCCATGTATTTCTATGACGAGCGCGGCTCGCAGCTGTTCGACGCGATCTGCGAGCTGCCCGAGTACTACCCCACGCGCACCGAGCTTTCCATCATGGAAGACAACATCAGTGACATTGTCGCGATGCTCGGCGAACGCGTTGCGCTGGTGGAGTTCGGCAGCGGCTCGGCGGTGAAGATTCGCATCCTGCTGAGGCACCTCAACGAGCCTGTCGCCTACATCCCGGTGGAGATCGCGCGCGAGCACCTGCTGAACAGCGCGGCGGAGCTGCAGCGCGACTTTCCGGCCATCGAGATCCTTGCGGTGTGTGCGGACTTCACGCAGGACTTCGCCCTGCCCCAGCCGGAGCGCGCGCCAAGACGCACCATCGTGTATTTCCCGGGTTCGACCATCGGCAACTTCGATCCCGAGGATGCGCGCGAACTCATGCGCCGCATGGTGAAGGTCGCGGGCCGCGGCGGCGGCGTGCTGCTGGGCGTGGACCTGGAGAAGGACCGGGAAACGCTGGAGCTTGCCTACAACGACCCGGCGGGCGTGACGGCGGAGTTCAACCTGAACGTGCTTCGGCGGATCAACGGCGAGCTGGGCGCGAACTTCGATCTCGATGCCTTTCATCACAAGGCGATCTGGAACCCGGCGCGCTACCGCATCGAGATGCATCTCGTCAGCGAGCGCGAGCAGACGGTGAACATCCGCGGCACGGAAATCCGTTTCGCCGCCGGTGAGACGATTCACACCGAGTCGAGCTACAAGTACACGCTGGAGCGTTTCGCGGAACTGGCCGCGAGTGCGGGCCTTCGGGTGGAGAAGGTCTGGACGGATGCAAGGCGGATGTTCAGCGTCCAGTACCTGAGCGTGATTGACTGAAGTTCAGGCGCCGCAGGCGTTACGGAGAATCGCCTCTGCTTCCGCGTCGTCGATGCGCCCGAACTCGATGCGCATCATGGTTCGCCATTCGCCATTCGCCTGTTCCTGGGTGAGCGCCTCGTAGCGATCCTCGGCGAGGGGCTTCAGCGTGCTGCGGAACTCGCGCCTGCGGCCGTCCTTGCCGGTGTAGGTCTCCGGCGCCACCAGCACGCCGCCTTCGGAATGCATGCGGCCTTCGCCGACGCCGCCGAGCGAGTTGAAATAGCGAAAGACGACCTCCGCTGTCTCGCCGTCCACGGAATAGATGGTCTCGCCACAGTAGTCGCCATCCGCACCGCGCACGACGTGCACGTCGCGCAGATGACTGCCTCCATACATCCAGCGCACGCAGCGCGTGTCCACCGCGCCGTTCTCGAAGCTGCCCTGCCAGCACTTGCCGGCGAGAAAGTCGAAGGCCTGCAAGGGCGAAGGCGCGGCGGCCTCGGCCAGCAACAACGCGAACAGCCATGAGTGCATCATCGTCCTCTCGTCGATGCAGCCTGTTCAGGAGCCCGGCGGCACGTAGCCCTGCGGCGCCTCGGAGCCTTCGCCGAAGAAGAATTTCTCCATCTCGCCTTCCAGGAACTTGCGCGCCTTCGGGTCGATGGTGCTGAGGCGATACTCGTTGATGAGCATGGTCTGGTGCCGCAGCCACTTCTGCCAGCCGGCTTTCGAGACGTTCTCGAAGATGCGCTTGCCGAGCTCGCCGGGATAGGGCTGGAAGTCCAGGCCTTCGGCGCGCTCCTTCAACACGACGCAATCAACCATGCGTGCCATCACGTTCTCCATTCATGGGATCCGAAAAATGCTGCTCGAGGATGCGCTTCACCGGTGCGGCGAAACCCAGCGCCTCCTCGCGGCCGGCATGGTACCAGACGGTTTCCCTGTCGTTCGACAGCGCGGGCGGCTTGCGGAGCACTACGCGCAACGGGCGGATATCGAGGCGGAAGTGGCTGAAGACGTGCGTCACTTCCGGCAGGGCGGTTACTTCCAGCGCTTCGATGCCCTGCTCGCGCAGCCATTCGCGGTGATCATCGCATTCGGGGAAGCTCCACAGCCCGCCCCAGATGCCCGCCGGCGGGCGCTTTTCCAGCAGCACCGCGCCGTTCAGTTCGAGCAGCAGCATCTCGGTGCGGCGAAGCGGCGTTTCCTTTCGCGGCTTGCGGCCGGGCAGTTCGTGCTGGCGGTTCTCGATGCGCGCGACGCAATCCCCGGCGACGGGGCAGATCGCGCAGGCGGGACGCGTGCGCGTGCAAAGCGTCGCGCCGAGATCCATCATCGCCTGGTTGTAGTTCGCGACGCGCCTTGATGGCGTGCGCTCCTCCGCGCAGCTCCAGAGCGCCTTTTCGACGCTGCTCGTTCCCGGCCAGCCTTCGATGCCCGCGTGCCGCGAGAGCACGCGCTTGACGTTGCCATCGAGAATCGCGTGTCGCTGGTTCAGTGCCAGCGAAAGGATCGCGCCCGCGGTCGAGCGACCTATGCCGGGCAGTGAGGCCACTGCCTCGAACTCTGCCGGAAACTCGCCTGCGTATTCGTCACGGATGATGCGCGCTGCCTTCTGCAGGTTGCGGGCGCGAGCGTAATAGCCAAGTCCCGACCAGTGATGCAGCACGTCGTCTTCGGCGGCATCCGCAAGCGCGCGCACGTCGGGAAAGCGCTGCATGAAGCGCTCGTAGTAGGGAATGACGGTAGCGACCTGCGTCTGTTGCAGCATGATTTCCGAAACCCAGACGCGGTACGGCGTCGGGTTCTGCTGCCAGGGCAGGTCCTTGCGGCCGTGGCGGTCGTACCAGGCCAGGATGCGTCCAGGGAAGCTCGCCATCAGTCGCGCAGGTTCTTGAGGCGGTCGCGCAACTTGTCGCGCAGGCGGTCCTTCTCCTCTTCCACCTTTTCCTTCACTTCGCTCTTGCGCTCCTCGACTTCCTGGCGCGCGCGAGCCTGCAAGGCCTCACCGACATCCGGCAGCACGCTCGGCGAGGCGATATCGCCGCGCAACCGCACCGGTATCTCCACGCCGGAAAGTTCGGAGAAATCGCGCTCCACCTCGGGCGAGCTCACCAGCCGCGTGCGCACGGTGTAATCCAGCGTGGCGTCGGCGATGTTGATGCTGCCTGCGCCCGCAACGCTCAGGAACGGCAGGTTGGCGGTGAGATCGTCGTTGTGGATCACGCCTTCCTTCATCGTGCCGCTGGCGGAGAGTTCCGCGAACTCGGTGCGCTTCGCCATGTTCGCGGGCGCCTGGTAATCGCGGCGCTTCAGTTTCGCGTAGGCCTCGCGGATGGACTCCCAGAGATTGAAGCCTTCGATGGCGCCATCGCTGACATCGAGCCTGAAGTTGCCGGAAAGCGTCTTGCGCAGCTCGCCCACGGTGCGGCCGGTGGCGTTTGCCTTGAGCGTCATCGCCGCGGTGCCGGAGATCTTTTCCGAGCCGAACATGTCCTTCATCAATGGCGCGAACTGGATGCGCTCGACACGTTCGTCCAGCGAGATGCGCGGCACCTCCTTGCTGGCATCGAGGCGGATGTCGCCGCTGTAACCGCCTTCGTAGAAGCGCGCCTGGATGGGATGGATGCGCAGCACGTCGTTCTTCGCGGCAATGCCGACGCGAATGTCCTCGGAATTGAAGCTGAAGGCCTTCATCCTGCCGATGGCCAGCGTGCCCTCGATGTCGAGGCCGCGCACGAGATCGGCGGGAATTTCCATTTCATCCAGCGGCACTTCGGCACCGGCTTCCTCGGCCGCGGCCGCTTCCGACGGCGGCAGGTAGCGGTCCACGTCGATGCCGTCCAGCGTCAGCTGGAAGCGCAGCACCTGGCGCTCGATGTCGGGGATTTCCAGCTGGCCCTTGAGCGTGGAGTCATCGAGCGTGGCATTGAGCTCGCGCACCGCCAGGCTGTTCGGCGTGCCGCTGAAGCTCGCGTTGAACGACGCGCTGTCGAACACGGTGCCGTCGCGGGAGGCCGGCAGTTCCTGGCCAAGGCGCACCATGAGCTGCCCCGGCGAGAATTCCCTGACGTTGATGCGGCCGCTGAACTTCGGCTGTTCGCTGTTTGTCCCCTGCACGTTCATCTCGCCGCCGACGTCGACGCCAAGTGCGCTGAACGCGAACTCCGGCACGCGTGCGGTGCCCTGCTGCTGGTCGTACTCGAACTGCACCTTGCCGCGCGCCTGGCCGCCAAGGCTCATGCCTTCCGGCAGCAGGCCCTGCAATTGTTTCGCGGTCTGTGAGAGGTCGCCGGCGGTGATGTTGACGGCGCCGCGCGCCCGCGGCGCATCCGTCACCTTGGTGGCTTCCACGTTCGCGGCGACGTTCACGCCGAAGGCGGTGATCGCAAACTCGCGCACCGTGGCGAGCTGCTGCTTCATGTCCGCCTCCACCGCAGCCCATTCCAGCCGCGCATCCAGCGGCGAGACCGGCAGGCTTTCGCCCTGGGCCGAGAGGCTCAGCCTGGCATCACGCACCGAGTAATTCTCGGCGTCGAGGTCCGCCGCCACCTGGCCCGTGAACTCGAAGCGCGCATCGATGGCCTGCGGCTGCAGGCGGATGATGCCCGACGCCTGCAACGGGAAATCGGCGGGGAAGGAAATCCTGCCGGTGGTGAAGTTGAAGTCGGCGAGCTCGGCCTTCTGGCCGCTGCTCGCGTCGTCGTAGATGACATGCGCGTTGCGGATTTCCACGCCGTCCAGCGACAGCTCCGGGACTTCGCCCGCAGGCTGCTCGCCCTCGGCCGGCGCTGCCGCGGCCTCTTCTCCGGCGAGGTCCTCCCAGTTCGTGCGGCCATCCTTCGCGACCATCAGGCGGAAGGTCGGCTGCAGCAGCACCACCTTGTCGATCTCGACGCGGCGGGCCAGCAACGGAAGCAGCTTGATGCGCACCTGCACGCCCTCGATGGCTGCGAAGGGCTCGTCGCCGAAACCTTCGGCCTGCCCAAGTTGCACGGCGCCGATCTTCGCGCCCAGCCAGGGGAAGACGGAAAGGTCGATGTCGCCGGGAATCTCGAGCTGCCTGCCGGTCGCATCCTGCACCGCCGACTGGATGCGCGGCTTGAAATCGTTCGGATCGACGAACAGCGGCAATGCCACGGCGACGATGACGACAAGCAGGACCAGCGCGCCAATGATGACGCCAGCGATCTTGAGAATCTTGTTCATGGCGTTTCAGGACTTGGATGGGCGTGCCGCTAGTATGGCGACGTAGCAAGGAGATTGGAAAGCGGGAGAGGAAAAGAGCGAGCGGCATCCCGGACTATCCGGGGCATACACCCGTTCCAGCCATGGGGGGGTTGGGATGCCACTCGTTTTCGGAGAAATCTGCGGTGCTCACTGTGCCCGAGAGGAAAACCCGGCAGCATCAGTAGTTGGTGGTATTTGCCTGCGCCTTTACCCCCAGGTTCAGATGTCTGTGTGAATGAGGCCAGTGCGGATCGCGTAACGCACCAGGCCGGGAACGTCGCGAATCTCGAGACGATCCATCAGCTGCGCGCGATGCGTCTCCACCGTCTTCACCGAGACGCTGAGCATGTCGGCGATCTGCCGCGTGGTATGGCCTTCGGCGACCAGCTGCAGGATTTCCCGCTGCCGCGAGGTAAGGCGTTCCAGCGGCGAGCGTGCCCGGCTGTTGTTGTCGAGATATTCGTCGATGACCGTCTTGGAAATGCTCGGGCTGAGATAGGTCTTGCCGTGCACGACCGAGCGGATGGCGATTTCCAGCTCGGCCACCGCGGCGTCCTTCAAAAGGTAACCGGATGCGCCGGAGCGCAACGCCTGCAGCACGTATTCCTCGTTGGCGTGCATGGAGAGCATGATGGTGCGCGTGTCGGGATAGTCGCGGCTGATGCGCGCCGCGACCTCCAGCCCGTTGAGGCTGGGCATGGCAATGTCGAGCAGCACGATGTCCGGCTGGTGTTCCTTGACCAGCTTCAGCACCGAGCGCCCGTCCCCCGTTTCGCCGATCACTGCGAGCGTCTCGATCTGGTCAAGCAGCGTGCGGATGCCCGCACGGACCAGGCCATGATCGTCGGCAAGCAGTACCCGAATTCTGTCGTTTTTCATGCAGCGCGCCTCCTGTTCGCGTTCGCTCCCGGGCTCGGCAGCGAGCCTCCCTGCGGAAAGGGAATTATTTCGCTGCACACCGAGGGTTGAATAAGGACAAACCGGACATTCATGCGTGTTTTTTCCGAGAATCGGTGCGCCGGAGCGCCAAACTCAGCCTCAATTTCGTGCCTTCTCGGGGTGCGGAGTGAATGCGCAGGTCCGCGCCCAGCAAGGCGGCGCGCTCGCGCATTCCCGGCAGGCCGGAGCTGTTGCCCGAGGCCGACTTCTCGTTCACATCGAAGCCGCGGCCGTCATCGGCGACTTCCAGCACCAGCACGCCGCGCTCCAGCGTGAGCCGCACCGAAAGCCGTGTGGCCGCGGCATGTCGCAGGGTGTTGGTCACCGCCTCCTGGGCGATGCGGAAGTACAGCGTTTCGACCTGCGGCGGCAGGCGCGGCAGGGCGTCGTCGATGACGAGGTCGAGCTCGAGATCGGCGACGGCAACTGCGCGCTGCACGTACCAGCGCAGCGTCGGCACGAGACCGAGGTCGTCGAGCATGGAGGGCCTGAGGTCCAGCGACATGGAGCGCACCTGCTGGGTCAGCAGCGTGACCGACTGGACGGCGCCTTCGAGGTTGTCGTCGCGCACGCCTCCGGCGCGCAGCTTCTCCAGCTGCAGGCGCAGGATGGTGAGCAGCTGGCCGATCTCGTCGTGCAGTTCACGGGCAAGGCGACGGCGTTCCTCCTCCTGCACGGCGATGATCTGCCGCGACAGCTCCCGCAGGCGCCAGGCGTAATCGCGCAGGGCGGCCTCGCCGCGCCGGGAGTCGGTGACATCGCGCACCGCGCCGAGCACATGCCAGGCGCCGCGATGCCACATCCGCCCGAGACGCACCGAAACCTCGCGGTAGCCGACGCGGTCGCGCATCCGGAAGCAGACGGTGCGCTCGGTGCGGGTGCCGGCGCGCAGGGTTGCGCGGATGCTTTCGCCGAGCGCCACGTCGTCCTCCTGGAAAACCACCTGGGCCCAGGTGCGCCCGGCGAGGTCCTCCTGCGGCCAGGCGAGCATCTCGGAAAGCGCGGGATTGGCGACGAGGATGCGATGCTCGTCGGCGATGAACATGCCGTCATGCCCGAGCTCAAAGGGATCGGCGCAGCCCGGCATGTTTCTCACCGCATCCTCGAAGGCATGCCGCAGCGCGATGAAGACGAAATAGTCGCCCGCACCGGTGGGCAGGGTGCTGATCTGCGCGTGCAGCAACCTGCCCTCGGGCGGCCACAGCAGCACGTTCTCGTGGTTCAGCATTCCGCTGCCGGCCATCCGGGCGCGCAGGTGGCGCCATTCCGGTTCGAAGATGAGGTGCTGGAGATGGGCGTCCGGGCAGCTGACCGGCACATCCAGCATCTCGGCGGCGGGCGGACTGACGGTGATGACTTCGCCATCGGCGGTGATGCGCAGCCAGGCGGCCTGCCGCGACGACAGGGCATCGAGCGCATTGAAGACGGCTTGCTCGGGCATCGGGTTCCTCCTGACCGCGATGTGCGCGATGGAGGAACCGGCGGGATCATGCAGGAATCGCCCGAAGGAGGGAATCTGGAGCGGGTGATGGGAATCGAACCCACGTTCGCAGCTTGGGAAGCTGCTGTTCTACCATTGAACTACACCCGCCTTGCCGGCCTATTTTAGCCACAAACGAAGCTGCCCTGGCCAGAGGCCCCTGCCCCGCGG
>Ga0207873_1003920_pt1 | contig 10320 bp, 10 predicted proteins | sample BGWIniCompost_FD_187373 | JGI IMG/M metagenome (GOLD analysis project Ga0207873, IMG submission 187373) | Cellulose adapted compost microbial communities from Newby Island Compost Facility, Milpitas, CA, USA - BGW Initial Compost (SPAdes)... ... | reverse complement strand
GTGTACACCGGCGCGGGCGAGGAGCAGGACGTGGTGGCGGCGGTGGAGAGGGTGGTTGATGCTTCGCAGGGCCAGGGCGAGGGCGAGGGCAGGGGCAAGGGTGGAGGTTGAGGCTGCCCCCTGGCCCGCTCGGTCTCAACGGCATCCTCAGCGCCGACGCCCGCGCCGGCCGCGCTTCGCGCAACGACTTTCTCCAGCCGTGGCATTCCTGCTCCTCCAGCCCACAGCCCGGTAGCCGCACGCTCCACACGCGACGCGGGCCGCGGGACCACTCCCCCGCACTTGCCCTTGCCCCGGCCCTCTCTCCCGAACCAGCCGCCTCGGCTCCCACTGTGTGACTTCCGTCACAGCGCGCCGGCTCCGCCGGCACCAATTTGCCTCTAGTTGAGAAACATTCTCAACCAGCACGCCCGCCGTTTCCACGCGGCCGCGCGGCGAAGGACCGCGCTGGCCCGGGGCGGCGGCGCGCGCCGCGCGACTGGAGGCAACATGACCCCGCCCACACACCAGATCACCGAGGCCGAGGTCCGCGCCGCGCTCGCGGAAGTGGCCTACCCCGGGCTGAACCGGGACATCGTGTCGCTCGGGCTGGTCCGCTCCGTGGCCGTGCGGAACGGGCGCGTGCACGTCTCGCTCGTGCTCTCCACCGCCCGTGAGGACGTGCCGGACCTGCTGCGCGCCGCGATCCGCGAGCGGCTGGCCGCGGCGGGCGCGGTGCGCTCGGAGGTGCAGATCCTCCCGCCGGGCCGGCTTCCGATGGCAGGCCAGCGCGCCGCGCCCGCCATGCATGACCCGTGGGCGGACCAGGGCCGCCTGCCGAACGTCGCGCGCGTCGTGGCGGTGGGCGCGGGCAAGGGCGGCGTCGGCAAGAGCACGGTCGCGGTCAACCTCGCGCTCGCGCTGAAGGCGCTGGGCCTGCGCGCCGGCCTCCTGGACGCGGACATCTACGGACCCTCTGTCCCCGTGATCCTCGGGATCGAGGATGGCGCGCAGCGCATCGAGATGAGCGACGGGCGCATCCTCCCGCTCGAGGCGCACGGGCTCGCCGTCGTCTCGTTCGGCTTCTTCCTGGGCCCGCAGTCGCCAGCGGTGTGGCGCGGGCCGATGGTGGGCAAGGCGGTGAAGCAGTTCTCGCGCGGCGTGGTGTGGCCCGAGCTGGACGTGCTGGTCGTGGACCTGCCGCCCGGCACGGGCGACGTGCCGCTCTCGCTCGCGCAGTCCGTGGTGGTGGACGGCGCCGTCGTCGTCACCACGCCCCAGCGCCTCGCCGCGCTCGAGGCCGCGAAGGCCGCGGAGATGTTCGTCAAGCTGAACGTGCGCGTGCTGGGCGTCGTCGAGAACATGAGCTGGGCGCAGTGCGAGTGCGGGCGGCGCTCGTACCCGTTCGGCCGCGGCGGCGGCGAGTGGCTCGCGGAGCACGCCGGCGTGTCCGTGCTCGGTGACGTGCCGTTCGAGGAGGACGTCGTCACGGGCGAGGACATGGGCGCGCCGCCGGTCCTGGCGCGCCCGCGTGGCGCCACGGCGCAGGCCTTCCACGCGATCGCGGAACGCGTGGCGTACGCGATCGGCGCGCGGCGCGTGGAGGAGGTGGGAGCACGATGAGCGCGCACGCGACCGTCGCGCCACGCGCGCCGCTTCCGGGCGGCGCCGGCCTCACAAGCGCGTCCTCACCGCCGCTGGCGCTGCCCGGCTCGCATTTCGCCGCCGCTCTGCTGTTCTGGATGCTGGGCGCGGCGGGCCTCGTATGGATCGCGCCGGACCTCGCGCAGGGGATGTTCCCGCTGCCGCGCGTGGTCGCGGTGACGCACCTGTTCACGCTCGGCTGGATCACCACATCCATCCTCGGCGCGCTGTGTCAGCTCTTCGCGGTCGTGCTGGGGCAGCCGATCCGCTCCACCCGCGCGGCATACGTGACGCTCGCGCTCCACGTGCCGGGCATCCTCCTGTTCGTCACGGGACTGCTGACCGCGCAGCGCTTGCCGCTGCTGGCGGGCGCCGCGCTGTTCGGGACGGGGCTGCTGCTGTTCATCGGCAACCTCGCGCTCACGCTCGCGCGCATCCCGCGCCGCGACCTGACGTGGTGGTGCCTCGCCGGCGCTGGCTTCTTCCTCGCCGCGACGGTCGCGCTCGGCATCACGCTCGCGGGCAACCTGCACTACGGCTACCTGGGCGGCTCGCGCCTGCTCGTGCTCGGCGTGCACGCCCACATCGCCATCGCGGGCTGGGTGCTGCTCGTGGTGGTGGGCGTCGCGCGGCACCTCTTGCCGATGTTCCTGGTCAGCCACGGCGCGCCGCTGTGGCCGGCGAAGTCCTCGGCGGTGCTGCTCGGCGCCGGCGTGCTGCTGCTCGTCGTCGGGCATCACATGGGCGACGTCGTCGGCTACACGCTGCCGGCGCTGCTCGTCGCCGCGGGCACGGCCGCGTTCCTGGTGCAGGCCGCGCTGTTCTTCCGGCATCGCAAGCGCCCGCGGCTCGACGCAGGGATGCGACTCGCTGCAGCCGCGCTGGTCATGCTCGCGTTCGCGCTCGGACTCGCGCCGTTCGCGCTCACGCGCGGGTTCGGCGCGCCGCGGCTGGCCACGGCATACGGCGTCACACTCGTGCTCGGCCTCGCGCTGTTCGTCGCCGGACACCTGTACAAGATCCTGCCGTTCCTGGTCTGGAACCACCGCTACGGTCCGCTGATCGGCAAGTGCCCGCTGCCGCGCGTCGCCGACCTGTTCGACGCGCGCGCCGCGAACGTCGCGGCCGCGCTGCTCGCGCTCGGGGTGTTCGTGCTGATCGCCGCCGTGCTGGCCGGCGCGGCGCCGTGGACGCGCTTCGCCGCCGCGCTGATCGCCGCGGGCGCCGCCACGCTGACCGTGCAGATGATCGGAGTCCTCCGAAGGAGGCCGGAATGAACTCGATGGATGCGAGCTTCCACGCGGCGCTGGACCGGCTGGAGGGCGCCGGCGGCAATGCCCCCGTGCACGACGCTATCTCTGCCGACGCCGCCGCGCACGCTGCAGGTACGCCGGCCGAGGAGTCGGCTGGTGCAGCGCCGCCGGCTACGCCCGCAGCCGTGGACCTCGAGCTCGCGCTGGATGCGCTGCGCACGGTGATCGACCCGGAGATCGGGCTGGACATCGTCACGCTGGGGCTCGTCTACGAGCTCGCGGCGGACGGCGGCGTGGTCACCGTGACGTACACGCTGACGACGCCGGGCTGCCCGCTCGAGCGGCACATCACCAACGGGATCCTGAACGCGCTCTCCGCCGTGCCCGGCGTGACCGAGGTGCGGCCGAACCTCGTGTGGGAGCCGCGCTGGAACCCGAGCATGATCCAGGAGGGAGCATGGTGAAGATCCCACGGACACCGCCCGCGCCCACCGGCATCCAGGAGCCGATGCCGGAGTTCCTCGCGGCGCTCGCGGCAGAACGCATCGTGGATCTGGACGTGCGCGAGGACCTGCGCGCCGGCCGCGAGCCGTTCTCGCGCATCATGGCTGCCCGCGAGGCGCTGCCGACCGGCGCCGTGTTGCGCGTGCGCGCGATCTTCGAGCCCGTGCCGCTCTACCGCGTGATGCAGCGCCACGGCTTCGCGCACTGGACCCAGAAGCTGGCTGCGGACGACTGGCGCGTGTGGTTCTGGCGCGAGAGTGAGGCGGAGACGCTGGCGGGGGCGGACGTCGCGAGCGCTGCCGCCACAAACGCCAGCAGTACGGGCCCGCACGGTGAGCCGCACGCGTCGGCGGCGTCAGCCGCGGGGGCCGAGCACGTCGGCGCGCCGGGCGGCGCGAACGGCGCGATGGAGCACGAGGGCGACGTCGTCGTCCTCGATGTCCGCGACCTCGAGCCGCCCGAGCCGATGGTGCGCACGCTGGAGGCGCTCGAGCGGCTGCCTGCCGGCGCGACGCTCGTGCAGATCAATGTGCGCGTGCCGCGGTTCCTCCTGCCGCGCCTCGAGGAGCGCGGCTTCACGTACGAGGTGCGGGAGCAAGCACCCGACCTCGTGCGCGTCTTCATCCGCCGCAAGGCGGATGCCTTTCACACACCTGGACAGGAGAGCATCATGCAGGAGACGACGGAGCGGACGCTGGACGTCCGCGTCATTCCGCCGCGCGACAAGCATCCGACGATCTTCAGGACGTTCGAGGAGCTCGGGACCGGCGAGTCCTTCGTGCTGATCAACGACCACGATCCTCGCCCGCTGCGCTACCAGTTCGAGGCCGAAATTCCGGACCGCTTCGGCTGGGAGTACCTCGAGCAGGGCCCGGAGGTGTGGCGCGTGCGGATCACCAAGCGTGCGTAGTCGTACCATCGAGCACGCGGCCGGCCTGCGGCCCGCGCGCTGCGGCGCGGGCCGGCCTGCCGCACCCCCGACCTCCAACGCAGCCGGAGGACCCGCGTGCTGACAGGAGACGGATCCAGCCGCCCCGCGAGCGGGGTCCTGCGCGACCTGCCGCTGTTCGCGGGCCTGAGCGACGACGCGTTGCGCGCCGTCGCCGCGCGCACGATCACGCGCCGGCTGCCGAAGAACGCGACACTGTTCCGCCGCGGCGAGCCGTGCCACGGGCTGTACATCGTTCTCGAGGGGCGGATCCAGGTTCATCGCGCGAGCCCGGGCGGGCGCGAGCAGGTCCTGCATGTCCAGGGGCCCGGCGATCCCGTCGCAGAGGTCCCGCTGTTCGACGGCGGGCCGTACCCCGCGTCCGCCCGCGCGCTCGAGGACAGCCGCCTGCTGTTCCTGCCGCAGGACGCCTTCCAGCAGCTCTACCGCGAGAATCCGGAGATCGCGGACGCGGTGATCCGCAACCTCGGCAAGCGGCTACGGCGCATGGTCGCGCTGATCGCGAAGGTCACGCTGAAGGACGTGCGCGCGCGCGTCGCGGCCACGCTCGTGGAGATCGCGGAGGAGAACGGCGCGCTGCGCAACGGCGGCCGCTTCACGCTGCCGAAGACCCAGGAGCAGCTTGCGCGCGAGCTGGCCACGACCCGCGAGGGCGTTGCCCGCGCGCTCGCCGCGCTGCGGAGGGACGGCATCATCGCGCAGACCGGGCGCCGGGTCGAGATCCTCGACGTCGCGCGGCTCGATGAGGCCGCGCAGGGGGAGCGCTGATGGAGCCGTTCGTCCAGCGCTTCATCCGCTCGAGCCTGGTGTGGTTCGGCATCGGCGTGCTGCTGGGTCTCGGCATGGCCGTCTGGCCCGGCGGCCGGCTCCTCGTCATGCGGCCAGCGCACGTGCACGCGAACCTGCTCGGCTTCGTCACCATGATGATCTTCGGCGTCGCGTACCACGTGCTGCCGCGCTTCGCCGCTTCGCCCCTGCACAGCCGCGCGCTCGCCGCCGTGCACGTCTGGGTCGCCAACGCCGGGCTCGCGCTGCTGGTCGGCGGCTGGATCCTCCGGCCTTCCATCGGCCGCCTGGCGACGCCGCTTCTGCACACCGGCGCGCTGCTCAGCGTGGTCTCGGCCGGAATGTTCATCTACAACATCTGGCGCACGCTCGATGCGGCGCCGTCGCCCACCGCGCGCCCACGCGTGCTGCACGGCGCGCGCGGCGCGCCTCACGAAGGAAAGGACGCATGAAGACGGAGAGTCAGATCACACCGGCAATGACGGTCAACACCGCCATCCTGCTGCACCCGCGCACCGTCGCGGTGTTCGATCGCTACGGCATCGACTCCTGCTGCGGCGGCGCGCTGCCGATCGAGGAGGTCGCGAAGCGCCACGGCCTGGACCTGGATGCGCTGATGGCGGAGCTGGGCGAGATGGTGGGGGAAGCCTCGGAGTGAGCGGGCACGCGCTCCGCGGCAGCGCGGTGCTCCGCGGTCAACGCTCGATCAGGTAGAGCCGAACCTCTGTGTCGGGCGGATAGCCCTCCCCCCAGATGGTATCGTACTCCCACGCATCGGGCGCGACTTTCCGCGGGATCGTCGCCCACATCCGCCACCGGCCGTTCACACGAAACACGATCAGGGGCAGCAGGTCCGGCGGTACGGGGTCCGTGTAGATGCGGAACACGAGCTGGTCGCCGACGCGTGTGTCCTCGCGCAGATCCGAGAGCCGGAACGCGAGATGCGACCGCTCGGCCAGCGTATGCCGATTCGGGTCGAGGACGTACGACGTGCTGCACCTCAGGCCGTTGGAGAAGCAGAGCGTGATCGGGGCCCGGGCCCGATCCCCGAGGTCGCCGAGAAGGAACGCCACGAAGTCGGCACGCCGGGGCTCTTGCGGATCGCACAGCAACGACGTGCGCTCGCCGCGGGGCGCCGGCCCGTGCCTGACTTCCACGATGCGCAGCTCCATGTCCGAAGGACTGCCCTGGAGAACGTAGAGCTCGGAACCCTTCTGCGGCGAGTAGGCCGCCCAACCACCGCACGGCTGAACCGAGTCGCGAACGGCTGCCATGCTCAGCCGCGGCAGCGACCGCAGTACCGCGTGCAGCGTGTCCGTCTGGTAAGCGCCCCGCGTCATCGCGACCACCGTGACGAGGAGTGAGTCGATGTCGGCAACGTCTGTCTCCGCGGCGGCAGCCTTCCGCTCACGCTCCCGCTCCCAGCGCCCGAGGTCGCGCTGCGACAAGCTCGGCATGATGAAGCAGTCGATCGAGACCTCCCCGTGGTCAGGCACATCGGCAACGCACCGTGCGCTCCACGCGCGGTACGTGCGTCCCTCGAAACCGGGCGGCCAGTCCGGCAACCAGTCGCCGCTCGGGTAGAGCACCACGCGGCCGTTCTCCGTCCTGTGCACGCGCGGGAGAACGATCCGCGCCGCATCGGTAGAACGCTCGCACCCGTAGGGCGCCAGCGCACTGGGATGGGAGCGGAGGTCCGACGAGTAGACGTCCGACGAGTACAGGACGCCGTACGCCCGCCACGTGAGCCGCGCGTGCGCCGCCGAGTCTCCGCTCTCGAGAACCAGGCAGCGCCGATCCAACACATCGGGCACGATCACTTTCATTTTGACCAGGCGGCGGAGCATGGCCATGTAGATGCTGTCGACCTGCTCCGGGGCGAACGGCGGCAGCGGCGCTTCGGTGGTCCAGGTGCCGAACAGCGTGTCTTCCTCCAGCCCCCGCCTGTACGTCCACTCGAGCCGTGAAGGCAACGTGTCGTTCCGTGGGCCGGACTTGATGTGCAGCATGAAGCCGCTGCGAACCGGGGTGCCGCCTCGGAGCCCCGGCTCGAACCGCCAGCGCCGGATCGTTTCCAGCGCCTGGCGATGGAAGACCGTGTCGGTGCCGCTCGTCCACGCTCGCGTCAGCCGCGGATCGACGGTGCCGTCCGGGTTGACGATGATCGTGAACTGACCAATCGCGGCGCCGTACCGTGGCGCCGGCGGCATGGGCACGCCATCGAGCAGCGTGGGGGCGCGGTCCAGGGCGCAGCGATTGTAGGCTGCATCCCTTCGCAGATCGCCTCCACCGGGGATCGCCGCCCAGAGCCCGCACCTGCCGTGCGGCGTGTCGATGGAGTCGAACGGGCTCTGGGCAAGGCCGGGGGACGCCGCGAAGAAGCTGGCGGTGAGAACCGCGAAGACGATCGGAAACCGGTGCATGGAGTCGCGACAGCGGTTGCCTGGTGAGCCGGGCGCGGGCACACGTCAAAATCTCCCCGCAACGGCATCCGCGGACAAGCCCCCGCGCCCAGCCGCCGCTTCGCGCTACCGCACCTGATCGGCTCAATCCATCGCGTTCCTCTCGCCGTTCAGGAAGGGCAGCACGGTGGACACGAGCTCGGGCGCGAAGAAGATGTCGTAGTGCGTCCGGCCGGGCAGGATCGCGAGCCGGTTCGGCGACATGTTCTCGCGCATCCAGCCGGCGTCCCTCAGCCCGCCGCCCAGCAGCTTGTAGAACTCGATCACGTGCTCCGGGCGGTACATGTCGCTGTCGCCGTAGACGAGCATGACCGGCCCGCGCAGCTTCTTCACATCGTCCGCCCAGTCGTACGGCGTCGCCAGCAGCTTGCCCATCTCGTCCAGCAGCCGGGGGAAATCCTCCGGCTTCGGCGCGACGGCGACGTATCCCTGGTACATGGGCGTGCCCTTCATCGCGTCTGCCGCCGCCGCACCCATCTGCGCCTGCTGGGCGAGGACGTCCGGGTAGAACCCGTCCCGCGCGTAGGCGGCCGAGACGAGCACGAGCCGCCGCACCTTGTCCGGGTGCTGCACCGCGAGCCGGAACGCGACGAAGCCGCCCAGCGAGTAGCCCAGCACGTCCACCTGCCCGTAGCCGAGCTTCGTGAGGACGGCCGCGAGGTCGTCGCCCATGTCGGTCAGATTGATCGACCGGTTGCCCAACGCCGTACGGCCGTGGCCGTGCAGGTCTACAGCGATCACCTGCCGGCCCGCCGCCAGCGCCGGCAACACCGGCCCGAACATGTCGAGTGAGCCGAGCCCGCCGTGCAGCAGGAGCAGCGGCTCCCCGCGGCCGTGGATCTCGTAGTAGTAGCGCACGCCGTTGGCCTCGACGTGCCCGCTCCGTTCCGGCGCGGGCCTGGCCGGCGCGCCGCCCTGCTGGCCGAACGCGGCCCCCGGTGCGGCAGCGACCAGCGCCGCGGTCGCGAGAACGGTGGGCGTCTTCGCCAGAATGCTGCTCCCGAGCTGCCGTTTCCCGAGCATCCGTGCCTCCTCACCGGGTTCGTCGTGTCGGCCCGGCCGCGTCGGGGCGCGGACCGTGCCTCTACCTGTGCGTCGAACGACGGACTCGGAGATCGACACGCGGGCTCGGGCGGGGGCTGGACGGAGACAGGGCGCGAGCGCCTGCGCCGCCACCGCACCCTCGGCTCACCGTCAGGCGTGTGCCAGGAGCATCATCAGGCGTGGGACCCCGACGAAGAACGCCCAGCCCAGCACTGCGGCCGCGATCAGCGTCCGCACGATGGAGCCGATGAGGCTCGAGCCGTACGCGCGGCGCAGCGCGAGCGCGGCGTAGCCCAGGAAGACGGCCCACCCGGGCAACCACAGCCAGAACACGAAGTCGGGCAGCCAGCGCGGGGCCTCCGAGTAGTGGCCCCACGAGGCCCTCAGGCCCGTGGCCGCGAGCATCAGCAGCAGCGCCCACAGCAGCGCCGCGGACCCGACGTGCAGGGAGAAGATGAGGTGGTGCAGCAGCGACCGCCGCGAGCGCAGATACAGCACCCTGAGCACGATCGCCGCGGCGGGCAGCATCACGATCACGACACGCGACATCACATCCGTGTAGCTGCCCACGTCCCCCACAGGGTCGAGGCCGTAGTACGCGTTCGCGACAGGCCGTGTCAGCAGGAAGCCGAGGAAGAACGCGGCGCTCGAGGCGAGGTACAGCCGCACCGGCGGGGTGTACTGCCGGCGTTTGCCCGCGAGGTAGTCGGCCGTGACCGCGCCGGGCTGCGCCGCGAGCCGGCGCAGCGTCCGGAACATGCGCCCGTCCAGGTTGAGCAGCTCGTCGAGGGTCTCCCGCAGCAGCGCCCAGACCGAGCCGTCGAGGTTGCGGCGGCTTTGGCCGCACTCGCCGCAGTAGCGCCGGCCGGCCGTCACGGCGCCGCAATTCGGGCAGGGAGCCGTCGTGACTGCGCCGACCGTCAGGTCTGGCGCGTCCCTTACCTGGTGATCGCCCATGGGAGGTCCTCCTCGCACCTAGGATCCTGCGGGCGGCGGGCGGGCGCAAGGGAGACGACGCGCCGCCGCCTCGCCGCGACGGGTGGGGCGGCGGGTTGCGCGGCTTGCGCCGCCGTTGGCTGCGCCGCCCGCGCCGCTCCCGTGCCGCCATTGCCCTTCTACCGCCAGCAGCTTATCCTTCGGGCGCGCAACAGGGCGCACCCCGTCCGCGGAAAGGACTCAGTCCACCTGGGCAGGCCCGCAGCAAACAGAGCGACCTTCTTTCGGCCCGACCACGCGGACACCGGGCGATTCAACGAAAGGAGGTTCCCATGCCTTCCCGCGAGCTGCCCTCCCGTCCCCACATCGACCACCTGAAGAACGAGGCCAAGGCGCTTCGCAACGCGTTCCTGCGCGGCGAGCCCGATGCCGTCGAGCGCGTGCGCGCGGTGCTCGGCCCGCGCACGGATCTGAAGCTGACCGAAGCACAGCGCGTCATCGCGCGGGAGTACGGCTTCGCGAGCTGGGCGAAGCTGAGCAGCCACGTGCAGGCCTCGCGCGGGTTGGACGACGCGGTCGCCGCGTTCCTCGCCGCGGTCGAAGCGGACGACGCCAGCCGCGCGCTCGAGGTCCTCCGCACGGAGCCGCGCCTGCCGGCATCGTCGCTGCACGTCGCGGCCGTGCTCGGGCTCGACGCTGAGGTGCGCCGCTTGCTCGCCGTGGATCCCACGCTCGTGCGAAGCCGCGCGGGCGAGCGGCCTGC
>Ga0207873_1003919_pt1 | contig 10326 bp, 9 predicted proteins | sample BGWIniCompost_FD_187373 | JGI IMG/M metagenome (GOLD analysis project Ga0207873, IMG submission 187373) | Cellulose adapted compost microbial communities from Newby Island Compost Facility, Milpitas, CA, USA - BGW Initial Compost (SPAdes)... ... | reverse complement strand
AGGAGTTCTTCTTCCGGGTCAAGTCCAAAATCGCGCCAGGGAGGAATGACGGTTTCCCGGAGGCCAAAGCGGTTTGGATAACGGCCCGTTAAGAGTCCGGCGCGGGTAGGCGAGCACACGGGCGCCACATAAAACCTGTTCAACTCAATACCTTGTTTGGCCAACTTGTCGATGTTAGGTGTCATAATCTCGCTTCCATGATATCCAACGTCTCCCCAACCCAGGTCGTCGGCGAGGATAATTACAATATTCGGCGGCTCGGACCGGCCGGTTGATTTTTGTACGGCGAGGTAAAAACTGAAAATGGCGATCAACAGACCGGACGCCAAAAGCATTTTTCTTTTCATGATTGCAGAAACTTATTGAAGATATTTTAATTCCAGCGATAACGCTTCTTTCAAAGATAATCGTTTCCGCCGCCCGCGATAAAGCACACGCGTTCAATTCATCCGGAGAAATGTTTACACGGAACAACTTTAAGGGTTTACAAAAAAGTCAACCCTGTTCAGGCGTCGTCAAGCCTGCAACCGGCTATAAACCTAACCAGCTGCAGCAGGTTTATTTGTCATGAAAAACTTCGTCCTTCTCTTCTATATTCAAATCGCGATTGCGTTTCCCGCCGGCGCGCAGAATTTTGAATTAAACCTGCTTGACAAAATCAACAATTCCGGTACCAGGGGCGACCTTTTCAACAAAAGACAGTCGCAATCGGCCGGACCGGTTACGGCGGCGGTTCCTGCTACGCTGTTTGTCATTGGACTCCTGGCCGGCGACGATGAGTTGAAGGCGCATGCTTACCGGTCGGCGATAGCCGCCGCTTCCACCGGCGCCGCCGTTTTATCCATCAAGTTCCTTGCCGACCGCGACCGGCCGTATGAGGCCTATCCGGATATGTTTGTCAGGAAGGCCGACATTTTTACTCCCTCTTTTCCCTCCGGCCATACGGCTTTCGCCTTTTCCACGTCCGTCAGCGTGACCATGGCGTTTCCCAAATGGTATGCGGCGGCTCCGGCGTTTACATGGGCGGTAGGGGTGGGCTACTCAAGGATGCACCTGGGGGTCCATTATCCTTCCGACGTGTTGGCGGGCGCGGTTATCGGAACCGTCGCCAGTTGGCTGGCATGGACGCTGACAAAAGGGTTGATGCGCTAAAACCTTTCTAACCAAAAAATTATTTACCAATCTGGCAAAAGTCAGTATAAAATATTATTAAAAGCCCAAAATTGATTTCAGGTCTTTATTATTTTTCTATCTTTACGCCCCGAAAAATGGCGCGCAACGCTAAGCCGCTTTAACCTCTAAAATATTTTTGGAATGGAAGACCTTATTCGCAATTTATCTGCCGACGTGGCGAAGTCGTGCAAGATCGATCTTGAATTATTCAACAAGTATAATGTGAAGCGGGGGCTGAGGAACGCCGACCACACGGGCGTCCTTGTCGGACTGACAAACATCGGCGACGTGGTGGGCTATACCCGGGAGAACGACGTGTTGACTCCAGTTCCCGGCAAACTGTTGTACCGGGGCATCGACGTGGAGGATATTGTAAAGGGCGCCACCGCTGAGAACAGGCATGGCTTTGAAGAGGTGGCGTACCTCCTACTGACCGGCAAGCTGCCGACGAAAAGCCAGTTGGAGGAGTTTAACGCATATATGGCCGGGCAGCGGGTTCTTCCGGAGTCGTTTACCAAAACCATGATTTTAAATCTCACCGGCAAGAATATCATGAATATGCTCGCCCGGAGCGTGCTGGGCCTTTACGCCATGGACGAACAGGCGGAAGATAATTCTTTGGAGAACGTGCTGCGTCAGTCTTTAAGCCTGATCGCAAAGTTCCCGACCATTATCGCTTATACATATCATACGATGCGTCACGCCCATTACCACCGAACGCTTTCAATTCGCCATCCGCAACCCGACTTGAGCGTGGCGGAAAATTTTCTTTACATGCTGAAAGGACCGGGCAAATATACCAGACTCGACGCCGATATCCTGGATCTTTCGTTGATCCTGCACGCAGAGCACGGCGGGGGGAATAACTCCACCTTTACCATCCGCGTCACGAGCTCGACAGGTTCCGACACGTATTCCACGGTTTCGTCGGCGTTGGCTTCGTTGAAAGGCCCGCTTCACGGAGGGGCCAACCATGAAGTGCTTACCATGATGGACAACATCAAGAAGAACATAAAAGACTGGTCGAACGAAAAGGAAATTGAGAATTACTTGTGGAAAATATTGAGAAAAGAAGCGTTCGACCGTTCAGGAAAAATATATGGCATCGGCCATGCCGTATATACGGTTTCCGATCCAAGGGCCGTCCTGCTGAAGGAAATGGCAAGAAAACTGGCGGACGAAAAGAAGCGCAGCGAAGAGTTTGGGCTGTACGAATCGATTGAAAAACTGACTCCCCAAATCTTCTACGACTTCAAAGGCGAAAAGACCGCTAAAAGGGTTTGCGCCAACGTGGACTTCTATTCGGGCTTTGTCTATTCCTGCATCGGGCTGCGCGAGGAGCTATATACGCCGCTGTTTGCCATGTCGCGAATTGCAGGATGGTGCGCCCACAGGATTGAAGAGCTGAATTTTGACGCAAAACGGATCATCAGGCCGGCGTATAAGAACGTGTGCGAGGTCCGCGCATACGAAAGCCTGGATAAAAGAAGATAAACGGATGGCGAAAGGATAGATAACGGCGGCGGCGAACGATTCGAAAACGGATATCTTTTGCCGCCGTTAATTTTTGTTTTGTCATTTTATTCATATCTTAGCGCCTCTATTTGAAAACTCAAAGACAATGGCTGTTACATCTTTAAAAAGAAAAGAGCGGAAAAACCGGGTCAAGGCTGCCCTTCGCCAACAGAATATCAAGCTGGTTACTGCAAAACCGACTATCAAGAATGTGGATATTGAAAAAATAAAAGCGGAATTTGAGCAAAAGAACGCCAAGTCAAAAACCAAGGCAAAATCCGCTGAAAAGGAAGAAAAAGTCGAATCGAAGGAACAAGAATAGGTCCTTTTTTAAGACACTCTTAACCATAACCCAAGCCGTAAGCGATTACGGCTTTTTTACGCCCGTTTCAATTCGGCCGCCTGCGCCAGCTCGCCGGGATCGTCGGTCGCATGGCTGTCTTCTATTTTCTCCCGGATCACCTCTTTTGCGTTTTCCCTGGTAATATAGCCCTTGCTTAACGCATATTTGGCCGCTTCCGAGGTGCTTTCCGTATAAACCAGCTCGACGCCCTCGCTTTCAAATAGCCGCTCGCCAATCTTTTGGATGGCGATATCCCGTTTCTTTTTTGTCACATCCCGGATAAATATCGCTTCCACCCTGCCTGGAAAATCCTTTACCACCTGCGTATATATTTCCGGATCTTTTTGACCGCTGTCGCCAATAAGAATGAACTTCAACCCCGGATACATGCTCATGATTTTTTCAATCTGGCCAAGTTTGTGGTCGCGGTGCAGGGAACTCAGAAACTTGTATTGATCGAGACGCGAGGAACGCAGGAAAAACGGACCGCGGGGTATTCCTTTTACCTTGCAGAAATTAACCAGAAGGTCGTAAAGTTTCCAGGAACTGCTCGATACATAGAATATGGGATTGAAATAGGCGCCGGTTCCGCCTTTTTGCAATGCATGGTAAAAAGCGGCCACTCCTTCAAAAGGCAACCGCGTATGCGCGTTTTTCAACAGCAACAGCCTGAACTTTTTGATAAAACGCGTGGCGCGGGATATCAAAATCGTATCGTCCACATCCGATATGATGCCAAACTGGCTGTTGGAATCGGAAATCAGCGCCCGTCCAATGGCGACGGCCTGTTTCTTTTGATTCTTCGCCACCTTGTCAAGCAGCCTCATCTCCGCTTTCATCCACCCTCCCCGCGCCATGTGGCCGTTTATCGGGAATGTGGCGTCAAAATAGCCCATCTTATCCGCGCATACGATTTGCCGCTGCCCATTCAGCGATATGCTTACGCGAACATTCGGGATATAATCGCTGACATAGCGTTTGTACAAGGCGATTATGTTATCCCATGCGCGGTATTTATCCAGAGGCTTTGAAAGGACGTTGTTCTCTACCACCCTGCCGTGTACAAACACTTTTTCCTGGTTGCCATACCCATAATAAGGCTGGATAATAGGCTTGCTCAGCAGCCCGGCGGCTTTTTTGATCCTGAATTTGGCCGCCTTGGCCGCCATGACAATCTTCCTGAGTATATCGGCTATTCTTAAAATGAATTTCATGCCTGTTCTTTCATTTTGCAAGTCCGGCAGGATAATCAACGCTTTTTACAAGCGAAAATAGCGCTACAACATTAAAAAATTTGCATTTCTTTTCCATAAAACTTCCGTCGGATGGATAGGTTCGCAGATGGCGTTGGTTGCAGGTCTGCTTCGCGTATTGAGCTATAGAGCCGGAAGCCCTTTGCAGCAAGGAGTTGGAGATTATTTCTGTCCACAATTCCCATTTCTCAATCCAATCGCAAGTCCCAGGTCGCCAGGCGCTGGTTATTTCAATCCTCCTTCCTCTTTCCTCAATCCTGTTATGGGGAGGTCGCGCCAAACTGGATTTTGCTCCCGCAGAGTTGCGGGGGCTCGCGCCAAACTGGATTTTGCTCCCGCAAAGTTGTGGGAGCTCGCGCCAATCTGGATTCTGTTCTCGCAGAGTTGTGGGAGGTCGCGCCAAATTGGATTTTGCTCTCGCAAAGTTGTGGGAGCTCGCGCCAATCTGGATTCTGTTCTCACAAAGTTATGAGGGCTCGCGCCAAACTGGATTCTGCTCCCGCAGAGTTGCGGGGGCTCGCGCCAAACTGGATTCTGCTCTCGCAGAGTTGCGGAAGGTCGCGCCAAATTGGATTTTGCTCTCGCAGAATTGCAGAAGCCCACGCCAATCCAAATTCTACTCTCCCCTTCACCGCTTCGCCGCTTTCGCTCCCAGCTCAATCGCCTCCATGTTTTTGGGCCTGCCATTGTCGATCTCAAATCGCAAAACTGTTCTGACCTTATGAAAACCCTGGATACCGGCGGCGCCGGGATTTATGTAAAGCATATTGCCCAATGTTTTATCGCTCATGACTCTCAGGATGTGAGAATGTCCGCACAATAGTATGTCGGGAGGATTTGCTTTGAGTTTTGCTTTCAGGCCGGGCGCGTACCGGGGAGGCGCTCCCCCGATGTGTATCATGTAAACATCCAGTCCCTCGCAAACAAACCTTTGCTCGAGCGGGAATTGCAAGCGGATATCCCTTCCGTCGATATTGCCATATACGCCTTTCAACGGCCTGATCGAGGCGAGCCGCGCGGCGACGTCGGCGGAGCCAAAATCGCCAAGGTGCCAGATTTCATCGCAAACCTCAAAATATTGTTCAATCGCAGGATCGAGGTAACCGTGAGTGTCGGATATCACGCCTATTCTCATACAAAGAATGAATTTAGCGCAAAGGTATGGAAAATGCCGGGTTCCGGCCGCCGGATTTTATTTCAACAATTCCGGCGTTATCAGCCCGCGCGTTTGCTTTTTCACCAGGCTTGCATAGTAACCGTCCATTTCCATGAGTTTGCTGTGCGACCCGGTTTCGATTATCGTCCCGCCTTTAAAGACAAAAATGCGGTCGGCATTCACCACCGTGGCCAGCCTGTGGGCGATCACAAAAGTCGTCCTGTTCCTGGTCAGCCGGTCTAGCGCTTCCTGTATCAAAGTCTCCAACTCCGCATCCAGCGCCGAAGTCGCTTCGTCCAGGATCAGGATTGGCGGATCTTTCAACAATGCCCTTGCGATGGCGATCCTTTGGCGCTCGCCGATCGACAGCCGGTTGCCGCGCTCGCCCACAATGGTGTCGTAGCCATTTTCAAGGTTGATAATAAACTGGTGCGCATTGGCCGCCTTAGCCGCCTCATAGACCTCCTTGTCGCCGGCTTCAAGGCGTCCGTAAGCGATGTTGTCGAAAACCGATTCGTTAAACAACAGCGCTTCTTGCAATACGACGCCGATGTTTTTGCGTAAAGAACTCTGCCTGACTTTTCTCAGGTCTTCTCCGTCAATAAAAATAGCCCCTTCATCCGGATCGTAAAACCGCTGCAGCAAGGCCATCAGCGTTGATTTCCCCGAGCCGCTTGGGCCGACAATAGCGATGTTATCGCCGCTTTTCACATCCATGGTCACATTTTCAAGCACAGGCTTCATCTCGGTCCTGTATCGAAAAGATATATTTTTGAAAAGCACGTCGCCTTTCACATTCTTCAGGTCCTTTGCGTCGGGGGCGTCGCCCAGCAGGTCTTGCGTATCGAGGATTTCGAAAATATGCTCCAATGACACCGAACCCGTCTGAATGGTTTTATAAATGCCCGTCAGTCCCTGGACAGGCCCAAAAAGCGCGCCGATGTATCCCATGAAAGCGATTAGCGTGCCGATGGTGATTTCATTGAGATATACCAGGTAGGCGCCAAAAGCAATGGCGACGATTCTGGCAAGCGCAATGATCAGGTTTTGCAAGGCGCTGATCCGAGTATCGAACCGGACGCCCCGGATGACCACGGTATTGGCGTCTTTCACGTCTTCGAGAAACCTTTTCTTTTCGCGGTCTTCCATGGCAAAGCTTTTGACGGTCATGATGCCGGAAAGCACTTCGTTGAAGCGGGAATAAATGGCCGCCCACCTTTCCATGAGCGCTCTTTCGCGGCTTTTTTGCACGGGCGCCGCGTAGGTGGCGATCAGTCCGGGGATAGGCGTAAAGGCAAGAACCAGGAACGTCATCCGCCAATCGAGTTTGAGCATGAAAACTGTGGCGAGGGCAAGGTAGAAAATAGCGGGGATGACGTTGAAAGAAAGTTCGCTGATGGTGGAAACAAAGCCCTGTATGCCGCGCTCGAGTTTGGTCATCACCGATCCCACGCCCTGCCGTTTATGAAAATCGATGGGCAGATTGTGCAGCCTGCCTACGGTGGCGCCCAGGAGTCCGTAGTGAATGCGAAGCCTTGCGCGCCAGGTGAAATAATTGGAGACGCCGGTAAGGGTTTCGCGCATCAGCACAATGGTTGAAAGCATGGCAATGCCAAGCGCGATCTGGGCAAAGATGTCTTCGCCCGCCAGGCTGTCGAAGATAAATTTCATGACAAGGGGTTCCACCACGCCGACGCCGGCCACAAATAGCGTGAGGATCAGGATGGTGACGATCTGTTTTCGTTGAGGTCCTGCATATTTCAGGGCGCGTTCGAATTTCCGGAACAATTCCGGCGCAGCCGCTATGCCTTTTTTAAGATTCTCTCCAAGCGCCATGAGTTACAGGAATGCAGGTGTTCGATTAAGTCGTTTTATGGAAAAGAAAGGCCGCGCGCTCTCCTTCCTTATTCTAAAGATTTAATGGAATCAAAAGTTTGGATTTCTCGGAGGTTTTTAAAGCGTGAAGCGGCGAACTGGAGAGTAGGGGAGCGCGAAGCAAAACCTGCCGCCGGCTACGCTCTTTCCGCCCCGCATTTTTTATCTTTCGCTTTTTCCAGCATTTCCAACAGGCGCTTTGCCCTTTTTTCGGCGGTATGAAACATTAGCGTTTTTTTTCGCGCATTTTCTCCTATCCGCCGTCTTTCACTTTCAGGCGTTTCGGCAAGGATTTGCGCAGTCTCTTTTGCAGAATGCGAAACCAGAATTTCCTGCCCCGGTTTAAATATGGAATCCAACCCTTCCCAATAGTCGGAGACGACCGGCGTCCCGCAAGCCGCCGCTTCAAAGAGCCTTACGCTTGGCGAATAGCCAACCCGAACCATGTCGGCGCGGGTCGCGTTGAGGGTAAACCTTTGCGCGTTATAGAATTTCCTGTGCGCCGGCGGGGGAAGATGATTGATCCGGGCGACATTGGCAGGCCATTTGACCGTTTCCGGGTACTGCGGCCCGGCGACCACAAATTTTGCGCGGGGAAGGAGCAACGCGGCCTGCGTCAAAAGCCTGTCCAGCGTGGGTTGCCGGTCGTCGCTGTAAGTGCCCAGGTAACCCATATCCCATTTTATTGCGGTCTCCTCCGGAAAATATAAGGACGGATCGACCGAGCAAAACAAATCTCTTGCCGCCGGAGAGCCATAGACGTTTTCGAGCAGCTTCAAGGAGGGCCCTCCGGAAAATGACAAGTACAGATCATACCCGGCGACGAGCTCCGGGTCGATATACTCAAAATCGCCTTTCGCCAATTTGGCCAGCGTGACGGGCGTGTCGATATCGTAGAAGGCCGCGACGCTGCGCGCATTTTTCAAAACCCACCGCCCGGCGGCCGTTCCTTCCGGAACATAAGAGCCGACAATTGCCGCGTCCGCGTCTTCAATATGCTCTCTGTATTTTTCCAACTCATCGAGCGAAGAATAAAGAAGGACCCGGCAATATTTAGGACGAGGCAGATCTCTGTTCGCGGCATAATACGGGACGTCGCGTTCCAGGAAAACCGCCTCGTGTCCCAGGCGGGCAAGCTCCCTGATTAGCGACCGGTATGTAGTAGCGTGGCCGTTGCCCCAGGAAGAGGTAATGGTCAATCCAACAAAAACAAGTTTCATATCATGATACGTTCGTTGCCCGGAACCGCAGCCCTGAGAAGTTGATCCAGTTGTTCGGCCCTGTGGGAATAGGTGTGGTTGGAGAGAATCTTTTTATACGCCCTTTGCCCGATATTTGCGGCTTCTGCGAGGGAAAGGCCGCCAAGGATTTCCGCCACCTCCCGGCCGTTTGAAGCTACCAGGATTTCCTCCCCGGGCGTAAGAAACTGGCCAATTCCTTCCCAGTAATCGGTAATAATGCAAGCCGCGGCTCCGGCCGCTTCAAACAGCCTCGTCGCCGGGGAAAATCCGTACCTGGCCATGCTGTCGCGGCTGATATTCAGCACGGCTTTCGGCGTGCAATTGAATGCATTATGGTCTTTGGTATATATGTGGCCCTTGTATTTCACATTGGAAGGCATTGGCTTATCCCTCCAGCCGCTTCCGCCAAGGATGAAACGGTGTTCCTTCATGAGGGCGGCCGGTAAAAAAAAGAATTCGTCCACGCGCTTCTCACGGTCGGGCAGCCGGTTTCCCAAAAATGAAAGGTCGCCCATGAAATCATGGTGCGGATTAACAGGGAAATGCGTGGACGCGTCGAGCGCATTATAGATGGGGATGCATTGTTTCGCCCCCCGTTCTTCGTAAGCCTTTGCAACGGGCTCTCCACCCCCATAGGTAAGGACAAGGTCGAACCGGGGGATCAGGTCGTTGAAGTAATCACGGGGATTGCGGGCAAGCCGGTCCAACGTAGCCGGCGCGTCCACATCCCAAAAGATGACAAGGTTATCGCTTTTCTTCAGGTTTAGCGCTTCTCTTTCCAGCAATTCATCAAAAACTCCCACTCCGCTTGCTTTGATGATCACGTCATAACCGGCGGCCATATCCATGCATTCGAACACTTTCTCAGGATTGGCTTCATACACGACCACCCTGGCCCATTCCGGGTCCTCCATGTCCCTGTGCGCCTGCCTTTCATATGCGTCGGGCTCAAAAAAGACGATGTCGTTCCCTTTCTCATGCAAAGCCCTGACAATACCACGGTAATAGGTGGCCGCGCCATTCCAATATGCCGAAACCAGGCTGGAGCCAAAAAATGCAATCTTTAATCTTTTTTTGTTTTGATTTATCATGATTCGCCTGTTAATCGATTATTTTGATAATACCCGTTCATCCAAAACGTTCTTGAAGATTTCTTCCAATTGTTCGACGCGATGAGCGCAAGTATGCTTCTCCCGGATGGTTTTCAGGCCATTTTCAGCCAATTGATCAGAAAGCCGGGAATCGGACAGGATTGCGGACAGGCATTCCTTCATTTCTTTTTTATCGGCGGCTGCCAGGTAATCCCTGCCGGGATTGAACAAGCCTTCCGCGTCGCGCCAGGGGGAACAAACCAGGGGAATGCCGCAGGCGAGCGCCTCAAACGGACGTATGGTGGGAATTCCGGGGAGCGCCTGCATATAAGGTTTTCTGGGAATGTGAACCGTCGCCCTGTGCCTGGAAAAGACCTCCGGGACCAGATAGTTTGGCGCCCAGCCGCCATATTCAATGCCCGCCTTTTCCAGTTCCCGTATCGCCGAATCCGGATAACGAACGCCATATACTTTCGCCTTCAGACGCAGCTCCTTCGCCGGTTCGATCAGAAACTCCCTCAATTCTTCCGTTCGTTCGCCGTCGCCCCAATTCCCGACCCAGACCAGGTCGCCCGCCTTTTTCGCATTTTTCCTGGGATAAAATACGCTTGTATCGGCGGCTTCATGCCATACCCAGGCGTTTCCAATCCATCCCTTTTGGAGATAGATGCCGGCGATG
>Ga0207873_1003917_pt1 | contig 10331 bp, 4 predicted proteins | sample BGWIniCompost_FD_187373 | JGI IMG/M metagenome (GOLD analysis project Ga0207873, IMG submission 187373) | Cellulose adapted compost microbial communities from Newby Island Compost Facility, Milpitas, CA, USA - BGW Initial Compost (SPAdes)... ... | reverse complement strand
CTTCGCGTAAGAATATCCCCTTCGATACCGAGCCGTATCAGCATATTGCAGCGGCGAGCGAGGTGGTGGACGGAAGCGGCTATTACCAGCCGGGAGCTACCGATTTCGGGAAAATGCTCTCCTTCTTCGGATCCCTGCGTTACGATTACAAAGGGAAGTACTACCTCTCGGGCAGCATGCGGGCCGATGCGTCTTCCCTGGTCAACCCAGCTTATCGCTGGGGTTATTTCCCAACCCTGTCGGCTGCCTGGATCATCTCGGAAGAAGGCTTTTTCGAAAACCTGAAGGATAAGATCAATTACCTCAAGTTGCGCGCGAGCTGGGGTCGGGCCGGCGGCAATCTGCCCGGTACGGTGGGCGCTTACCTGACTACCATCGCGCCTGTTTACTATACGGATGCCAATGGTAATCCGATAACGGGTTATACCCCCAGCAATATCGCCGACCCGCGGATCAAATGGGAAGTGCAGGAAGATTACACCCTGGGGCTGGATGCAGGCTTCTTCAACGATCGCCTGAATCTGACGCTGGAAACCTTCATCAGGCGGCCCCAGAACCTGCTGATCGATGTACGGGTGGATCCCGCCCTGGGGTACCCGCAAGGCTACATCCCCACCCAGCCATCCAATGTGGGTAAACTGACAACCCACGGGTGGGATCTGGGAATCGGCTACCGGGGTAATGTCGGCCCAAAACTCAGTTGGGGCGCCGACCTGACCCTGAGTCATTGGAAATCCATCGTGGATCACGTGGGGAATGCCGATCCTGTGCTGTATGCCCGCAACAACGACGTTATCAGCACCTTTCGCTCCCGGCTCACCCAGGGACACGAACCCGGCGCCTGGTTCGGCTACATCGTGGACGGCGTGTTTCAGACCGATGAGGAAGCAATCGCTTACGTGAATGCCGAGGGCGTACCCTACCAGCCTCTTGCGAAAGCGGGCGATCTGAAATTCCGGGATGTGACCGGTGACGGCGTAATTGACAACGGCGACTTAACCGACATCGGATCTCCCTGGCCCAAACTGACCTCGGGGCTGACCCTGACCCTCCAATACGGGAGACTGGATTTCCGGGCGGAATTTTACGGCGCCTTCGGGCATGAATATTCCAACGATTACCGCTTGCTCACCCCGGCATTGTATAATTTCCCCTCGGGCTGGGGCGACCAGTTCTGGAACGGTCCGGGAACAAGCAACGAGTTTCCTATCCTGCGCTCGGCCAGCCAGGATCAGAACGGCAATTTCAGCAAGATGTCTGAATTCCTGCTAGAAGACGCGGATTTTCTTCGCTGCCGGTTAATACAGATCGGTTATACTATTCCAGCCGCCTGGGTGAAGGGAATCCAAACCCTTCGGGTATACGCTTCGGCGCAGAACCTGTTTACCATTTCGGGCTATTCGGGGCTGAATCCGGATCTTCCCTTCCAGGGAATCGGATTTCACGGGGTGGACCGTTTTCAGGCGGTTCCCGCGAATACCTTTTTGTTTGGCATCAGCCTGGGGCTGTAATGGTGGAATCATTAAACGAAAGAACGATGAAACAGTCAACTAAATTCGCTGCCTTGCTGGGAACGGCCGTTTTCCTGCTCACTGCCTGCAGTGATCACTTTCTGGATCAGGAACCCTTCAATAACTCCATTCAGGAGACGCAATACTTTACTACGCTTGACCAGTGCAATACATCTACCCAGGTTTGCTATCGCTATATCGATTACGACGCCTGGTGGCAGACCCAGAACTGGCGGTATCTGGCGGGAGAAGCGGCCAGCGACAACGCATGGATCGGAAATACCTATCAGAGTACGCATGCTACCTGGGACGCCGTGGCCCATTATACGCTGGATGCGGGTAACGACCGCAACGAAGGGCATTGGATCATGACCTATAAATCCATCGGGATATTCAATAAAACGATGGAAGGAATCGCGGCCGCGCCCATTGAAGAGGGCCCCAAGGCACAATTCATCGCGGAGCTGAAATTCCTGCGCGCATTCATGTATTTCGATCTGGTCCGGAATTGGGGCGGGGTTCCGCTGGTGCTGGAAAGCTATCCGCCCGACACCCATTTGCCCCGGTCAACCGCCGAAGAAGTGTACGAGCAGCTTGTCGCCGACCTGCAGGCGTGTGCCGAAGTCTTACCGGAAAAATCGGAATACCCGGCTTCGGATAAATTCCGCGCATCCCGGGGGGCGGCACTTGCGCTGCTTGCTAAAGTATACCTCTATATGGAAAACTGGACCGGCGCGGAAGAAGCCGCCGGGCAGGTGATGGCATCTGGTGAATATGAACTGGAACCATTTTTCGGGGACGTCTGGGAGATTGCCAACCGAAACGGCGAGGAATCGATCTTCGAAATTCAGGCGAGTTCGCTGGAAACACCACCTGTGCCGGGGAATGGCTATGTTGTGGTCATGAATTCCACCGCGGACGCCGGTTGGGGATACATCTCTGTAAGCAGCCACCTGGAAAACGCGTTCAAATCCGAAGGCGACAGCATTCGCCTGCAATGGACCATCAACCGGCACGGCTTGCCGGTAGCGGGCGACCTGGCCAACCCGTCTTTTGACGGCAGGCCCTATACCGATTCGAAATCCGGGCGCTTCAGCAGGAAGCATTACACGCCGCGGGCGGAGCGTCCCGCCAATAACAAGTTTGACCGGAATCACATCATTCTCCGCCTGGCCGATGTGATCCTGATCCATGCCGAGGCGTGTGCCATGCAGCAGAAAACTGCGGAAGCCCTGGCTTCGCTTCAACGCATCCGGGAACGGGTAGACCTAAGCACGGATGGTAGCCTGAGCGGCTGGAACCTGATCCAGGCCGTGCGGAAGGAAAGAAGACTGGAAACCGCACTGGAAGGGGATCGTCTGTATGACCTGCGACGCTGGAAAGATCAGGGGGGTAAACCGGTAATCAACAGCGTAATGGGACCCGGCGGCAGTTTCGTCGTGTATAACACGGAAGAAAGCACCGATCCCTACGAAACCGCCAATACCATTGAGCCGCAAAACAAGGGCGCCAATTTTAGGGCGGGCGTACATAACCTTTGGCCCATACCAAATTCGCAGATCGTTGCTTCGGAAGGAGTGGTCTCACAAAATACGGGATACTGATAACGTACTAAAAAGCGGGATTCCGGAAAAAAATCCATCTTTTTAAAGACATTCTCTATTTTAATCGATGGCTTCCTTTCCTAGCTTAGCATAATGCTTCCTCAAGATCGAAAGCAATTTTTCTCTGCTTTAAGGCGAGCGACAAACGCCGTGTGTTTCGGGTGGATCGCACTTGGATATACCGGGGGGGCATGCGCATTTCATGCGGAAGACAGCGCAGTTGCCTCCCGGGAATACGTCTTAAGCCTTCAACTGAACGATACCCGTCAAACCATCCACAGTTTCGGCGCTTCCGATTGCTGGACCGCCAAATTCATTGGAACCTGGGCGGACGAAGCAAAAAAGAACCGCATAGCCGACCTTTTATTCAGCATGGATACCCTGGCCGATGGTAGCCCGGAAGGAATCGGTCTGTCGCTTTGGCGATTTAATATAGGCGCCGGAAGTTATGAACAAGGCGCCGCGTCGGGCATCCGTACGGATTGGCGGCGGGAAGAATGCTTTTTAAATGCCGACGGTTCATACGATTGGAAGAAACAGCAAGGGCAGCAATGGTTTCTCGATGCAGCGAGGAAACGCGCCGTACGATATACCCTCGGTTTTTCCAACGCACCGCCGGTCCACCTGGCCCGGAACGGAAAGGCATTCAATCCGGGCGGCGACTCGTTGAACATACTGCCCGGTAAGATGGATGACTATGCGCGATTTTTGGCGGAGGTAGCCGTTCATTTTGACTTTGACTACCTGAGTCCGGTGAACGAGCCGCAATGGGACTGGGAAGGGAAAGGAAAGGGGGCCACCCAGGAAGGAAGCCCCGCGCAGAATGAGGAAATAAGCCGCCTGGTGAAATCCCTATCCAGGCAACTGGCTTCTTCGGGCGCCCGGACAGCCATTGTGGTCGGCGAAGCCGGCGAATGGGACTACCTGTATGAAAAGAACGAAGACGGCCGCGGCGAACAGGTGAACGCCTTTTTTTCGCCTGCGTCGGCCCATTACATCGGGGATCTGCCCCATGTGCTGAACGTGATATCCGGCCACAGCTATTGGACTACCTGCCCCGACAGCCGCCTGCGGGAAGTAAGGCAGCGTGTGGCCGATGCGGTGGAGTCGGTAAATCCTTCGCCGGAGGTATGGCAAACCGAATTCGGTATCCTGGGAAACATCTGCGGCCGCTACAGCGGGCCGCCCAGAAATACCACCATGGATTACGGTCTCTACGTAGCCAAGGTGATCCGTCACGACCTGACCGTGGCCGGGGTTTCCTCCTGGCAATGGTGGCTGGGGATCAATCCTTACGATTACAGCGACGGGTTGGTTTACATCAACGATCCTACGGGACGCATCAACCCGCCCGGTTCAAAGGAAGACGGGATCATCCTCGAATCAAAACAATTATGGGTTCTGGGGAACTACTCACGTTTTATCCGCCCGGGCATGCAGCGCGTTGCGGCGGCCATCGCCGGTCCCGACGCGCCGGAAGACCTGCTGGTTTCGGCTTACCGGCGCGAAAAAGACAGCAAATTGGTCGTGGTCATCGTGAATGAAAGCAAGGAGGCCCGCCGGCTGCGATTACCCGATGTGGTGAAGACCGCATCGCCCTACCGGGTCTATACGACCGATGCGCAACGCGATCTGGAGAAAACAACGGGTGTGAGTCGGGACCTGACCCTGAACCCACGTTCGGTAACCACATTGCTGGCAACCTATGATTGAACAGTGGATAAAGCGGAATTGCCACCGGATGCTGATGACCGGCATGTTGTTATCGGCGACCTGGGGCGGACTCCATGCTCAGGATCCTTCCGGCAGGGTAATAACGATTGACGGAAATGACGAAGGTCGCGTGTTCGAAGGCGTGGGGGCGGTGAGTGCTGGCGGTTCGTCCCGGCTGCTTATAGACTATCCGGAACCTTACCGCAGCGATATCCTGGATTATCTTTTTGCTCCCCGTTTCGGTGCATCCCTGCAGCATCTGAAAGTAGAGGTCGGCGGGGATGTGAATTCCACCGCGGGCACCGAACCGAGCCATGCGCGCACCCGGGCCGAACTGGAACACCCGAAACGGGCGTATTACGAGCGGGGTTTTGAATTCTGGCTGATGAAGGAAGCCCGGAAAAGGAATCCGGATATCATTTTCGACTGCCTCCAGTGGGGAGCGCCCGGCTGGTTTTACGGCGGATTCTACTCCCGCGATAATGCGGAATACATTGCCGTTTTTATCAAGGGCGCTAAAAAATACCACGGGGTGGATATCCTTTTTGCGGGTACCTGGAACGAAAAACGCAGCCCTCACACAAGGGATTGGATCGTCAACACCCTGCGGCCTACGCTGGACCGGAACGGGCTGCATCACGTAGGGATTGTGGCCGATGATTGGCATACGCCGCAATGGCAGTTTGCCACCGAAGTGTTTGCCGACAGCGCCCTGCGCAAAGCGGTGCACGCGCTCGGATACCATTACGTGGAAAGCACCACCACCGATACGGCGCTGCTGACCGGTTTGCCTTTGTGGGAAAGCGAAGCCTGGAGCAAGTCGGGAGAGTGGCCTAATGCATTCCTGTTGGCCAGGCAGCTGAACCTGAATTACATCCGGGGGAAAATCACTAAAACCGAGATCTGGAATCCGGTGGATGCCTATTACGAAAACCTGGCCTGGTCGGGAATGGGAGCCATGACCGCTTCCACACCCTGGAGCGGACACTATGAAGTGGAGCCGGCCATTTGGGCACTGGCCCATACCACCCAGTTTGCCGAGCCCGGGTGGGTTTACCTGGAAAGCGGCTGCGACACAACCGCCGCCGGGGCGTATTTTGTCACCCTGAAGAAACCCGATTCTGGAGCAGCGGCGGCCGATTACAGCCTGATCCTTACCGGCGGGAGACAGACCGAAACCCTCCGTTTTCATATCGAAAATCTTTCGGAAAAGGCACTGCAGGTTTGGTACTCCGACAGCACCCGGCAGTTCGTGCACCAGGGAACCATCCAGCCGGATCAGGGCTTCTTCAGCCTGGACGTCGCGCCGGGGACCATTTATTCGTTAACAACCACTTCGGGTCAGCAAAAGGGCCAGGGACACCCCATTCCCGAACCGGCCGCTTTTCCGTTGCCCTATTCCGAAGATTTTGAGCGATACAAACCCGGCAGCACGCCGGCTTATTTTGCGGACCAAGGGGGCGCCTTCGAAGTCTTCCGGGCATCCGGAAAAGTCCGGGCCGGAAAAGAAAACAAGACGCTCCGGCAGGTGATCACAGGGAAACTGATCCCCTGGGATTCCTGGGGTCCGAACAACCCCGAACCGTATACGGAATTCGGGGAACGACTTGCCGACTACGAGGTCTCTACCCGCGCGCTGGTGGAAGACAGCGGCACGGTGAAGCTTTTTGGCCGTGTCCATTATTTTGAAAGTAATAAAAGCGCGCACGGCTACGGTCTCACGGTGGATCACCATGGAAACTGGAAACTATTGCAATTCCAGCAAGTGCTGGATTCGGGTAAGGTGGCGTTTCCGGCAAATAGCTGGCACGAGCTGAGGCTGCGCTTCCGTGGCGATTCGATTCAGGCTTTTATTGACAGGAAGCAGGTGAGTTCGGTCCGGGACAGGACCTACAGCGCCGGTTATGCTGGAATCGGTACGGGTTGGAATCACGCCCGGTTCGACGATATTCACCTGGAAGTGTATCAATAACCTATAACCAATAAATGAACGGGAATTTTACGATGAAGAGAAACGGCCTGATCCTGTTGTTAACCCTGCTGGCCGGCGCAGTGAGCGCCCAGCATGAGATCTCCCTTGCGGGGATCTGGAAATTCAAACTGGACCCCTTTGAAACGGGGATCAGCAGCAACGGTGTTCAATTGTTACCCGGTTTGCCGGAGGAGATTACGCTTCCCGGATCCACCGATCAGGCCAGGAAAGGCTATCCGACCCAGGATATGAGTTCCCTGCGGCTCACCCGGCAAGTTGAATACAAGGGGCCGGCCTGGTATGAAAAGGAAATTTACGTTCCGGTGGAATGGCAGGGCAAGGAAGTACAGTTATTCATGGAACGAGTGCATTGGGAGTCCCGGGTATGGATCAACGGCCAGCCTGCAGGGAAACGGGAAAGCCTTTCCGTTCCACATGTTTATGACATTACTTCCCTGCTTGAACCTGGAAAAAAGAACATCATCCGGGTGCGGGTAAACAATGAGAAGATCTACGATATCGCCTACAGCCACGCCATCAGCGCCGAAACCCAGACCAATTGGAACGGGATTACCGGCACGATTGCCCTGCGGGCTTTCGACCCGGTACACATTCAAGGCCTGCAGGTCTATCCGAAGGCCGCTGAAAAACTGGCGCGGGTAGCGGTTACGATCCGCAATACAACGGGCAAAGCCGTGGCAGGCACCTTGTGTCTCAGCGCGCACCCGCAGCAAGCTATCCAAAAACAGGCAAGCCCTGAGGTGACCTTGGATTTTAACAGCGCCGATTCCCTGATCCAGCTGGAGGCAAGTATCTCCTTGGGCGAGGACGCCCCGCTTTGGGATGAATTCAAGCCCGGGCTGTATCGGTTAAAGGCTGCGCTCCGAGCCAATCAATCGGGCGCTGCCGGCGCATTCCGGGATGCGCGGGGAACCGTTTTCGGGTTACGCGACCTGGGTGTGAAAGGGACCCGATTTACGATCAACGGGCGCGAGACCTTTATCCGGGCCACGGTCAATTGCGGGGAATTTCCCATCACGGGTTATCCTCCTACCGACCGGGATAGCTGGCTGCGCATCCTGCAGACCTGCAGGGATTACGGATTGAACGGGATGCGTTTTCATTCCTGGTGCCCGCCGGCGGCCGCTTTTGAGGCAGCCGATCAGCTGGGGATGTACCTGCAGGTAGAAAATTCCGACTGGCGGTTTAGCGTGGGCGAAGATTCGGCTACCAACCGCTTTTTGACCGAAGAGGCGGACCGCATCCTGGAAACCTACGGAAACCATCCATCCTTTATCTTCTTCGCCGAAGGGAACGAGCTGGTGGGACCCACGGTTAAGCCGTTTTTATCCTCGCTCGTTTCGCGCTGGAAGGAACGGGACCCGCGGCATCTTTATTCGGGTAGCGCGGCTTATCCCATGGTGCCGGAAAATGAATTCAACGTGTTTTACGGCGCCCGTCCCCAACGCTGGAAGGAAGGGCTGAAAGGCAGGTTTAACTTCCGTCCGCTGGAAACGGAATACGATTACCGCGATTACGTGGAAAAATTTGAGATTCCCATGATCACCCACGAAGTGGGCCAATGGTGTGTGTATCCCAATTTCAAGGAGATTTCCAAATATACCGGGGTGCTGAAACCCTACAATTACGAGCTGTTCCGGGAATCCCTGCGGGAACACCATATGCTCGACCAGGCCGAACAATTCACCATGGCTTCGGGCAGGTTCCAGGTGATCCAGAAAAAGGAGGAAATAGAATCGTATCTCCGTACCTCGGGCATGGCCGGCTACCACTTGCTGCAGCTGAACGATTTTCCCGGCCAGGGCACATCGCCCGTAGGCGTGGTAGATGTATTCTGGGATCCCAAGCCCTACGTGACCGCCGAAGAGTTCCGTGGCTTTCAGACGTCCCGGGTCCCGCTGCTGCGGACCAGGTCGTTTACCTGGACTTCCGGCCAGGTATTCAGCGCGACGGCGCAATTTGCCAATTTTGGCGAAGGGGAAATCCCCGATGCCGCTGCCCGCTGGTCGCTGCGTTTTCCCAACGGGCAGCTGTATGCGGAAGGCGAATTTCCTTCCCAGGATATACCCATCGGAAGCCCGATCCATCTGGGGGAACTGTCGGTGCCGCTGAATAAGGTTGAAAAAGCGACCCGGCTTGACCTGCGTATTACGGTCGATTCGTTGTACAATCAATGGAGTATCTGGGTTTACCCTACCGAAATATCTCCGGTTTCCTCCAAAGGGGTTATCATTAGCGATTCCTGGGACAGAAAAACCCGGAAAGCGCTTGAGAACGGTGGAACCGTCTTGCTGCTGGCCGATACCGCCTCCATTGATTCGGACGTGCCCGCCGGATTTTCAGGGATTTCCTGGAACGCCGTGTGGTCGGGCATGCCGCCCAACCTGCTAGGCATTCTCTGCGATCCGGAGCATCCGGCCCTTGCCGATTTTCCTACCCAGTTCCATTCCAACTGGCAATGGTGGGATCTGGTTGCACATTCCCGTCCGATGCTGCTGGACCATACCCCGGCCTCCTTCCGGCCCCTGGTTCAGATGATCCCGGACTGGAATAAAAACAACAAGATTGGCCTGCTTCTGGAAGCCCGGGTGGGCAAAGGGCGCCTGTTGCTTTGTAGCGTGGATTTGAAACGCGATCTGGATCAGCGACCGGTGGCCCGGCAATTTTTACACAGTTTGACACGCTACGCAGGCAGTGAGGCGTTTTCGCCGGCGTCTTATTTGACTTTCGAGCAAGTAGATCATATCTTTAAGAATAATCTATAAAAATAACGCCTTAAACCAATGCAATGAAACACGGATATATCCTCCTGTTGTGCTTCCTGCTGACCTTGGACGCAACCGCCCAGGCAGTAAAGCCGGTCGCGGACGCCGACACGTATCTGGACTCTGTAAAAGCAGCTTTAACGAAAGAATGGCCGCATAACCGGACCATTAACCTGGTTTTCCACGGACATTCCGTTCCCTCGGGATACTTCCTGACACCGGATGTCCGTACGCTGGATTCCTATCCCTACCTGGTGTTGCAGGAACTGAAAGCGAAGTATCCCTATGCAGTGATCAATGTGATTGTGACCGCCATTGGAGGCGAAAACTCCGTACAGGGCGCCAAACGCTTCCTCCGGGATGTTGAACTGTTCGCGGTTGGCATCGAAGAAGTCGGTGATCTCCTGCTCCGATACCGACACCTTCGAGCTCACTTCCTGCTCGACCACCTTCTGCGAGAGCATCTCGCGGCGAAGACTCTCGCGCATGTCGCCCGCGGTCACGTTCCGCTTCTTGAGCTCCTCCTGGAACGCCTGCTCCGACATGTTGCTCTTTGCCTCGTTGAAGGCGTTGTCGACCTCAGTGTCCGCGACCTCGATCTTGAGCTCGCGCGCCTTGGCCAGCAGCAGATCCTGAAGAATGAGATCGTTCAGCAGGCTCAACTTGGCGGTGAGCTCTTCTTCCGGCGCCAGGGGCTGCGTCGCGTCATGCGTGCGGCGAAAGGCGGCTTCAACCTCGTTGCGCG
>Ga0207873_1003915_pt1 | contig 10334 bp, 9 predicted proteins | sample BGWIniCompost_FD_187373 | JGI IMG/M metagenome (GOLD analysis project Ga0207873, IMG submission 187373) | Cellulose adapted compost microbial communities from Newby Island Compost Facility, Milpitas, CA, USA - BGW Initial Compost (SPAdes)... ... | reverse complement strand
GGCGGCTGTCGCACTCGTTCTGGCTATCTTCCTTGCTCCGCTTTTGGGCGGAATCGACCAGGCTTTCCAATATATCCAGGAATACACCGGACTGGTTAGCCCGGGCATCCTCGCCATCTTTATGCTTGGCCTGTTCTGGAAGAAAACCACCAACAAGGCGGCTATCATTGGCGCGCTGTCGTCTATTCCAATCGCTTTTTACCTCAAGGTGGGCAGCAAGAATTGGCTGACGGGCTCCGGCATTGAATGGCTGTTCCCAAGAATGGCGTTTATGAACCAAATGATGCTCACATTCATCCTCACCATGGCCATTATGGTAGTTGTGAGTTTGAAACAAAACGGCGGCAAAGACGATCCAAAGGGTATTCCTTTGAAGAAATCGATGTTCGAGACAAGCCCCAAATTCAACGTTATCGCTTTCGCAATCATTATCCTTCTGGCTGCACTGTACGCCAGGTTCTGGTAGAAAATATGCTTCAGGCGGTTCCAAAACCGCCTGAAGTTTTTTGTTTGTTAATATTATTAAAAGAAAATAAGTAGGATGAGCGCTGAAAAAATCTCTCTCAAATTCAAAGAACTGTTTGGAAAGGAACCCATGATCGTCAGGTCGCCGGGAAGGGTGAACCTGATCGGAGAACACACGGATTACAACGACGGCTTTGTGTTGCCTGCCGCAATAGATAAGGAAGTGGTTTTTGCCGTCGCAAAGAACAATACGTCCGAATGCCGTTTGTTTGCTTTCGATATCGACCAATCATATACCTTTTCGCTGAGCGAACTTGCAAAATCAAATAAAGGCTGGCCCAATTACCTGATGGGCGTCGTGGATCAGGCGATAAAAGCCGGTAAGACAATCGGCGGTTTCGACTGCGTTTTTGGAGGCAACATTCCTCTCGGCGCCGGGCTGTCCTCTTCCGCCGCCATTGAATGTGCCATGGCTTTCAGCCTGAACGAGCTTTTCGACCTGGGCTTTTCCAAATTCGAAATGGTGAAGATCAGTCAGAAAGCCGAAAATGAATTTGTGGGCGTGAAGTGCGGCATCATGGACCAGTTTGCCAGCATGTTCGGACAAAAGAACAAGGTGATCAAGCTGGATTGCCGTACGCTCGATTACGAATATTTCACCTTCGATATGACCGGCATCAAAATCGTCCTTTGCGACACGCAGGTCAAACATTCGCTCGCCTCATCAGAATACAATACCCGGCGCATGGAATGCGAACAGGCGGTGTTGGCGCTTCAAAAATACGATCCCAGCATCAAAGCCCTTCGCGATGCGACGATGGAAACCCTCAACCAACGCCGCGGCGAGCTGGGCGAATTGGTGTACAAACGCGCGAAGTATGTGGTGGAAGAAAACCAACGAGTAGCCGACGCCTGCGAAGCACTGAATCGCAACGATCATAAAAAATTCGGAGAGCTGATGTACCTTTCGCACGAAGGGCTTAGCAAGGAATATGAAGTAAGCTGCAGGGAACTCGACTTCCTTGTAGAAGAAACGCGCGAAGACGACAACGTGCTCGGCGCAAGGATGATGGGCGGAGGCTTTGGCGGCTGCACGATCAACCTGGTGAAGGAAGATTACGTGGAAGCGTTTATTCAGAAAATGACAAACGCGTACAAAAAATCTCTTGGACTGACGCTGAAAGTGTATACCGACAGCATTGCAAATGGAACGTCGGTTGTAAAATAGACCAAAGCCAATCGGGCCAGGCGGTTTATAATTTCCCAACTGGAAACCACCGGCCGGTTTACCAGCGCCTGGCCGCTGAACGAAGGAAGCCCCGGTGGTTTTAGCTGACTGCGGGGGCTTTTTTGCTTTCAGAAATTATTCCCGGCTAAAAGCGGCCGACGGCTTTCCGCTGAGAAATTATTCTCAGCCAAAACCGGCCGTCAACTTTCATTGAGAAATTATTCTCACACCAAACCGGCCGCCCGCTTTTCCCATAAAATTTATTCTTATACAAAAAGGGGCCTTCAACATTTTCTAAGAATGCATTCGCGCTCCAAATCCATCGTCGGGGCTGCGTTAGAAAAACGTGTTCTGGAATTCCATCCGTATTCGCTGCTGAAATTCCTTGATCACCTTGAAAATCTCTTTCAGGGAACTCTGTTCCACCACGGTAAGGGTGCGCGGATCGATGAAATTATCGGGTTCGCTCTTGTCGTTGATGATGCTCTCCGCCTGCCGCTTCAAACGAAGGTTCATCATATAATAATAGGCTTGCAGCAACTCCCTGTACTCCTTTTCTCTGAACAACCCGTTTTCGTACAAGGCCCTGAGCCGCTCGCCCGTGTTGGTTTTGAAGATCCGGTTCTTCAATGCATACATTCGCGCCAAGTCCACAATGGGCGTCATTGCCTTTTTCATGTTGAATACCCTCTGGTCGCCCTGCGAGAAAGTCCTGAACGTGTTGAAGAACGTAAGCGGCGGCTCATACTGCAGCGCATTGGAAGCCATATTGTATAAAAACCTGGAGAGCGGCTGCTGAAGCGCCTTGTCGAGGTGTTCCTGCAGTTGGTTCATCAGGGAAATTTCGCCGTAAATGTACCGGCAGTCGAAAAAAGTGGCGATGTTCATCGCAGTTTCCGGAGCCAAAACCTTCATCCACTCGTCGTAATTCCGTTTCCAGTGCGAAAGCGAGTGCGTCCACTTGGAGTTCTTGGCCATATACCCGCCGGCGCAATATTTGAATCCCGCGGCGTTCAGCCGGTCGGAGACCTGTGTGGCAAAATCAAGGAAGTACGCCCGCACTCTCTCCCGTTGCTCGTTGGCCTTGTCCTCGTAAATAATCGCATTGTCCTGGTCAGTCAGCAACGTTTGCTCCTTCCGCCCTTCGCTGCCAAGAACCATAAAGACAAACTGGGCGGGCGGCGGTCCCATTTTCTGCAGCACGTTGTCGATTACCTTAAGCAGAATGGAATCGGAGACGGCAGTGATCACCTGGTTCACAATCTCGGCCTTTCCGCCGCGGCTCAACAATTGAAAAACCATCTCGGGAGCTTTGTCCCACTTGGATTTCAGCTCCCGGTCGGACTGCGCCAGTTTTACCGATTGGATGAATACGAAGGGCGACTGGGCCTGTTCGGCGGTCAGCCGGTTCCTGCTCAAAAAACCGATATACTTGTCGTCCTGCTTCACCAGCACATAGCGGATCTGGTTCTGAAACATCATCAGGATGGCCTCATACACATAGGCTTCGCTGTCGATGGTGTAAACGGGGGTTTCCAACACGTCTGACACCGGGCGGCCGGCGTCGAGCCTTTTCGCGATGACGTTGTCGCGAAGAGACAGGTCGGTCACGTACCCGATGATTTCATTTTTGCCGCCTTCTACAAACAGGCAGCTTACGCGCGCCTTGCGCATGATCTCGGCGGCCTGGTAAATGGGCGTATCTGCGGGGCAGGAAGCGATGGCGCGGGGTTCGACGGTCCCTATTTTCCGCGAAAAGAGCATGTCGGCCTCGATGTAGTTTTCTTCCTTGGTGTTGTTGCGCCCGGCAAAATGCGCATAGTCGTCGTTTAGCATTTTTTTGCCGAAACGGGCCGTAAAGTAATGAAAGAAATCGTCGTAAGCCTGGCAAATCGCTTTGAAATCGTCCTTGGGCATGAAAAGAATCTCTGTGCCTTTATGCGCCAATACCGTGCGGATGGATTTTTTCTTGTTCAACAACACCGACCCGCCGCCATAGACGACGCCCCTCGAATAATGCTCTTCGAGGCGCTTTACTTTTTTGCTGTCGTAAAAGAAAGCGTCGTATTGGCCCTTGACGATGATATCCACGCCCTCGAGTTCCGTCTGATCCTGGTGGTAAATGATCGTGTCTTTCTTGTATTTCCTCTCCTGCAGCGACGCAGCAACGCCATGTAAAACTTCGTCGGGCAAAAGGTGAAACGGCTCGACGGTCTTTAAAAATTCAACCCTGTCGTTCATTGCTCAACAAGCTATAATCGTGATGATAAACAATATGAAAAAAAGTATAACCCAAAACAAAGCGTAATTCTTTTCTCTTGCGGGGGCGGAAGCTTGGGCGGATATGCTTTCTCTGGCGATATCACCTTTCTTCAGCATTTCAAAAAAACAGTCCGCTGTGGCCCTTGCGTCGGTCTGCGCGTCGTGGTGGTTTTCCAACGGTTTTTGAAACAGCACCGCATACAACTCGTCAAGCCGGAGGCTTCTTGGCCTGTAAAACCTGCTTCCATATATCCTTCCTGCGGTCATGGTGCAGAATTTCGGAAGGTCGCGTCCCGGATACTCCAAACCCGCTCTCCGGAAGCCCATCTCCATCATATGATTGTCAAATTCTACAAAATGCCCGACAATCAGGGGCTGGTATTGTGCGAGGTCGCTAGCCAGCGCGCGAAACACATCGGCCCGCTTCTCCCCATTTTCATTGAGGAATCTTTCGTCCAATCCGTGAACCTTCACAGACGCCGGATCGACTTGGAAATCGACGGCCTGGATATAATGATTTTCCGACTTGATTCTAGTGCCGTCTTGAGAGAAGATCTCCCAGGCAATTTGGACGACATGCGGCCACGCGCCGTCATCAAAATATGGGGCGTTCCAATTCTTCGGTATCCCGGAGGTCTCCGTATCAATAAACAGGATATAATCTCTCATCCTACTCGCTTACGCTTTCGCGCCTTCAGACTCATGCGCCAATGTTTTTTCCCAACAATGCCGGCTTTCCAATTATTTTGCAAACGCCCGGAAATTCTGTTCAAACCGTCCCTTCGACGTCCCAGTCAAACGTTGGCAAGCGTGGCAAAGGGAGTTTCCTTGCAAACTTAACTCATTTGCGTCAACCTGCATGAGGGTTTGGCGAAATTCAAGGTTCTATTCGATTCCCCCAGGTTTAAAAGCGAACTTTACGCTTTTAAACTCCAGCTTGATGTAGCGCAATGTAGCGTAAATAAAATAAATGATCGCCGACATTTCCAGGAATTCCTCAATGGTGAAAAAGATCACGTGAATGGACATATTGGGGACGAACGCCAGGAAGACGTCGAATCCTACCGCTCCAATCACAAACAAAATACCCGCCCGTATATATGCCCTAGCCAGGTAGCGGGGCAATGTTTTCAGGAATTTGAAGGCGATCAACAAGACGGTCAGTCCAAAGACCAGGTAAGGAATAGCCCAGACGGCATAGAAAAACCTTCCGGGACCGCCTATGCCGGCGTTGCGCATGATCTCGGCAAACGCTTCATGCACTTCGGTCATTTCGTCGAACGACAAGAAAAGAAAGACCGCCGACAAGAACAGCCAGGAATAGCTTTTCTTCTCGCGATTCAGGTTCAAGGCATAGCACAGCGCCATCAGCATGGAGGCGAAGAAAAGGTTGAGGGCCGAGAAATAAGTGGGGACGTTTCGCTCGGCGTTTACATTGAAATTTTTGTAGGCCATCAACCCGATTCCTTCTTCGCAATGCCCCAGTTGATGAAGCACATTGACAACGACGCTCAAAACGACCAGCAAAACGGCGATGCCAAAAAGAAAGACACCAATTTTCCTTGGAGAAGCGTGAATCTTCATCGATACAGGTTTTTTCCAACAACTTTTTTGGAATAACCCGCAAACGGAAAATTGGTTAAACTGCGCTTAAAAATAATTTAACAATCCGGTAATGTTTGTCGTTTGGTTCTTTCTTTTATCTTATTTTCCCTTCATGGGAACCGCGGCGAGTTGCCTGACCATTTTCAGCAGCATAAAGATCACCACCAGCAGAACGACCACCACCCCGCCGATAAAGGATATCGCCGCGATAAACCACGACGGCGGTTGCGCGTTTGCCTCCAAAGTTTGCGGCACTTCCGCAACCGGTTCCGGTTCGGCGACGGCCGCGACAGCCTGTTGACCGCCTTCGCTTACCAGATAGGCGTACAGGTTCTCCAGTTCGGCTTCCGAGAAGTCGTGCGCTGGCATGGTCAGGCGGTTAAACTCTTCGAACAACTGAACGGCGGTTTTGTCGCCCGAGGCGATCATTTCGCCCGAATTGGACACAAATGCCAACACCCAATCTTTCTCGCGCCTCTCCCCGATCCCCGCAAGGTCGGGACCGATCAATCTGCCTTTTCCAATGGTATGGCATATCGCGCAGTTGTCGGTAAATATCTTTTTTCCATGCTCCGGATCCTGGCTGTAAGCGCTTACGGCGGAGGCTAAAATCAAAATTACGGCGTACCTTGTCATTGTTCTTTTTTTAAAGTCAAAAATAGCCTTCGTCTTATGGAAATATTTATGACCAGGATCATATCGCGCGACGCGCTGGGGGTAAATTTCACGGAATTCAAAGTTTGGTATGAACCAAATATCTGTTTGTCCCGTTAAACTTTTGGCATTAACAAACGTTATCAATAGTGATTGACCGTTTTTTTACCTCCTAACAGATTGTTTAACTTTTAAAAGAAATCGCTATGATGAAAAGAAAGAATTCTTCGCTGGGTGAACTATTAAATAATGTCACATCGCTGATAAAGTATCGTAGCGGAATAGCCAAACCGCCGAAAAAGGATAATAGCGGAAAACTTGCTCTGATTAGCGTAGTATCCGGAGCGGCTTTGGGATTGGCCGGCGGTCTGCTTTTTGCCAGAGAAACAGGACAGGAAACCAGGAAAAAAATAGCCAGGGTTTTCAGAGACGCCACCAAACGCACTTCCGAATATACGGCGCGCGAAATCAACCGCTTGAACGAAATCACTAAACAGCAAATTGAAAAGCTGAAAAACGCAAGGCGTGAAAAGGTGGGATGATTCAAAATCTCTGTTTGATAATCAATTTTTTGTATAAAGCGCACATTATGGGCGCTTTTTCTTATTAATATCCATCCGATTTGCTATTATTATGCCCTCAAACTATTATTCAGGAAAATGCTTATTAATTTTTACCGATTTTAAAGAATAGAATAATCAATGAGCGTACTGGTTAACAAAAGTTCGCGCGTAATCGTGCAAGGCTTTACGGGTTCGGAAGGGACCTTCCATGCAAAACAAATGATTGAATATGGCACGACGATTGTCGGCGGGGTGACGCCCGGCAAGGGCGGCAGGAAACACCTGGACAGGCCGGTCTTTGACACGGTGGAACAGGCCGTAAATGAAACAGGCGCCGACGTGTCGATTATCTTTGTCCCCCCTCCATTTGCCGCCGACGCCATTATGGAAGCCGCCGACGCAGGCGTAAAAGTAATCGTCTCGATCACGGAAGGAATACCCGTAAAAGACATGGTCAGGGCAAAACATTACCTCTCCAGCAAAGACTCTATCCTGATTGGCCCCAATTGTCCGGGCGTAATCAGTCCCGGTGAAGCGAAAGTAGGCATCATGCCCGGATTCATTCACCGCAAGGGTTCCGTAGGCATCGTTTCCCGTTCGGGCACGCTCACCTATGAAGCCGTTGACCAAGTGACCAAGGCGGGACTGGGGCAGTCCACCTGCATTGGCATTGGCGGAGACCCCGTAATCGGGACCACCACAAAAGAGGCTGTGGAAATGCTGATGAACGATCCGGAAACCGAAGGGATCATCATGATCGGCGAAATAGGCGGAAATATGGAAGCCGAAGCCGCCTATTGGATCAAGGAACATCCGCTGAAGCCTGTCGTGGGATTCATCGCCGGCCAAACGGCGCCCAAAGGCCGCAGAATGGGCCATGCGGGAGCCATCGTAGGCGGCTCGAACGACACCGCCGCCGCAAAGATGGAAATCATGAAACAATGCGGCATCGAAGTGGTGGAATCGCCTGCAAATATTGGGGCCGCAATCGCCGCAAAACTGGGTTACGGCGCCACCGGCTCTTAAATCCCGGAACCAAGAGACGCGATATATTGCATCCGCCTGCCCGCGCTTTCCCCGCCGCAATTCCGCATATCAATGGCCAAACGCGGCTCGATGGGAATTGTCGTACGTATCGCGTCTCTCCCCGCTTCAAAAAACATTGAAAAGCGGCCCCTCTTTATACATGATTTTACAAAAGATATATCCCGTCTTTTTTCCATTTTTATTTTTAATTTGTAGTTTTGGCCGTTTCAAAAAATCCAATTTCATCATGACTTTACTTTCTTATGTGCAGGGAGCTTGCTCAAAGCCGCTCCTTGGCGAAACCATAGGCGAAAACCTGAGAAGAACGGTTGAAAAATACGGCGACTGCGAAGCGCTGGTTGTTGGTTATCAGAATTACAGGGCTACTTACAGGCAATTCTGGGATCAGACTACCGAAATAGCAAAAGGACTATTGGCCTATGGCGTAGAGAAAGGCGATCGTGTGGGCATTTGGTCGGCTAATAGGTTTGAATGGGTCGTGATACAATATGCCACCGCAAGAATTGGGGCGGTGTTGGTGAACATCAATCCCGCTTACCGGACCAGCGAGCTGGAGTTTGCGTTGAATCAATCGGGCGTATGTCTGCTGCTGGCTTCCAAGTCGTTCAGAAAAACCGATTACCTGAGCATGTTGGAGACAGTGAAGCCCCAATGTCCGCTTCTGCGGCAGGTGTTGATCATCGATTTCGACTGGCAAAAGCTGATTGACGCCGGAAAGGCGATCAGCGACGACACGCTGGCACAGGTGGAAAAGAAACTGCAATTTGACGATCCCATCAATATCCAATATACTTCCGGCACCACCGGCTATCCCAAAGGCGCCACGTTGTCGCACCACAACATTCTGAATAATGGATATTTTATTGGCGAAACGCTTAAATATACCGAAAAAGACAGGGTGTGTATCCCGGTGCCTTTCTATCATTGCTTTGGAATGGTGCTCGCCAACATGGCCATCACTACGCACGGCGCGGCGATGGTTATCCCCGGAGAAGCTTTTGACCCCGAGGTTACGCTGGCAACTGTGGAAAAGGAAAGGTGCACGGCCCTCTACGGCGTGCCGACGATGTTTATCGCCGAGCTGGATCATCCTTCATTTTCAAAATACGACTATTCCTCGTTGCGCACCGGCATCATGGCCGGATCGCCGTGTCCTGTCGAGGTCATGAGGAAGGTGGTTTCGCTGATGAACATGACGGAAGTGACAATCTGCTATGGCATGACGGAGACTTCGCCGGTTTCCACGCAAAGCCAGACGGACGACGACCTGGAAAAACGCGTATCGACGGTGGGCCGGGTTCATCCGCATCTCGAAATTAAAATCGTCGATCCGGTCACTGGCGAAATCGTTCCCCGCGGCGTGCAGGGCGAGCTCTGCACCAGGGGATACTCTGTGATGCTTGGATATTGGAACAACGAAGAGGCTACGCGGCAGGTGATCGACGCCGGCAGGTGGATGCATACCGGCGATGTAGCGGTCATGGACGAGGAAGGCTATATCAACATCGTGGGCCGGATCAAGGACATCATCATCCGCGGGGGCGAAAACATCTCTCCGCGCGAAATCGAAGAGTTTCTTTATACCCATCCTGAAATCTCCGACGTGCAGGTGATCGGCGTTCCCGACAAAAAGTACGGCGAGGAAGTGATGGCCTGGGTGAAACTGAAAGAAAATTCCTCCATAACGCCGGAAGAGCTCCAGGCATACTGCAAAGGGAAAATCGCCACATACAAGATCCCCAAATACTGGAAATTCGTCGACGCCTTCCCCATGACCGTCAGCGGTAAGATAAGGAAGGTAGAGATGCGCGAAATTTCCGTAAAGGAGTTGGGATTGGAATATGTAGCGAAGATCAAGTCGGCGTAAGGGTGGACCCCGGGCGACTGAATTGCATCAACAAATCATAAATCGTCTGAACCGCAGGTTAACGCAGCATCACAGATTCATCGATTATAATCTGTGATGCTGATATACGGTTACCTTCCTCAGAGTATCCAATCAACAAACCCGGCAGATTTTCAGAACCGGTAGTCTTTTTCATTAAAAACCTGCCGGGGCTTTGTCAGGTTTCCGCCAACGCTTCTTTCACCCTTTCTACGGCGTCTTTCAACAGAATGGCGGAAGATACTTTGAGGCCGGATTCTTCGATGATCCGCGCGCCTTCTTCGGCGTTGGTGCCCTGTAGCCGCACAATGATGGGGATGTCGATGGACCCGATGTTTTTATAGGCTTCCACAACTCCCGTTGCGACCCTGTCGCAGCGGAGGATTCCACCAAAAATGTTGATCAGGATCGCCTTGACGTTCGGGTCTTTCAGGATGATCCGGAATCCATTCTCCACCGTCTCCGCGTTGGCGCCCCCTCCCACATCCAGGAAGTTGGCCGGCTTGCCGCCCGACAGCTTGATGATATCCATGGTGGCCATCGCCAGTCCCGCGCCGTTCACCATGCAGCCTACATTGCCGTCGAGTTTGATGTAATTCAATCCCGACTTACCCGCTTCCACTTC
>Ga0207873_1003913_pt1 | contig 10336 bp, 7 predicted proteins | sample BGWIniCompost_FD_187373 | JGI IMG/M metagenome (GOLD analysis project Ga0207873, IMG submission 187373) | Cellulose adapted compost microbial communities from Newby Island Compost Facility, Milpitas, CA, USA - BGW Initial Compost (SPAdes)... ... | reverse complement strand
CGGCGGGCGGCGGTGTGGACGGCGATTCGCCTTCGGTGTGCTGCTGCGGGGGAGCGGCTGTGCTCGCGTAGGGAGGCGCCGAGCTAGCCGTGGCCGAGTCCTTGCTCGAGTTCTGTGCCTTCTTGGTGCGCGCGAGCTCCTCGAGCGTCACTTCGTGCTCGAGCTGCGTGCGCAGCTGGCGAGCCATCGCACGCGCGCGTCCCGTCCAGCGGCCGATCTTTTCCGCCAGCGCGGGCAGCTTCTCGGGGCCCAGCACCAACAGCGCGAGCCCCAAAATCAGGACGATCTCGGTGAATCCGACCTCGAACATGAAAGGCGCTTACACGCTCGAGGACTTGCTGCCGCTCTTGCTGGAGCTCGAAGAGTCGAAGTCCGCGTCTTTGTCGTCCTGCGTGAGCTGCTTGTTCTCTTCCTCTTCGCCTTCGTTCATCGCCTTCTTGAAACCTTTGACGGCGCTGCCCAGGTCGGTACCGATCGTGCGCAAGCGCTTGGCGCCGAAGACCAAAAGCGCAATGAAGAGGATGATCAGCAGCTCTTTGAATCCGATACCCATTCAGGTTCTCCCGCGCAGGTTCTCCTGCGTGTTAGCCGCCGGATGATACGCCAAAAGACTTGAGGGCATTGTGACTCGCGATGTGCGATTCGCGCCGGGCCTCACCGTAGTGCGGCGGCGACGTCGTCCGGCGCTGACACTGGCGCTGCAGCACTATTCCTGCCCTCGCTGCTGCAGCCAGAACGTCACCGGGCCGTCGTTAGTCAATGTGACCAGCATATGGGCGCCGAATTCCCCGGATTGAACGTCTGGATGACGCCGCTTAGCCGCCTCGAGCAGGTAATCGAACAACCGGCGCCCTTCCTCGGGCGGCGCGGCGGGGCTGAATCCCGGGCGCGTGCCTTTGCGTGTGTCGGCCGCGAGTGTGAATTGCGAAACCAGCAGTAGGCCGCCCCCTACATCCACGAGACTGCGGTTCATCCGCCCGTCGTCGTCTTCGAAAACACGGTAGGTCAGCAGGCGCTCGATCAACCGGTCGGCCTGAACTTCGGTGTCCCCCCGCTCGACCGCCACGAGAACCAGGAGTCCCCTGCCGATGGCACCGACGATCCGACCGTCGACCTCGACCTGAGCCTTGGAGACCCTCTGCAGTAGTCCGATCATGCCCGAGGGCTCCTGGACGCGCCCATTCGGTCCCACTCTTGGCCTGGAAGGGCGCCGAAACTCGGCAAATGATCCCACGCGACCAGAAAACTCGCTCCGCGGCCTTCCGGCGTCGCGTCAGGCGGAGAAAGTGGGCCCGGCGAGCCTTCCGGGGGCTGATTCCAGTCGAAAAGTGGCACAAGACTCATCGGCGCAGCAAAGAATCCGCTTTCAGCTCGGCGTCCCGAGCCTCATTGTTCTTGCCCTGCGCGCGATATACGTCACCGAGCACATCCCAGGCGCGTGCCTGAGCGCGGGGCGCGTGTGTGGAGAGCGAGATCGCCTTGCGCGCGAGGTTCTCGGCTTGGGCGTAGTTGCCCTCTGCCGCGCGAACCTTCGCGAGCTCGATCCACAGCAGCGCGTTGTCGGGCTCGATTCGGAGCGCGCGCTCGATCGAGCCGGCGGCGACGGCGTAATTCTTCGAGACCAGCTGAGCCTGCGCTTGGTCGACCAGGGCGCGCGACGCCGGACTGAGCACCGGCTCGCGAGGCGCGGGCGGCGGCAATGGTTGCGGCGGCTCGACCGTCGTCGGCGGAGAGCCAGGTTGGGTTTCGACCGTTTCGGGAGGCTCCGAAGGAGCGGGTTGCGTGGGCGGCTCGTACGGCCGCGGACCGGCACAGGCGCTCAACAAGAGCACCGCGCACGAGAGCGTTAGTGCTGACCGTGCTGTCATCGTTCTTCCAACGGCAAGTTTCAGGAGGCGGCAGGGAAGCACGCGCCTGGGAGCGCGTCAACGGACAATACTGCGCCACCATTCGCGCGCCCGCTCGCCGATCTCGCCGAACACGCCGGTCTCACATCCTGGCGCCACCGGCAGCTGTGTGCCCTTGGGGATCGGCATGCTGATGAGTTCTTCGCCGCAACCCGGACGCGCGCCCAGCCCGGTCGGAAATTCGAACCAGGTTTCTTGCAGCGTCTCGGGCATCGGCGCGCTCCAAGAAGTCGTGTTGAGCTGGCTCATCACCCGGGACCACACCGGCAGCGAGCCAGACGATCCGGTCAATCCCGTCGGACTGTTGTCGTCATGGCCGATCCACACCACTGCGAGATGACTGCCCGAGAAGCCGGCGAACCAGCTATCGCGATAGTCGGATGACGTGCCGGACTTGCCAGCCACCACGAGCCCGGAGGGCAGATAGGCGCGCGCTGCGCGTCCCGTCCCGCGCTCCATTACTTGCACGAGCATGCGATTGAGCTGGTACACCGCAGCCGGATCCGCGACCGGCGTGACTTCGAGTCCGAACGCCTTGAGCGGGTTGCCTTCTTGGTCGACGACCGCGCGTACCGCGCGCAATTTCGTATTGAATCCGCCGTTCGCGATCGCGTTGTAGAGCTGGGCGACTTCGAACGGCGAGACATCGACCGCACCGAGGAGAATCGAAGGCAGCTGCGGCGGCGGTTGCTCCAGACCGAGCTTCTCGAATTCGCGCACGACTTCCGGCAAACCGACCTCGAGACCCAAACGCACGGTGGCGAGATTGAGCGACTGTGCTAGCGCGCGCACCAACGGCACCGGTCCATAAAACTCTTCGGAGATGTTCTGCGGACGCCACGTGCGGTTGTTCGAGAGCTTGACCTCGACCGGTCCGTCTTCGACGACGGACGCCGCGTGGTAGCGTCCGGACTCGAGCGCAGCGAGATAGATGACGGGTTTCACCAGCGAACCGATGGATCGTTTCGCATCGAGCGCGCGATTGAAGCCTTCATAGCCTGCTTGGCGCCCCCCCACCATGGCGATCACTTCGCCATTCTGCGGCGTTGTGACGACCACGACGCCTTCGAGCGGCTTTTCGCTCTTTTGCTTACGTGCCTTTTCCAAACGCTCCAGCTCGGTTGCGAGTGCACGCTCTGCCTGGCTCTGCGCGAACGGATTGAGCGTCGAGAAGATCCGCAGCCCCGCTTCGGTGAGATCCTCGTCCCGATAGTCGCGTCGCAGCGTACGACGCACGAGGTCTAGAAATGCCGGGTAATAGCCCGCGGCGTTCGTCGCGGAAGCGACGATGCCGAGCGGGCGTTGCGCCGCTTGCCGCGCGATTTCCTCGTCGACGACGCCGTGCTGAGTCATCAGGCGCAGCACCAGATCGCGTCGTTCGCGCGCGCGCTGCGGATGGCGTCGCGGATCGTAGTACGAGGGGCCTCGCACGATCGCAACCAGCAGCGCGATCTCGTGCAACTGCAGCTCGGCGACCGGTTTGCCGAAGTAGAACTGACTGGCGAGACCGAAGCCGTGGATCGCGCGCCGGCCGTCTTGTCCGAGATAGATCTCGTTGATGTACGCATTCATCAAGTCCGGCTTCTCGAAATGGATTTCGAGCAGCACGGCCATGATCGCTTCTTCGATCTTGCGTCCGAACGTGCGGCGGCTGTCGAGGAAGTAGCTCTTCACGAGCTGCTGCGTCAGCGTCGAGCCGCCCTGCTGGATCGATCCGGCGCGCAAGTTGACGATCGCGGCGCGCGCGATCGCGCCGAGATCCACGCCATGATGCGAATCGAATTTGCGATCTTCGACGACCTTCAGCGCCACGGGTAACAGCGGCGGCACGTCCTCGGGCGCAACCACGACGCGATCTTCGCCGTGGATCGGGAAGATGCTGCCGATGAGCAGCGGATCGAGCCGAAAGATCGGCACATCTTCGCCGCGCCCATTGCGCATGCTCTGAATTCCGCGCGCCGACGCGACGATCGAGAGCTTCTGCGGTTCCTGCAGCGCGTCCCAAAAGCGAAAGCGGCGATTGATCAGATCCACTTGCGCGCCCTGGCGGGCGTATGTGCCCGGATCCTTCAGCTCCTGAACCTTGCGATAGCCGAGTCGCTGCAGCTCGCGCTCGATCGCATCCGCCGTAAAGGGCGACCCGACGTAGAGCTCGGTCGGTTCGGCATAGACCTGCGCCGGCAGCGTCCAACGGCGCCCTTCGAACTGCGTCGTGATCTTCTGATCAAGATAGAAGACCCACGCCAGCAGCGCGAGCAACGCCACACCGAACACCAGCGCAGTGACGCGCAGGATCTGTTTTCGGAATTTCTTGAGGCGCTTGAATATTCTCATCGGTATCGAGTGAAGGAATCGTCGGTCGGCGCAGCGAAACGCGCGACGATCCGATTATTTCCGCGAGGATCGCCTCGAGGGCGTGGGACTCACTTTCTCCAGAACGTGCGCGAAACGAGCACCAGCAGCGGAAACACTTCCAACCGGCCGAGCAGCATCGCCAATACGCAGATCCATTTGCCTGCGCTCGTCAGGCTCGTGAAATTCGTCGCGACCTCGCCCAAGCCCGTGCCCACGTTCGTCATGCACGCGGCAATCGCCGAGAACGCTGTCACTTGATCCTCACCGGTGGCGATCAGCGACACCATCAGCACGCCGAACGCGACGACGTAGACCGCAAAGAACCCCCACACGGCATCGACGACGCGGGTATCGATCGGTTTGGCACCGAGCTTGACCGGCAGTTCCGCATTCGGGTGCACGAGCTGCGCGACCTCGCGTTGGCCCTGCTTCCACAACAGCAGCCAGCGCACCATTTTCATCCCGCCCGATGTCGAGCCCGCGCAGCCGCCGATGAACGCCGAGAGGATCAAGAGTACCGGCAGCGCGCCCGGCCAGTGGCTGAAATCATCGGTGACGAATCCCGACGTCGTCTGCATCGATACGGCGTGAAACAGCGCCAGGCGCAATGCATCGCCCGGCTCGTGCACGTAGCGACGCAGCCAGAGTGCGAGCGTGTATAGCAGGATCGTCACGATCAGGATGCGCACATAGGCTCTGAATTCGGGATCGCGGAAGTAGCTGCTGAGGCGTCGATGGCGCCAGGCCAAGAAATGCAGCGAGAAGTTCACCGCGCCGATGAACATGAACAACACGGCGACGAGCTCGATGATGGGATCTTCGAAATAGGCGAGACTCTCATCGCGCGTGGAGTTGCCGCCCGTCGACACGGTCGAGAAGCTGTGCGTGATGGCGTCGAACGCCGACATGCCGGCCGCGAAATAGGCGAGCGCACACGCTGCAGTGATCGCGAGATAGATGATCCAAAGCGCCTTCGCCGTTTCGGTGATGCGCGGCGTGAGCTTCGAGTCCTTGACGGGGCCTGGTGTCTCCGCACGCAACAGCTGCATGCCGCCGACACCCAGCATCGGCAGCAGCGCGACCGCCAACACGACGATGCCGATGCCGCCGAGCCACTCGATCTGACTGCGGTAGTACAGCACCGAGATCGGCAGGCTTTCCAAGTGCGGGAAGATGACCGCACCGGTCGTCGTGAAGCCCGACACCGCTTCGAAGATCGCATCCGTGAACGTCATGTCGAGCCGCTTCGAGAGCAGCAGCGGTATCGCGCCCGCGACACCGAGCACGATCCAGAACAACGCCACGACGAGGAATCCATCGCGCAACCTGAGCTCGCGCTGCTGCTTGCGAACCGGCCACCACACCATCGCGCCGAGCACCGCCAACGCGACGAAGGCATCGAGGAAGGGTTGCCAATTCCCGTCTTTGAAATACAGCCCGACCGCCATCGGCGGCAACATCGTCAGGCTGAACAGCATCAGCAGCAGACCGAAGATGCGCTGGACGACGGGGAGGTTCATCGGAGAAGGCCAGCTGGCTATCTGGCCAACTGGCTATCTGGCCAGAGGAAACGACGGACGATTTGCGCCGCCCTAAGGCGCATCGCTGCTCTTCGTTCTGGCCAACTACCCAGTTGGCCAGTTGGTCGGTTGGCCCCAAAACTCATCTCCCCTTCCTTCGCGGAATGTCGAACAGCCGTTCGACGGTTTCGATGTGGCGTCGGTCGGTGAGGAACAAGATCACGTGGTCGCCACGCTGGATGACGGTGTCGTGATGTGCGATGTGGACTTCGTTGCCGCGCACGACGGCTCCGATCGTCGTGCCTTCCGGGAGCGCGATTTCCTCGATGCGCTTGCCGATGACGCGGCTTTCGCCCTGCGTGCCGTGCGCGATGGTTTCGAGCGCTTCGGCCGCGCCGCGCCGCAGAGAGTGCACGCGCACGACATCGCCGCGCCGCACGTGCGCTAGCAGTGAGCCGATCGTGACTTGCTGCGGCGAGAGCGCGACATCGATCGAGCCGCTTTCCATCAATTCCGCATACGCGGGACGATTGATGAGCGCCATGACTTTCTTGCAACCGAGACGCTTGGCGAGCATTGCGGAGAGGATGTTCGCCTCCTCCGCGTTCGTGACGGCCACGAACACGTCGGCGCTGTCGATGTTCTCTTCGAGCAGCAGTTCTTCGTCAGCGGCATCGCCGCTGAGCACGATCGTATTGTTCAGCTGCTCGGAAACACGCCGAGCACGCCGCGCATCGCGTTCGATGATCTTGACCTGGTGCTCGTTTTCCAGGCGCTGCGCCAAGCGAAAGCCGATGTTGCCGCCGCCCGCGATCACGACGCGCCGCACCGGCCCTTCGAGGCGCTGCATCTCGCTCATTACGACGCGAATGTCCTCGCTCGCGGCGATGAAGAACACTTCATCGCCGTGCTCGATCACCGTGTCGCCTTCGGGCTTGACGCTTTGGCCGCCTCGATAGATCGCCGCGACGCGCGCATCGCGCCCGGGGATGTGTTGCGCGAGCTGCTTGAGCTGCTGGCCGACGAGCGCGCCGCCGCGCAGCGCGCGCACGCCGACGAGCCGCACGCGCCCGTCGGCGAAATCGAGCACCTGCAACGCACCCGGGTGCTCGATCAGACGCACGACGTGCTCGGTGACGAGCTGCTCGGGGCTGATCGTGACGTCGACCGCGAATGCGCGGTCCTCGTCGGCGAACAACTTCGAGCGCCGCGTGTAATCCGAGGAGCGAATGCGCGCGATGCGGGTCGCTTCCTTGTTGAACAGCGTGGCGACGATGTGACACGCCACCATGTTCACTTCGTCGCTGTTCGTGAGCGCGACCACGATGTCCGCCTCGCGCGCGCCGCAGGCCTCCAACGTGCTCGGATAGGCGCCATTGCCCACGACGGTGCGAATGTCGATGCGATCCTGCAGATCGCGCAGCATCTCGTCGTTCAGATCGACGACGGTCACCTCGTTCGCTTCTTCGCGCGCAAGGTGATACGCCGCAGTCCGCCCGACCTGGCCGGCACCAAGAATAATGATCTTCATGCGATCTGAAAGATGGCCAACCGGCCAACTGGCCAACTGGCGATCTGGCCGGAAAGAGTGCGCGCTGCTCGCAGTCCGGCCAGCTGGCCAGTTGGCCAGTCGGCCAGTTGGCCACTCAATCTCATACCGGCTCCAGATTCGCGTAGGCCAGCATCAACCATTTCGTGCCTTGTCGCTCGAAGTTGACTTGTACGCGTGCGTGCGAACCTTGGCCTTCGAGATCCAGAATCACGCCTTCGCCGAACTTGCCGTGGCGCACGCGTTGTCCGAGTCGCACGCCGGTCTCGGAGACTTCTTCTTCGACGCCGTGCCGGCGCGGAGTGTAGACCGGTCGCGAGATTTGAATACGCGGCCGCACCTCCTCGAGCAGCTCTGCAGGGATCTCCTTGATGAATCGCGAAGGCGTTCCGTAGCTGTCCACGCCGTGCAGCCGGCGCTGCTCGGCGTAGGTGAGATAGAGCTGCTTCATCGCGCGCGTCGTGCCGACGTAGCACAGGCGGCGCTCCTCTTCGAGCCCTTCGAGGTCGGTGACCGAGCGCGTGTGCGGGAACAATCCATCTTCCATTCCGCATAGGAACACGACCGGAAATTCCAAGCCCTTCGCACTGTGCAGCGTCATCATCTGCACGCTGTCTTCCCAAGCATCCGCTTGCTGCTCGCCGGATTCGAGCACCGCATGCGAGAGGAAGGCCGCGAGCGGCGGCATATCCGAGCCGCCTTCTTCGGGTTCGAAGCCGCGCGCGGCACTCACGAGCTCGTTCAAGTTCTCGACGCGGGCCTCGCCGCGATCGCCGCGATCCTGCTGGTAATACGGAATCAAGCCGCTCGCCTGGATGACGTGATCCACCTGCTCGTGCAGCGGCAGGTTGCGCGTCTCTTTGTCGAGCCGCTCGATGAGGAGCATGAATGCATGCAGGCTCTGACCGCCGCGCGCACCGAGCTCGCTGATGCAGGCGCCGGCAGCCTGCCACATCGGACAGGCATTGGCGCGGGCGTAATTGCGCACGATATCCATGCTCTTCACGCCGATGCCCCGCGGCGGCAGGTTCACGACGCGCTCGAAGGAGGCGTCGTCGTTGCGGCTGAAAATCAGACGCAGGTAGGCGAGCGCGTCCTTGATTTCCGCGCGCTCGAAGAATCGCAAGCCGCCGTACACACGATAGGGAATGCGCGCCGCCAGCAGCGCTTCTTCGAAGGTGCGCGATTGCGCGTTGGAGCGGTACAGGATCGCGCATTCGCTGCGATGCCCGCCGTGCGCGACCCATTCGCGAATTCGGTTGATTACGAAGTCCGCTTCGTCGCGCTCGTTGAAAGCGGCATAAACCTTGACCGGCTCGCCCTGCTCGCCGCTCGTCCAGAGATTCTTGCCGAGCCGGCCGCTGTTATTGCTGATCAATGCGTTCGCGGCCGCGAGGATGTTACCGGTCGAGCGATAGTTCTGCTCGAGCCGGAACATCTGCACGTTCGCATAGTCGCGACGAAACTGCTGAAGATTCTCCACGCGGGCGCCGCGCCAGCGATAGATCGACTGATCGTCGTCGCCGACCGCGAACGGCAATCCTTCCGGCCCGGCGAGGAGCTTTAGCCACTGATACTGGATCGTGTTCGTGTCCTGGAACTCGTCGATGAGCACGTGCTTGAAGCGCGTGCGATAGTGCGCCAGCACATCGGGCCGATCGCGCCACAGCTCGTACGCACGCAGCAGCAGCTCCGCGAAATCGACGATACCGCTGCGGTCGCATTGCTCTTGATATGCCTCGTAGAGGCGGATGAACTGGCGGCGCGTCGGATCGCCGTCGTCCTTCAAGTCGCGCGGACGCAAGCCCTCGTCCTTGCGCGCATTGATGAACCACATCACTTCCTTCGGTACCCAGCGCGCCTCGTCGAGATTCATCGACTTCAGGAGCTTACGGATCGCGCGTACCTGGTCTTCGGCATCCATGATCTGGAATGCCTGCGGCAGGTTCGCTTCGCGCCAATGCAGCCGCAGCAGCCGGTGTGCGATGCCGTGGAACGTGCCGATCCAGAGCGGTGCACGCTGCAGCCCGAGCAGCGTTTCGATTCGGCCGCGCATTTCGCCGGCAGCCTTGTTCGTGAAAGTGACGGCGAGGATGCCGTGCGGCGAGGCACCCTCGACTTGTACGAGCCAGGCGACGCGATGCGTGAGCACGCGCGTCTTGCCGCTGCCCGCGCCGGCCAGCACGAGCGTCGGCGCGAGCGGCGCGGAAACCGCGGCGCGTTGCGCCTCGTTGAGGCCGTCGAGAATGCCGGAAACGTCCATTCGCGGATTGTAGCTCGCAAGCCCCATGGATCACGAGTTGGGTCACGCGCCGAAGGGCTTCCGCGCTTCGCGCTCAGGCGGCTTCCCGGTATTCTGTGCGACGAATGGACCTGGCAGGTCGCACGACCGATATCAGCCGCAGCGGAGATTGCATGCCTCGGGTAGCTCTCATTGCAGCCCTCGCGAGGGCAAGTGGAAACCACGCCGCGCCCGCGGCCGCGTCGGCCTCGCCGCCGCATTCGAGCGATGCCGCGGATGCCCCGTCGCTGTGCCGGAGCATCGCGCGATGGCGGCGTTACGCAGGCGCGCTTGCGTTGAGTGTCTTGTGCGCTTGCAGCCGCGAGTCACCGCCCGATCCTCAGCCTCCGCTGCAGTCGGATCCGGGCACCGCTGCGGAATCGACGGAGGAGCCGCCCACCGAATCGAGCCTCGCGATCAAGCGCGGCATCATGACGCTGAACGAGGAACGAGCGACGTTCACGCTGTGCGGCTCGCGAAGCGAATGGTGGGTGCTCGATCAAAGCCCCGCGATGTCCACGCAGACGCTGCTGGAGGGAGCTCAGGTCGCTCCGCTCGAGCTGTACGTCGAGGTCTACGGCGAGCGAGCGTTCGAGGTGGACGAGCCGCGAGCGCGCGGCTATGAAGGCGTATTCGTGCTGGAGGAAGTGCTATACGCAGGTGTTCCTGGCGAGGTCCGCGGCTGCGATGCCCCCGATCCGACTTATGTCGTCACGGCGCGTGG
>Ga0207873_1003912_pt1 | contig 10336 bp, 9 predicted proteins | sample BGWIniCompost_FD_187373 | JGI IMG/M metagenome (GOLD analysis project Ga0207873, IMG submission 187373) | Cellulose adapted compost microbial communities from Newby Island Compost Facility, Milpitas, CA, USA - BGW Initial Compost (SPAdes)... ... | reverse complement strand
CGATCGTGCTGAACGCGATGCGGATGGCCGACGAGTGGCTCGCGACCCACGCGAAGCAGGACACCGTCAGCCTCACCGATGTGCCCTTCGTACCGGCGATTCTGGACCGGTTGGAGCGCCCCGAGTTGGACGTCCTCCTCGCGATCCTGAACGGCGCCTCGAACATGTACGACCTTGCGGCCAAGACCGGGCGCTCACAGGAAGAGCTGGACGAGGTGCTGGATCGGCTGATCACCCTCGGCTTGATTGAGCGCGCGCAGCACCCAGGCGCAGTCCCCGCCACCTAGCTCGGTGCACCGCTGCCCCTCACATCGCCCGCTGGAGCGGGGCCGCGATGGGTTCAGGCGCGGCGGCGGGAACCGGTGTCGGTCAGCACGACGCCGAGGATGCGCGCACCGACGCGGTCGAGCGATTCCCGGGCACGCTGGGCCGCAGCGCGCTTCGTCTTCCCCGATCGGACCAGCAGGAGCACGGCGTCCACACGCGGCGCCACGGCCAGCGCGTCGCCGAAGTCGGGCAGCGGAGGCGTGTTGACCACGACGAACGCGGTCTCGTCGCGCAGGCGGGCCAGAAGCCGGGCGAAGAGGTCGCTGCCGAGGAGGTCCGCCGGCAGCGTGCCGCCGGACTTGCCGGCGTGGCCGGCCGGGAGCAGGCTCAGCCCCTCGATACCGCTCTCAACCAGAGGGAGTGTCGCCGCGGGGTCGCCGGAGGCGAGCCATTCGGCGAGGCCCGTGTTGTTCGACAACCGGAAGAGCTCATGCGTCCGGGGCTGCCGGAAGTCGGCGTCCACCAGCACGACACTGTCGCCACCGAGCGCCAGGGCGGCGGCGAGGTTGGCTGCCACCTCGGCGTGCTGGCCGCCGGTTCCGGCGTCTGCGATCGCGACGGAACGGACCGCGGGCTCGACCCGCGCGAACTTCACCGTCGAGCGGAGAGATCGGTAGGCTTCAGCGACCGCCGACGCGGGGTTGGAGACGATGGCGAGGTCGATCCCACCCACGCGTGTCTGGGATTCGGCCCGCTCCTGAATCTGGCTCACCCGCGGTTCTCCTTTCTCAGGGCTCACAGGGTGCGTCACCGGCGCGTCAGGCCCGTGGGATACCGGCCACCGTCGGCAGTGCGAGGTAGCGATCGACGTCTTCTTCGGTGCGGAGCGTGTCATCGAGATACTCCGCAGCGAAGGTCAGCAGCACGCCGACCACCAGGCCGAGGAGCAGGGCTGCCGCCGTGTTCAGCTTGACCCGCGGGCCGATCGGCGTGGACGGCGGGCCCGGCGTGTCGAGTTGCTCGACGCGCACGGTGTTACGCTTCACCCCCTCCGTCCCGGTGGGATATTCGGTGATGAGCTGGGCGTTCTCTTCCGCAGCACGGGCGACGAACGCTTCGGCCAGCGCGTTGACGACCGCGGCGGCCCGCTCCGGGTCGGTGTCGGTCTTGACCACCTGAATCACGTTGCTGTCCGAATTGCGGCCGACCGCGAGGCCGCTCATCGCCTCCCCGACGTCGATGTCAAGGTTGGCGCGCTGAAGCGCTTCGGCGACGAAGGGGGCGTTGTTGATCAAGTCCCCGTAGGAGGCGAGCCTGTTCTTTGCGTAGAGGTCCATCCAGTAATCCGGCGGCTCGGCGATGGCCATCAGACGGGCGCTGACCTGGTACGTCTTTGGCTGGGAGATGCTGTAGGCATACGCCACGCCGCCTGCCACGACGGCCGCGAGCAGGACCAGCCACCAGCGGCGTAGCACGATCAGCGCATACTCCTCCGGTCTCACCGTCCCCCCTTCCCTTCCGGGATGGTGCCGATCACCGGGAGACCCAGTGCGGCTGACACCGTCTCGGGCGAGCGCAGCGTGTCGTCCAGGTAGTCGACGAGGAAGGCGATCAGGACGCCCGCGAAGAGACCGATGATCACCTGGAGTGCCAGGATCAACTGCTGCCGCTGGCTGTTGGCGGAAGCGTTCTCCGGCAGCTGCACTGGTGTGACAGAGACGATATCAGACGCGTTCGGAAAATTGAAGTAGTTGCCTGCCTTCTCCTCCAGCGTTGCCGCCGCTGCCTGGGCAATGACCACGGCCCGGTTTGGGTCGCCGGAGGTGATCCGGATCGTCAAGATGCGGTTAATGCGCTCGGATGCGAGCGACCCCTGGATCTCGCCGGGGGATACCTCAATCCCCTCGCTCGCCATCAGCATGCGCGAGACGTCCGCGGCGAAGACATTGCCCCGGACGACCTCCACCAGGTCGTCGATCAGGTACTCGCTGGCGAGGTAGGCGTAGTACTGGTCGTAGCGGAAAAAGTCTTCCTCGGGTGCCGGAGCGTCGGGCGTGCGGGCGACCGCCATCCGCAGGGTGGCGGTGTAGGTGGTTGTCGTCTGGGACGCCTGGTAGATCACTCCGGCCAGCACGAGCAACGGCACCACCACGACGAAGTACCAGCGGCGGAGGAGGATGGCCAGATACTCTTTCAGCTCCATGTCGCTACCTCCGTCCGGCGCGCCGCGGGCGGTGCGTGCCGCGCGGCCAGTCGCTCGGCAACAAAGTCGGCGATCTCACGCTGGAAACGCTCGCGGCTGAACCGGGCCGCGTGCGCAACGATCTGGTCGGTCGAGAAGGTCATCCGTTGGAAGCGCTGCACGGCGTCGATCAGTGCCTCGGGCGTCTGGGGCGAGAACAGAACGCCTGTCACGCCGTCGATCACGGTGTCGAGCGCGCCGCCGGCCGCCAGTGCGATGGCTGGTCGGCCCGCGGCCTGGACCTCCACCTGAGCGATGCCAAAGTCGTCCTCAGCCGGGAAGATCGCGGCCTGGCAGCGCGCGTAAAGCCGGTACTTCTCCTCGTCGGAGACCGTGCCAAGGAACTCGATCGTCGGGCCGGCAATCCGCTCGAGGTCGGGCCGCGCCCGCCCGTCACCGACGATCTTCAGCGGCAGCCCGAGCGCGTTGAACGCCTCAATCACGATATCAAACCGCTTGTACGGCACGAGGCGCGAGACGAGCAGAAAGTAGTCGCCCACTTCGGACGGGGCGACCGGCGCCGCGCCGTCGGTGTCCACCGGCGGATAGATCACCGTCGCATCGCGCCCCCAGAAGTCCGCGATGCGCTTGGCCACGGTCGTTGAGTTGGCGATGAAGAAGTCAACCGTGCGGCTCGTCGCGACGTCCCAGCGGCGCAGCAGCGCCAGGAATGGCGGAAGCACCCGGCGCACGGCGCCCGCGAGGCGTTCGCGCTCGGCGTAGCGATGAAAATCCCAGGCGAAGCGCATCGGGCTGTGGCAGTAGCAAACGTGGATCGCACCGGGCGGGGTCGGGACTCCCTTAGCCCAGGCGCTGCTCGAGCTGAGGATCAGGTCGAACCCGTCGAGCCGCATCCGCCGAAAGGCCAGCGGGTAGAAGGGGAGATACGGCTGATGGTGCCGGTGCACCGCCGGGAGCCGCTGCATGAAGGACGTGCGGATATCCCAGTCGCGGTAGTGCGAGGGCATCAGATCCGGCGCGTAGATTGACGTAAAGACCGGTGCATCGGGGTAGAGGTCGTGGAACGCTTCGAGCACCCGCTCGGCGCCGCCGTACTGGTTGAGGTAGTCGTGGACCAGAGCTACACGCTCTGCCGGCATGCGCGCACGCACCCACCCGCGAGCCCCGTCGGAGGGCCGGTTGCCGTCATCGGGGTAAGGATACACGGTTCCATAGGCGGTGCCAGCGGTCCGCCCGGTGACCCAGAGTGGAGCGGTGGCTGGGCGATGCCAGACCGTTGTTTGCCGGTAACCGATCAAAGTCCTATGATTGGTTAGATATGGTAAGGCGTGGCGCTCGGCCCAATACATCAGCGCCGAGACTGGAGGGACCGAAGGGGCGATGCGGCCGACAAACACTCGTGAAAATGGGCGGTTCAAGCTGGTCGGTGGCGTACTCTGCCTCGACTTCGCAAACACGCGTGCCAGCCGCGACACCGACAACCCGATCGAATACCTCCACTCCTACGCCGACCTCGTCGCCTGGGCCGAGCGGGTGGGGCTGGTCGACGACGGCAAGCACCTTCTGGAGGTCGCACGCCAGCGGCCTGCCGAAGCGGAGGCGGTGCTGACCCGTGCCCGGGTGCTGCGCGAGGCGATCTACGGCATCTTCTCCCACGTCTCCGCCGGCAAGCCGGTCCCTTCGGCCGATCTGGACACGCTGAACCTGGCCGTAACGGACGCCCTGAGCCGGGCGCGGGTGGTGGCGCGGCACGATGGCTTCGCCTGGGGCTGGGCTGCTGGGCCGGACGACCTGGACCGCGTCCTCTGGCCGGTCGCGCGGTCGGCGGCCGAGCTGCTGACATCCGATGCGCTCTCCCGGGTGCGGGAGTGTGCGGGCGATCACTGCGGCTGGCTCTTCCTCGACACGAGTCGTAACCGGAGTCGCCGCTGGTGTGACATGCGCGACTGCGGCAACCGCGCCAAGGTGCGCCGCCACTACCAACGCCGACGCGCGGCGCGGACGAGCACGGGTTGAGGGCGCGGGCGTGCACCGCCTGCCCGCGGTCGGCCACCCGGCGCACACATCCTCTAGAGACTGCCAGGGGACAACACGATGGAACGGCGGGGCTGACCGCTCCGCCCTAGTACGCCCCGCGGCCGAGGAGGACGGCGGGGATGGTGCGGAGGATCAGCTTGATGTCGAGCCAGGGCGACCAGTGCTCGGCGTAGTAGAGATCCAGCTTCACCATCTCGTCGAAGGTGAGGTTACTGCGGCCGTTGACCTGCCACAGCCCGGTCAGGCCCGGGGTGACCATGAGGCGCTGGTAGTGCCAGTCCTCATAGGCGGCGACCTCGGACGGAACTTGCGGCCGCGGCCCGACCACGCTCATCTCCCCAACCAGGACGTTGAAGAACTGAGGCAGCTCGTCCAGTGAGGTGCGGCGCAGGATGCGTCCCACCCGCGTCACCCGCGGGTCGTCCTTCAGCTTGAAGAGCAGGCCGTCCTTGGGCGATGCGGCTGCCAGTAGCTCCGCCTTCTTCTCCTCCGCGTCCTTGCACATCGAGCGGAACTTATAGAGAGTGAAGCGGCGGCCGTTCTTCCCGACCCGCTCCTGCCCGAAGAGGATCGGGCCGGGAGAGTCCAGCTTGATCGCAATGGCGATCAGGAGCATGAGCGGCGCGGCCAGTGTCAGCACGGTGGTGGCGATCACCACGTCCATGGCGCGCTTGACCGCGTAGTTCCAGCCGCTGATGCGCGCGTCCTTGACCTCGATCAGGGCCAGGCCCGCGACCTCGTTGATGCGCACCCGGTCGAGCGCCATCTCGAAAAGGTCGGGGACGAACATGAACGGGATTCCCCGCTCGCGACACGTCGCGATCACCTGCGCCACTGCATTGTGTTCCGTCGGCGGGAGGGCGATCATCACCTCGTCGATCTCGTGGCGATCGACGATCTCGCCGATATCGGCAAGCCGCCCAAGGTACTCGGGTCGTTCGACGCGGCGCTCGGTCGCGATGCCCCAGTCGTCGTCGAGCGGCACGTCATCCGCCAGCCCCGCGACGCGGTAACCCAGTTGCGGCTGGTTGTAGATGTACTGGAGCAGCCGCTGGCCCGCACGCCCGGCGCCGACCACCAGCACCCGGTCGACTCCGATCCCGCGGCGCCAGAGCAGTTGCCGGCCGAAGCGCACCGCCAGGCGCTTGGTCAGCAGAAGCGCGATCATGAGCAGCCAGGCGTAGATGAAGATCAAACGGGATGGATAGAAGCGCTGCAGGAAGCTGTACAGGATGACGATGGCCATCGCGGTCGTGGACCCGCTGACGACGGTCTGAGCCTCGTCGAGGAAACTGGTCCAGCGCGGCAAGCGGTAGAGGCCCCGCAGGTGGAAGATGATTACCGAGATGACGACCAGGAGCAGGGCCTTGCCGAGGAAGAAGTCGAAGGGTTGCGAGAATCCCGGCAGGACATCGCCGCCAAGTTCGAGACGGTAGCGCAGCCAGTACGCGAGCGCGAACGCGAGGAGAACGAGCGCGGCGTCGGTTCCGGCGCGGAGCGTTTGGGTGAGCCAGCGTGGCTCGCGCCGTGCGCTGGCGCGCTGCTGCACACCGGTGCTGGTACGAAGCTCGGCCGTCACATCTCTTCCCGTTAGCGCTGCCATCCGCGCCAAGCCTCCTTGCGGGTCCCCCGGCAACGCAGCACGGCGTAGTATAGCAGAGGGACTGATCGGTGCCGCGCTGCCGGCGCCTGGTTCCCGTGCCCACAAGCATGGGACTTTCGGGGGAGATGGCTCCGTTTGCCCTATGCTAAGATCGATCCCAGGGATCTGTCGAGATACAGGATGGATTCATGGAACGCCTCTGGACACCGTGGCGGATGCGGTACGTCGGCGGCGAAGCGCGCGAGCCAGGGTGCATCTTCTGCCTGCGCCCGGCCGGCGACGACGACGTCGAGTCGTTGATCCTGCACCGCGGTACCACCGCCTTCGTGATAATGAATCTGTACCCGTACAACACCGGCCACGTGATGGTCGTACCGTACCAGCACGCAGCGACGCTTGCCGACCTGCCACCGGAGACGGTCACTGAAGTCTTCGGACTGCTTCCCTGGGTCACCGCGGCCCAGCAGCGCACACTCCGGTGCGAGGGGTTCAACATCGGCCTCAACATCGGCAGCGTTGCCGGGGCCGGTGTCGCCGACCACCTGCACGTGCACGTCGTGCCAAGGTGGGAAGGCGACGCGAATTTCATGCCAATCGTTGCCAACACCATGGTCTTGCCCGAGCTCATTCCGGTCACCTACGCCAAGCTTCGTGCCGAACTGGTCGTCTCCGGGCTCGGTCGCGAGGCGGATGACCGCGCCCTGCCGCAGGCCGGCGCGGTCGTGTTAGTGCCGGAGGAGCGCAAGGTGGCCATCCGCCGGGCAAGGGATGGCTCGCTGGTCCTGCCCAAGGGGCACATCGAGCCGGGCGAGGCTGCCTGGCAGGCGGCCGTGCGCGAGGTCGGGGAGGAGATGGGGCTGCGGGCGCAGGTGGCCGGTTGGGCCGGGTCGTCCCGCTTCACCGTGGACGGCGAGGAGAAGCTCGTCGCCTACCTGACCGTCACCGCGGAGCCCGGCCCCGACTGGGACGCGCACCTCGGTGTCGACACACTGCTGCTCGACCCGGACGAGGCGGTAGCGGCCCTGACGCACGACGCCGCTCGCGACATCCTCCGGGCGGCGTTGGACCGGGCGGGTTCGCTTCTCGGAGCCGGGGCATGAGGCGGACGCGATCCGCCCTCATGGTCGCGCTGCTCATCGCCACTGCCCTGGCGCCTTTGGCGGCGCGATCGACTCCACGGGTGGCGGCGCAACCGGCCCTGCCCGAGCAGGTCTACCTGGCGCTGGGGGACTCGATCGCCGCCGGGTTGGTGACGAGCCTCCCACGGATACGTGGCTACCCATGGCTGGTGCGTGACCTGATGGAGAAACATTTCACGAGCGAGGGCGCGCCCGCGGTGACACTCATCAACCGGGCAGTGCCCGGCGAGACGACGACCTCGTTCCTCGCGGGGGACCAGCTCCGCGAGGCGCGGGCCGACATCGAGGCGGCTCGCGCGCGGGGCGCGGAGGTCCGGGCGGTGACCGTCACGCTCGGCGGCAACGACATCCTGCGGCTGGCTGGTAGCGACGAGGCAGAGCGCCAGGCCGGGCTGGACCAGTTCCGTTCCACGTTTCCCGCGGCGCTGGCCGCGATCCGGGAGGCGCTGGGTGAAATGCCGGCCGACATCGTGGTGACGACGTACTACGACCTGAGCGAGGGGAATCCCGCCGAGCAGGGGAGCGACTCCTGGTGGGTGGCCCAGTTCAACGAGGTCATCCGCCAAAGCGCGGCTGCGGAGGGAGCGCGGGTGGCGGACGTCGAGCCGGTCTTCCGAGGGAACATCCGTGAATGGACCTGGTATCCGTCGGACATCCATGCGAACAATGCCGGGCACGCCGAGATCGCGCGCCTCGTCTGGCAGGCGCTGGGTTACGACCAGGAACCACCGACCGTCACCATCGAGCGACCGGCTGCCGGACCGCTCGGGCGCCGGACGCCGACGGTCCGCGTTCGCGCTGACGATGCGGTGGGGGTCACCCGGGTGGAACTGCTCGTGGACGGTACGTATGTCCAGGACCTGCGCTACATCCCGTCCCAGGGTGCCTACCTGGGCGTGTGGGATGCGCGCGATTGGTCTGACGCCTCCGCCACGCTGACCGTACGCGCCACCGATCTCGCGGGGAACCAGGCGAGCGCAGAGGTCGAGGTCGCGTTGCCGGGAAGCTAGCAGCGCGGGAAGGTAGGGGAGTCCGATGTTCACGCCGTATCAGGCTCGGCCGGCCGATGACATGGAGCTGGACCTCCAGGGTCGGCTCGGCGTGTTCACGCTCTCAGACCTTTTCCAGATGCTCAGCTTCACTCAGAAGACGGGCATTCTCACGCTGATTCAGGGGTGGAACACTCGGACCATCACCTTCGAGGACGGCCGGGTCAGCTACGTCGCTGCCGGGAGCCGGCTGCCGACCATGACCGAGCTGCTGGCGCGGCTCGGTAAGCTGACGCGGGAGCACGTCGTCGCGCTGCGCCAGCGGGGGCTGTACAGCGAAGAGACCATCGTCAAGCACCTGCGGGAGACCAACGCGATCACCGACGACGACATCCGCGCCTGCGAGGAGCAACTGCTCGAGATTTCGATCTATACCCTGTTCCTCTGGCGTAACTGCTACTTTACCTTCAAGGCGGGCGAGGTCGTGCGCGAGGGCGGCGTCCCGGTCGCCATCGACAGCATGCGCCTGATCATCGAGGGGACGAGGCGCGTCGATGAGTGGATCCAGCTCTCGCCGGTGGTGCCGTCGGTCTACATGATCTTCCGCCGTCGCGCACAGCAGCCGGAGGCCGCGCCCCCGGAGGAACTCCAAGGGGTATTCCGGCTCGTGGATGGCCACCGCGACGTCGTGACCATTGCCCGGGAGGCGGGCCTGACGCAGTTTGAGACCGCCCGCGCCCTCTACCTGCTCGCGACGCAGGGCTACATCGAGGCCATCCCCCCGAACAAGGCCAAGGTGATCGAGCTGTTCAACCTGGCGGTCGAGTCGATCTACCTGAAGCTGGTCTTGTTCGACCACGCGCGCGTCGCCCTGGAGTTTGAGAACCAGCTCAATCGCTTCGCGGTCGAGAACCGGTTGAAGGTGCGCATGGCGGCCGGGAAGGTCATCATTAGCGACCAGAACACGCCGATCTCCCCGACCGAGCTGGTGGACCTCTACAAGCTCTTCATCGCCATCCAGAACAACAAGTTCTCGAAGATGTTCGACCCGGTGGTGGCGCAGGGTCTCATGGAGGGCTTGTACCGCCACACCGACGCCGAGTTCCAGCAGATGATGCGCATGTATGAGTTCATCGAGATCGAGGGTCTGCTCCTGCGCGACATGATGGCGGGCGCGCCCGCCTAGACCGCCCGCGCAGTGGAGCTCGCGCTGCCCGGCCGAGGGCGACATCCTGTGCGGCTCGGCGGACCTGGGTCATGGCACGCCGTCCGCGAACGCTGGGTGGCAGGTGCCGGTCACGCGGTATCGGGAGCGAGGAGGAACAGCCACAATGAACGATGCCGAACCCCGTGGCGCAGAGCCGCCCCGGGCGGCCGATGAGGAGGAAGCGAACCCCACCCTATCCCGCGCCGCGCGCCTGGGGCAGCCGACAGAGGACCGCCGGCTGCTGGAATCCCCCGGACGACAACCTTCTTCAACTGCCTTCCTCGAAACCGACCCGTGGCGCATCCTCCGTATTCAGGGCGAGTTCGTCGAGGGTTTCGACGCGCTGGCACGGGTGACTCAGGGGGTGAGCTTCTTCGGCTCATCCCGCATCGACGAGTCGGACCCGATGTACGCCGCCGCACGAGCCCTGGCCTTTGACCTGTCCCGCGCCGGCTTCGCCATCATCACCGGCGGTGGTCCGGGGATCATGGAGGCAGCCAACCGCGGCGCCCACGACGCCGGGGGACTCTCGGTCGGCTGCAACATCGAGCTGCCGTTCGAGCAGGGCATGAATCCCTACGTCAATCTGGCCATCAACTTCCGCTACTTCTTCGTCCGCAAGACGATGTTCGTCAAGTACGCCGAGGCGTTCGTCATCTTCCCCGGCGGGTTCGGTACGCTCGATGAGTTGTTCGAGGCGCTGACGCTGATCCAGACCGAGAAGATTTCCTACTTCCCGGTGATCCTCTTCGGGCGGGACTACTGGCAGGGGCTGATCGACTGGCTCGCTCGGACCGTGGTCGCCGAGGGGATGATCTCGGGGAAGGACCTGACCAGACTTGCGGTGACCGATTCGGTCGAAGAGGCTTCCTTCCTCATCCAGGACTGCCA